>ERZ761609.42-NODE-42-length-188641-cov-13.633944_pt1 | contig 188641 bp, 190 predicted proteins | sample MGYA00511163_ERZ761609 | MGnify/ENA primary metagenome ERZ761609 (study PRJEB28899, sample SAMN02445070) | bioreactor sludge metagenome | biome: EBPR sludge | place: Australia: Brisbane, Thorneside Wastewater Treatment Plant | collected 2011-12-16 ... | reverse complement strand
TGCGCTCGTAGTGAAGGGGTTATCACGCCTCCCTGTCACGGAGGAGATCGCCGGTTCAAATCCGGTCGAGCGCGCCAAGAAAATACGCCCACCTTTTGGTGAGCGTATTTTCTTAGTCCTCGGATTGAATTTGGGACAGCTATTTGAGCAAGCGCAGCAAGAAAAGTAAGCGATAATCCGACCGATTCTGATCGATCCTTGTTAGTTAAAATTCGGGAACCGAATCGTCGTGCGTCGGTTGACGCCGGTTGTGCTCACACTACTCCCGTTGCCGGCGGCAACATCATACTGAGAACGCCACCATTCTTCCATAAATTTGCTCTCTTGAAGCAATGTTCCCGTACCAGAGAACATCCTGGCGCGTGGGTATTCATAGGCTGGTACTGTGAGAATCTCGGCCTTAGCAGTACCAGTACGTACATTGCCGGCGCTTACGCGCAAACCACGCGAATACGTTCTCTCGTAAGCGTAGAACTGGCCAAGCTGCGTACCGGATAAATCAAAAATGCGGACGTCGGGCCCCATCTGATATAACGGCCCCGTGATTATTTCTTCCTTTGTGTCTCCAACAACGTCTCCTATAGTAATATCCGCCCCACTTTTATTGGTTGTGCCGTATGGCATAAACATGCTAAGCTGCTGAATCAAGCCAGCAGTTACTTTAAACACGGCCACCATCGGCGCTGAACCGGGGTGCTTACTTACTACAATCTCATCTGTACCATCACCGTCAACATCACCCCCCGCCACACTTATGCCTCGATTAACCGCGCCAAAAGGCAAGAAACTATTTACAAGAGTACCATCAGCCCGAAGTACCTTTACTTCCGACTGGTAGCCCCTCCCTGCTCCTGTGATGATTTCATCAACCCCATCATTGTCTATATCAGCCGTACCAACATCAAATCCATAGGTAAAATCACTTGGATATACATTGAATCCGGATACATACGTCTTGTCACTATTGTATACACGTATCTGAGGAGCAGATTTTGCTGCTGCACCACCCGAGACGATTTCATCCGCCTGATCTGCATCAACATTACCCATGGCAAGGTTTACGAGCCTCATGGAAGCATAGCTATACGGCAGAATTTCACTTGGGAGTGCCGGATACTGGTAATTGGATGCAACTCGCTGAGCCTGGAGAAGAGAGTCGTAAGGGTTCACCGCCTGGCCGCTTGGGTTGAACATTTCAAAATGCAAGTGCGATACTGTGTTTTCGGCGTTGCCGGAGTCCCCTACCCATCCTAATAGCTGACCTTTGACAACACGATTACCCGGCTTCATATCGGGGCCATACGCGTTCATAGGGCCACCCTTACCATCATCGGTACCGGGGGTATCATTATTCATATGAATGTACCGGTATGTATACCCGTCATCTCCCCTAATAAATACTGAATAGCCCCAGCTTGGTTGGGGGTAGCCTACATATGTAATGCTTCCGCTAGTCGCTGAAACAATTTTTTGATGTTTACCCGCAATAATGTCAATGGCATTGTGCTGACCGTTTGAACGCGGTGCGGTAAAATCGTTAGAATAGCTGGAAGGGCCAAGAACCGGAAATACGATAGGCTGGGCGGCAAAAGTGTTCGAAACCACCTGAACTATGCTCCCGCTAACAATGAGAAAGCTGAGCATACAGAGAAGTGAGCGTTTTAGTAGGGTGTTTTTTTGTATCATCTTTCACCTATTTTACCATGAGTGTTATTAGCGGTTTATCTTTTAGTTAGCACTCTTGACATGAGAGTGCTAACTTTTTTATAATTGTATGCAGAAAAGGTTCGCCTTTTCCGTAAATAAAACTATCAAATGAAAGGAGGTTATTATGAGTAACCTAATCAAATTTGATCCGTTTGCGGAAATCCAAGCCTTGCAGAAGCAATTCTTCTCTGACGATTGGTTTTCGCCGCTCAAAAGCATGCAGATGCCCACAACGGACGTCTATACATCAAAAGATGACAGAGAGCTTCACGTGGAAGCCCACCTGCCCAACTTTGAGCAGAAGGATATCGACATTCATGTCGATAAAGGCGCGTTAGTTATTCGGGCCGAGCGCCACGAGCAGCAAAAGGATAAGGACAAGAAGTACGTTATCCGCGAAAGCAGCTCAAGCTTCTACCGTAGTATCCGTTTGCCTGAGGCCGCCGACGAGGACAGTATTAAGGCCAAGATGAAGGATGGCGTCTTGCATGTGACAGTTCAGTTTAAAGAGCTGCCGAAGCCAAAGCAGATCGCCATAGAGGCTTAGCTCCATAGTAAACATGCCGGCTTCATGCCGGTATGTTTACTGCGAGACCACTTAGGCGTTATATCGTTCGGCAACAAAGTCCCAATTGACGACGTTCCACCATGCTTTGACGTAGTCGTCGCGTTTGTTCTTGTAATCCAAGTAGTAGGCGTGCTCCCAAACGTCGAGTCCAAGTAGCGGTGCCGGCATGCCATCCATTATTGGACTGTCTTGGTTCGGGCTTGTAGCTATTGTTAAATCCGGCATGAGCCAACACCATCCGCTGCCGAAAACACCTAAAGACCTCTCTGTAAATGCATCAACGAACCCCTGGAAATCACCATATTGAGCAACTAATTTGTTCAATAGCTCGCCAGTTGGTTCGCCGCCGCCATCCGGGCTCATCCACTGCCAAAATAGCGTGTGGTTGTAGTGGCCGCCACCCTGGTTGCGGATGGCCGTCCGAACGTTATCGGGCAATGAGTCTAGGTCGCTAAGCAAACTTTCCAACGGCCGTTCTTTCAAGCTCGGCGCATCATCCAGTGCTTTGTTTAGTTTATCTATATAGGCTTGGTGATGCTTAGAGTGGTGCAGCTGCATGATATCGCTGCTAATATACTCACCGAGCGCACCATAGTCATAGCCGAGAGCTGGCAATTGGTACATTGATACCTCCTTATTAGATTTAGCGTCGAATAATTTCGCTGCTGGTCTGCTTGACTGATATATATTCCTGAATCTTTTTGTTCTCTGCCAAGGTTTTGAGCTGCTGGTTAAACATTGTTAGCGGAATACGTAGGAAGTTATAGCTCAGCTGCGTATCCGTACTATTAACCAACTGGACTAAGTAATAACCATCTCCGGTCGTCGAACGAAAGAAGCCGGAGACCTGACTCTTTTTAAGCTTCATAGCTTCTTGGGTCAGACCGCCGTCATGATTAGTTTTCGGTACCAATCCAGATGCGCCAATTGATGCATCGTAGCCCTTTGACTGAAGCTGCTTTGACAAAGTGATTAAGGAGGGGTTCTTCGCGCCCGCGATGAGCGACTCCGCTGCTTTTTTAGCCGAAGCCGCCTTGGTATCGATTTCGTAGGCGACTGCTTGCCGGACAAGGGAGCGCTGTATAATGTGACGATATTCGTCAGAGGTGTAACCAAGAGTACTCAGGGTAGAGTCATCGTAAACATCCTGTGAAATGCGGCCGGATACGGTATTGAGGCTGCTGGCAATAACATCATCGACCTGTTTGTCTGTGATTGTAATTCCCTTTTCCTTGGCTATTTTTTCGGCGTACGTATCGGCAATCGCACCGTCGAGCGCCTGCCGTTTAATAAATTCAATCTGGCGCTTACCGTCGTCCGAATCAAGATTTAGCCGCTCCGACTGCTGAAGGTAGTGCTGCGAACCGCTTAGACTCATCAGGTAGTCGCTGTATTTCACCTGCGCGCCATCAACGGTAGCAACCGGAACCGGCAAGATACGTGTTAAACGATAAAAGAATGTGCTCGTATTTTGCGCCGGATAGAGCTGCCACCAGATAATAACAGCTGCGATGAGAATCGTGACAATAATGATGATAATGGCGTTAAATACGAGCTTGTGACGGGCATACTGGCGCGGATATTTGAATCGTCGCCCACCAGCGAGGATCTGTTCGCGATGTTCGGCAACCGTCTCATTAGTAATTCGCGACGGCGCTTCCGCCTCTTTACTCCCCCGCCTCAACTTCAGTTTCTTCATAAACTCCTTGTTTTTCAACCGCATTCATAACGGCATCTTGCAGCTTGTTGTATATCTTGTCCGGATGTTCGGCTCGATGGATGACAAGATCACCCACGAACGTCTGGATAACGATAGTGCCGAAGCCAAAAACTTCGCCACTGAACCCGGGTATATTATAGCTTATGTTTTGGATTTTCGACAGGCGCAGCTCGACGACATCGGTGCCAAAGAATCCTTTTTGTGTCACCTGGCGAATACGCTCATTCGTAACGATATACACGGTGTAGTACCACAGTATGAAGTGATAGCTAAAGATAAGCAGGCCTAAAAGCAGACCGGCAACGGGAATTAAAAACAGTGCCATATTGTCCTGCCATATAAGCGGCGGAATGGCCGAGATAGCGAATGGGATGAGAAGGCCGTAGAAGCCTTTACGCATAGCGATGATGTGGCGGCGAAAGACAAACAGAAGCTCTTCACCCTCCCGCTGGCCTTCAAATGCTTCGCCTTTGACATGCACTTTTGCCATGAGCCAAGTATAGCAGATTAGCTTGAGCCATTGTGATAAAATAACAGAGGTGTTTCCGGATGTTCAGGGAAAAGAGCAGCCGGTCTGGGCGGATTTATTCCGTCCCACCGCGCGATGAGAAAAACCGTAGGTTTGTCTTATTAACGTGCCCTGGTAGCTCAATTGGATAGAGCAGTTCCGTCCTAAGGAAAAGGTTGCAGGTTCGACTCCTGCCCGGGGTACCAATCTACAAAGAACGCACCCGTAGCTCAGCTGTCCGGGCGAAGCCGGTTAGAAATAATCAGCGTGATTGCTCTATCCAGCTGAAACCGTCCTACGGATGCGAGTGGAACAAGCACCCGTAGCTCAGCTGGATAGAGCGTTGGTTTCCGGTACCAAAGGCCGCAAGTTCGAATCTTGCCGGGTGTACCAATAAAAATAACCTCGATATATCGAGGTTATTTTTATTATCTGGCTAATTAACGCGTGAATTTTTCGTGAGTCGCTTCGTAATCGTACAACTCCTCGTCGGTAAACCAGTGCGAAATTTCTTGCTTGGCTTCCTCTACGTCGCCTGAGGCGTGAATCAGGTTTGGGATTCCCTTGCCTTCATCATCGGCGTAGCCGTAGCTCATATGGCTATAATCACCACGGATGGTACCGGGAGCGGCCGATTTTGGCTCAGTAGCACCAACCAGCTTACGAACAAGACTGACCGCTTCGATTCCTTCAAGCACCATGGCGATGACTGGTCCTGTTTGCATCATATCGAGTGTGATGGCAAAAATCTGGTCACCGGCACGGGTTTTTAGCTTGCCGATATCTTCGTAATGAGCATCGTAGTGTTCACGGCTTGGTGCCAGCATTTTAGTACCGACAATCCGTAGACCAACGCGTTCAAACCGTGTCAGGATTTCACCAACTAGTGCGCGCTGCAAGGCATCCGGCTTAAATAATACCAATGTCTGTTCAACATTCTTACTCACTATCACTCCTTTTGTTTACTACTGTTATTGTACCAAAAGCACGGCAACGATAACAGTCGCAAAGGCTAAGCGGTACCAACCAAATACGGCCAAACCGTGCTTTGACAGGTAACTAAGCATGAAGTGGATGGCAGCAATAGCAGCTACGAAAGCCGCAATGTTCGCAATGATAATAATATCCATATGGGCAATCAAGTATTCCCTATCGGCCGGCTTAAGCAACAGCTTGCCAAGCAAGCCCAACATAATCGGAATAGATACCATAAAGCTATATTCGGCCGCCGAACGCGGGCTTAGCCCCATAATCCGGCTTGCAATGATGGTCGAACCGGAGCGGCTGACGCCTGGAATCAGCGCAAAGGCTTGGGCCAATCCAACTACAAGCGCCCGGCGCGGACTAAGGTGTGCGCCTGTTTCTTTCGGCGACTTTTTGGGCAACTTATCAACCACTATCATTAGTACGCCAACCAGTGCCAGCATGATAGCTACCGTCAGTGGGTGCAGCAGTACTTGGCTATTTTGAATAAAATCCGCTAACAGCAATCCGAGCAGTCCGGCCGGGATACATGTTATCAAAATATTACGTGCCAGCCGGTAGTCGTGTTCGAAAAAAACTTGCTTAAACAAACTTATTAACCGCGGTGTAAAGTAGATGACCAACGCAAAAAACGTCCCGAAATCGAGTGCCTGAATGAACAAATGGTCTACTTGGCCGCTCATGACACTTTGGGCCACCACCAGATGCCCCGAGCTTGATACCGGGATGAATTCGGTTAGACCCTGGATGATGCCAAGGATTATTGCCTCTAAGAAGCTCACACCAACATTGTATACTAAAAGCATGTACGTTTCCGAGCTGATACTGGATTACATTGAAAGTCTCGAGGTCGAAGGCGGACGTTCTCCTAAGACGGCCGAGAATTACAAACTGTATCTTGAACGCTTCGTCGAGTTTACCGAGGACACAAAAGTAGCAAATATTTCTACCGAAACTGTTCGCAAGTACCGGTTGTGGTTGAACCGCTACAAAAACGACGCCGGCGACCCCCTCAGCACCATTACCCAGAGTTATCATTTGATTGCGCTGCGCGGCTTTTTAAAGTATTTGTCTGACCGTAATATTGATTCTTTGTCTGCAGACAAAATAAAACTCCCTAAAGTCAGCCGAAAACAGGTCACATTTCTTCATTTTGACGAAGTTAGCCGGCTGCTTGAAGCCGTCGACCCGTCAAATGAGAGCGGGCTGCGCGACCGGGCGATTATTGAGCTGTTATTTTCGTCAGGACTGCGCGTGTCAGAGCTTGTCAAACTTGACCGTGGCCACATTAATCCAAAGCGCCGCGAATTCATGGTGCGCGGTAAGGGTCAAAAAGATCGGCCGGTGTTTATATCTAAAAAGGCGGCCGAATATGTCGAGGAATACCTAGCTACCCGAATAGACAACCTTCCACCCTTGTTTCTTAGTTATTCACGCAACAATGTTGCCAACCAGTCCGGTGATTACCGACGATTGACTGCCCGCTCTGTCCAGCGGTTGGTTACGAAATATGCCAAACTGGCCAGCCTGACAAAACATGTTCACCCCCATGTCATGCGCCATAGCTTTGCAACCGACCTGTTAATGAACGGCGCCGACCTCAGGAGCGTCCAAAGCATGCTAGGCCACGCCAATATTGCCACTACCCAGGTATATACGCACGTGACAGATGAACACCTCCGAGATGTTCACGAACGATTCCACAGCGACAGCTAACTAATTAGCCGGATCGCACACGATAGTATCGGTATCCGGATTGAAGTCGGCAGCTTCGTTAGTAATGAAGAAGTCTTTACAGAGGCTTTTACCGACAGACAGCGCTGCGTTCGGGAACTGAACTGGCGTACCGCCGATGCTAACCGACACGCGGGCCTTTACTCGCCGGAATAAGTCACTCGCCCGGCCGGTTGAATCAACTTCCGGCTGAACACCGTCAAAATCCAGGACTTCACCAGGATCGTCACCGATGAGACGGACTTGATAGTGCGCTCCCCCATAGAAGGTTGCAAGCTGTAAATAAGCTTCGCGGTTAGTTTGGTCCGGCAATGTAATTCTGGTGCTACACAAATACGTAACACTTGTAAAATCATTCGCGCAGTTTGTAATTACGGGGTTGTTCCGGGCTACGTCTCTTCGGTCGTCGTCGTTAAAGTCGGCAGTAGTAGATCCACCAGGGTATGGGTAAAGGAACCGTGTTTTGGCTTTGTTTGTATCGGTTTGGTCGAACTCGCTAAGCCGCAGGCCCTGACGTTCAAATTGAATGAGCTGAGCACGCATAATAGGCGGCCCGTTCTCCGGCCAGCTTGTCACCGGCGGTAAGAGCGGTGGGTTGATACCCGTAAAGCTCGGCGAACCGGGTGTACAGCCAAGGCTTAAGTCAAGTGGGTCAACTGGTATGCACGGTAAATCGTCGCTGGTAAACCACGAGATTTCGACTGCGGTAATGTCATCGTCGCTGCCTTCGGAGTCCAGCGGAATTACCTTGGTACCTTCTTCGGTCAAGGAGCCCTGGACCGATTCGGTCGTCACGTCGATTTTGACACATGAATACGCCTGATTGGAATTTGCACTGCCGACCGGAACTTCTCCGCTTGGGTTGAACGTCACGATACCAGCCTGATCCAAACTGTCACAGTCCCCGCTATTTAGTTCACTCTCAATCCCGGTGCAAACGGTTGGCGCTGAGTCACTTTGGCACTTTTTGAGTGTTACCAGTGCACGCTTGGCATCTTCTACGCCTGCCAGGGCCGAGTCGTAGGCGCTCTGCGACAAGTCGTTGTTGGTGGCTTGGTCTTGGTTACGAAGCATAATCTGGATAAAGCTAGTGGTCACGATAGTCACAAGTAAGGCCGTAAACACGACAATGAAGATGGAGACGGCGCCACGCTGGCTTGATTCTAAATGCTTCATAGTTCTTCCTTACTCCTCAGCTCTGTTACCTGCCCTGGCAACGAAATTAAACGTGTTGACCCCACAATACTCATCGTCGTGAGCAGCGTACTCATTCTCTGCGGCATCCGCCGGTGCGTTACAGCCGTTGGCGAGAATAAAGTCAGCGTCGTTTGTCCCAATCGTCAATGATACATTATACAGGCGCTGAGACGGGTCATCGGCGACAGGCTGCCCTGTTACATCGTCGCCGTCCTCGTCGAGCACGGTAAACGTATGAAGTGCTAGGTTACTTTCACCGTTGGTTAGTAACTGGGTAACTTGAGTAGGAATTGCCGGATAATCACCGTCATCTTCCGGTTCACAGTATTTGTTTCCGGCGCTTTGGAACTTGACGAACAAAATATCGCGGCTCCCACTGGTGTTGACGTTAAATCCGTCCGGTTTATCAACATAGGGGCCAAAATTCCAGGCATAGACCGTGGTACCAACACACAACCGACCACCCGTTGGATCAACATCAGGTTTAGCCACAAATATGGTGTCGAGTGGAACCGACGTATTGAGCGTCCGCTGGATATCGCTCGAGATCAGCTGGCCAGCTTCATTCACCGCCCTCATAGTTAGCCCTTTGTTATAAATATAGCTAATCTGCAGGACAAGGATAGCAATCGCGAGCAGAAGTATCGAAACAAATGTCATGGACAACATAAGTTCAACGAGAGTGAAACCGGTATTAGGATTACGACGGGTCATATAACCTCACTGATGTTTCGATGTGAAGCGGTACGCTGAGCCCGGCACCGTACCAGCAAGCTTTGACAATGAACTCATACGAATCCGGCACGGTTGCCGCGCTGCTATTATGGAACGTCCGCTCAATCCACATACTGTAGGCCCGTGGTTCACCACTTTCGTAGCGGACTTTGGCATATGGCGGCGTATCAACGTCGGTACCATCGTCAATTGGCTTAAACCAGCTCCCTAATGCTTTCGTCGCCGTCCTTGTATCCATAATAAAACTGTCATCAATATCTGCCGGCCCCGCAGGGCACGTACCCTCTTCATCAAAGCCGCCGGATGGTGTTGGCTGGGCAATTTCCGCCCATGTAGCGGCCTCGGGATTGGATGTGTATGCCTGCTGGGCGGCCCTCAGTGCTTCTGCCTGAGCATCAATCTCCTGACGGACGAGAGTGATTTCTAGTGCACGCTGTGATGCATTAGTTCCCTGGTTCATAATCGTCATTGCCCCAATCGAGACCATGCTGAATATGGTAATGGCAAGCAGTACCTCGATAATAGTGTCGCCACGATCTGCCGAAATACCTAACATACGTCCTCACCATTGTCTGTCGTCTGAATAGAGCTCTGGCTCGAGGCGTTCCGTTTGATAATAACGCCACGTTGGCCACCTGAGAACGGTGCACCCGGGTCAAGGCAAAGCGGCACATCAGTTTGCTCATTCGCAACCGCCACCAAGCCATCAGCACCTACAACATCCGGTAATTGGTCATCGCCAGTTAACCGCGTATAGGTGTGAACAGTACCTGTCGAAGGGCTTCGTATGACCACGATAACCACGCTCTGCGGCGTTGCACCGTCGTCCGAATCAGTGATAATTGCTTCCCACGGAATCTTGAGCTCTGTTTCGGTTAGTCCCAGCGCTTCAGACGTCCGCTTCGGCTGGTACGAAACAATTGAATCGATATCGCTTATAGCTGGGTCGTCATCGTCGCTCGTAGCCGGCTCTGAGCCGACAATCGCGTATACCCTTACGTTAAGCCCGCGGTCAATATGAATGTAGCGCCCCATCATAACGCAGTCCGTTTGCCCTCGGTCGACGCCGGAGGAGGCGTCAGGCGTGACTACCGACGAATCGCTACAGACGAAGTCCTTGCTGCGGCCGTTTTCGACGTTATAAACCAGATTGTATTGCTGCTGCAGAAAAGATTGCAAAGTTTTGACGCTGTCGTTGTAGCGCTGCGTATTCAGCATAGTGGTCCAGCCGGTCAGTAGCGCGACAGCGAGAATTCCCGACACCGCTATAAACAACATTACTTCGATAATCGTAAAGCCGTGTTGGTTTCTCGCACCCATCTTGGGGTCATTATACCATAAGCGTCACGCTGTAAAGCCAGAGAGACAGCTGGTCATACCAGCCTAGAAGAGCGTATCCCCAGACCAAGGAGACACCAAATCCGGCAATCAGAAACGGTCCGAATGGGACTTGGCTCCGCCGTGACAGTTTTTTGCTGACGAGGCCCGGAATAACAAAAAGTACGCCAATTAAGTTGGCAAGGAACAACGCCAAAAACGCCAATCGCCAGTCTGCAAGCAGCAGCCCAAGAGCCAAGCCGAGTTTAACATCACCAAAACCAACCCACTGCCCTTTTGAGATGAACCAAAGCAGTAAGTACAAGCCGCCAAGAATTAGAATACCCCCAAGACCCGACAGTAAAGGACCGGTAATGGTTGCCTCCCCCAAGCTTGATAAATTAACGTGAAAGAAAAATAGGACAATGCTCACCGCAATCAAAGGCACCATAACCCTATCGGGCAGTAAGAACCATTTTGCGTCGTAGGCGAACAATATCGCCAGCATAACCAACGCTACCAGCCATAGGCCAAACAGTACCCATAAAATACCCGTTCCAAACCCGAAAGTCGTAACCCAATGCCAGTAAAAGGCGACGAACGCCAGCGCCGTGCCAACTTCAATCAGTGGTTCAAATCGGCCGATAGGCTTATGGCAATAACGACATTTGCCGTTCGTGCTCAGCCAGCTAACAACAGGCAGCAAGTCATACCAGGACAGCGTATGATGGCAGTGGAGGCACTGAGAGCGGTCTGATATCAGGTTTGCTTTGGTGAGCGGCCGCAGGCGCTTTAATTCCGCCGGGTCATGCTTCTCTTTCGCGGCTTTGTCCTGCAATAATTGGCGGGCGCGAATCCGCCAAACCGTCGCACCAGCGAATGATCCCATGGCGAGGCCGAGTAATGCGACTACGCCGTAGCCGATGCTTATTAAATCCATTGTCATTCATTATACATAACAAAAGCGGCTTGGTGAGAAGCCGCTTGTGTTTTATGTACTACTTATTTTAGACGTCCTGGCAGTAAACGCCGCCGTTTTCAAGGAAAGTCGTAACGGCTGCTTGTTTGGCAGAACCATCTGTTACGGTGTTGTCATCTGCGCACTTAGCGTCAGTATATACCTTAATGGTGTCGATACTACCCTCGTTTGGCAATGCAGCAGCGTCATCAGATACCACCGTGATGGAGGCATCATCAACTGAAACCTGAGAAAGCTTGTCGATGTATTCACTCAGACCGCTTCCGGTTAAGTTTCCAGCTGGTGGCACGGTGCCACGATGGTTGGAACGATAGCTGTTGACCGCTGATGCGACCGTACCTACGTCCTGTTTTCGCGCTGTGTCACGTTGTCCGCGCTGGAGCGCTGGGAGGGCTATAAATATCATTAGGAAGATGAGCGCAGCGATTGCCAGCACCAATACGACCTCGATAATGGTGAACCCTTTTTTATTTGCTTGTACGTTCATGTGTTGCCTACCCTTTCGATGAACTAATGTAAGTCGGAGCATTCCGCTTACGCCTTATAATACTCTGGCATTTTTTAATTGTCTACACTTTTTACAACTTTATACATTCAGGTTGTTCACAAGTCCATAAATCGGCAGCAAAATAGCAGCTACTAGAGTACCGGCTACAACGGCCAAAATTACCATCAGGACAGGTTCAATAGCGGTAGAAATTGATTTGATTTCTTCGTCAAGTTCGTCTTCGTACACCTGGGCGGCTTTGCCCATCATTTCGTCGATTTTACCCGACTGCTCGCCAATTGAAATCATCTGAGGAACGAATGGCAGGATGTACTCCTCCCCCTTTAATGACGCGCTGAGGGCCTTGCCCCCTTTTACCTTTTCGGCGGCACGGTCGACTGCTTTCGCAATAACCGTGTTGTTCACTGCTTGGGCCACAATTTTCAGCATATCGAGCATTGGTACGCCGGTGTTAAGAAGCGTTTGTCCGGTCCGTGCCAGGCGCGCCATATAGAGTTTTCGGAACATCCGGCCGAAAATTGGTGCATTTAGCTTAAGCGTATCCTTGGTTTTTATACCGCCCTCCGTCCGGAGATATTGTCGGGTGAAGTAGATTAAACCGATAAACACTGGTATCAAGGCCCATCCAAAGCGGATGATAAAATCGGCAAACCCAACCATCAACTGAGTCACTAGCGGCAATTCCTGGTTCAAGTCGATATAAAGATTTTTTACCTGTGGTACGACGGCTACTAACATGAAGACGACTACACCCATAATGACAAACAGCACGATCATTGGATACGTCAGTGCACCTTTTATCTTGCTCATCATGGCTGCGTCTTTTTCCTGCTGGGTAGCAATGCGCCGCAGGGCTTCATCGAGCGTACCGGAGGCCTCACCTGCTGTAATAAGCGCAAGGAAAACATTATCGAACACTTCCGGATGTTTAGCGAAGGACTCTGACAGCGACTTACCACCTTCAACACTGGCAATTATGTCATCAACAACGGCTTGCAGCTTCTTATTTTCGGTTTGTTCGTGGACGGTCCGCAGGCTTTGGGTGAGCGGCAGGCCGGCGCCAATCAGCGTTGACAGCTGCCGGGTAAAGACCACTTTGTCTTTAATGGTAATACGGCCCGTAAACTTAGTCAGCAGGCCGTTATCGTCGTTGGCTTCTTTGATTTCGTGGGGTGTGAATCCCTGGCCTATCAGCAATTTAGCTGCAGAGCGCTCACTGTCAGCTTGGACCGTCGCTTTGACGATCTTACCAGTTGACAGGTCTTTGGCTTCGTAGTTAAACCGCTTCACTTATTCGCCTAGCCTCTCATCAGCCGCTCAAACTCGGTTAAGTCAACGGCGTAATTACGGGCTTCGTCAAATGTAACGGTACCGGCTTGAACCAAGCTGACCAGTGTACGGTCCATCGTCTGCATACCTTGGTCGGCGCCAGTCTGGATAACGGCGTCGAGCTGGTGAGACTTACCTTCACGGATAATATTGCGGACGGCTGGGTTGGCAATCAGTACTTCGGCAGCGACTACCCGTCCACCACCGATAGACGGTACGAGACGCTGCGAACAAATAGCCATCAGGATGTTTGATAGCTGGGCGCGTATCTGCGGCTGCTGGTGTGGCGGGAAAACATCGATCATACGGTCGATAGATTGGGCTGCCGAGTTAGTGTGAAGCGTCGCGAACACCAAGTGACCTGTTTCGGCAATCGTAATGGCGGCCGAGATCGTTTCAAGGTCACGCATCTCACCGATTAAAACAACGTCCGGGTCTTGGCGAAGACTTGAGCGGAGCGCAGCCGAGAAACTGTAGGTGTCGTAATGAACTTCGCGCTGAACGATGACAGATTTCTTGGATTTATGGGTAAATTCAATCGGGTCTTCGATGGTGATAATATGGTGAGAACGTTCGGTGTTTATCTTGTCGATGAGTGCCGCCAGTGTCGTTGACTTACCGGAACCAGTCGGACCAGTTACGAGCACCAGGCCACGCGGATAATCGGCGAAGCCGTTAACAACTTGCGGCATACCAAGCTCCAGCACATTCTTGATGTCATTTGGTATTAGACGAAGCGCTGCGGCCATGTTACCGCGTTCATGAAAGGCATTTACACGGAAACGGCCAAGGTTCCCAAAGGCAAATGAAAAGTCGAATTCTTTGTCTTTTTGGAGGATTTGCTGCTGGTCTTGGTCGAGAATAGCAAAAATCAGTGTTTCAACTTCAGCCTCGCCGAGGGCGTTATAGCCCGCTATCGGTGTTAGCGAGCCATCTACACGAAGCATTGGCGGCAAGCCGACTTGAAGGTGAAGGTCACTCGCCCGCTTCTTGACGACTTCTTCTAACAGTAATTCGATTCTTAGTTCTTGGTTCATGTTTTATCCCACCTCGGTTTCTTTCTTCTAGGCCGTATCGGCCGCAACCCGGTTTACTTCCTCTAGTGTCGTCAGACCTGTCAGCGCTTTTAGATACCCATCTTGGCGCATGGTAATCATGCCTTGCTGCACGGCCATCCGTTGGATTTCAGCGCTCGTAGCTCGTTTGACGATTAGGTTTTGAATGTCCTCGGTCACGTCCATCACCTCGTACAGGCCAGCCCGGCCGGTGTAACCCCTTGGGGTCTGAGGCGTGTCTTTTCCCTTGACTAAAGTATAAGCGCTTTGGCCAGCTAACGGCAAGTCTTTGAAGCCAATATCTTCAGCTACTTGAGCAACTTGGCCTTTCGTCTTTGGCAATAAATGGCCGACGGTCGTTATAATATTCTGGGTTTCAATAGGTGTCGAGTTGTAGGCATCACGTTTTGGCGACACTCGGCGAACCAAGCGCTGGCCAATGATAGTGTTGACGGTGCTGGCAATCAAAAACGGCTCGATGCCCATATCGAGAAGCCGCGGCAAGACACCCGCAGCCGAGTTGGTGTGAAGCGTGCTAAAAACCAAGTGACCAGTTAGTGCCGCCTGAACGGCGAGTTCGGCCGTTTCTTTGTCACGAATTTCCCCTACCATCACTACGTCCGGGTCTTGGCGCAGAATCGAGCGCAGGCCATTGCCAAACGTCAGGCCGACTTCGGCGTTGACTTGGATTTGGTTGACGCCTTGCATCTTGTATTCAACCGGGTCTTCAAGCGTCACGATATTGACCGAGTCGTCTTTAATTTCTTTGATGAGCGCATACAGGCTGGTCGACTTACCGCTGCCGGTTGGACCACTGGTTATAATCATGCCGTTCGGGCGTTGGATACCTTTTCGGATAGCACGGAGTGCCCGGCCTGCGTACCCCATTTCCTCAAGATCGAAACTATTACCAGACTTGTCGAGCAGACGAATGACGACCTGCTCACCCCAGACAACAGGGCTGACGGAAATACGGAGGTCAACCTCTTTGTCTGCTACGGCAATGGCAAACTGGCCGTCTTGCGGCGTGCGGTGTTCGTCAATTTTCAGGCTGGATAAAATTTTTATTCGGCTAACCAGGGCCGGCTCAATGCTTTTTGGCAGCTGCATTATCTCACGCAGCACGCCGTCAACCCGGCAGCGAATTTTTAGAGCGGACTCCATTGGTTCAATGTGGATGTCTGACGCTCTGGTTTTGACGGCATACTCCAAAATAGTGCTAAGTGCCCGGGAAATCGGCGAATCCTGAACGATAGTTTTGATATTGGCAGCTTTTTCAGTTGAAGCATCCTGTTCGCTCTGCTCGGCGGCAACATCGACACTTGATAAGTCCGTTTTGTATTGGTCGAGAATATGCCGTACGCCAGCTTCCGAGGCCATAAATACTTTTATAGGGCGCTGGATCCGGTTCGCCAGATAGTCGACAGCCTGAACGTTGTTAGCGTCAATCATCGCAACGGCTAAACGGTTTTGAACTTCGGCCAGCGGCACGGCCATGAAACGCTCGGCGATGTCCTCTGGCAGCAGATTTAGAATCTTTTCGTTAATTAAGGTGTTGCGCAAGTTGACATACGGTACGCCCGATACCTGAGCGGTCGCATGTGTCAGCAACTCGTCGTCAACCAGGCCCTGCTCTGTTAGTAGTGCCAGTACCGGCTTGTTCGCCGTCGCTGCTTCGGATTGAGCCGCCTCGATTTGTTCCTTTGCTACCAACCCCTCGTCCTTTAACAGGCCGAGCAGTTTGTCTTGGAGTTCGGCTGTCAGTAGTGCCATACGCCTCGTCCTTCCTTACGGAGTACCCGTTGATCCAGACGTTTTGGCGCTGGTACCGCCAATCTCGACGTCAACGGTAGGGTTAATGGCGCTGTTGCTAAAGACTGTTGAACTTGGATCGTCAATCGTGCTCGTGTAGCGCTCGATCGTTTTTACCTTGACAGGGTCACTCGACAGTTTAAGGCCAGGAATAGCGCTCACCACGCCATAGGCTACGGCCACGCTGACCGAAGCAATCAGGATAATCATGGCAATATCGGTTGATTTCATGGCCGTAAACTCTTTTCCTTTAGTTCAACCTTCGTTTCGGGTTGGTAGTACGCCCTGCCTTCGGCATTTAGGGTAATCCGGCTGCTTTGCTGTTCAATAGTCACCGAGGTTAAATCAATTACACGGATAGATTTTTCAAGGTTGCGGAGGACTTGCTTCAAACTGCTGGCATTACTGGCTGTCACGGCAAATTGGAACGTGATTTCATTCTCGCCGCCAGATTCGCTGCTGCTTTCTTCGCCGGTGTCTTCAACGCCGGCAATCGGGTTGACGGTTAAGGAATCAACTGATACGGCGCTAACGTTGAGTAATTTTTGCTGCAAAGAAGCACCAAGTGCCGATGAGTTCGGGTTAGCCGGCAGTGCATCGAGGATAACAGAAATTGCCTCGGTACCCGCAAGCCGCGGCGTAGCATTCAGCGCCGGGTTGGTATTAAGTACGCGCACCTGCTGCTTTAATGTTTCGACGGTTTCGTTGTTCTTCTTCAACGTGTCGACGGTCTTGTTCTTTTCGCCGATAACCTCTTGACGGAAGGTAATCCGCTCGACAAGTGACAATGACAATACGGCAGAGATGCCAACGATAGCAGCGGCACCTGCGACCCACAGGAACATAGTGCGGCCAGCATTTTCAATCTGTTGGCGTTTGCGGAGTGCCGGTGTGTTGTCAGCCATTACTCTTGTCCTCCCGTAAACAGACTCTTCGGTACGCCACGGGCTGAGTCAGTTGCGTTTTGCTTGTTTGGTGCGATAACCTTGCCGCTTTGGCTGGTTGGAGCAAACAACTCGTCGGGGTACGTAAACGTCAGGGAAAAGCGCAGGACACGCTGGCCGGCGCTATTTTCACCGTAGCGCCGTTCGCCATCAGATATATTCGAAGCAATGTTGATGGGGTCTTGGGCTTCGCCACCAACCGAATACTGGAACTTGGTCTGCTGAATCGTCTTCTTAAAGACTTCAAGGGCTTCGTAGCCATTCCTGGCTTCACACTCCAAGCTGACCGTATGCTCGTCTGTATCGAGCGCTAAGCGCGAAATGGCAACGACATTTTCACCACTCGGTATCGTCGTATCAAGGATGTCAAACAGACGCGACGTAAGTTTTTTGTCGTCGTGCTGCGTTGACAGTGTATTGAGCTGTTTCTGGATTGTCAGCGTCTTCGAAAGGTCTTCAACACTGGTTAACTTCTTGCCTTCTGACGAGATACTGCTATCAGCTAAGCTATCAGCTATAGTCTGTACGCCAAATGCATAAAATGCCAACAGTACGACAACAGCCAGCGAACCGATTGCCAGCAAAATTGCAAACGAAATAACCGTCCGGCGTTGGCGATTTGCCCTCAGCAGCTCTAGTTTGACGTCCGGAATCAGGTTGACTTCAATCATGACTTCCCGCTCCTTTGAGCTAATCCAACTACTGTAGCGAATTCATGCATGATTGGGAGTAGCTGCTGCTGGTCATTCTGTGATACCCGGACTTTTTGCCATGGGTTAGCTGCCTCAGTGGCAATGCCGGTCTTTCCAGCGACGTATTCGTTGAAGCGCGGGATGCTGCTAGCGTAACCGGCCAGCAAAATACCGCCGACTGGCGTGTTCGGGTAGCGGGTTTGGAAAAACTTGACTGATTTGGTGAGCTCGCTGGCAAAATTATCGAGCGTTGCATCGAGTGCCTTTAATACCTGGCCGTCCAGGCGGTCGGGTGCCAGGCCAAATTTCAGCACGAACTGGCGGGCTTGGTCTTCTTGGACATTCAGGTTCTGTACAATAGCCTTTAAGAGTGAGCTAAGGCCGACCGGAATTGTTCGCACTAGCCGTGGAGCATCGCCAAAGGTAATCGCAAGGTCGGTTGACTGGTCGCCCATATCAACAATCAGCCGGGCATCGGCTAGGCCAGTCGGAAGCAATGAACGAATCATAGCAATCGGTTCGGGCTCTGCGGCAATCACGTTCAGTCCCAGACCCTCAACCAGTTCCAACCGGTCTTCCGAGTAATTAATAGCTGTACTGGTGAGTAATACCTCTTGTTGCTTGGGATCATGTAAGCTTTGGCCAAGCAGCTTCCAGTCGACCTTGGCTTCGTCGATACTCATTGGAATGTACTGATCAATCTGATACTTAATGGTGTTACGCAGCTCGGCTTCGCTCATAGTTGGTACGTCGATGACTGTTGTAAATGTCTTTTGGGACGGCAGCCCGATCGCCACATCGCGCGTTTTAATGCCCGATTGGCCAATCGCCGTCATAATCACTTCGCCTAAACGCCGGCGGGCCTCAGGAGAGTCGCTTGCGCTTGTTTTGGAGTCAATTGGTGCATAGCCATAGTGTGACAGGCTCCAGTTGCCAGGGTTGCCCGAGAGTTGGACGACACGGATTGCGTTCGTACCGATATCAAGACCAAAGAAATCGCCCACACTTTTTACGAATGCCATAGTACGCCTCATTATACATAAGCACTATAGGTCGGGCAAGCATTTCTTCCCCTTTAGAATCGTGGCGGTACGTCAGTGATTTGGTCGGTTGTGGCTACCGGGTCTTCACCACCACCGCCAACCATCGATGACAAGAAGGCATCGGACCGCAAATTAAAGGTTTCTGCCGGGTTGTCGTCCGTCGCGGTCGGTGCCGTTGTTCGCATGAGGTAAATTGAATCAGAAATCACCGGACCGTTGAATTTAAGTGACAGATTGCACATGCCGCTATGCAGGTTGTAGTTTTGCATTTCAGACACCTGCAAGAAGTAGTTGTTGCTGCCGTCTCTTGCATCGTCGCATGTCGTTATCCTGTTGGCAATCAGCCACGGATCAATCCTCCGGACACTGGCGTCGATGATAATTTCGTCGGCAATAAAGACAACCCGCGGAATCTGCGTGATTGAGCTGTATCCAGTCCCAAGCGGTCCGTCATCGTCATAAATCATGTCGCTGGTTATTGTTAGAGTACCCACCTGCACCACCCGCCTGGTCCCACTTGCAATCGGCCCACCTTCAGAGCGGGTCAGGTAGGTTTCAGTAATTGTTTCATTGGTTGTGGGATACGTCACACCCCCATAACCTCCGAACTGCGGTAGCCCCAGGCCGCCCCCGGAAGTATTCGCAAATGTCAGACCGCTCCAACCAGACTGCGTCGCTGTTGTCGACCCATTTAGCAAGCCGCTTCCAGAGCCCATATTTGTATTTGTGCCGTTGGAAAGTATGCCATACTCGCCCCAGCTGCCTTGGAGTTCTGTCCCCTGGGTTGTAGTACTAGTATTTATATTGCTTACCACCCGTGCGTCGTATCCCCATACCTGAATGCGCGGCTCCCTGCCAGACACATTACATATCAGAGCGCTATGCGCCCACACACCAGCAGCGCTAGTATCGGTTGGCTTGCTAACGGACATGAAAAAGCATATCCAAGTACCAATCGGGGTATCGGATTGCTGGTAGTTTTCCATTGCGGTTGCAAAATCAGCTTCGAAACCATCCGGATCAGAGCCAGTCGCAAGAACAGAACAGTTTGATTGCCATGCACAGGGTAGTGAACTATTAGTTGCGGCAGCAACATTAGCTGGCCTGTTGGGCGAATTAACTACTGACAGTTGCCAGAGATGCGCATCTGTGTCGACGGCATCATCGATGTCGATAGTCCCCTGTACGTTGAAGTTAGCGTCCCCAGTAAACGCGCCGGCCGGCTGCTGTTGGGTAACCCCAGGAGTTAAGTTATAATCACAGTCCACTTGTGTATTGATAGAATCTCCCGGTACCTCAAAACTTAAAACATTTCCAGGCGGGTGGTTAGCAGTCTGATCAGGGTTATCAAGCACCAATAGGTAGTCTGTGTTTTGCCTGAAGTTTTTCAAATACAAAATGGAGGACTGACCGGTGGTAGCAGTAAGCCTAAAACGCTCATTACCGCCTTCCCAAACTGCTCTGACAGGTTCATACGGCGTGCCTACATCGCCATATTCGTTTTGTGCCAGCTTTTCCCAAGCCCCCCCATCAGTACGTTTAAGGATGAAAACGTAAGTGTTCCCAAATACTTCCAGGTCTCCATCATATATACTTATTTGCGAAAAGGGCTGATTATCAGGATCCTTACACGAAGCACCAAATGGTACTGATACAGCTACGTTATGATCAAATTGGTTAAAGTTTTCGGCTACCCCAAACTCGGTAGGCAGTGCCTGCTTCTTAAGACCAATTACCCCTGTACCCGAAGCCCGGGCTTGGAACCGGATTTGTTGACCGCCACTGGTATATCTGTTCCCATGGAGGATAAATTCGTATTGGTTAAAATACATGCCAGTGCCGTTGTTAGCATCTGACGGCGCGCGAACCGGTGTACCTGATGCTGAATAATTTGCATTTTCAAAATTATTACAAACGGCCGGGGTATTGTTCTGAGTTGCATTCGAATAGAATCGTCGTACTCCATTTACCAGAACTTCAAGCCTGTGGTTTTCTTCGGTTCCGCTGTTATTGTTTGGATCTCCGTCAGTGTCTGGGGTTGGACCTCCATTTCGAGCTGAGAAATTACACCAGTCCGATCGTACCGAGATTGTTGCACTCTGGGCTTCGCCTAGCGTTTTGTAGTATGCACGCAGTATCAATTTTCGAATATTAGACGTCTGTTCGTTCTTCAAAAGATGTTTGAATCCCACACCCGAAGACTGGTTGTTGCCTCCGGGGGGGTTGAACATCGACGCGCCCCATGAATTCCAATTACCATCATTTCCCTGTTTATAAAGCAGGAGCGAGTATGGATTTGGTGAGATGCTAGTGTTCTCTGAGTTATCCTTCAGTCTGTTTAACACGGCTCCAGGTAATGCCGATGCTGTCAATGTCACACTAAAAGCTATCCCGGTGATGATTCCTATTGCCAGGAGTGTTTTACCGATGGGGTGTTTGAATTTCAATCGGACGTATGTTTTCATGTTTTCCCAAACTGTACCGTTATTGTACCATAAGCATTTACCCGTTACGCCTCTAAATTGAAGCGGCGCCCGCCGCCCCAAGGATATTCTCCTCGGGGCGACGAGCGCCATACGGTGCTTCGACAGATGAGGTTCAGCTGAGTCGCCGCTGCACCCTCAACTTAGCGACAGGCTTGAACTTACCGTTCATCTTGGCCTTCAGCTTGACTACAGTGCCGACAGGTGCTCTAAAGCACTTGAGCTTCACGTTCTGGCCGGCCTTCACAACGACAAGCCGGTTCAGCGCGATTACCCTGCCAGCGACAAACATCTTGCCGATCTGCCTGAACTTCGTCCGCTTCGTGACCTTCTTGTTGATGGCCTTTCCGCAAACGACGGTCGTGTCCTTGGCCTGCTTCAGCTTGCCCTTCGGCTTCACTGAGGTACCGCCCGGACCAGGATCGCCGTCAGGCGGAACTTCGTCTCCGCAAGCAGGAACAAATACCCCTGTCAGACGCTTAGCCACGACGCTGTAGTTCTTCTCCAGGAAGAACAGCAGCGTGTACGTTCCCGGGTAGAGGCCTCCGTCGAAACCGTCCAGCGCGATCGGCTTGCTTTGGCCGTCCGCGATGTTGGTGACGAAGTCAGTCCCACCTGGACCATCCCACCGCTGGTACTTGACGTCCACCCTTCCGACGCTCAGGTCGGTCGCGTCGTCGGTGTTGTGGAAGATGGCATTGACGATCGTCCTGCCGGTGTCCGGCTGGCACGCCCCCACCACATAGGAGTACCCATGCGGCGCTTGCGCCGGACAGGCTCCGTCGTTAGTGAAGTTGAACGTCCACGAACCGGAGTTGTAGTCCGTCGTCACCACCACCGAGGTTGCAGTCGACATCGAGTAGGTACCCTGCGGCGCAGAGTTGCCGTCGATGTAGTAGCCGCCCCATCCGTTCACCGGGTGGTTGAAGGGAGGGCCGATGACCAGGTTGTCCTGACTCGTTTCGCACGGGTCGTTCGGGACAGGGGCGGGTGCCTCGAAGTCGGCTGCGACAGCTGGTGCGGAGATCAGAACTCCGGCCAGCAGGAAGAGAGACGTGAGTGCTGCCAGCACCCACGACTTGAAGATGCGAGACATTGCTGTCTCCTTTCCGGGCCGGAGCCCTGTAGTTGTGGGTGCCTGATGTTGCTCAAAGCTGTACTGTCAAAGAACCTGGCCGCGTGCTAGCGGGCCACTTGCAGAAGCCTTTGGAGCTTCAGCCAGGCGCTTCACTAGTCCAGCCATGGGCAACCACCAAACACGTCGGTAATTGTCAAGGTTGATTATAGTATCTTTTAGGTGTTATGTACAGCATAAGCACCTTGGTGACAAGCACATTTTTAACAACAAACTCACCCTACAACGAGCTAATCCAGGGTTTTAGCACCACCCCTTTTTACCTGAAGACTCTTAGCGTACTATGCTACAAAATCTAAACTCTATACAAAAGGTATCCCGAGTTCCTTGCGCCTACGTTCTAGTTCATCCTGTACGTACTCTTCCCCGAGTCCAGGTAATGGTACTTCTTCAGGTGAAACGACTTCGGGCTCCTGCCAATCATCGTGAAACGTCCATGGCGGATCTTGCGGGTGATTCTCGTAGGAGTACGGCGAATGATTGTTCCAGTTAATACCGGGTAAGGTCCCTTGCCGGCCAGGTTGAATATCTATCTGATCCACCACTGTGAATCGCCGACTATTGACTTCGCCGTATTGAGGGCCTAGATGTTCAGCTGTTTTGCCATCAGATGGCACCACTTTATATACTCGTCCTCTTCCGCCTTCAAGCGCTTCTTTACTGTCCGCGTAATGCCAGGCACCATCTTCGTATCTCGAGGCTGAAGCGTAGCTAAAACCATCCTTATCTACGACTGCTTGCCTTCCAGGAACGATTTCATCCCCTGGGCTGAGTGGATAATTCGTCCCATGGAAGTACGACAAGACCGCGTTCTCTCCTAATTCCATAACTGCCTTAAGACGGTCCTGCCTCCAAAGTTCGACCCTTTCGTCAGGAGTTGGATCTGATTGTGTGCTAGGTGCTAAATCTATAGACATTTGTTTGTTTCTTGAGTGTTTATCAAATGTTATCATACTTGTGCTTATTTGTCAATATTACAGTGTTAAGTTTTGTTACAACCTCTGTTACAATAAGTTGGTCATGAGTCTTTCAATTGGAATCGTCGGGCTACCAAACGTCGGGAAATCGACGTTATTTAATGCGCTTACCGATAGCGAGATATTGGCCGCCAATTACCCGTTCGCTACCATTGAACCCAACACCGGCATAGTGCCCGTTCCTGATTCACGGCTGCAAAAACTTGCCGATATCTACGGTTCAACTAAATTACTGCCTGCCACTGTCACATTCGTCGACATTGCGGGCCTTGTTGCAGGAGCATCAAAGGGCGAAGGTTTGGGCAATCAATTCCTCGCAAACATTCGAAGATGCGACGCAATTATTCATGTGGTGCGGGCATTTGCCGACCCCGACGTGCTACGTCACGACGAAACCCCTACCAACCCCAAGCGCGACATTGAAATCATTAACACCGAGCTAATCCTAGCCGACTTACAAACAGTCGAAAGCCGCATACCAAAAATCCAGAAAGAAGCCAAAGCGAACCCTGTAAAACGCGAAGAGCTAACCTACCTCGAAAGCCTGCAGCGCCACTTAAGCGAAGGTACCCCGCTCTCTGCCCTGCCTTCACTTGACCATGACAAGATTGCCGACCTGCACCTGCTGACGGCAAAACCCGTTATTTATGTGTTCAATATCGACGAAGCCGGCCTGTCTGACCCGGACACTACAGCCGAACTGAACAAATTAGTCGCACCCGCGCGCAGTGTGTTTATCTGTGCCAAGTTAGAAGAAGAGCTAAAAGGGTTGGAGGACGCTGAGGCCGCTGAGCTGCTAGAAAGTTATGGGGTAAAAGAACGCGGACTCACCCAGCTGATTCATGCCGCGTACGAAACATTGGGGCTACAAAGTTATCTGACAGCCGGGCCAAAAGAAGTCCGGGCCTGGACAATTAAAAAAGGTTCAATGGCACCGCAAGCTGCCGGTGTCATTCATACTGACTTCGAGCGTGGCTTCATTGCAGCCCAAGTCGTTGATTACGATGATTTGGTCGCGGCCGGTTCAGAGCAAGCCGCCAAAGCCGCTGGCAAAGTCCGTACCGAGGGTAAAGAGTACGTTATGCGACCTGGCGACGTGGTAGAGTTCAGATTTAACGTCTCTAAGTAGCTCGGGAAGAGCAGCCGGTCACGGCGGATTTATTCCGACGCACCGCGCGATGAGAAACCCGCTTGCGGGTGTCTTATTTCAAAAAAATCTCCCCGCCTAGCCTGCTGCTAAGCGGGGTGCACATCTGCCTGTTGGGAACTAGAACCCGGCCAGCTCCTTCAGGAAGTCCCAGAGCGAGGCATTCACCCCGTAGTTCTTGACTCCCTCGATCATTCCAACCGCCACGATTGCAGCCAGTGCCATCATGACAGAAGCGTGCTTGAGTCGCTTGGTCTTAGCGGCCATACCTATCACCCTATCAAATCGTTGATCGGTTCGTTATCCGGCGTGTGCAACAAAACCTTGGTTTTGCATGGTCGAATAGTACACCTTACCCGGCATATAGAGCAACCAAAAGCGAAACGGCGTGCCCGTGAGCTCCAGAATCGGAGTCACGGACACGCCGTACGTTGAGTCAGGCCAGTTCTCAGCCCTCTTCGCCGCCGAAGTCCTCCTGGCAGTCACGTCTGACCTTCGTCAGGGTGAACGCCATGTTCGGACCGGTGGCGTTGAACTGCACGTAGTCGGATGTCGACTTGACGTTCAGCTTGGCCCTGCGGCCAGCGAACCAGATGAACTCGCCCTTGAAGCCGGTTGGGCCAATCAGATCGAGATCGGTGACGATCTTGCGACCGCCCTTGCGAACCAGGACGCCCCGATCGTAGTCGTTGTCGATCATCTGTCCATCGTACCCGGGAGCGACCTTCACCTTCGCGTAGAAGACGGAGATGGATCCCTCGGGACACGACTTGTTGATGCCGGGCTTGAACTTGGTGATGGCAAGTCCGAACGCAGTCGACTCTCCTTCCGGAGTGATCGAATGGGCCGGACTGGTTGTCGGGCCGAAGCCCAATGCCAGCAACAAAGCCGCGACGAGCAGAAGCAGGTACTTCCTCATACGAAAACCACCTTCTCTTGGGGGGATTGCGGCAAAGATTCAACGTACATCACCTCTTTGGGCGGACATACGTCAACACCGCAATGGTAACTTATTTATTATAGCATAAGTTCAATGAAATTGCAATACTATAGGCAATTGAAAAAGGCCCGGAGGCCCCACGCACTTGGTAAAAATGCGCGGGCCTCGGGCCTAATTCGGTTCTAGCTCTTCATGTCCAGTTGTTCAGCAGGCCATCTCTGCGTTGACACGCGAGACATACTTGCCCTGCTTTTTGCTCCACAGGCACGTGGTCATGGTCGCACGAGGCGACCCCAGGTGACTGAGGAGCTTGGCCATCGCCCGCTCCGACAAGTGCAGCGGCGCATTGCGCACCACCTTCTTGACCTTGCAGGTGACAGTCGTGTCACCCATGGTGATCTTGACCAGCTTGCCGACACGAAGCCGCTTCAGGTGGTCGAGAACACCAACGCCGTTGGGGTTGGAGTCGTAGGTGTGCCCGAACAGGAAGGCGTTACCCTTCTTGCCGGGAACGGCACTCCGAGACGACCACCAGACCCGCTTGACGTTGTTGGGTGCGGATGTGCCGACACGCCGGACGAGAGGAGCGTCGAGCCCGATGGACGGACTCTGGACTCTTCAAGCCGGCGCTGTCGACTCCTTTGCCCCGGTGTGGGGCGGCGGAGCCGGCTGGCAGACGGGGCGCATCTCGACCTTGTCGCGGTCGAGTACCTCGCCACGCGACTTCACCTTGACCACCGATCCGACCTTCAGGCCGAACAGGTTGACGGGCTTGATCTTGCCAGGCCGAAGCTTGACGAAGACGTCGGGTCCGCTCCGAACGATCCGGAACTTCTCGACGAAGTCGCCCTTGTTCCTCAGCTTGGCGACGCCCTCCCCGTAGTTCTGGGTCACGCACGAGGCGTTCACCGAAGCACGGGGCTTGTGGACGAGCTTGTCACACTCGCCGGGCTCGATGACCCCATCGCCGTCCTCGTCCCCTCCGGTGGTTCCCGGGGGGCACTCGTACGGCGGAGGCGGGGTGCTGCAGTCAGGCGTCGTGAACGTGACCGTGTAGGTCGCGCTCGTGGCCGACGTCATGATCCAACCGTCCGGCAGTGTTTGAGGCTGCACGGAGCCGGCGTTCCAGGTAGCGGTCACCGTGACCGTCTGCCCCGGGCTGTAGGGAGCCGGAGCCGAGACGGAGTAGGTGATGCCCTGGGTGGTTGCCAGCGTCAGCGTCGGCGCAGACGGCGAACCGTTCACGCAGGTGCTCTGCTGAACCGTCGGGTTGACGGGACTGACCACTGGACACTCGTCCACCCACACCTTGTCGGAGTCGACCTGCTTCCAGACACCGTCACGCAGCACCTCGAGGGTGATGGTGTGGTTGCCGGGGGTAGCCGGATGCGTTCCGACGGCCTTGACGACGCCGTCGATCTTGTAGCGGTACTGCGCGCCGGCCGGCCGGACGCCCGTCGGGGCTTCCAGCGTGATCGACTCGCAGTTCTTGGTGAAGTTGCTCTGCCCACCCTCGCAGGCGGGGCCGTGGGACAGGTTGAACTGCCCCGACCAGCTGCCGTAGATGTCCATCACGGCGCTGGTGACGTTGCTGCCCAGGTTCAGGGTCGTGGTGTAGTGCGCCACGCCCCCGGTGAAGTTGGACAGCGGGACCTCAGCGGTCTGGCCGTTGTCCCATGTCACGGTGATGAAGTCGTCGGCCGAAGCCTCGTCCTTCACCTGGGTAGCGACGAAGTGCCACTCCGTGCTGTCGATCTGGTGATCGCAGAGAGCCTTGGCGTCGACCTGCTTGGTGGTGCAGTCGTCGCTGAACGCGGTCTTGGAGACCGTGCCAGAGTTGACCTGGGTGACGCCGTTGCTCCACCGGCCCTTCAGGGTCAGTGTCACGTCGGCCGTCGGCTTGGTGGTGAAGTGCTCCGAGAAGTACTTCGTGCCACCGGCCGCGATGGTCGTACCGACCGGCACGACCGAGCGGTTGCTCTGGATGATGGTCTCGGACTTGTCGGACTCCGAGTTGACCACCTTCCAGTTGGTTGTCCAGCCACCGCCGTCCTTGCAGACCACTTCACCGCTGATGGTGTTGTGGTGCGCGAAGACCGGCGTAGCCGTACCGGCAACCAGGCCGCCAGCCACTAGGGCTGGGATTGTGGCCCACGCGGCAATGCGCCGCTTGGTTAGAAGAGCCCTCATGGCTCATCTCCTTATCTTTGGTGGGGATGTGGAGGACCGTCCACATAGCGGATCCGTTCTTTACGGGTCAACGGCGTGGCAGAGATATGTAGTAGCTAAAACCGAATTGTTAACTGCCGAGCATACGCCCGGCGAGTGTAAAACTCAAGCTAGACATACCTCAACAACACCGACAACCCATAACCGGGGTCAGATACTTTCATTATAACATACTTAAGGTAAAAAGTAAATAGTTACGCTAATGGTTTTAGCTGATAGAACCGTTCTCGATTACCTTTTGTGCCGCTCACGTCACTGTCAGCTTTATCGAGGATGACAAAATATTGCTTCGTCCATGCCTCAAAATCCTTCAGAATCTGGCGCCGAATGTTATCGTTTTTAATAACACCTTTGCTGACCTGTTCTCGGCCCGCTTCGAATTGCGGCTTCACCATGGCGGCAATAGCTGCCTTAGGCGCAAGTTTTGCCACGCTTGGCAGAATTTCACGTAAGGATATAAAGCTGACGTCTATCACGACAATGGTAACTGTTTCATCGGTCTCGAACTCACGGATGTCGGTTTTTTCGTGCAGCTCTATCCGCTTGTCACCCAATAGGCTTGGATGCAACTGGTCGGTACCAACGTCGACCGCAATCACCTTTCGGGCCCCGTGCTGCAGTGCATAATCAGTAAATCCGCCGGTACTTGAGCCGACGTCGAGGACGACGCTTTCCCGAAAGTCTAATGAAAGTTTTTGAGCGACACTGGCAAGTTTTAGGCCCGCCCGACTGACGTAACGCTCGGCTTTTACGCTGATATTCGCTTTGTCATCAACAAACGTGCCGGCTTTTGCAACCGGCTTGCCATCTACCTTCACCCTTCCGAGGCGAATCAAGTTTTCAGCCTGTGAGCGTGACTGCGCCAACTTTCGCTGGACAATTAACTGGTCCAGACGCTGTTTCACTATTTTTTCCGTTCGCGGTATTCGCCGGTGGTCGTGTCGACCGAAATAATATCACCGGTTTTTATAAACGCCGGTACGCGTACCTTTAGACCGGTTTCGAGCGTGGCATCTTTTAGCACCGGACCGGAGGTATCGCCACGGGTAACATCTTCTGCATAGGTTACTTCGAGGAATAGGTTTTTCGGCAGTTCAACGTTAATCACCCGGCTATCAAAGAACTGCAGGCTTAAGTTGTCACCTTCCTTTAAGTAGTCTTTGGCCGAATCAACGATGTCGGCCGGCAGCTCAAACTGTTCAAAGCTCTCAGGGTCCATAAAAAAGTAATTCGTACCGTCGGTATACAGGTATTGCACTGTTTTAGAGGTGACTTCGGCTTGTTCAATCTTGTCGGCACCTTTGAATGTCTTTGGGATAACGCTACCATCGAGCAGGTTCTTCAACCGGACGTTCACAATCGAACCGCCCCGTCCCATCACTTTTTGGGCATATTCGGTCACACGGTATGGCTTGCCGTCAATTTGTACGACGGTGCCTTTTTTGAGATCAGTTGGTTGGTACATGGTTATTTATTACCTCTGCGTTTTTGGACTACTTTTTTGACACCGTAACCCGCCAAAAGGGCTGCAGCTATGCCGGCTGCCGTCCATTTCAGGGTTATATCCATATCATGGTCCGCTTCTTTTGCTATGTCAGGAATGTCTACAGTGGGTTCTTTCGAAGCCGTGGTTTCACCTTCCCACAAAGGTCCAAAATCTACATCCTTGGGCTCGGAAGGTTTCTCGGGCATCTAGTTTATTACCCTTGAGTTACGAATGGCAATAGTGCCAAGTGTCGGGCACGCTTGATAGCGACAGCCAGCTGGCGCTGCTGCTTAAGGCTCAGGCCGGTTTTGCCAATTGGCTCAATCTGGCCGTAGGCGTTGATGTAACGACCAAGAGTCTTTACATCTTTGTAGTCAAAATACGTCGTAACGTCTTTTTTAAATCGTTTCGGGGTCATTTCACTTCGCTCCATTTATAAGACAAAACTACGTTTTTTCTCATCGCGCCGGCAAATTTGTGTGAAAATTTGTCGGGCTGCTCTTTTTCCTGGAGCTGCTCCTTTTCTAAAAATTAAAATGGTATTTCTGAAAGATCAATTGGTTTGTCGTCGATATCGTCGATAACGACGTCTTTGTTCTTCTTGTCTGAAGATGGAGCCGGCGCAGCCGAGCTGCTCGTGCTGTCACTTCCGGTTGGGCCGTCGAGGAACGTGATGTCAGTCGCCACGACTTCAACTTTCGAGCGCTTTTTACCAGTTTCTTTGTCGTCCCACGTGTCTTGGCGCAGACGGCCCTGGACGAGGCAGCGGCGGCCTTTAGATAGGTACTGGTTAGCCAGTTCGCCCAATTTTTCCCAGGCAGTAATATCAAAAAAATCAGCTTGGTCGTCAGAGGTGTTGCGGTCAACGGCAAGGCTAAAGCTTGCAATGCTCTTACCGGTTGTCGTGGTACGCATTTCCGGGTCGCGGGTTAGGCGTCCCATCAAAATAACTTGGTTAATACTACGAGCCATCCCTGTCCCTGCTTTCTTCCTCGCTGTCATCACCAGCGTTCTTCTTAGCCTCGGCTATGCGCGAGCGCTCTTTTTCATCTACCTTCACTAGTAAGTAACGAATAACGTCGTCGCTGATGTTCAGCGCGTTAGAAATCTTAAGCGGTGCGGCCGGCGGCAGTTCGACTTCCATTAATACATAAAAAGCAAAGTCTTGCTTCTTAATCTTGTAGGCTAGTTTTTTCTTGCCCCAGTTGTCTTCACTCTTAACTTTACCGCCAGAGCTTTTGACGAGCTCGCGTACGGTGTCGAGTGCTTTTTCCAGCGCGCTTTCGCGGTCTGGGTGAACCAACACGGTCAGTTCATATTCCATAGATTTTCCTCCTCTGGAATTCCTTCTCAGGAATGCTTACCCTTTTTCAGGTAAGCCTAGGTTAATAACAGATGTAATTATACTGTATTTTGAAGAAGAAGTCTAGCGAACTTCGAGTTCGTTTTCATGGTAGGTTATGCCAAGCGGCTCTAGATGAACAGCTTTATCCCCCTCAGCAACTTCGCCGGCATAAATTGCCTCAAATCCAATGTCATTTAGTAACTGTATACAGTCCAGCGCCTGGTTGGCTGGCAGGTAAATTGCGTAGCCGCCGCCCATATTCAAATTACCGTACATCTCTTTGTCGTCATTACCCGATATCTCTTGTATCAACCTAAATTCGTCTTGGGGTATCGGTAGCTCTTCAATGTGATACGACAAAGGCTTTGTAGCGCGCATAATTTTACGCCATCCGTGGCCGGTTATATTCGACATATAGTGAATGTCAAGGCCGGCTTGCTGCATTGTTTCGACTGCTGGCGCATATATCGTCGTCGGTGTTAACAGGGCAGCGCCGAACTCACGCCCATCAGATAGCTTGGTCTTGTAACCCGAGACATCGAGAACATTTGCGACGTCTCGAGCTAAGGTGGCACCGTTGGCATGCATGCCACTACTTTTAATGACAACAATCGCATCCCCCGGTGCAATATCTTTCCCAAGAATCGGCTCTCGGCCGTTACGAATACTTCCGAAAGCTGATCCCGACAATTCACTAGCGCCCGGCACAATAATTCCTCTTAAGGTCGGTGTTTCGCCACCACCCCATGTTGCCATGGCAAGATCGCATGCACGAGCAAACCCACGCGCAAGATCTTCAGCCCGCTGCGTATCGTGAAACCAGCTTGACTCACCCACCGATAGGTGCATTGTCACCACTTCTGGCCGTGCTCCGACAACCGTTAAATCATTCAAAATCATCGCGGCAGTGTCTTGCGCGATTGCATCATAGTAGGTCGGCCCAACCTCTTCACGATACGCGTCAGCGATTAGATTCTTCGTTCCAAGTCCTTCAGTAACCATTGCGCCATATTCGTCGCCACGATCCCACACGTATGCCGACTCCCCGCGGCTCTCTGGCACTTCCCTCATGCCATGATATGCCGCAAGGTGGCCTGCAGTCGTTCGCCCCTGTTCTTGCGCAGCCCGCTTGAACGGGTCGAGATCCCCGTAATTTACCCCGCTTGCTTCATACGTCATCGGACCTGGTATTTCTGCCATCATTTCCCCCATTTGTAGTAGCTACGAATAAGTATAGGCAGGTCATGTATAAGCGACAAGCGTAAGCGTCTTATTCTTCGGTCGGACTTAAGTCTTCAAGACTGCTTATTAGCACTTCTCGCGGGCGGGAGCCGTCAGCTTGCCCGATGACACCTTGGTCTTCCATTTCTTCAATAATCCGGGCTGCCCGGGCATAGCCGATGCGTAGGCGGCGCTGCAATAAGCTAGTCGAGGCTTTGCGGCTTTCGATAACGACGCGCAGCGCGTCTTGGTACATGTCATCGCCGCCTTCTGAATGCATATCCATCACTACCCCGCCCTTGCCGTTCAGTTGCACCGGCTGGGAAATAATCTCGTCGTTGTACTGTGGTGCTGACTGCATACGCAAGTGGTCGGTAATTTTGATAACCTCTTCATCCATCACCCATGCGCCCTGAATACGGCGTGGTTTTGGCATTTCAGCGGTTTTAAGCAACATATCACCCTGGCCAAGCAGTTTTTCGGCACCAATCCCGTCGAGAATCGTCCGGGAATCTACCTGGCTGGCCACAGTAAAAGCAATCCGGGCCGGTATGTTAGCTTTGATGAGACCGGTAATGACATCGACGCTTGGACGCTGGGTTGCCAGCACTAGGTGGATACCGACAGCTCGGGCTTTTTGGGCCAGACGGACAATCAAAGCTTCAACATCGCGGGCCGCCACCATCATCAGGTCGGCCAGCTCGTCAATCACGATAACGATATACGGCATTGCACCATCACCGGTTGGAGCGGCTTCACCTTCTTCGTCTTGGATAGCGACTTTCTTGCCGCGTGAAGCTACTTTTTGGTTGTAACTCTTAATATCACGCAGCTTCTCTTCGGCGAGCAGCTTGTAGCGGCGCTCCATTTCGTTAACCGCCCATTTGAGAGCACTAATGGTTTTTTCGGGCTCGGTAATAACGGGGGTCAGAAGATGCGGAATGTCCTCGTACGGTGCCATTTCAACTTGCTTCGGGTCAACCAGAATCAGCTTCATCTCGCTCGGGCTGTTACGGTAAAGGAGGCTCGAGAGCAGTGTATTAATCATGACCGATTTACCCGACCCAGTCTGTCCGGCAATCAGGACGTGCGGCATTTTGTTCAGCTGCCCAACGACCGCTTCGCCGGAAATGTCCTTACCAATTGCAAAGCCAAGCGGCTCGTGGGTACTCGCCCACTGTTTGCTTTCCATAATGCCGCGCAGGCGTACGTCGGCCGCCCGGCGGTTTGGCACTTCAATACCAACGGCACGCTGGCCGGGGATTGGTGCTTCGATACGAAGACTTTGGGCAGCCAGGTTGAGAGCAATGTTGGTTTCGAGCGCAGTAATACGCGTCAATTTAACTCCCTGAGGCGGTTTCAAGGTGTACTGGGTGACCTTTGGACCAATGTTGGCGCCTTCCATTTCGACATCGATCGAAAATTCGCCTAGCGTATCTTTGATTACCTGTGCATTGTGCTGGACGTCGCCGGCATCGGCTGGACTTTGCTTCTTTTCAAGTAAATCAAGGCTGGGCGCTTTCCAGTTCGGGTCGTTAACACTAACCAGCGCCGACTGGGCTTCGGCTGCTTTGTCCTGCGGAACGCTACCTTTCAGGCTCGACAAGCGTTTTTTGCTCTCGTTCGGGTCAAGCATAGGTACGCCGGCATTCAGCTTGAAATCGACCGATTCGCCCTTAACATCGACTTCGGCAGCTCGTTTCATAACTTTGACGTTTTCGGCCTGTTCACCGGCTTCTGAACGGGTACGGATCATGTCCCAAAGCTTTTTAATAAGCGTAAACGGCGAAACACGGATAACAAATAATGTGGTTAACAATATGAGCAACACGTAAACGAAAATGGCTACTCCTCGGTCAAGTAGCGCCAGCATGCCATCGTTCAACAGATTGCCGAAAAATCCTCCGGTGTTCTGACCGGTGGTTCCGAGCAAGCCGAACAGTCCTGCAAACCAAAGCAGTAGAAGCAGCGCACCGAGCTGCATGACGACCGGCAGGCGGTTCTCTTCGGCCCGGAAGATTTCGACCGCGACATAAATGAAAACTAATGGGAGTACGTAGACGGCGTAACCGATAGTACTAAGCGTAGCTTGCTGCAGCCACTCGAGTATCGGGCCTCCGACGCCGAACCATGCGACGATAAAAAGAACCGATACTGCCGCCAAAATGACGGCGCCTACTTGCGACCAAAAACCGGCCGGCAACGTGTGCTGCGGAACCTGCTTAGTCTGTTTCTTGCGGCTTGCTGCCCGTCTTTTTCTTTTCGCCATAGATATTCGTTATTATACTTATGCCTTTCACCCCTGTCGAGGGATGATTCACCATAATTGTAGCATAATTTGCAACAAAAAGCAATAATGTTTATGCTTGTGGTGTCTCGTCAGCCACAACAGAAACAGGTGATTTCCTAAAATGACGATAGTGGACGATTAGTCCTACCATAACAGCATAAAAACCAACCCATACAGTGTTGACAGCAATCATTAGAACATTTGCTAAAGTTGCAACATATACCAGTGAAGTGACTTGGGTTAGGAACCAGATCATCCAGGTGGAGAGGCTGAGCTCGTCTGAAGCTTTGGAAACGTAGAGTTGGCGCAACTGCGGTACGCAGGCTGAAATTGCGACGAGTGCTCCGGTAATGTAGATGATTTCGATGATGAACATTTTGGTTTTAGTTGAGTTTACAGTTCTATATTAGCATAAGTTTCATAAAAAGTCAACCAGCTTACCGCTGGAGTTGCATGAGTATCTAATTAGGCTGCTAAATACTGGTCAATTAATGCAATTGCTTCTATATCTTTTGGTTTGTCGCTTCCGGCTTTTGTTAACCGTATTAGCTCTGGTGTCGCAACGCTTATTCCCGTTTTTGTATCTTGAACACTCATACGGCCTAATTCCGGAAGGTAGATTCTTCCCTTGCCGTTGGTAGCGTTGTACCTTTGCATCGAAAAGTGCCAGCGGTGGACATCAAAGCGCTCGGCTACATCGCGCGTTGATATAATTTCGCGCCGCTCGCCAGTGCTACTATAGCCGACAAGCATTCGCACGGCTCGCCATCCTAGTTCATTACGAAGATACTGGATATTTTCAAGACATGTAATGATGTCGATGTCACCGTCTTCGTGCTCTTCCCTAATACCATTGAGGACCATAGCGGCGCCATCGGTAATAATCGTCTCTTCTTGCACAGGAAGATTAAGCGCTACGACTTCAGCAACTATAGGATGGTCGAAATTTACCATAAAAGTATATTAAAGCAAATTTACCCTGATATGTCAATCTTAGGAATGCTTAAGCCTTTGCGGCATGTTTTTGAATCTAAGTTTTTATCAGAATTTACTTCTGTAAAAACTTATTAACTAAGGGAAAAGCCCAGCGAAGCGATAGGAAAAACCGTAGGTTTGTCCTATAAGGCGAAGCCGTTTAGTAACCGCGGTTTTCGCGGGGAGTCTTGGGGGCGATGACTTCAGTGTCGGGCACCTGTGGTGGCTGGAACTGCTTAGGCTCGGGGCGTTTAAACGCTGGCTGCTTCTGCTGCTGCGAACGGTTAGCGCCCTGTTGGCTCTGGGTTGAACTGCCGCCAATCTCGTTGATGACGGGAATGACAATTGGCGTCCGGCGCGTCTGGTCGTATAGCACGTGGGTAATTTCGTCTTTGATTTCCTTTTTCATTTGGTCGAGGTCAATCTTTTTGCCACTGAAGCCACGGGCAACCTTTTGCTTGAGGTATTGACGGATAAGTCCCATCAGTTCTTCGGAATCACGCAGGTAAATAAACCCGCGCGAGATGATGTCCGGACTCGTCAGCAGACGTCCGGTTCCCCGCTGGACAGTTAGGACGACGACAAACATGCCCTCGTTTGCCATGTGAATGCGGTCTTTTAGGACAACTTCGGACACGATGGCACCAGAATCATCGTACATGATGCCGCCAACCGGTATACGGCCATTCTTGCGGGCACCATCCGGAGTGATTTCAATAACATCACCAGCGTCACAAACAAAGATATTCTTGCGTGGGATGCCGGCTTCTTTTTCGGCCAGGCGGGCGTTGTGTACGAGCATATGGAATTCACCATGAATCGGCATGTAGTAGGTTGGGTTGAGAGCATTAATCAGCTTAACGTGGTCGTCGTAGTAGCCGTGTCCAGAAAGGTGGAGCGGACCAATGCCGGTCAGGTGCGTCTTGCCGTTCTGAACGACTTCTGAGCCTTCGCGCATCAGGCCGTCGATAGTCCGGACAACATACTTTTCGTTACCAGGGATTGGGTTCGAGCTGAACACGACAACGTCACTGTTCTTTATCTTGATGTGCTTGTGAGCACCGCTTGCCATGCGGTTCAAGACGGCATTGAATTCGCCCTGAGAACCGGTACAAACAATTGTTACTTTGCCATCTGGCAGCTTGACGATGTCTTCCATTTTCATGACAACGTCCTTTGGAACCTTTATGACGCCGGCACGAAGGGCTACTTCCATATTCTGTATCATGCTGTAGCCAGCGAAGGCGACTTTACGGTCGTGTTTCTTGGCTTCGTCGAGGATAACCTGCATACGGTGAATTTGGCTTGAGAAACAGCTTAAAATCAAACGTGAGTTCGGATACTTCTCCATTGCTTGTCCCATGCTGACCTGAATATCGAACTCGCCATGGGTGTGGGTACCGTCGCTTTCGCAGTTGGTACTCTCGTTCATAAACATCAAAATACCTTCTTTGGTGGCAATCTCGGTCAGCCGCTCTAGGTCAAACTTTTTACCGTCGACCGGTTCGTCTTCGAAACGCCAGTCGCCGCTGTCTACCAATACACCGAGTGGCGTGCGGATAACGACGGCTGTGGCGTCAGGGATTGAGTGATTGACTCGCACGAGTTCAATCGAGAAACTATCACCCAGCTGTACGCGCTCGTGGAGTTCCGGGTTTAGTTCGTAGTATTCGGGCTCATAGCCGCTTTGGCTCTCCTCCATGGTACGTTTGAGCATACCGATGGTGAATTTGCTCGCATATACCGGTGCCGGGATTTTGTGGACAATGTGCCGGAAGGCGCCAATATGGTCCAGGTGGCCGTGCGTAAAGACATGTCCGCGGATCTTGTGCTTGTTAGCTTCTAGGTAGGTAGTGTCAGGAATAATGTAATTGATGCCCGGGTAATCACCGCCCGGGAACAAGAATCCGCAGTCAATAACAATGATGTCGTTTTCGTATTCGATGGCCATCATGTTCTTGCCGATACCCATTTCGCCCAGTCCGCCAATTGGCATGACGCGGAGTTTCGGACCTGGCACTTTTGGCTGCTTCTTTTGGTCGGCAATGCTAAACTGCCGGCCTTCGTAGCCGTTGTAGATGCTCTTATTTACTGGAATGTTGATAATGTGCTGGCTGGCGCGTAAATTAACGTCCTCTGACGTGCGGCGCTGCGCCCTAAACACCTCACCACGGCGGGTGCTGGTGTTATTGATGACGGTATTGTCACTTTTGCGTTTTTTATTGGTATTGTCTGGCCGCTTAGACATATCATCAGATTGCGGCTTCGCGAGTCGTCGTTGACCCATAAATTGTATATTCTCCTTTTTTGAAAGAATTTATTTTAATTTCGAAAGTAAATGAGTGCTAGCGAGGGGTTTTAGGTAAAAATCAGTCGGTTCCCTCTTGTAGTAGCTCTTATTATAGCAAACTATGGCCAATTTTGCAAGTTTTACAGCTTTTTAATGATGAGTGGCACGTTCAGAAAGTCGTCGATTAACGTTTGGCGCATGCTGCCGTTATAAAGCGCTGCCGCCGGATGGTACAACGGTACTATGACTATTTTTTCATCACCGAATTGTATCCGCTTGGCTTGCCCGTGTATCTGGCTGATTTTCATGTCCGGAAGAAAATATTCCATACTGTGGCGGCCTAATGTTACGACAACTTTCGGCCCGATAATCTGCAGCTGCTTCAAGAGGTACGGCCAAAATGCCTTTTTCTCTTCAGGCAGCGGGTCACGGTTATTCGGCGGACGGTATTTGACAATGTTGGTGATGTAGACGTCGGAACGGTCCATGCCGGCGCTCGCTAGCATCTCGTTCAAAAACTTGCCGGCCGCACCGACAAATGGCAGCCCCTGCTCGTCTTCGTTTTTGCCGGGCGCCTCACCGATAAACACGATGCTGGCATCGATATTGCCGTCGCCCATGACTAAATTAGTTGCCTGTTCCGCCAGCTCGGGGGTTACCCTATTATCTAAAATGGCTTGTTTCAGCTTGTCGAGTTCAGCCTGTTTATCCATCCGTAAGGTTACGCCTTCTTAATCTGATCGTCGAGGACTTGGTTCAGCTTTTTGAACAAATCGACGGCCGAGGCGTCATCACGGGCTTTTTGCAAGGCAGCCGTAATATTAAATATCGTCTTGAGCTTGGCACCGATTTTCTCGATTTGGCTGGTTGTTTTGTCCGCTGACTGCTTTCCATCAGCGTAGCTGTCGAACGCGGTCTGACGGTCCCGCACCGCTTGGCCAAAATCACGGCCATAATTGGCAAAAACCTGTGTTTTTGACTGTTTCAGGGTATCTAGTTCAGGTAAACAATCCTTGGCTGCCGTGGAATGGGCCGCGGCTATTGATTTGGCGCTGCCTTTACTCGTGATGACATCGAATACGTCCGAACACGCAACAAATGATTTTCGTAGAACAGCGTAGCCGTTGGTATATGACAGGATTTTATCCTTTCGCGCGCTCAGGTTGTCGAACGCCGTTTTAACGTCGTCGTTACGCAGCGCTTTCATGTCACTAATCTTGTCGAATGTTTTATTCAGGTTGGTAACAGAGGTTTCGTAAGCAGTTTTGCTTTTTGCCGTCGCCGCGCTGTTCAAACTGATCGTCACGTTACTCGTATAACTGGAAAGCGCGCTGCTCAGTTTGTCATACTCCTTCTGAAGTCCGGCTACGGCCGTTTTTGCCTGCTGGTAATCTTTTTTATTCGGCTGTGACCAACCTAGCAGCCACACCGCTAAACAAACTCCAATAATGAACAGTAGCGCTGCCCCGGCTGCCAGTGCCCACCGTTGCTGCTTCGTTTCAGCCTCTTTTGCTTGCACGTTCCCTCCTTCGGACTATGAACTTATTATACTCTGCGGCGAATTATTCAATAACTGCGATTGTCGTACTGTGGCCCAACTATGAAAATACCCCTTCGTTTTGAAACGGGGGTATCTTCACGGCCAGAGGCCTACGCCTACTACTGGGCGTCTTTGAGGCTCAGGGAAAGCCGGCCGCGTTCGTCGATGGCAGTCAGCTTAACTTTAACTTCCTGGCCTTCGTGCAGTACATCGGTTACCTTTTCAACCCGTTTGTCAGACAGCTGCGATATGTGAACCATCCCGTCAATTCCTGGCATAATGTTCACGAATGCACCGAAGTCTTTAATGCTGACGACAACGCCGTCGTAAATACGACCAACTTCCGGCTCTTCCGTTAGGCTCTTAATCCAATCGAGAGCCTTTTGGATATTCTCGCCGTTCGGGCTGGCAACGGTAATCAGACCGTCATCCTTGATGTCGATTTCGGCACCGGTCTCGGCAGTAATCTTATTGATAACTTCCCCGCCTTTACCAATGACTGCCCCAATTTTATCTGGGTTAATCTTAATTTTTTCGATGCGTGGTGCATGCGGACTTAAGGAGACGCGTGGTGCGGCAATCGTTGAAAGCATGTGTTCCAAAATATGCAAACGGCCTGGCTTGGCTTTGGTAATTGCTTCTTTCAGGATTTCGACCGGCAATCCATGAACTTTCATGTCCATTTGTATCGCCGTGATTCCTTCGCTGGTTCCGGTGACTTTAAAGTCCATGTCGCCGGCAAAGTCCTCGGCGTCGGCAATGTCGCTTAGGACGTACGGTTTGTCACCGTCGAGCATTAGGCCCATGGCAATACCGGAAACCGGCCGTTTAAGCGGCACACCAGCGTCCATAAGCGCCAGGACGCTGGAACATGTTGCGGCCATGCTGGTTGAACCGTTTTGGCTCATGATTTCAGTCACGCTGCGAATTGCATAGGGAAATTCTTCTTCGGTTGGAAGTACCGGTATAACGGCACGCTCGGCCAAGTATCCGTGGCCGATTTCGCGGCGGCCAGGGCTACCAAGGCGGCGGACTTCACCAACGGTGTATCCGGGTGCGTTGTAATGGTGCATGTAGCGCCGTTCGCCATCAGTGACTTCCATGGTGTCTACCATTTGGGCATAGCTTAGTGGTGCCAATGTCACGATGTTCATGCCTTGGGTCACGCCACGCGTGAAGAGGCTCGAACCGTGAGCACGGGGCAAAATGCCGACTTCTGAAGAAAGTGGGCGGATTTCATCGAGGCTTCGGCCGTCGGGACGGGTCTGCTCTTCGACGATACCGCGGCGGACGTCTTTGTGAAGCGCACTAGTAAAGGCTTCATCGTATTCGTCACGCAGGTCTTCGTATCCCTCTGGGTTAGCTTCGGCCATTTTTTCGTGGAATTCCCAGCGAAGGTCGTTAACCATCTCGTTGCGTTCCGGATACGGCTTGCGAAGCGCCGCGCCTAACTTGTCGGCAATCCATTCGTCGACTTTGGCCTGGACATCCTCGTTTGGCAGCACCAAGTTGTATTCGAGAGCTTTTGGAGCCAGTTTCTCAGCTAACTCTTTCTGGAGTGCAATGGCAGGCTGGTAGGCTTTGAACGCCCACTCAAGTGCCGCGGCAATGTCTTCTTCTGACACCTCATTCAGACCAGCTTCAACCATGGTGATGCCGCTCTCGATACCGGCGACAACCAGGTCGATGTCGCTTTGTTCGCGCTCTTCCGGCGTGAGGAATGCTTTGAATTCACCATTGACCCGGCCGACCCGGATTCCGGCAACGGGACCGTCAAATGGTGCGCCGCTCAGCATTAAAGCACTTGATGCGGCAATCATACCGACAGCGTCTGGCCGGAAGTTCGGATCCATTGATAAGACTGACGAAACAACCTGGACTTCCTGGCGGTAGCCTTTCGGGAACAAGGGCCGGATTGGGCGGTCAATCAATCGGCCGATTAGGATAGCTTCGTCGCTTGGACGGCCTTCTCGTTTGATGAAGCGGCTGCCAGAAATCTTGCCAGCTGCATACATTTTTTCTTCATAGTCGATTGAAAGCGGGAAATAATCCAGTACGACCGGACGTGTACCGACCATCGTCGTACCCAGAACAACGGTGTCACCGTACTTTACCAGTACACTGGCTGTCGTCCGGAAACCGACTCGATTGACTTCTAGGGTTAGCGGCTTACCGCAAAAATCTACGGAAACAGAGGTAATCTCTTTCCCGTTCGGGTTAATAGTACTCATAATATGAGTCTCCTTTCATTAGGCGGAGAGTAACAGGTGCGAAGCCTTGTCTAAAAAGCCCTCGTATCTATCACCTTCCGCGTTTGTACCTACTTATTTTACCGCAATTTAGCGATTTAGGCGATGTCACGGCCACGGAATATAACGATAGACGCTGCAAGTAAGCCAATCGTCACGATAGCAAACACGAGTGCGTCAGACGCCTGAATCCCGTCCTTTACTATGTCGACAGCCGGAAAGTAATGCAGTAACGACAATTTTTCGTAGTCAGATAGCCAATCGACGGCCTGGCCAAACGTCGACAGGATGAAGCTGCCGATAATAATGAGGATACTGATGCCGGTAGCAGCCGCCCGCCTTCCCGACGCAAACCCAACCGCGAACGGAATAGTTCCGAACGTTACCATAATCAGCAGCGTCATGGCGCTGAGGCGTACCACGACATCGGGTTCAATGCTGGCTATGTCGATAAACGGCAAAACAGCGTACATACCGGCTACCATACCGAGCACAACGACAACCATTATTGTCAGCATGGCGAACCATTTCTGAACAAGGAGCTTCGTGCGGCCAATCGGCAGGCTAAGCACTGTCCTCAACTCACCTTTTTCTTCATCGTTCACAGATAGCCCGATGCCAAGAATAATTGCCATTATGCCGGCAATTAGCGGCATACGGATATCAAAAAGCTGTGACGCAATGTACGTATCGAACCGACTCAGATCGGCCAAACTGCCGATGAGCCCTTGGAATGCCGCCGGCATGCTTTTTAACAGCTCATCAATGGCACCATCCTGGTGCATGGCCGGGTAAAAGCTCGCAAGAAGCGCCGCAATAGCCGCAAATGCAATCGTCCAGCCGAACAAAAAGTACCGTTTGTCATACAGCGTTTTCAGATACACCGAGCGCATCATCAGGCGGTCTCCTCTGCTTCGTAGAGCGACTTGAATGTTTCTTCCAGGTTGTATTCGCTTATTTCCACGTCTTTCAGCTGTTTCACGGCTGCCAGCCAGCTTTGCAGCTCTGCTACATCCGTTTTGTAAACGAATTTCATAGTTAAAAGCCCATCTTCAAATGACGTTTCGACTTCTTCGGCCTTTTTGGGCGGCTTCGTCGGCCGGTACGCACTTTTAATGGTGATGTGCTTCCCGCCCTGGGTCAGCAGCTCATCGGTTAGCTTGTCGAGGATTATTTTTCCATTGTGCATCAGGATAACCCGGCTGCAAGCATCCATGACTTCCTGCAAATAGTGCGATGACATAAAAACGGTTTTACCATTGGCCTGAGTGTCGCGGACTAATGCTAAAAAGGCCTCTTGCATGGCCGGGTCCAGCCCGCTGGTCGGTTCGTCGAGAATGAGCACGTCGGGGTTGGTCACAAAAGCTGCTACCAGGGCAATCTTTTGGCGGTTTCCGCGTGAAAGCTTGCCTATTTTCTTGTCTAGTTGTGGCGACAACCGTTGGATCAGTTCAGCTAACCGGCTTTCCTTTGTGTTCGATTGGTGTAACAGAAATGTCAGATATTGTTTGCCTGTTAGGTTTAGCGGTAGCTCCATGTCACCCGACGCGTAGCCAATACGTCCGTGCAGACGATGGGCAGTTTGCGGGCGGATTGTTTCACCGAATAGCCTGACTTCGCCTTTAGTGGCTCCCAAAAAGCCCAGCATCATGCTGATAGTAGTCGTTTTGCCGGCACCGTTCGCCCCAACGAAGCCGACAACTTCGCCCTTGGCTATTGCTACCGTCGCATCAGCCACGGCCTTAAAACGGCCGAATTGCTTGGTTACGCCGTTTAGCTCAATCACAACGGGCGATTTGCTCATGGTTTTATTGTACACCCTGCTATATTACATATGTCGCTTCACATCACTTAATATCATATGGATGATTTCATCAACCGAATGTCTCACCGTAATAGTTTCTTCGCCTGTAATGCCAAGATAGTCTTTGGCGTTCCACCAATTACGCATTTCTTTTTCACCGTAATCACTCGCCACCGATTTTGTCGAATGTCTGCGTAGCGTTTCTGCGAAAGGTATATCAAAATAATAACTTAGGACGCCTCCCGGACAATCTCGAACCAGACGATTAACAATATCTCCATACCGCTTTTTCGATAAAATACCTTCTAGAATTACCGTGAAGCCAAGTTCCCATGCTGTCCTGACCATTTGTTCGATCATCTCGCGGCTTGGGTTATTAGCCGTATCTTTGACGCGGAGTATTTCCCTCCGTACGACGTCCTGGCTTATAAGTGCAGTGCCTCTGCCTAATTCTTTCTGCAAACGTTGAGCAATTGTTGTTTTTCCACTAGCCGAGTTGCCTCGTAGAATTATCAGACGCGTTCCCATAAATCCAGTATAAAGAAAAACTCCGCTGTTATTTGCGGAGTTTTAGTTTGGCAACCACAGCCTTGTAGGCTTCGAAGTCGCGGCGTTCCAAGTATTTTAGCAGCCGTTTGCGGCGTCCGACCATCTGAATCAGGCCGCGGCGAGCCATGTGGTCGCCTTTGTTGCCTTTTAAGTGGCCGGTAATCTCTTTGATCCGGGCTGTCAGAATTGATACTTGAGCTTGTGGTGAGCCGACATCGGTCTTGTGCGTACGCGTCAGGTCGATGGCTTTGGCTTTGTTCTCGTTGGTAATCATTAGTAGGTTATTGTAACAGAGATAAGCTAGTCTATCAAGTCCGAAGCTCTTGGTGGGCGTCGGTAATCTTGCTGGCAGTCTGCTCGGGTAGACCAAGGATTTTGCGTTGCCGCTGCCGGTCGTCCGCCTTTAGCAGGCGTCCCGCCACTTGATAAATAAGGTAAATCGCTTTTACAAGTTCGTCGTTCACGCCAAGTGACATTTCGTCCGCAAAGTCGGAGGTATCATTCGCAGCGTGCTGACCGGTGTTACGTACATAGATGTCCCGTACCAACGTGCGAACAGCTGACATGAGCTCCGGCATGATGGCATACAGGCGGTGGAGCGCTGGGTGAGTTGCATGGAACTGCTCTATGCTGCCGCCATTAAGTGGCTGGTCGCTGGGTTCAACGATGAGCCACATCCGAAAGTTATCAAGATTCGCCTCAAGGTCGAGCGCCGGACCTTCGTCCGCATCTTTTATGCTCCGGGAAAGAAAAGCATCTAGGAAGGCTTCGTAGTCCGGCTCGTCATCAGAATCGTACCGATTGGGCGGTTCAATACCATTGTCGTCTTTGGCATTCGGCCAGCCATATTCGGCAATAAATTGCTGGAAAGCCGTGGAGTGGCGAATCTTTGGATCGACGTCTTTGACCTCAATCTGGCCCCTATGCACAGCATATTCGTAATAAGTTTTGTTGTATAAGGCATCGGCAATTATGTCGCGGGCATCGTAGCTGTGGCCGATGTGTTCACGCAGGTCATCGCCAACCTCTGGAATATCCTCGAGGCTTTTATGCGTAATGTGCTTTATTGGTTTTTCCTTGTCGGAATCCATTCTTTCATTATAGCATAATTATGATAAAAAAGCAATAGTATGGTTGTGCTACGTGGTCGCTTCTACAGATACGGCTTCCGAGATTGACCATTCCCCTATTTGCGTGCGACGAAGCCGGCTACAGTAGCCGCCCGTACCAAGTTTTTCACCGATATCAACTGCGAGGCTTCGGATATACGTACCAGAGCTGACATGGGTGCGAATTTTGACGTTCGGGTATGTGTAATCAAGCAGTTCGAGCGTATGGATTGTGACCGTGCGGAGCGGTATTTCAACCGTTTCACCCTTGCGGGCTAGTTTATAAGCCCGCTGACCGTCAATTTTGATGGCGCTATGGGCTGGCGGACGCTGCTGGATGGTACCAATGAATGATTCCAGTGCTGTTAACAGCTCTTGTGAGCTTGGCTGGCGGTCGGAAACGGCCACAATCTCCCCTTCTGGGTCGGCTGTTGTGCTCGTTTGCCCCAGCCGTATTGTTGCTTCATAGGTTTTGTTGAGCTTGAGGAACTGCTCGGCTTTTTTAGTATCTTCGCCGAGCAAAATAACCAGCAAGCCCGTTGCGAACGGGTCGAGCGTACCGGCATGGCCGACGCGCAGCTGCCGTTTGGTCGGCGTAACCCCGGCAGATCTGAACTGCGCCCGGCGGGCCCCCCGGATTTTGGCAACCACGTCAAAGCTGGTCCAGCCTGCTGGCTTGTCAATGAGGAGAATTCCGTTTTCAATCACGTACTCCAGTATACTTGAAGCATGAAACAGGTGTTGGTTGGCATTTTTGCCCATCCCGATGACGAAGCTTTTGGGCCAAGTGGCACGCTCCTTCGGCTGGCCGACGAGGGATACGACGTGCACCTTGTACTGTTAACTGATGGTGAGGCCGGTAGCAATCCCGGCCAGGTTACAAACTTGGGTGCTGTTCGGCTAGAAGAGTGGCAGAGCGCCGGCAAGTTGCTCGGTGTGAAAAGCGCCCATGCCCTGCATTTTCCCGACGGCGGGTTGAAAGATGTTCCGAGTGATAGCCTTGATGCTAAGTTGGCTGCTGTATTAGATATGATTGCGGCTGAATATGCCGAACCGGCTGAGGTGTCAGTCATGACATTTGAACCCGAGGGCCTAACCGGCCACGTAGACCATATTGCCGCAAGCCAGGCCGCTAGACGGATATTTGATAGTCTAGCGGCAAAATCAGGCGTACATCGCGGGAAATTATGGTATTTTTGCCTTGATAAAACCCAAGCTCCCTTAGACGGGACGGCCTACTATGAGCCGCGTGCCCGAAATGACGACTACATCACCGACCGGATTGATGTGCGGGAGAACCTGGCACAAAAATACGAACTAATTGACCGCCACGCTTCGCAGGTAGCCGATGCGGCTAATTTAAAAGCACTCGGCGACGATTTGCTCGCGACCGAGTGCTTTCATATCGTTTCGTAAGGCTTATTGACCTGGAATCTTGAACTGGTTCGGGTCATTCGGAGCCGGAGCGGCTGGAGCTGACGGAGCTGCCGGCGGCGTACCAAAAATCTGACCGAGCTGCTCTGGCGGCAGGGCGCCTTGCGGCGGCATCACCGGAGGAGTAGTCGGCTGGTCAAAGGTAGGAAGCGGTGGCGGTGGCGGCAATACCGAAAAGTCGACAGGTGCGTTCGGCGCAGCGACTGGCGGCTCAGGTGCCGGAGGCGCTGGAAGCGGTGGAAGCGGAGCCGGATTGTCGTGCGGAACCTCGCCAAGTGGCTGGGCGCCGATGCTGGCCTGTGGCTGGTGAGCGGGGTTGAACGGCGTCGCCTCGTAGGCCAATTCAACAGCTGACCGAGCTTCGTCGTGATCGCTCGAACGGTTTTTCTTGTCGATATCTTCAAGCGTTTCAGCGGGCTTTTCAGGCTCGACAGCATCATCGCTGGCTGCATCGTCTGTAGGCGGCAACGGGGTAACAGCTTGAGATCCTGGCGCTGCGCCCGGCGGGGTCAAATTGACAGCCGGTTTGTCATCGTTAAAGATGTCTACGCTCGGCGGTTCGCTCGGTGTGCTTGAAGCGGCATTGAATGGCGCCTGAAACGCTGGGGCTGAGTCCCCAACATAACTGCCACTGTTGTGGCTAAGGATTTTTTTGTTGCGGTCGCCTTCGAGTTCGACTTCTTTTTCATGTTGGGCCTGCTCGGCCGTCGCATTTAGCGTACCGCCCATTATTGGTTCTTCTACCGGTTCATCTGTGCCTGCTACAACCGGAGGCAGAACGGCATCTGGGGCAGCCGTACTGGCGGCGGCTTCGTCGATTTCGGCACTGGCCGAGGCTAGGTCCTTGTGTAAATCTTCAACCGATGGCTTATTGGCTGCAGCTGGCGCAACGTCGGCTAATTGTTCGGCAAGTTCGTCTTCGGCCGTTTTAGCGGCGCTAGCTTGGTTTTCCTGGGCAGTTTGAGCGGCAACATCGTCGACATCGCCTTCCTTGACATGTGAAATAGCCAGTTCGCCGTCGTCTTTTTTAGCTTGGCTGTCCTGACTGGTAGATTTTTTCAATTTGGTCGATTCACCTTCTGATAAATCGGTTGTACCGTCGCTATTTGCACCAGAATCCGAGTCATCGTCGGGCTTATCCTGCCCAATTTCGTGAGCCTCTTCCAGTTTGGCAGCAATTAGCTGCTGGTTGGCACCGGCAGCCATCAGCTGGGCGGCCATCGTCATGACTTTCGAAGAGGTCTTCGTGTTCGAGAACCGGTCGGTGGCAGCCACGATGCCGGTCAGGAATGCCGTGGCAGACTGTTCGTCGAGGATTGGCTTGTCGCCTTTTAAGGCTTCAGACAGAGCAACGAGCATCTCGCTGAGCGAGCTAGCGTTTGGCTCGTACCAGTCAATGCTGCCGAGTTCACTGGCCTCTTCGCCGCAGCTTAGGGTTGCGACAGTAGCGTCGTGAAGGATCCGGCCATGAGCCGCAAGCGCTGCATCAAGGTGGTCTTTGTTTTTTACCCCTAGGGCAAGCACCAATTCTACATTGTAGTCACCCTGTGAAAAGTCGAGGTCGTCACTTGTAAGTGTTGTACGGTACGGCGTAATGAATATCTTGACGACATCACCGTCAACCTTGTAGCGAAGGTGGTCGGCTTTTTCTTTGTCGAGCGCAATAATAAAGTCGCGCAGAGAATCAACGGTGTTTTCGAACGTTTTACCAGGTTCGAGGAACTCAATGGCCGGAGGAATATCACCAGATACGACAGCGGTGGTGTGCTTGTTCAGCCCGTTCAGCATAATTGTCAGGCCAAGAGCGGCCGACAGCTCGTCAACCGTAGGATTGGTACTAACGGTCACCAGAATATTGGCGGAAGCTTTAATCCGCTCAACGATTTGTGCCCTGGTGTTTTGGCCGTCGTTCATCTGTTTATTTCCTGGTGTTTTTGTATTTTGGTAGATTTTGCCTTTAGCGTAGCACAAGCGTTTTACTTTAGTCAACTAAAATTGGACGTACTTTGACGTGCCAAAGTACCAAAGCACCTTCTTTCACCTTGACGTGAAAGAATCAAAGGGTCAAGTCACGGCTCTTGGTTACTCGGTCAGCAGTTGTAAATCCTGACAATCACCGATTGGACTCGGTCATCGCGCAAGTGCCACTGGCACTCGCCCGTTTCCCTCAAACAAGCAATCGGTTTTGGTAGATTGGTCAGTTTTACGAACAGCTGTGCCGGGTAAGTCGAGAGTGACGAAATTAGTTAAGCGGCTATGGCCGCTGATTAAATGACTGAAAGCCCTGGCTTGCAGCCCAAAAGAAGTGACTTTGGTTCTTTGGTCACACAAAGAACATTAAAATTGGATACTATCTAGAAAAACAACCTTTAGGGTGTAGGCGGCAGAGCTCCGAAGAGCTCCGCCTCCCCACCACAACGAGGTACGGACTAGTCGACAATCAGCAGGCCGACCATCCAGATAGCCAGACCGCCGAAGGCAAGAAGCACCCCTAGGCGGGCACGCTTCGGCGATAGAAGAGCTATCGCGAAGCCAATAACCATCAGTAAACATACTACAATGAACAGAATACGCATCTCCCGCTCCTTTTCTAGTAGATTGTGGCGGGTTGTTCAGCTAGATTATCCCAAATAATTAAGGTACTCTTACTATTATAGCAAGAAACTTATGTTTTGTCAATGTACCCCTTTACAAATTCCCTTTCTTTCTCTATAATCACCCCTTAGATTGCAATACAATTTATAAGACTTATAAGGAGTTCACTTAGTGCCAATTATTAAATCCGCTATCAAGCGTGTAAAACAAGCTAATGTCCGGCGTGACCGAAACGTCGCCACCAAGCGTGCTATCAAGGCTGCAATGAAGGCATTTGAGGCCAAGCCATCGAGCGCTGCTCTGTCGAAAGTTCACTCTGAACTTGATAAAGCCCTAAAGAAGAACTTGCTGCACAAAAACACCGTTGCCCGCCGCAAAGCTAGCGTCGCCGCTAAAGCCAAAGCCGCCGGCGTGAAACTGACTGCCGCCAAGAAAGCAGCCCCCGCTGCTGCTAAGGCTCCCGCTAAAAAATCTCCTGCAAAAACTGCAGCCGCTAAAAAGCCCGCTGCCAAGAAGCCGGTTGCTAAAAAAGCACCTGCTAAAAAGTCAGCTTAATCTCGAAGTCGTAGTAACGTCGTCTCGATAACCGTCCACGGGTCGGCATCGGATGATTTGAGGCGTGTGTCGCTCTCGGCAAACCGCTTGATGATAGTTCGTGCCTGCGACTTACCCAACCGTGCGGCGTGCGGCACGAGCCGCTCCAGCATGAACGGACGCGCACTGGTGTCCTGAGCAACTTTTTTAATTGATCCGTCGGCATACGTGAGTAGCGCCAGCTGCAATACTTGGCTGGTTAGTAGACCGAAAACACGGTACGCATCTTCGGTTTTTCTCAAAGTATCAAGCATTTCTACCGTTCGGGTGCTGTCGCCATCCAGGGCAGTTTCGAGCAGGGCAAAGACATTTTCTGACGGCAGCATTGGCACGATATCATCAATTTGTTCAGTTGTAACCGTATCGAGTAATGACAGTTTGCTTATTGCGTCGTGAAGCGCCCATTGATCAAGCCCAACCCGGTCGATAAGGTGATGTATCTGAGTCTTATCAAGTGTAGCGCCCTGGTCCTTGGCATGGGCAGCCAGCCATTGTTCGGCCAGTCTACGGTCACGTGGAGTCCAGGCAGTAAACGTACTTACATCGGCATGTTTCTGCAGCCATTTGAAGGCAGCCGTGCGTTTATCTGGCTTTGGCTCAACCAGCACAAGATGTGTCTCGTCACTCACCCGGCCGAGCCAGGTTTCAAGGTTACTCCAAAGCTCGGAATTTGCACTGGGATTGTCTAGGATAACCAGGCGCCTCATGGCAAACAATGTCTGTCCGGCAAAAATATCACCCAATTGGCCCCCGGTTAGCTCGGCCGCATCGTAGCGCTCTGCCTGGCCGTCAAACCCGCGCCGACGCTCTGCCACCGCTCGGGTCAGCTCGTAGTCATTGTCACCAGTCAGCAGCTCTATCATGAACTTACTGCTGGTTTCGGATAGCTTGTACCACCTTACTATCGTTACGTAGATTCTGCCAAAACAGTACTTGGTCGCTTTTGAGCGACAATGTGTCCTCTGGGCCATATGCCTGCTGACTCACCTTCAGGAGAGTCGTTTGGGCTTGCTCTTTTCCTGCCTCCACATCCTGAGCTGTATACGGAGACTTTAGTACCAGGTATTCCCCGCTGGTGTTCTGTAGTTTTCCAAAAAAATTCTGGCCTGTTGCCATGTAGACGACCTGGTAGCCATCGGTATTAATCCGCTCGCCCTTTGGCAGTAGGAATAGTGCAAGTGCCCCGCCGATTACAACAATGACTGCCGTAAGAATAAGTGCACCCGGTTTTTTGTACAGACGCTTCAGTGCTCGTCTCGATCGTTCTGAGAATGTTTTTGTCGATTCCATACACCTATCTTACCATCTCTGGTATGATGCAAATGATGAAGCAGTTACGAAAGCGGACCATTGTCATTCTCATAACTTGTGCGGCTATCATGGCGATGGGTATCATTGCCGGAGCAATTTATTTTATGCAAAAATCACCATACGAAATATCGGGAGAACTCAGGTCGCAACCTGGCTTTGATATCATCCTGCCATCAAGATTACCCATAGGGGCAGAGATCCTCGAACAGCCTAGCTATGATAAACAGACGAAGCTGGTTACAACTAAAATCCAACTCAATGCAGGATCTGTCATCTTTTCACAGCAGAAAAATCCTGGCGTAGACCTAAAACAAGTAGACGCTAAGGAGACATACTTAACTAATGTTGGGTCGGTATATGTTCTAAAAGGAGAGAAAGGCCGCTTGCAGGCGATTGTTGAAACCTCAGATTCTTGGGTGATTGTGAATAGTGCCGAGAAAAATGGCGCCAAAGTGTTTCGGGAAGTTATCGATTCATTGGCTGCGGTTTAGCCGCTTTCACGTAGTCGTAAACTAGTTTTGAGGTCTGTGCAATAATTTCGCTGCCCCGTTCTTGGGTTTCGTTGATCATCACACATAGAACGTAGTGCCGGCTCGAGAGGTAAACTATGCCACATGCAGCTTGGTTATTCTCGCCTGCCACGCCAATCTTGTGTGCAATCTTGATATCGTCAGGGATGTATTTACCGAGCCTGCCCGTCTTACCCTCAGTCGAACGAGTTAGGTATGTCATTATTTCTTGTGATGAATCCGCCGATACATAACAAGCGAAATAGAGGCACTTCAGGAATGAGGAATACGAGCGAGTATTAAGTTCAAGTTCGGTGGTTGGCGTATCATTAAACTCGACATCCAGGGCATTGAAGGCATTTTCGGAAGGCTTTAGATTGTGTTGCGTAACTATGGCCTGGACGCCGTTTAAGGCCGTGTTATCAGACTGTTCGAGGGTTATCTTTGCGAGCTGCTTTATGGTTAGCTTGTGCCCTGCCCCTTTTCGGTGCAACGTGCCATACTGGTCGTCCAGCCACTCCTCTTTTAAGCTAACGGTTTTGTCTAAATTCACCTCGCCCTTTTCGGCTAACTTGTAGAGTTCCATGACAGCCGGTACCTTTAGTAGCGATGCAGCAACCGATTGATACTTGTCGCCTATACGGATAGACGTACCGGTCGGTAGGTATTCAAAGTAAAGCGATACTCTCTCATCGTAAAATTCGAGGTCTTTTTGAAGCTCTGCCCTGAGAGGTTCGAAATTAATCAGCGTATCGTTGGCGTTTTCGATGAAGATTCGTTTAGCAAGCAGCGGGTGATTTTTTGATGCATCTAATTGCTGATTACGAGAATACTGCGACCCGGCATAGAACGATACTATGCACATTATTACCACAAGTATGCAGCTGGCGCTGATAAGTAGTATTTTTGTTTTCATTTAAATCTGTATTAAGGGCAAGCTTTAGTAAATATTAAAGAAAAAATCAGCTTCCATTGGATCTCCAAGGGGTGTGCCTGAATGTATTGCCGCATCAAACCCATTCGGGCAGTAGTTTGTAACATTAGCTTCACCCGGTGCTCTACCCTTAAGGTACGCAGCTGCAAAAGACATGTTAACACCTTCTTGTGCCGTGATCGTGGTCAAATTGCTAACACTAGAACTTAGGTCGATACAGATAATTTGGTTAAGAGTCTCACTTACAGATACACTTTGTACATTTTTCCCACTATCAACTATAAGCTCGCCGGTAAATGTATCCATCTTAACATGAGCATATGCTATTCGTCCCATATCCCAACTGAGTGCATTTTCAGCATTAGTACAAGCTTCGTTATTTTGTGTGTCGATTACTCGAAGAGAGCCTTTTGGATTAGCAAGATTTGCCGTCTTTCTGTAGCAGGCATTGATTTCAGCCGTTTGAGAGTTAGGAATAGCTGCTATAGCAATAGCGGCGACTGACATGCTAATAATAGAAGTTGCCAGAAAACCAATGATGTATTTTTTATATTTTGTTATGTACCCAAAAGTTTGTGCTATCACAATACCCTCCACGTTAGTTCATTTCACTTATCAGTATAGTCCAATGTGTTTATTTGCGGATACTTACCTTAGGGTTGTAAGATTACGTTTGATTTGGAAGTAGTCGATTTTCCATTGTCGTATGGTAGCGTCAACTGTGCTGGTATTAATGGCTGGGCCATAGCTTGCTGTCGAGCCTGGTAGGTTAGTTGATGCTGTTCCGACTGAAGCTTCATCAATAAAGAACTCTACTGAAGTTCCGGCTGAATTTGTCTGTATCCTGAAGCGTTGATAAGTATTGGCTGTGGTAGTACGCGCTACTCCGGTATCAACACAGGTTGTTTGAGTACATCGGAACCAATTACCAGCCGTGGTTGTGGTACTGTATTGGAAATAGATACCATCCGTTGGTGCCGCAGAGTTGGTTGAGTCATGCAAGCCAATTCTGGTAACTGTCTGCGTGCCATTTGCAGCGGCCGTATTGACGGGGCCGAAGTCGAATTCAACAGTCATGTTACTCGGGACGCCCGCCATACTTGTGTTATCTCGCCTGAGATGTACCCCTGTCGTGACCGTTGCTGGTGAGTTCATCTGAAGCACGCCAAAGCGGTCGCGGTTGGAAGCATCAGTGCCAACGTTAACCTTACCCAGAGTACCGCCCGTACCGATTGAGACAAAAGTCCACAAGCTATCGCCAATATTTCCTAAGTCCGCACCAGTTCCGGCAGTAACTGTGCCTGTTGAAAAGTCTTCTTGAAGCACCCATTCGGCACGGAGTGAAGCAAAATCACAATCCTGCCAAATTCCGTTATGTCGGCAGCGGAAATTCTTGGTGTCGGAGTTGTAATACATCGCCCCATCAACCCCTGTCGGATCCCCTGCCGTGTTCTTGGTATCGAGAACAAGCTCAACACCCACGCCATCCGCTGTCGAATCACCAATGTACACGCGATCATTCGAGCTATCAACAGTAAACATACTCAGGCCTCCGGCATCTTGAATATCAAATAGCGCGGCCGCGTCAAAACCGCTGCCAGCTTTGAATAGAAATGTTTTGGCTGACGAAGTTGTAGTAATGTCTGCCGTGCCAGACGCGTCATTGTCGTAAACATCTTGCAGGGTCGGAGTACCGCCCGCAGTCGTACAGCTACCTCCCGTGATAATTCCACCTTGCACCACCTGGTTCTGCATGACTTGTCCGCCGCTACAGGTAACGGTGCTTCCTGAAGTGCCGTTAAAGCTATAGCCGGAAACTGCGTCTACCGAACTGCTGACGTCAAGCGTACCCGTAACATTCGTATTCTTCATTAGTTCAATCGTGCCGGCTGGCTGGATAAGATAGTTGCCAGAACCGTTCGTCTGTCCACCGTACCTGGTATTTGTACCGCTGTCGTTGATGCTAGACGCACCCGTTCCCGAGTAGACGTTGTTTGATAGGTAGGTTCTATCTGAGGTGCTAACGTCTATGTCGATTGCGTAGCCTGTTCCGGCGGTGTCGGTAATTGAATTACCGGTGACATACGCATCGTCGGAGTTTGAGATTTTTATACCCGAGCCGGCTGTCCCTGCACCGTTGTTGTGCAGGCGGTTGTCGGTGAGTGAGACACGGTTAGAATTCGTCAGATGAATGGCGTCACCTGCTGTGTTATTCAAGAGCGAATTGGCGCTAACGATGATGTCGTTTGAGTCAACTACCGCAATACCCCAGCTGTTATCGGTGATACTGTTGTTCGATACTATCACCGATGAGCTTACATTGAGTACAACGGCATCGGTAGGGTTGTTGTCGAAGACGTTATCGTTGATTGTGACCCCATATACACTGTAAGTTAATAAGCCGGCGTTAACGCTACCCGTTACGATGTTGTTCTCGAACATAACGTTTTCGGTAGAAGAATCCAAATATATACCGCGGTCGTCGTTATCTTTGAAGGTACTGTCCGTTATCGTCAGGTTTGTACTGGTATTCGTATAGAGTCCGTCGTTTCGCATATTTGAAACAGTAACGCCGTTGATGCGCATATTGTCGGTGTTAAGGATTGATATACCTCTTTGCGTTCCAGAAGCATTCGTACCACCATCAATCCGCAAGTCGCGCAGGATTTGACCGGTCTTGCCGGTACCGGTCGTTTCGACTATGTCGTCCGTTGCGTTAATGGTCGCCAGTTGAATCAACGTACCGTTGCCGACCCCCGTTAAGGTTGTGTTATTTGGTATTTGGACTGATGCGTCAACCGTATACGTACCAGCCAGCAGCACAACTTTTCTGCCGCTGGCAGCTGTTAATGCAGTGTTAATCTCTATTTGGTCACCGTCGTTTGCTGCACCCGTATTGCCATCGGTCACATAATCAGCGGCATCGCGGTCTGTCTGTGATGAGGTGCTGGAGGCTACGATGATAGCATCGGTTCGATCGGCTTGCCATTTTCCGTTGGAATAAACGAGTAGCCGGTCGATGTCGGTGTCTAAGTACTGATCACCTTCGGATGGGCTTCCTGGCCTCCCGGCAGTGTTGCCGCTCGCAATAGTGCCTCCGGAGGTATCACAGTCCTTCCATGCCCCGTTCTGGTAACAGCGAAACTTGTTAGCATTCGAGTTGTAGTACATTGCACCATTGGTTGCCGAACCTCCCGCCGGGTCGCCTGCATCCGTTTTAACATCGAGCACCAAAACGGCCCCGGTCGTGTCGGAGGTTCCAATCGTAACGATAGAATTGGCAGTATTAGCGTTGAACAGGTTGGTTGAGCCGCTTTTGACCTGAAATGCGTTCGCATTTGAGACATCGACCGAGTTGGTACCAGTGAAGGCATTGTTTGCCCCTAGCTGAGCAAACGATGCGCCGTCTATACCGTCGAGTGTCTCGGCGTTGTAGGCGTAAGCGCTGGTAACAAGTTGGTTACGCGGCGTCATAGCGCCTTCTGTCCAGGTCGGGCTGCTGCTGGTAGCGGTACCAGGGGTTGGAAGTTCGATTTCGAAGTAGCGTGAGTTCGATGAGAATACAGAGGCCGGCAGCGACGTAATTTCACCAAGCTGAACACTAAACTGTCCGTTCGTGACTGTTACGCCCTGCGCAGCGGATACAAGCCGGTCTTCACTCCAGACTGAAGAACCACCACTCAAGGAGTCCCATATCTTGAAGCGCATGTTGTACGTGCCGTCCGCGAGGATGTTCCCTGCCGAGTTGGTAATACGGCCCTGGAAGTTCATTTTGGTTGGGACAGTCGTGGCGGCATGAGCGGAAAATGGAGAGCTAGCAGCAAAAAGCGCCATGAAGACGAGGGCAACGCATATAGCGCCCCACAGCAAAAATCTTTGCATCCACCCCTGTGAAATCTGTTGACGTTTCATCATTTTTGTCTGCTGCTTTTTTACCAATTTGTTTCTAGGTACAAAGCATATCCGTATTATACTTATGCATCGGTCGGAAAGCAAATTATTTATCAGGGGTCGGAGTGGCTTTTTTTTGGGCTGCTTTGTTGACAATTTTACGCCGTTTTTTGAATAGCCATAATTCAATGGAAACAATGAGGAGTACCAGCGTAAGTCCTACCAGCATCCATGGAGTGATGGCTATGACCCACGACGCCTGTTTACTGTCACCATACGCTACTTCGATGCGGTGGATACCGACTCCAAGTTGCTGCCGGAGTGAATTTTCGCGTTCGCGCCCGGCAAACACCAATGAGCCTGTTATTTTTTTAGGCTGCCCGCCCGGCCACGACGAAACGGTCACTTCAGGATAAAAGCCGCTTGCCTTGGCTGGATCGCCGGTATTTTTAATACTGTAGGTACCGCTAATAGTTTCGTCTAGCTGCAAAAATGGAACGGAGAGCGACGTTACATCCGCTTTACGCTCCCCGGGCGTCCCGTTGACAACGCTTAAAATCGTCCCCAGCCGTACCGACTGACCTACCCCAGTTGTTGCCTTGGCCGGTGTCGTCGTAAAAAATATTGCGCCAAATACATCTCCGGGCGGCAGCTTCGTACCGTCCAGAATGAAGTACATCCGCAGAGCCTGACGCGGACCCAGCGTAAATTCCTTGAGGTCAAGTTTTACCCCAGCCTGGATTTGTTCGCTCTTAAAAAATGTCAGCGATCCGTTGTCATCAATTTGTTTAAAGCCCTCGGCAGACGTACGGACAACCACTGTCTGGCCGGTTGGGTTACTGACATCGATGAAACCCTTCTTTTTTTCACCCTTAGAAAGCTCGGTACGGTATTCAAGTGGTGCTACTTTGAGTGACAATGCCGCTGCTGGCAACTGGTTGAATACCGTGGAGAGCACGACAGCCGTAAACAGCGCTATAAAAATCCGTATCATGGCACAATCGTCCCGGTAATCGTGACGGCATTTTCATAGTCCCCTGCAACCTGCGAAGCATTGACGTCCGCTCGTACCCGCATGGCAATGACATCTTTTGTGCCGCCGGTATAGCCGCTTCGGCTGTAAAACGTTGTACCTGACAGAGGGAAAGCCGCGTAATTCGCCCCACTTCCCCATTTGCTATCCAGTCCTACCGCCGCCGACAAGCTGAAACCGAGGCCTTTCGTGGTTCCTTCCGACCATGCGGCTGGCGATGCGATGCTGCTCGACACTGCTGGTATCGATGCAGTCGACGGCGGCCCAAGCCAGGTTACGGTTGAGGTTTCGACTTCATCTATGTCATAGGTTTGAGAGGCCTGCGATGTAACCATCCCAATATTCATGTAGGAGGTCGCACCGTTTGTCGCTGCACCAGTCAATGTCTCGGTTGGAGTGGTGCTATTAACATTGGCACCAGCATAAAGTTTTGCAGTCTGCACTGAAGCTGCTGCGTTATAAAATAACTCGATGCGCATCCACTCGTTTATGTTTAAGGCTGTTGTTGAGGTATCAACGGTAACGGCTCCGTTCCTAAGCAAAATGGTACCGTCGGTTTGTACCCTGAGTGCTCCCACGGTCGTCGTACCTGCGTTATCGAGCAAACTGAAAACGGTAGCAGTAGCAGCAGGGAGGCTCGAAAGCCGCATGTAGAATCGGTAAAAACGAGAGGATGTGTCTGCGTACTGTTCGCGAGCGAAGTCGGTTGAACTTGTCGTCGTACTGAAGCGTCCGAACGTCCCATGAATAGTTGACGAGGTAGAGGAGGTAAAAGTACCCGTGCCCGAACTGAAGAGATTGTCGAACCCAGTGTTCCCGGTTGTTAATGTCGTGCCATTACCAAACGCATTGAAATCCTGGGCAAAGTCCGGCTCACCGTTCCCGCCGTTACGCATGTCATGGTTCTGGTTGATAGCCAGATTGTAGCTAGCAGCATCGGTTTGCACGATAGTGTCAAAGTTGCTGGTCTGTGAAGTGCCCGGAGTAATATTGCTGAGCGAGACGGCACTTGCGATTCCTTTTGACTGAGCGGTGTACTCTGCGGTAATTTCTTTGGTAGTAAACGCCCGGCTAAAGAACTTTATTTCGTCAATCGTACCGCTAAACGGGTTAGCGCCTGTGTCCCGGGAGCCTAAGGTCACAGGAGACGTCGAATTCTTTAGGCCGCTGGGGCATGCCGACTGGGCATCGATATAAGTGACGGTTCTTGAACTACCATTGACATAAATAGAAGTTGCTCCGCTTGTCGGATCGAATACGGCTGCTACATGGTACCAAGCTCCTGTTGCGGTCAACGATGCGGTTGACTCCCGTGCCCTGCGAAGCGTACTGTCCGAACATGTCATTTGAACACCAAGCCGGTTACTTGAATCTTTGTTGAGTTCGAAGGAGTCTCCGTTTTGGCTAATTATGCTTCCGCTTGTGCCTAGTCCACTAAGGTTGACCCAGGCCATCATCGTAACAGACGATGAACCGACACTGAAGGATGCGTCATCGGGCACCGAGACGTAATTCGATGAAGAAACGGTTAACGCACTTCCTAATTTACCTGTCGCCCAGGTTGGTGTGCCCGCAAAATTACCGTCATTGTTATTGGTCGTGACATCCCAGACTGCGGTTGCGGTATTTTCATCGAGTGGATAATAGGCTACTTGCGCGGTTGGCTGTACGTTTAACTGCAATGACTGCTCAAGCTTTGGGGTATAGCCCTGCCCGAGCTTATAGCTGCCGCTGGAGCCATTTCCAACAATAGATTCCCCGGCGCTCGATACCAGCTTGTAATTGGTCGACGACTGGCCACCGGCCGCACTATCACCTAAGCTGCCATTTACTGAGAAATTCGAGCTATTGAAGGTTGCGGCCTGGCTAACCGATACTCCACCAACACCAACGAGAGCAATTAGCAATGTCCAGACAATACCCCGTTTCATACAGTTATTATACGATACCCGCCATAAGCGTTTATACGAAGTAAACGAGCAGCATCATTAGCACGCCGCCTGCCCGCAGAATCCAACCGAGGTAAGTGCGGCTACGGGCTGAGGTCGTGTTAAATAATTCTTTTACTCCTGGAGCGACTTGCATGACAACCGGTGCAACTGAACCTGCCGCTACGATAAGGGTGAGCGCTGTGACGGTAATCCCAACCCGGGCGAGCCCGGTGACGACGTTGTTGTCGGGTACGGTAGCGTCGAGACCGCTTGCGACCGCAAAGTCTGATATAAAGCTAATGATAGCACCGGCTAGTGGAAACTGGTTGATTTCGATTGCGGATGGCTCCGCTATTTCGTCATTGTCGCCGATGGTTATGCCTCCATCAACATCTGTCGGCGTACTACCGCCGTCACTCGGCTCGGTTTCGGGCTGGTAGGTAATGACAATACTGTCACCGTCGTCCTGGTTCTGACAAATGTCATTGGCTGTAAGCGTAATCGTGTGCGTACCGGACGAGAGTGTTACCTCTATCTCGAAGGATGTCTGAGTAGGCCCTACGGCAACCGTTGATGAATATTGGCCGTCGATTTCGACGTCAATCTGCGAAGCACCTGATACGGTTCCCCGAACTTTAATAGCCGCTTGGTTGACAATGCTGTCGTCGTTTGGCTCGGTAATTTCGATTTGGGCGCCCGCTGCGTTACTTCCGCAGACAGTAGCTCCAATACCAGAATTAACCGCGGAAACAGGCAAGCCGACAAGTGTCAGGACACTCAGCCCGCCTATAGCAATAGAAATGACAAAGCCGTATAGGTGCCGGCTATTTGCGTTTGCGCTGAGCCACCGCATACAGCACCCGTGCCCCAATCAGTAATCCAAGGACCATGTACGCCCAAATCGGCACCATTAAAACGTAATGGGTTGATGAAGCATTCGTATCAAGAAACTGAGTGTTCAGCTCGACTCTATAGAGCCCGATCCACGACGGGTTAGTCCAATCATTCACTAGGCGGCGGGTTGTATCCGGCAAAACGAACTGCTCTTTTTCAGACCTATATTTAACAGCTCCGAAAAAGTCGGAAACAACCACGCCGTGTTTGACACTGAAATCGGTATTTCCATTATTCTTGACCCGTTGGGAGGCCGCCAGAGGTCGCTTAAACTGCCAGAATGGCACATCAGGGCCAATGTAGTCCCCAGCTAGCGTGACGTCGCCTTTAACGGTGGTATAAAGAATGGCGCCAACTCGCTTCTTGCGGATAATTGCCGTGCCGTTCACTTGTCCGGATGGCTGCGTTTCAGCGAATAATACACCGTAATGGCCTCCTGGTTGGGCGTTTTCGGGTACCCGTATGGTGTATGCTACCTCGATGGTCTTGCCAGGGTCGATTTGGTACGACGGCTGGTCGAACTGCACCCACTTGTAGGCGTCGCCATTTTTGGTGTCTGTCTCGAAATTGGGCGTGTATTCTTCGTTGTTGACCGAGTATGGCCGCGCATAAACGGTGAACGAGAATTTAGCCGTTCCGTCATTGACTATTTTAAAGCTGTCCCGCTTGGTTGCTCCGGCGTCCAATTCATAGTGTTTGCTGGTCGGAGACAGCAATATACTTTCACGAACGGCCTGGTCTGTCGCTTGGACCGCCGAAACCGGCGTTGGAACGAGCCCAAACAGAAGTAGGCCTGATAAAAGGCCTACTTGCACACGTAACAATCTTCCCCTCTTACTCACTCTCACTTATTATACCCGTTAGGTTTAAACTAATTTGTTGTCGCCGTGTAGGTCACGGTGTCGGTGTATGTACCGCTTGCCTGGCTTGTATTTACCCGGGCTGCGTACCATACGGTTGTTGTGTCGTTGGTTGCCGTGGTTGAAGTGTCTTTCAACTTGTAAGCCGTACCGCTCGAAGTAGGCATACCTGCCCATTTGCTTGTGCTAGAGGCGTTGTTGGTTTCAGTTGAATAGCTGGCGTCAAAGTTATTCGTTTCTGCACCGGTAGTACCAGTTGCAATCGCGAAGCCCCAGTTACCGTTAGAAAGCGTCGTTGAGGCAGCCATGGTACCGCTAGTAGGGGTAATGTTGTTACCACCGCTTACCAAGTTACTACTTGTGTCGGTATCCTTGAGGGTTAGCTCGTAGCCTGCGCTGTTGTTGGTGTTAACAGTTACGGTGTCGCTGGCACTTGATACGACGCCGCCTGCAGTCGGTGTTAATGAAATCGCAATCGGAGTTCCAGTCGTAACGCTAATAACGGCATCGACCGTCGCATTAATAACTGTGTTCTCGGTGTCGGCGATTGCAGATACCGTCAACGGCGAAGAGGCGACCGCGACAGCCAGCGCTGCCCAACCGGCGACTTTGACACGCTGTTTGACTGAGATAGCCATGGGTTTTATTACCTTTCTATTTTTATAGGGTTTGGCAGCAGTGTACCACCCGCTTATGCTTATTGTCAACAACCATTTTATTTTTGGCAATTTTCGCAAAAATGGGTGCCCCGGCCAGCGTGCCGAATTTTGAGAATTGTCGCGCCGCAACGCGGGCATGGCCGGCCTTCCCGGCGAAAAACACGGGCAAAGTCCATGTAACTACCCTTTTTGCCTTCGGCATTGACGTAATTTTTATCGGTGCTGCCGCCTTTTTCAATTGCTAAATTCATCACAATCCGTAGTTCGTGGTACAAATTGTGAAACTCTGCTTCCGTTACGTTGCCGACAAGCCGCCGTGGGTCAATTTTCGCGCCCCACAAGCTTTCGTCGGCATAGATATTCCCCACTCCCGCTACGACCGTCTGGTCGAGGAAGGCTGCTTTTATATTTGTTTTCGCCCGGCGTCGGAAGCGTTCGGCAAATTGTTCAGCCGTGAAGTCCGCTTCAAGCGGTTCAGGCCCGACCTTTTTCATAAAATCAATATTCGGTACTTCTAGCGTGGGCATTAGCTTGACCCAGCCGAATTTGCGCTGGTCGTTAAAGTAGAGGTGCGAGCCGTCAGTAAATTCAATGATGACGCGCGTGCTTTTGTCTGGCAATTCCCCCACCAGACTATCATTCGGGTGCCCTGCACCAAAGCGTTGCGCGCCGGCACGAGCGTCTTGCGCGAGCTTTAAGGGGTGAAGCGCCGGTTCTGAATTGACTTCAGAACCGAGAGGAGGGGTGTGCCCCTCCTTAACAAACACTAGCTGTCCCGTCATTTTGAGATGGATTACCAGGCTGTGTTTAGAATCTAGTTCAATCAGTAACACCTTCGCCCGGCGTTTCACTTCCAAAATTTTGGCACCAACAAGAAACTGCCTGACGTCTTCATTGGCGTTTGGAAAGCTCTTCGGCGAATCAATCGCCTGTGCTGATTTGACAATCCGGCCGGGTAGCAACTCGGCAAGGCCCCGCCGAACCGTCTCAACTTCCGGTAGTTCTGGCATCTGTTTCCTATTCTAGTTTATCCAACCGAATATACGCCACCGCTTGATCGGACAACACGTGCAAACGAATCAACACTTGGCGATCCGACGACTTCGTCCGTACCAGATGGTACTGACATGCGACCAGATAAGTAAACGTCCGGCGTACCGCTAAAGACTACGCCCCTGAGCTGGCGAGAGGCGGGCGTTTGGTTGCGGTCGAAGGCATGTAGGCCTTCGTATACCCCGTTTGTGGTAATTAAAAACGCTCCGCCGTCTGATTGGGTACGACTATTAGAGTCGGCAGCCAAGCCGGATGCTGTCACGTCCGTACCTTCAAAACGGAATCCCCAGCGGCCATTATCCTGCGCAGCGCAGTTGGCGATTTCGCAGCGGGACGAAGATATGAGAAAGCCATCGCCATCGACCGTGCCATTGCCGGCATAGTAGGCTTTGCAGTTAGCTATTTTAGTGTTGCCGCCACCGATTTCAAACCGTGGGTAGCTGTTGCCACCGTTGGCGCGGCAATCACTAATCTGGGAGTCCGACGAGCCGTCAATCAATAGGCCTTGTTCATCACAAGCATAAAAGACACAGTGCATAATTTGCGTTTCGCGGCTGCCGCCGGATGTACCCGTAATCCATACGCCCTTATTTCTCGAGTACCCTACCCAGACGTTTTCAATCCGGTTAAATGGGTCATTGCCTGACTTAATCTCGTACGTATCGCCGTTGCCGGCACCATTAAACTTTATGCCGTGGCCGTACCATTTAACGGCATTCGTCCTGGCAATTGAAAGGTTAGAAACAAATACGTGCGCCGTATTTGAATTCAGCAGCTCAATCACCCCCCTGTCAATATTGACCGTCGTAAACTGTGGCTGCAGCAGCGTGCCAGGCCCCATCCCATACAGGTGGGTACTCGGATACATTGTTATTGAAGTGGAATTGTTGTTGCCGATATAAAAGTTAGGACCAACCAGGCAAACACCAATGTGTCCCTCCCCTCCAAATCCATCACCCGGCCGCGAGGCCCGCAAGAGAGCCTGGTTGATAATCGTTTGGTCGTTCGTTCCGGTACATACATAGTCGCAGGCATCTTTGACCGCCTGCGGTGCGTCAGCCGAGGCTACCGTAAGATGTTCAGGCGAGCCGATTGCCGGTGTTACCCAGGTGCTGTCTCCGCGTAGATATGAGGTGCTATTGGCCGTGCCAGAACCAAGCCGAGCGGTAGCAATCGTTCCGCTGGTTATATCCGCAGCAGCATGTGCATGAGTTGTGCTGGCTTTGCCGGCCAAGTCGCTTGTTAGGTTAGCAATCTTACTTTGGGCAATAGCCGCTGAAGCGGCAACTTTAACATCAGTAACGGCATCGGTCGCCAATTCACCATTGCCTACGGCACCATTGACGATTTGGGCATTACCGGCTGTACCGGATAAGTCACCGCCAAGCGCAGGGTCACCGGTTCCAGCCGCCACCCATTCGAAACTACCGCTGCTATAGCTCAGAACTTCACCATTAGCGGGCGTGTCGCTATTCAGATGGGCGGGTATAATCGAGGCGTTTTGGATAATGTTATTGTCGACCGAATTTGGAGCAATGTTAGTCCCCGTGACAACATTGTCCTTCAGGGAGCCGTCCGTGTTGTGGACGACACTCAAGTAGGTGTTAAGAACCTGCCCCCATGTGCCTTCGTCGCTGCCTGGTACCGGTAACCGAGCCATCCACTTCCCCCTCTTGTGTAGTTGCGTCAATCATACAAAAGCACAATCTGTTTTGTCAATTTAGCGGCGGCAAGTTCTTTCTTTTGAATATGCTAGGAATTAGCTCCTCGTAACGCTTCCCCTAGGTCGGCCTCGAAACCTTTGTTGGCCGTGAAAACAATGCTAGTCATACCGGCTTGCTTGGCGCCTTCAACATTCCGCGGGATGTCATCAATAAACAAGCATTCCGTCGTTGGCAGGTTTAAACGCCGAGCCATAATTCTGTAGATTTCAGGGTCGGGTTTAATCATGCCAACTTCGCCCGACAAAACGACGGCGTCGAACAGTTCATCACGTTCCCGCTTTGGAAATATTCGTTCCATTGCTTCGACGTTAATGTTCGATAGCATCCCGATTTTATAATCATTCCTCAGCTGCCTGATGCGCTCAATCAGTTCCTCGTTACGATCGTGCTTGGCACTTACAATACGGAGTACTTCGTTAACCGGCCGACCGCTCAGCTGCGAAACGGCTTGTACAAAATCATCAGTGGTTATGTTTCCCCGGTCGGTAGCATGTACTAGCTCACGAACTTCGTCATAGTGCTGGGGGTCTACGAGGTTGTAGACACGCTGGATATCGTCCGAATAAAGCACGCCGAAGCAGTCAAAAATAAGGGCACGAATCATGCCATTAATTATAACTCAGTAGCTGACCTAAAGTCGCAGCAGCGGAGAGCGCTTGAATGGGATAAGGTCGTCGGCACCCGGCACTTGGGCCAAGAACAAATCAGCCAATTGTTCTTTGCTTGCCTGCAACGATCCCGGACTGCCGTCGCAGGTCGATGTCCATAATCTCTTAACTTCACTGCGGGCCTCTAATACCGCGAATTCGTAGACGTAACCGGTTGCGCAGATACCGCGCAAGTCATCAGTTGCTTCGCTGTCTTCTGAGTTCTCGCCTTTCATCATATTGGCTTTGTCGAGCGCAAATACAAATTGTTCGTATGCCTGGGTGTTATTGCTCAGGCTTTTGCCGTTGGTACGGTCTTCGAGGTAGCCTTTGTAGACATCCATATCTCGTTCGGACGGCGAAATTTCAATTCGGTATGAGGTAAAGTTTTCATCGGCGACAATTGGTCCACGGACTGTCATTTGGACACTGCGTGACTCGTCGGTCTTTAGAAGCGATTCCCGGCCGACGTCAGTTTGCGATGTATCTTCCGAATTTGTGTCGCTCCCGCTGTTAAACACGGCCCGTCCAATAGAGACGATAGCAGCTATGACAAGGGCTATGATAATTAAAATGATAAACAGTGGGAATAGTCTGGCGCCGCTACTTCGTTGCATGGGCTTATGCTACCACTTTTTCCTCTATACGTCCAGAGGTGACAAGCGTTAGCTCAGGACCGGCATTTATTTCAGATGCTCTGAGCGCCGTCTGACCAAAACCGCGTTCGAGCGCCAAGTCTACCCGTCGTTTCACTTCCATTAAATCACGCAGAGGTTCAACCAGCCCGCTCGACTGCCGGTATGACCAAACTTGGCCGTTATAGTGGATGCTTGGCCGGCCAGCAAGTACCTCTTCTGCATCGAGTAGCTCATCAAGTTCAAGTGCTTGCCATTCGGCTTCACTCATGCCGCTCACGTCATCCTCAAAATCATGTAACACGATTTCTGTCTCGTCCGTTCCCTGGTAGGTTCGCCGATGATGGATGGTCGTATCTAGCCATGTTTCAGGTTCACCTCCCTCGAGCGAACCAATCACTACGGCCGTAGTCAGGTCGGGCGGCACCGTACGACCGTTATTCTGCCTATGGGCACGGATATGAAGCAATGTCCCGCCTACCCCCAGGCCGCTGAAACGGACATAGCCGTAACTGTGGCTGCCGGCACCAGGCACAAAAAAGTCCAGACTATCTGGACGTACCCGTGATTCAATAAAATCATCTAATTGCTGCCGCTTATTTGGATCCTCGGCGATTCGTATGCTAACAGCGTCAAGCCCGTGCAGCCGATCCCTCAGTTTAGGATTGACGTTTCGTGACTCGAATCCGGCCATTAGTTTTCCCTTTTTGTTAGACCCCTTGTGACCTAATGATGCACTTCATGTTTCAAAAACACAAGCATTTTTCTATGAAATTGAATCGAACACTTTGTTGAGTAGCAAAGCAAGCGGCGCCGTGTCAGTAAATGTAAAGTCAATTATCTCACCCAGGGTGTCCGGGCGGATACACAGCATCGTTACGTTCACGCGTTCGTCATTCCTGCGGTGCTCGGTCGTTATAAAGTCGGCTTCGTCGGCCGCAAGTAGTTGCTGTTCGGTAATCCGGCCGTCTTTTAATAGATCTTCCATACGGTGACGAAACGCCGGCGGCGTCTTGCAATCAATGTTAAGCGTCTTCCCTGTTTCGGGCTGCGTAATTACCATATCGATCCCAAAGGCGTCCTCGGTACGATTAGTCATGCGGGCTTTGAACCCGCGGTGCAGACTACCGCGGTAGACGGCAATTTCGCGTGACAGGCCGCGAACAATGGCTTCGAACTGTAAATTGGTAAACATGGGCGTGTCGAGCTTACGGCACAGCGTCGTCATGTCAACTTGTAGTTTTTCTGCCAGGCCCGGCAGCTGAGCATGTGGGGTTGCTAAAACATAAGACACAAAGCTGTCATTGAAGTCGATTAGTTCATATAATCGCTTCTCGCGGTTACGGTAACCATGCTTGTGTTTGTCCATTTGAATCTGAGCCAAGACGGCCTTCGGGGTTTGTGCTAAAACGAGTGTCCGGTAATATTCCTGCTTAGCTATTTGGTCTTTTGGCTCAGACTGTGCCTTTAGCTGAGCCACAAAGTTGTTCGCGTCGTCCAAGCTGCGGATAGTTGAGAGCCGGTTACTGCCCGGCAAACTTGTTGGGAATTTGCTTTCCGCCCTCTTGCCCGGCAAGAAACGACGCCACTTACTAAGCATCGATAGCCACCTCGCGCTTTACAAACGTTTCGTCATTAATCCAACACTTCGTAGCCGTAAACCGGTATCGGCCAAACCCAGGCTTAATTTCTTCTACCAATTCAGCCTCGCCTTTTGCGTAAAAGCCAATTTGGGAATCTTCCTTTTTTTGAAAGATGGTAACTGCTATTTTCGGCCGTACAGCGATAGCCTTGGAATGTTCGGTATCTAGTTTCGAGTCCCACTCAAACTGATTATCCTGCCGGTTTTGTATCCGCACGGGTGTGGCCCACGGCGTACCGTCAGCCAGCGTAACAGCAAGTATCATGAACTGCTGCTGCTTAAAAAGTTGTTCAAGCTTTTCCTCGTCGTTCATACTTCCTCCAGTTTCATGTGTTGTGCCAAAATTGAGCGGCCTTGTAGTCTGCCCGCGATGTCGTCCAGCGGTAAATCCTTCAGTTCATAGCGAAGTTCTTGTTCGCTGGCGGCCGTCGCATAAATAACTTGGCTCAGTTTTGCCCAGGCCGCTGCAACAAAACACATGGCGCATGGTTCGTGACTGCAGTACATTACAAAATTGTCCAAATTATGTGACCCCACTTTCCCGGCAGCCGCCCTTAGGGCTAGCATTTCAGCATGGGCAGTCGGGTCGTTCGTTTCGTGGACTTGGTTTACAGCTTCTGCAACAATTTGCCCTTCTGTATCAACAACTACAGCACCAAAATTGTATGGTTTAGCTTTTCGGTTGCCAACTTCAATGGCACGTCGTAAGTACTCTTCGTCGGTCATAATATTTCCTTAAGTGCTTGCTTGAGGGATTGAATATCCGTGTACAGCACGGCCTCCATACCAACGATGTCCGCACTATCGACATATCTTTGTATATCGTCGATAAATACACATTCGTCAGTATTCACACCAAGCCGCTCAGCGGCTAATTCAAAAATCTCAATGTCCGGCTTTGCCCATTTTACCTGGTACGAAAGTATTACGTCATCAAACAACGCTTGCTGCTCTTTGGTAAATAATTCGTCCATCATATCATCAGCAACATTCGATAAAAATCCAATTTTGTAGTGAGGTTTCAGTTCAGTTCGGATGTACTCAAAAAGCTCTTCGTTCGGCTCATGCTGAGACATAAATTCCCTTATTTCAGCCTCGGGCATATTTGTAAGCTCTGCTATTCCCTTGTAGAAATCGTCCATAGTGATGCTGCCTTTGTTCGAAGCGTGGTCGAGTGCTTTGATCTGCATGACAGTATCTGGTTTGTCATTAAGATGGGTTGCGTAAAACCGATCGTAAGTACTGGCAGTCAGCACTCCAAAGCAGTCGAAGATTATTGCTTTAATCATCCTAGCTCCTTCACCATCAGCAGAGCGTTCACGCAGACGCGCTTCAACCCGCCTTCACCGTCAGGTTCGTTCCAGCATGATTCATAGTTATGGCCTTCGTACACAAAGCCAAGCTTTTCATACAGACTTTTTCCCGCCTGATTGCCCGCTTCAACTCCCAGAGAAATCTTCTGGTAACCAAGGGATCTCGCCTTGGCCATCACCGCTGTCACTAATTGTGATCCAATACCTCTACGACGAGCCGATTCATTGATCTGCAATGCGACCAAAGCCGGTTGGCCAGGTAGAATATCACGTACGACTTGTTCTTCGGGAACGCGAATAAGGCATACTCGTCCGACAAATGAGTTTCCATCATGCGCACCGTAAAATATTACATTACCTTCGGCTATTTTTTGCTTAAGCTCTTTGATGTAGTTGTCGAAGGCTGAAGTATCTCGCTTTATCGCGTCAATAGTTTCATTACTGGTCGCTTCAATTATATTCATGCTTTTCTGTTCGAGTATTCATCGTTCGGAAAAATACGCCGAATTCCACCTTTTGGATTTTCGACGTCACCCTTATATCTTGGAATCAAGTGTAGATGAAGGTGAAAAACAGTCTGGCCTGCTTCAGGGCCATCATTTATAGCTATATTAAAAGCGTCCGGTTTGGTGGGTAGTTCGTCACGAATTTGCTGCATTACTTCTTTAGCAAAAATAAGTATGTGCGAAAGTTCTTCGTCCGTCAGTTCATCAAAGTATTGAATGTGTCGCTTCGGTATGATTTCAGCATGCCCTGGGCTCACAGGGAATTGGTCTTTACGCGCGCTGAAAAGAGAATCGTCAGCAAAAAAGTTTTCACCAGTACCTATTTCTTTGCAGAACACACAATCGGTTGTATTGGACATCAGTTCACTCCTTGCTGGGCAGCAAGCCATTGAAGCAGCACTAGTCCAATTCGTTCTTCTTGCATCTGGCCGTCCAGAATCATTTGTCTTGCTTCGTCGAAACTCACCCAGTTGTCGGCTTCGATTTTCTCACCGACCTCGAGCTCTTGGCCGTGAACACTCAGCTGCCATTTCGTGGCTTCGAACACGTATAAGTCCCATTCGACTGTTGCACCGAGCACCGATTTTTTATACAGTTCCAGTTCAGCAATCTCCACTCCGGCCTCTTGCTGAGCTTCGTTGATAGCCTGATTTTTGGCGGCTTCGGTAATATCGTCACCGCTTTTTCGATGGGTTTCGTAGTCATCCAGGCTATCAAACACTTTGCCCCCAGGCAGTCGGTAATCCCACTCGGCAAGTTCCTGACGATACTCTTTGGTAAGGAGTACTTTTTGTTTGGTTTTATCTGCGATTATTAAGCGTACGCCAGGCGCCCGCCTGGCAACTTCAAACACCCGACCATCGTCTTGTCTTACCTGGACAAGTTCGAATAGCTTACCTTTAGCAATAATTTCTTCGTTCAACTAGACCTCTCCCCAATTTTTACCAACACTAACATCAACTTTCAGCTTAATCGGTAGTTCGGGTGCGACAGCTTCCATAGTGTCCTTTAAAATCTTGCCGACTTTCTCGGCATTCTTTTCTGGGCATTCGACCAATATGCTGTCGTGGATTTGTAGGACTTGTACACCAAGATCTCCCATTTCTTCATCGACTTTTATCATAGCGAGTTTCATCAGGTCGGCTTCGGTGCCTTGGATAGGCATATTCGCAGCGGCTCGTTTGCCGGCTTCCCGAACCATGAAGTTACTGGAGTTTACATCTGGTGTTGGACGGCGGCGGCCGTGGAAGGTTTCGACATAGCCTTCCTCGCTTGCCTGTCTGAGTGTCTTGTCTATAAATTCGCGGATAGGTTTACGCAGTTCAAAATATTGGTCGATGAATTTCTTGGCTGCTACAAAGTCCATGCCGGTCGCAGCCGAAAGTCCGTGCGGGCTCATGCCGTACAGCACACCAAAGTTGATCACCTTGGCATCGCGGCGCTGATTCTTGGTCACTTTGTCCAGCGGAATACCGTAGACGTCGCTGGCTGTCTTGGTGTGAATGTCGAGGTCGCCGTTGAAGTCTTCGATTAGTTCCTTGTCGTCCGCCAGCACTGCTGCTAGCCGTAGCTCGAACTGCGAGTAGTCGGCTGACACAAAGACATTACCTTTGGCCGGCACAAATGCTTCGCGGATCTTCTTCCCCGCTTCTGAACGGACTGGGATGTTCTGTAAATTCGGATTAACACTCGAAAGCCGTCCGGTTGGTGCTACATCCTGATTAAACGTCGTATGTAGTCGGCTTTCCTCATCTACCAGCAGCGGTAATGTATCGACATAGGTGTTCTTCAGTTTAGAAAGTTCTCGCGTTTGTTCAATCAGCTCGATAATCGGGTTGAGCCCGCGTAATTTATCAAGTTCTTTCTGGCCTGTTGAATAGCCCGTTTTCCCCTTTTTAATGCCCGCCGTCGGCAGCTGCAGCTTGGTAAACAAAATTTCGGACAGCTGCGCGGGACTGCCAATATTAAATTCCTGGCCTGCAATCGTATACATTTCTTGTTCGAGCTTGGCATGCTTTTCACCAAGCTCTTTGCTCATCTTCTTCAGAATTTTGGTATCGAGAATAATACCTTGGTGCTCCATTTTGAACAGATGATAAATCAGTGGGAAGTCGAAGCGCTTCGCTATGTCATCAACTTTTGGTTTTTCTTTGAAGGCCTCACACTGCCAGCCGTAGATTTGGCGCATGGCGGCAGCTTCTTCGACTGGACTGGCCAGTTCCCCACCGATGAGTCCGGCTAGGCTGCGATCACGACGGAGTGGGTCGAGCAAATAGGCAGCCTGACGGATATCGTGCAGGTCGGAGAAGCGAACCTCTATACCTTTGTCGGCAAGCGCGTGGTACAGCGCTTTGATGTCATAACTGATAACAGTTCCAAACTCGACCGCCCGCCAAAACGATTTGTCGACATTCTCTAGCTTCGTGTGCGAAATCGTCGTTGGGGTAAATGATGCCCACAATTCGTCGTCCGCTAGGTGCAGTACGAACGGTCCGTCGATAGTCACCTGATCTGGCCACTCAATTTCCGTTAGGTTAACCTCGTCGGCTTCGTGGAAATACAGACTGGTGTCTTGGGTCTGCTGCATATTCTTTGGCAAGCGCTTAATTAACGAGTGGAACTCGAGCTCCTTCAGAATGTCAGCAACTTTTTGCAGGTCGCAGTCGTTCACGTCCGCTTCGTCCCAGTCCAGTTCGATAGGAATATCTGTCCAAATACGTGCAACTTCTTTGGAAAGATAGGCTGACTCTTTGCCTGCTTCGAGCTTTTTAGCGAGCGTTGGCTTTACATCAGCGAGGTGCTCATAAATATTATCGAGCGTTTTGAACTCTTGCAGCAGTTGAATTGCGCCCTTCTCACCAATACCCGGCACACCTGGAATATTATCGCTCGAATCACCTTTTAGTGCTTTCAGGTCCAAAAATTGTTCAACGTCCAGGCCGTATTTTTCCTCGAAAGTTTCAGGGTTATATAGCTCGATATTAGCGAGGCCCGACTTCATGGCATAGACATGCGTCAATGGCCCGACCAGCTGCAATACGTCGAGGTCACTGGTCAGAAGACAGGTTTCAATCCCCTTCTTCGTCGCTTGAACTGCAAATGCGCCCATAATGTCATCGGCTTCATAATCATCTATCTCATATAAAGGCCAGCCAAATGCATCAAGCAAACGATGGAGTATTGGCACCTGCTCGTAAAAGTCCGGCGGCGCCGGTTTGCGGCCAGCTTTGTATTCCGGGTACAGTTCGCGGCGTTTACGAATGTTGGTTTTGGGCTTATCCCACGCAACGGCTACGAAATCAGGTTCTAATTTTTTAATAAGTTCAATTGCCAAGCTGGCGAACCCGAACACTCCACCAGTAGGTGTGCCGTCTTTCGTCGATAGCCCAGGCATGGCATAGTAGCCGCGGTAAAACACGGACTTTCCATCTATCACCGCCAGGCGTTTGGTCATGTAATAAGTATACTCGTTCAGGTAGAGAGTACGAACCGCTTATGCCACGATTTCTTCGGTTTGCTCATTTTCTTCAGCTGTCTCATCGCCACTAATAAATTTCACGAGTCTTTTTCTTTCACGGTGACTCATTCCGCCACGGATGACTGGGGTATCGTCATCTAGTCCATCTTTCAAACAATGCAGCCTTACCATACAGGAATGACATAAGCTCCTCGCCCTTGGGTCGACTCCGCCTTCAAACCCGCGCCTTGGCTCCAAGATTAAGTCGTCATCCGGACTACAGACAACATACTTGCCCCAATCCTCATTATCTTTTAGTTTTTCAAGTCTTTTTGCAGTTCGAGGGAAATCAAGAATCGCAGACTTTGCCTTTGCTGCCTTTGCTGCGCGTCGTTTTATAACCCTGCTTCGTAACGCCCCAACAGCAGCGTGTACGTCTGCTTCAGCAAAGCGACCCACAATCATATTTTTATCAAATCCAGCCAGCAGCAAGTGGATGATGGTTCGCTCTGAGGGGTGCAACTCTTTCGAAGTGCGCACTGCCTCTACTAAGTCTCCGTGATCTGTAACGACCGAAAGACGCCGGCCACCTAGCTCATTGAGTTCAGGCGCTTCGCCGTATGGTCTTCGCAACCATATTAAAACTTCATTAGCCTGTTCCGTACTTAAACTAAATAATGTTGCGAGGCTCTTTTCGTTGTGGCCAACCTCACCAGCCAACGTGCCGGTTGGTTGGATAGCTCCTATTTTTTCAAGACTAGCGTCTAAATCGAGATCTGGGAAATGTTCTGTAATGAAGTCGGTTCCGAAGCCCGCAACGGCTAAAGACGCCCCGAGCCATTGGTCTTCATCCTCTAGCGAATCAATTCTTTGGGCAATAGTTGTCGGACGTATCCCATCAAAAGCAGCGTTTAAAACAGCTTTATGGCCGGCGTATATCTCGGGCGGCTCAATATTGGGATTTTGCAACCATGCAAAGATTTCGTTTGCGTATTCCACACGCTTAGAAAGATGTTCGTTACTCGCACCACCTTCTATGCGTACCTGCTTCATCTGAATCGCAATTCCTTAAGCCACACGTTTAGTTTTCTAATGTATAGCACTTGGATTTATATTTAACAAGTTCTATTTTGATGTGTTAAAAATCATACTCACGCCGGATTTCGATAAATCGCTTTACAAAGTCGTTATACGTCATTCCTAAAGACCTTGCAGCAGTACCTTGATTTGTGGAAGTCGCAAGTGCAATGACTATTTTTCTGTCTTCTTCAACCATATCGCTCCGCTCGAGTAGAATTTTTGTCAGTGCCGAGTGACCTAGACGTTTAAGATATGGTTTTCCTTTTTTAGTAATGCGCTCAGAGCCATTCGGCTGAGGAGTTGTTCGACCTATAACATCTAACCATTTTTTCTCCAATTGGGGTAAACTCATTCCAAGCATTTCGGCAGCTCTCCAAGCATCGTCTTCCTCATATAAAGCAAATAGTAGTTCCATTTGATCATCGTTTAATATGTCCCTACCCACTTCAATAAGACGTAGAATCTCATTTTTGTCTTTAGGGATAACAGCCTCGTCTGGCTTGGATTCGGGATGTTCTTTTGTCATGATTAGTCATTCTAATTTTGACATGGTCATGCGTGCTTGCAAGCATGACCTGATTGGTTTGCTACAATAGTTCCTAATGACAGAACAAAAAAATGTGAAGATTGTTGCTTTCGTAGGCCTTGCTGGCAGCGGAAAAAGTGTGGCAGTCGAATACTTAACCGAAAAAGGCGTGCCGAAAGTATATTTCGGCGGCATTATTTACAAAGCCATGGAAGAAGCTGGGATTGAAATTACATGGGAAAGCCAAAAGCAATTCCGTGAAGAAATCCGTGAAAAAGAAGGCAAGGACTTCGTAGTTAAACGCGCCATCAAAGAAGCCCGTGATTTAATTGCTGCTGGTCAGCACCGTGTGGTATTGGACGGCCTATACAGCTGGAGTGAATACAAGATTTTAAAGCATGAGTTCCCTGGGGAGATGACAGTCATTGCTGTTGTCACACCCAAGCACCTGCGTTACCAACGCATGGCAAACCGTCCGGAACGGCCAATGACCGCCCAGGAAATTGACGACCGCGACTGGGCAGAAATTGAAAATCTTGAAAAAGGCGGCCCTATTGCTATTGCCGATTATTTCGTTCACAACGATAAAGACCTTGAATGGTTGCACAAGCAACTTAATGAGGTCCTCGTCCATTCCGGCTTCAACAAATAAAAATAAGGAGTAATATGGACCAGAACAACAACCAAGCCCTAACCCCACAGCCAACCGCTGAGCCTGTGCCAATGGCGGCTCAACCACCTGCAGCTCCGCCAATTAGTAACCCGGGTAAGACCCTAGGAATTGTCGGTATTGTTCTTTCATTCGTGTTCTTGCAGCTAATCGGCATCGTGCTCAGCATCATCTCTACCGTAAAATCAACCCAGGCTAAAGCATCGCCGACCCTTGGTATCATTGGGATTGTCTTGAACGCGATTGGTCTTGTGTTCGTTCCAATCATGGTGATGATCATGCTCGTCGCCCATAACGGCATCCAGGAGCGAGCCAAGCTTGCCGCGGCTGAAAGCACAGCGAGTGCCGTAGCGAAACGTGCCGAAGCGTATTATGCACTCGAGGGGAAGTACCCTGCGACAATTGATGATTTTGCCGACCATGATGAGTCAAAACTAGTTGAAGGTGGTAAGCCCCTTTCTGTCACTGATGGTGTGCCAATGCACTATGAAGACGTACAATACGAGGTCTGCGGGCCTTCAGGTGCGCATGTTGTGTATTACGACCCGACGGTTGGCGGAACGTCAAATGAAACGTTAGTAGATGTGCCTCTCGTAAACGCTTCACGTGCCGCTGATTGTCGTTAACACCTACTTTATGTATTCGTGAAGTTTCTTGGCGTCTTTGTGCTTGCGCAGTTTGGCAAGTGCCTTGGCTTCGATTTGACGGATACGTTCACGCGTGACGGCGAATTCTTGGCCAACTTCTTCGAGCGTGTGGCTCTTGCCGTTGTCCAGACCAAATCGCATACGAACAATTTTTTGTTCACGGTCGGATAGCGTTGAAAGCACGGCTTGCACCTGCTCTTTCAGTAACTGAGTCGTCGCAGATTCTTCCGGAGTTGCCGATTCTTCGTCTTCGATGAAATCTTGCAGTACCGAATCTTCGTCTTCCCCATCACGGCCAACGCCTGCGTCAAGCGATTGGATATCCTGCTTGATTTTAATGACGTATTCAACTTTTTCCGGCTCCATCTCGAGTTCTTTGGCTAGCTCTTCAATGGTCGGTTCGCGGTTTAAGTCTTGGGTCATGCGGCGCTGCGTTCGGAGTAGCTTGTTGATGGTTTCAACCATGTGGACCGGAATACGGATAACACGAGCTTGGTCGGCAATAGCACGGGTAATGGCTTGGCGAATCCACCAGGTTGCGTAGGTACTAAACTTGAAGCCCTTGTCAGGGTCGAACTTTTCGACGGCTCGCAGCAAACCGGTGTTACCTTCTTGGATTAAGTCGAGGAAATCCAATCCGCGGCCGCTGTAGCGCTTGGCAATCGAAACGACCAGCCGCATGTTGGCTTCGGCCATTTTGTCTTTTGCTTTCTTATCGCCAGCTACGACTTTTTGCGCGAGAGCTAATTCTTCTTCGGCATTAAGCAGCGGAATTTTACCAATTTCACGGAGGTACAAACGTACCGAGTCGTCAGAAACATCGTCAAAATACTGGTTTGAGTTGAGGGTGTCTTCATCGTCTTCCAGCTCGTCTTCGAGTTCGGTTGCATCCGGTTCTTTGACGCCCTCAAGCGTGTCAATTTCTTGCTCTTCTTCAAGCGCTTTCTTTGTCAAATCGTCGTCGTCATTATTGCCCATAGTCTAAGCAGTCTCCTTTATAAGTGCATGCAGCTGCGTCCGTAGCTCTAACGCCAATGTGTCGTCACCTCTCGCTTCGGCGTCGCGCAGTTCGTTGATTAGTCGTTCTTTGGTTTTTTTCTTGTGTTCAACTTCGGTTTGGCGGAGCAGTTTGGCTACTTCGAGCGAACTGTCTTGTTCACTCCAGCCTTCGTATCTTGTCTCGGCCCTTAGTTGTACTATTTTAACATACGTTTCAAGTGGTCGCAAAGCGGTAGGCACGGCATCAAGCTCGTCGGTATGTTTTTTGAGCCAACCGGCAAGCTGTTGGCGGTGTTCTCCTACAAACATAGTCGTATCGAATCCGCCAAGTAAATGCCTGCTGTCCGGATATGCGGTAAGCACCGCTAACAGATCGTCTTGGTATACTGCTTTGTCGTTCTCTACTGATATAGAATCATTGTGGACTGGTTTTGATGGCCGTGGTGCATCCTTGAGATTTTCGTTGAATTTTGCGAGTACGGCGTCGAATGACGTATCGGTCATAGCGGCGACCTGTTTTAAGTAGTGTTCTCGTTCAACCGAATCATTTAGCATACGGATAACTTTTAGACTGTCCGTCGTAAACCGGCGTTTGCCGCCAGCTGAGGCCATGTCTTCTCGAACCGAATACTGCTTCAATACCCAATCAACAACCGGTTCGTCATCATCGGTTGCCCGCTGCCATTTTTGGGCGTCTTGCTGAATCAGTTCATCAGGATCTTTCGCCCCATCCGGCAGACTAACAATGCCAAGTTCGACCCCTACAGTCCCCGCAATTGGAATAGCTCGTTCGGTCGCAGCAAGTCCTGCCTTGTCGGCATCAAAGGCTAACTTCACGTGGTTGGATAGCCGGGCCAGAGCTTTAAGGTGCCATTCGGTTAGCGCGGTGCCGGCGGACGCGACAACATTTTTGACACCGGCCTGGTGCGAGCTGACAACATCGAGATTACCTTCGACAATGACCGAGAAATCGCCTTTGCGGATGGCTTCTTTTGCCTGCGAAAGACCAAAAACGTGGCGCGACTTGTCGTAAATCAGCGTCTGCGGGGTGTTCAAATATTTCGGTGCTTTTGGATCGTCACGCAAGATGCGGCCGGTGAAGCCGATTACCTGACCGCTTGCGTCCATTAGCGGCACGGTCATGCGTCCGCGGAAAATGTCGCCACCATAGCGGTTGGTAAGCCCGGCATCGGACAGCTCTTTCTTGCTGAAACCTTTTTTAGTAAGGAATATTACCAATGCATCTTGCCCGTCTGGGGCATATCCGATCTTGAACTCCTGGACTATTTCTTTACTCAGGCTGCGCTTTTTAAAGACGTACTCCAGGGCGTGCTTATTCTTCAGCAAGCTTTGCTGGTAGTAGCGGGCGGCCAGTTCATTGGCTTCAATGAGGCGCTTTTTGCGCTTTGCTATTTCTCCTGACTTTTTGGTGTCGTACTGAGAGAGGTCAACCCCTGCTTTTCGGGCTAATTGCTCTAGGGCAGCCCGAAAGTCGAGACCTTCGACTTCCATCACGAAACTGAAAACGTCACCGCCTTTGCCGCTCGAGAAATCATGCCAGATGTGCTTTTCGGGACTGACTGTAAAGCTTGGCGTTCTTTCATTCGTAAACGGGCTCAATCCTTTGAAATTACGTCCGGCACGCTTCAGCTGGACGTACTCACCAATCACATCCTCAATATTGAGTCGTGCGCGTACTTCCTCTTTAGCGTCTTGCATCGTCGTTCCTTTCGTGGTTGGACGCGCTCAGGACGAGCGTTAATAGGAAAGTTATCGTGACGAAACGTACCCGTAGGTACATTGAGGAGTGAAACTTTTTTAGTAACCCGTCCTGTGTGTGTACGAGCGAAAGTGAATGGCGATGTAAGGCGCTCATATCCTGCATGGTTTTATTGTAGCACTGTTTACCTCTGTTACTTCTTGTGGTTAAATGAGGAGGATATGCAGCCGAACAATCAACAGCTTCCACCAGTCCACGATCCGTCTTATCTCGACACTATTGCGGTGAAGCCACACGCTAAAACGATGAATCCATTTATTTTATGGGGATTAATCGGCGGCGGGTTGTTACTCGCAGTACTGGCCATACTGGCAATTGCGTCGGCTGGTGGGCCAAGTAACAAAGAAAAGCTCACAACCTTCGCTGCCCGGATGAGCAGCCTTCAAGCTATAAGTGAAGATGCTCAGGAAGATATCCAAAGCAGCGAACTTCGAACGCTCAACAGCAACCTGACTCTCGTTCTCGCAAATGCAAACCGTGATTTGGCTCCCCTCTTGAGTGATCAAAAGATCAGTTTGAAAGAAAAGAAAAACGAGCAGGTGAAAGCCGTTGCTGCCGACACTACTGAGCTAACCGACCGGTTAGAAGATGCCCGCCTGAACGCGGTCTTTGACCGGACCTATGCCCGAGAAATTAAGTATTATTTAACCTCGCTACGTTCCGAAATGAGAGAACTTTATGGTGCCAGCAAGAGTACGTCTCTTAAGGAGGTGCTGGCCTCGACCGATAAAAATATCAAGCCTTTACGGGGTGACTTTTCTAGCTTTAACGCGGGTTAGCCTAACAAATTGTTACTACTTGGCTACTAAATCGTAGCTGAGCCGTGCCAAATCTTTAATCTCGTCGTCCCTTAACTGGCCTGAACAAATAATGGTGTTCCAATGTTTCTTGTTCAGATGGTAGCCAGGTACAACCGTTTCGTATTTTTCACGTAAGCTTTCCGCCAGAACCGGATCGCACTTCAAACTAACCCGCAGCGGGTCTGACCCATCGGCAATGATTGCGAACAGCTTACCTTCTCCGGCCTCTTTGTCTCCAACTTTATAAACACTCGTGCCTTCACCAAACGGAAAATCCAACCAAGTGTCAGGAAACTTCAGTAGATAATTTTCAAGCTCTTTGTGGGTCATACCTTAATTTTATTCAAATAATATTTCAGTTCTTCTATGCTACCGCGGATATCTTCAAGTGCACGGTGGGCCTCAGGTTTGGCAAACCGCTTGTTATACTTACCGTCAAACACGACTTTCCATGCGCTGACGTCGAGCATGCGGTAATGCAAACGCTTATCAACCCGCGGCCATTCATTTTCGATGAACTTCCGGTCCTGATGAATTGAATTTCCAGCCAGCAGAACCGGCTCATCCATAGCAAAGTGTTTGTCGAGGAATTCTAACAGTTCGTTTTCAACCGTCCGGCCGTTCTTGCCAGACAGATTTTGATCGAGTAGCGCATCGCGCACGGCTGGAAACTTCTCCCAAAACTCGCCTACCATTCGCTGTTTTGCCAGGCTCGGTCCGACTTTTTTGACAGCCGTATAGGTAGCAAGCTCATTGAACTCCCAATCGGTTACGATTACAGCGACCTCAAGAATTCGGTCTTCTACCGGGTCGAGACCCGTCATTTCTAGGTCCATCCAGAGTAGTTTTGCGGTAGTGGTCATAGTTTTAGTATACGATACCCTCGTCCGTAGGCGATATTACAATAACAAAATGCTTGACGAATAAATACAATTGTTTTATGCTGCAACCATCCATGTTATGGGTCGGCGATCCTGTCGGTCTGAAGTGGAGCACATCACGGGAGCATGTTTTGAGTAATCGGAACTTCGACAACCACCCGTACAACAACGAGAAGTTCACCAAGCGCAAGAAGGGCAGGTCTCGGCACCAGAAGAGCCAGGCATCCTTTCGCGAGATGGTGAGGCGGGCGCGCCAACGCATCATCGATGTCACCAAGACTCGTGGCAACGGCGTGATCGAAGCACACGACAAGCAGGGTGCTGTCGGCATCCTGAACCGCTGGCTCGACCGTCGCGACGCATCAATCGGCAAGGGGTCTCAGCGCTTCGCGGTCGTGCGCAGGGCTTTCGAGCAGCTGCTCGGGGCGCGCGTCTTCCGCGAGGAGTACGAGGGCTACGTCCTCAACCTCGCCACCTGAACTTCCGGAAGGCGGAGCAAGGGAGAATCAAGAGTTCTCCGTACATTCTATGTACAACGAAACGAGGAGCAGCCACATCACGGTGCGCTCTACGGGACACTTGCTTCGCCTTCCCGGCGAAACTTTTTACACGCTAGCAGCGTGTTATTTTTTTGATTTAAAGTCTAAACAAACAGAATTAATACAGTAATGCTGTCCGTTTGGTGAACTATCATCGGCAAACAAATGTCCTAGGTGGCTGTCGCAATTTGCGCATACTACTTCAGTACGATGCATCCCCATACTATCGTCGTCTTGTAATTTGACAGCGCCCTTATCGGCAGCCTCGCTAAATGCCGGCCAGCCAATTAAGCCCGGTGCGGTCGACTCATACTTTGTGTCGCTCCCAAAAAGCGCCTGCCCACAAGCCGCGCAGTGGTACATGCCGTCCTCATAAAAATCGACATATTTGCCGCTCCCTGGTGCTTCGGTTCCCTTTTCGCGCAGGACGTGGTACTGCTCTGGGTCTAATTTTTTCTTCCAGTCTGTGTCAGATTTACTCATCATCCTATCCTTTCAAGTGCGACGATAAAAGCCGCTTCTTTAAGCGTGCAGCCCTCGCGTTCAGCACGAATATGCACAATCTTCATAGCATTCGACAATATCTCATCGAGTTTTTTGTTCACTTTTTCTTCGCTCCAGCTCTTGCCGAGCTTGTTTTGTTCCCATTCCAAATAGCTAACTATCACGCCACCGGCATTTGCAATCACATCAGGAATCACTGTCGCGTTTCGTTTTTCAAGTTCGAGCAGCGCATCATCAGAGATTGGCCCATTGGCAAGTTCTAGCACGACATCTGCCTTTACGCTCGCTTGGTTTTGAGGCGAAATAACGTCTTCGAGTGCCGCTAGCACTAGAATGTCCGCATTCCAGCTTAGGATGTCATCGCTGTCGGTTGTTTTTGCACCGTCGTGAGTTAGTTCTTCGGCTAGCTGGCGCGAGAATTCACGCTTTTTGAAGTTAAGGCCTTGGTCGTTATAAAACGTCTTTTTTGAATTGGCGACAGCGACGATGGTTACGCCAAGTTCCTGCTCGGCCAATTTGGCAAAGTAGAACCCGACGTTTCCCATACCCTGCACGGCCACCTTGAGCCCGCGCGGCTCGATCCCCTCGGACGTCAGGTATTCACGGAGCGCTATCATTCCACCCCGCCCGGTTGCTTCTGCCCGGCCCAGCGAACCGCCCATAGCGATGCTTTTACCGGTAAAACTGGCTTTTGACCGGTCACCGGTCAGCCGTTCGTATTCGTCGACCATCCAGTCGATTACTTTGGCGTCAGTATTGACGTCAGGCGCAGGTACGTCAATGTCGGGTCCGATGTTGTCCTTGAGCACCCTAACGTACGCTCGGGCTATCTGTTCGACGGTTTCTGTATTGTGCTCGCGGGGATCGAACGCCACGCCGCCTTTGCCGCCGCCCATGGGAATATTCACGGCAGCGGTCTTAATGCTCATCAATGTAGCGAGTGCCTGGACTTCGTTTTTGTCGACATGCGGATGAAAGCGGACACCACCTTTAAACGGTCCCCGGGCGTCGGAATGCTGCACGCGGTAAGCTTGGAGCTTCAAATCACCGACTTCAATCATAAAGTCATGAACTGCCTGCGGCTCGAGAAATGTCTGCTGCTTGGCTTCATTCCAATCAAGTTTTTTGGCCGCACGGGCAATCATAGCCTGCGCACTTTCGAGCATGTTCATATGTTTAGTATACGCCTATGCTGTGCGAGCGTTTTTTAGTGCTTTTACGTACCAGATGAGTGTTTCCACCTGGGTTTTTAGGCTGCTCTGCGGACCATGTGGAGCGTCGCTAAGCTCTTCCTTCAGCATGCCCTCTTCATCAATTGCCTTTGCGACCCAGTCGGTAAAAAACAAGGCTTGCGGCACTGTCACAGCGCCAACTCCAGGTAGTGCCATGCGTAGGCTAGCAACAGCCTGTGCGCCACCGGTTGAACCATGCGCAACCAATGCAACTGGTTTCTTTTCCATCTGGAAATCCAGGTAATCAATTGCGTTTTTTAGTACGCCGGATGTCGACCGGTTGTATTCCGGTGTGACAAAAACATAGCCGTCGAACTCGGCGATCTTGTCGAGCCAACGCTTTACTTCTGGTACCGGTTGGCGCTCGGGGTTGAAGCGCGGACTGATTGCCTCGTCCATGAATGGCATTGGGTAATCTTTTAAATCGATTGTTTCGACGTTAGCGAGTTTGCCCACTTCATCGACTACCCACTTAGCTAAGCGGTCACTTACACGGTTTTCCCGGACACTCCCAACAACTACTGCAATCTTCATGCGGCTCCTATTCTTTTGCTATACTTTTTATAGTATATCACGAAAGAGCGAGCAGAAAAAGCCGGCTCAACCGGCTTTAATAGTAGGTGTGCAAGGTTAGCTCTTTTTCTTGTCAATCCGGTCGAGTTTGGCACCGTGGATTACGAAGTAGATTACCAGTGCCGTAGCAGCTAATGTAATCAGCGAACTAAGTATTGCCCCCCAGCCGATAGCTACGTCATCGGCAGGACCCGGCTTGCCTTCAGTCAATACAATTTTTAGGCTGTTAAGGTCGACGCCTCGGGTTAGAAGTGCCACCAATGGGGAGATAAGGTTATCAACGATACTCTTGACGCTGGCGCCAGCGGCGGTACCAATAGCCAAACCAACAGCCAGCCCAACCACGCCTTGTTCGCGAATAAAGTTAAAGAACCCGGCAGCGGCCCCTCCACTAAGGACTGATGCCTTTGCTGTCGCAGCTTCGGCCCGAGCTTTTGCAGCTTCCACTCTGGCTTTCGCCGCTTCGCGCTTGGCTTTGGCAACGGACGTGGCAGTAGGTTTGTTGGTGGCCATAAGAAAATCTCCCTTGTTTACAAGAGAGATTATAGCAAACATGTGATTGTGCCGCCGGGCGGCACCCCTTGGAGCGGTAGCTCAACGTGGGGTGCCGCCTCGGCATGTCCGCAGCATCGCTGTAGCGATATTGGCGGGCAGAGGCAGGTTCAGCGTGGGGTGAGTCGGACGAACGGATAACTCCGGCTGATGCACGTGCCCGAAGCGAGAAGCGACCTTCCGGTCGGCTGTCGCTCGATGACACCTCCGTTGACCAGCCGGTTGATGCTTCCGCACAGCTTGTCCTTCGGAGCGTCGACACCGAATTGGCGCAGTGCTGTGCGAACCCGCCGGTCGGCCATGGGGCCGGTTGCGTACTCGATCGGCTGGTCAGTGAACGCCGCCTGAGAAACGGCTTCCACTACTCGATCATCGAGGTCGTGGTCAATCAACTGCTTACCTCCTCTGGATAGGTACTAGGCGGGCCATCCGCCTAAAGTGCGCCTCATACCGCAACAAAATCCGCCGAGGTGTCCCTCGGCGGCTTCGTATTCGGTGTGAAACTGGAAACTACGCCGAGGCATACGCAAAGCGGACAATGAGAATGAGTCCAAATTTTTGCGTAATTTTCTGCATAAAACTTCCTGACCCCAAATTATACTCGCCTCTACAGATGAGCGCAAGCTACATTTTCTCTGGTGCGCTGATACCAAGTAAATTGAGGCCACGAGCCAGCGTTTCACGGTAGAGGTTCAAAAGATAGAGCCGCCCGGCTTCCCGCTCGTCGCCAATAATGCGCGATTTCTCATAAAACCGGTTAAACGCCTGGGCTAATTCGTACAAATAATTACAAACGAGGTGTGGCATCAATTCCTCGGCCGCCTGTTCGAGTGACTCTGGCGATTCGGATAATTTTTGCACTAATTCACGCTCTGATTCGTCGAGGTGTTCCGGCTTTGTTGCTATAACACTTGATTTCGCAGCAATCGAACATGCTCTTGCGTGGGCATATTGCAAATACGGACCGGAATTGCCGTGTAGGCTGACCGAGGTTTCTGGGTCGTACACGATATCACCGCCAATTCGATTGGATAAGAAGGCATATTTAACCGCGCCGAGTACGACCGGTTCGTTGGCGTTATCGTGTTGAGCAGCTTGTGCCTCACGAGCGGCTTCAAGCACGTCGAGTGCTAGCAGCACCGTTCCCTTTCGGCTGCTCATTTTTTTACCGCCGGCGAGTTTCAAGTTGCCGTGCGTTAAATGAACGCTGCGAGCTACAAGCTCCGGTTCGAACTGCTCGATGCTTTTTTGGACAACTTTCATATACTGCTGAATGTCATTACCGGTAATGATGATAGACTTGTCGAAATTGTAGTCACGCCACTTCTGCATAATCAGCCCGACATCTTTGGCTTCGTATGTTGGTAGCCCTTCCGAATTAATGAACACCCGGGTGTGCAGTCCATATTTTTCAGCCTTAAATACTACGGCTCCGTCGCTCATTTCGTACACACCGTTTTCCAGTCCCTTTTTGACCGTTTCAACGCCAGTCGGAGTTGTTACGCTTTCGGGGTAGTATTTCTCGAACTGCACGACGCCAAGTTCATTGTAAAACAGCTTGAAATACTCATAACTCCATTCTCGGCATGTCCAGTAAATTTTTGCGAGGGCCGATTCATGGTCATCGGCGGCTATAAGCTCGTATAGTTGTTTGTTCAGTTCGGTAATTTCATTTTTTGCCGACTCATCATTTTCATCCGCCTCAGTACCTTCAACGTAGCGGGCACTCAGCCAAGCCGAGCGAACATGAAAATCTTCATCTAGTTCATTCAATTTTTCTGGTAATATACCGCCGAGATTTTTAATAATCGCCCACATATTCCGAGCAACATGCCGGCCAACATCGCCGCCAAAGTTTACACGGTGAACGTCAGCACCGGCCGCTTCGAGCAGCCGGGCAATTGCATCTCCGACGATGGTTGTATACAAATGCCCAGCATGAAGCACCTTGAAAGGGTTGGGATCGGAATATTCTGCCACGACCGTCTGTCCCGCCAGCGGCCTCGCCGGTTCTCGTTCAGCTTCCGCGAGCAGCGCCTCGTCACTCAGCCAAAGGTTTATAAATCCAGGTCCTGCGACGTCGACCTGCTTAAACATATCTGTCTGGCGAAGCTCTGCCGCTACTTCTTCGGCGACTTCCCGAGGGTTTTTAGCTAACTGCTTAGCCAACTGCAGTGCAATGTTCGTGGCGTAATCACCGAACCGTGACTCAGGGCGCGTCAAAACGACTGATGTGTCAGCACCATATAGATTCTTTATTGCCTCAGCAATTGCGTCATTCATTACGCTTTATTGTAACAGAGGTTAGCTGGTGGTCTCAAAGCTGACATCGGACTCACCTTCGGCCGGTACCGTCACAAAGTCGGTCGTCGAGACCGGACTTATACCGTGCAGCGTGTGTAAAAGCACGCGCAGCACGCTTACGTCATCGCTGTTGCCGGATTCTACGTCGTAGTTTTCTTCTGCCATGTTTATTTTATCCGTTTCTAGAGTTTATTTTAGCATTAGCAGTATTAGTCGACAACCGAGCGGATAAGACCAAGAAACAAAGGATGAGCCTTGTATGGCCGGCTTTTGAATTCAGGATGGGCCTGCGTTGCCACAAAATACGGGTTATCGGCCGCTTCGACGTATTCAACTAGCTTCCCGTCTGGTGACGTACCAGAAATGACGAGCCCGCCCCTTTCGATGTCCTGAATAAATTTCTGATTCACCTCGTAACGGTGGCGGTGGCGTTCAATTATGTCCGTTTGACCGTACGATTCAGCCGCTTTCGAGCCTTCTTTCAATACTGCCGGATAGTCCCCTAATCTGAGCGTGCCCCCGGTTGATTCTTTGCCCTCTTGGCCTTCCATAATGTAAACCACGTTATGAGGAGTTGTCGGATTAAACTCTGTACTGTTAGCATCGTTCAGCCCTGACCGGCGGGCAGCAGCTATAACTGCTACTTGCAAACCAAGGCACAAACCAAGATACGGCTTTTTGTGTTCTAGCGCGTAGGTTGCTGCGGCAATTTTGCCTTCTATGCCGCGTTCGCCAAATCCGCCCGGCACTATTAGTGCATCAACCCCGGCAAAGTCATCGCCGCCACAATCTTCGGCATTAATCCATTTAATATCGACACCAACTCCAAGCGTCCAACCGGCTGCCTTGACCGCTTCGGTGACAGACAGATACGTATCTTCGTTATCCATGTACTTGGCTACCAAGCCAATGGTAACGGTTTTAGATGGGTGTCCATTCACGGCTGTAATGAGGCGCTGCCACTTGCCAAGATCCGGCTGACTATCATTTTCAATAAATTTGCTTAGTAGTTCATGGAGCGGCGAGTTCGCGATAGTTTCCGGAATCCTGTATACCGTATCGACATTTGGCATATCAACGATATACTGCTGCGGCACACCAGAAAGCAAGCTTATTTTCCGAGCGACGTTTTCTGGTGCCGGCGTTTCAGTCCGTACTACCACCGCGTCTGGGAAAATTCCGAAACTTCTTAGGTCTTGGAGCGCATTCTGCGCCGGCTTTGTTTTGAATTCCTTGCTGGTACCAATAAACGGCACGTATACAACGTGGACATACAAGCAGTTCTCGCGCCCTACCCTAGCTGCAAATTCGCGGATAGCCTCGACAAATGCCAGTCCTTCGTAATCTCCAACCGTACCGCCAATTTCGACGATATGTACGTCGCTCCCTTCGGCTGCTTCTGCAATTTTGTCCTGAATGGCATTGGTAAAGTGCGGTATAACCTGCACGGTTTTGCCGCTTAGTTTGCCGGCTCGTTCGCTGGCAATTAACTCACTCATTATCCGTCCGGCCAGGCTGGCGTTCTTTTGGGTTAGTTCGATATCCAAAAAGCGTTCGTAGTGCCCAAGGTCCAAATCGGTCTCGGCGCCGTCCTTCGTGACAAAACACTCACCGTGTTCTGCCGGATTCAAAAGACCCGCATCTACATTGAGATACGGGTCACATTTTTGAATGGAAACGTATGCACCTTTTGCCTGTAGTACCGAACCGATACTAGCAGCAGTGATACCTTTCCCTACCCCCGAGAGAACTCCCCCAGTTACGAATATGTATTTCTGTTTAAGCCCATGGCGTTTTGTTTCTCCCATGGGCTTTCATTATAGCACCATTTTTTGCATAAGCGCTACGTGTGTGGTGTTGTAGTATTGTCGCTACGCTAGCGGTAGTAGGTATTGTGTTTATTACCGATATATTATATAATTACTCGCACGATCTTTCCCATCACAGTGAGGACTTCCGCCATGAACGGTTTTAGCGCCACGTTCCGAGACACAAGCTTTGACGGTATTACTGTCGAAGAAGCCACGGAGTGGATCGAGCAATTACGCGACGGGATTCAATCGGCTCAGCAGAGTGCGGAGCTTGGTCCGCTGCACATCACGGACGGTTACATGACCCGTGACGACATCATCGCGTCATTCCGGCCCCTCTACCCCGACTTTGACACGCTCTACCGCCGGGCGCCGAGAATGTTTGGCCGGATTGTGCACTCCTCCAGAAACCGGACGCATGGCTTCAAGGTGGTTTGCATCATCTGCGACATGAACATCAGCGGCAAAACGCAGAGAGAGTCGTGCAGTCACAGCAAGCACAACCGGAACCTGAAGGTCGACGTGAGGTCACTGGTTCGGCATAGTGACGCGTTTCTGCAGGGGACAACCCGGCAGCTCGGCACGAACACCTGCCAGGACTTCAAGCGTCTTGTGCAAGCTCTCAAGGATCGGACATGAGGCCGCCCAAGCGCCTCACCGCCGGCTGCGTTTTCGTAGCCGGCTTTCCTTTACCGGTGGTTACTAGATCTCGAATGTCCCGAATTTGGCTTCCTGACGCGCTCGGAACTTTCGCGCTCGCTGCAAAAGCGCGTCGTTAATTGTTTCACTCCGCTTGTTTTTGCGCTGTACCTCTATATAGTGTAGCCATACTTGGTCTGATAAATTCATGTTCATACTCCCGTATCATTAGAAAATTGAGATTAAAAAACAACTAAAACAAAATCGCTTAGTTGTAACGGGATTTATTGTATGGAGCTGCCTGATAAGCGTTTCCCACCGTTTGGGGAGCGGCCATAACAGGAGGCTAATGGCTTATAGAGACGCACAGGGCCCGGAGGATGATTGTCTATATATAATTATACTCCTCCTGTAAAAAACGATGCAATATTGATGTTGTAATCAGCCGAAAGAAATGGCAAAATAATACAACTACTGAACGGACTCCCTCCAATTGTCCGGGTAGAAGATGATGTGCAGCTACGCCCCTTCATGGTGGGGCAGCAAGACAAGTAGCTAGGGGTGTCATCGAACGTGGAGAGTGGCTGGTCGCGCCCGATGCGCCACAGACTGCCAGCCCCTCTCCACGTCCCAGACCAACGAGATGAACGCGAAAACGCGTCACCCTCTCGCCGCCTCCCCTCAGTCTTTCCGCTTAAAAGCGACGTGACTGAGTTGGCGCCCTCTACGGAGGGCATTTTTAATTCTCATGCTTGCGTGAAAATTTGATACACGTACAATTGAATTAATCGCGTAAGTAAGTCCGCATAGTGGAAGTGGATTGAAAGCGCGATGTGCGAGCGCAGCCGAAGGTCTGCCACAACCTGCGGGGCAGCATGCCGAGTGCTGCAAGTGCACGCACGTGACGGGGAGGATTCATCCTCCAATACCCAGAGGCAACTCTGGGCGCGGGCACTCATACTGCCCGTGTGGAGACTCGGCGAGTTCTCCCCGTCACACCCCTTCCTTATGCTGAAACGCTGAGGATACCCAGCCGCTGGACTTCACAGTTCGGCGGCTATTCAATTTGATAATCATTTACACTTAGACTGTACCCCGCCTGCGACTTGGCTTATGAAAGGAGAAATAACGTGCAGCTTGAGGCGTTCTACGATGAACACGTCGGCAAGGTCTACAAGTTCTTCTATATCAAGTCGCTTAATAAAGCGACTGCGGAAGACTTAACCTCTGATACGTTCATATCATTCATGGAACAAGCCCAAGTTCAGGCTATTGAAGACCAAACAAAGTATTTATACGGAATCATGCGAAACATTTGGTTGCAGTTCCTCCGTAGTAAATACCAGCAAGCGATGACGGACGTTGAAGGCATTGAGGACTTTGCTTCGCATGTTGAGTTTAACCTCGACCAATTCGACGAAGCTAAAAGTGCCGATAATCGTTTAATGCCCTATATCGAGGAGTTGCCGAGCAAGCAACGTGAGGTACTCATCAAACGTTTGATCGAGGAAAAATCTATCAGCGAAGTTGCCGAAGAACTCGGAAAAGACAAAAATTATGTCAAAACCACCTACCACCGGGCGCTGACGACACTCCGTGCCCGCTTAGCAAACCCGTATATGGAGGGAACGTTATGAGCAATATTCCCAAAGATTTAGAAAAGAAACTCAGCTCGGCCGCCGCCGAGATTGACCCTCAGTTCAAACAGCAGCTAAAAAATAATCTATTCAAGGAGAAAAAAATGTCAATCCCAACACTTATCAGGCGCATTTTGCGCTATGTACGCACCGCCCCTGCCCTCGCTGTGCTGGCAGCACTCGTTATCGTTGGCTCAACATCGGCCTTCGTAGCGACTAATCAAGCCCACACTGCCCGTGACGCCGAAATTGAAGTCCCAGCCAACCTGGATGACCTGCTCAGTTTCGATGAAGTCCGCGCCCTCGCCATCAAGGACATGCCGAATGGCGTAATTACGGGAATCGAGCTCGAAAAAGAAGACAACGGCATGGTTTATAAGGTCAAGTTCGCCGATGGCACTGTCAGGATATACGACGCCAAAACCGGCGAGGCTGTTACCAAGTCCGGCTCTGAAAGCGATGATTCTGTCCCAAGCAGTTTCAACGCCGGCATTACAGCCGAAAAAGCCCGTCAAATTGCCCTAGACCAGCGACCTGGTAAGACGATTACAAAAATTGAGCTCGAAACCGAACATGGTACGGTAGTGTACAGTGTCCGCTTCTCCGACGGCGGCCGGGTCGACGTGGACGCATCGAACGGTGCCGTCCTCCGCGTCCGGGGAGCGAGCTCCAGCGGCTCCAGCGGTCGCTCGTCTGATGACGATTCACAGGATGATTCAGACTCCGACTCAAGCTCCGATGACGAAAACGATGATTCCAACGACGACAAAAGTGGTGAGGACTCGGATTCAGACTCTGGTTCGGACGATGGTGAGGACGATAATTCCGGTTCTGGTAGCGGCCGGTAAACTCTCTTACAAATAAGTAAAGCCTCGTCCCGTAAGGAGCGAGGCTCAACTTATGAAGACGAGGCTTGGAACAGCTTGGGCGCCCGAACTACACGCGCGGCAGTGCCCGGCGGGACTGACGAATGTCAGCGACGAACATGCGCAGCCCGTTCCAGTAGTCGAATGCCACTATCAGACCCCGAAGGGTCAGACGGAGCGGTCCCGTAAAGGCCAGCCGCACCAGGTCGGGGGCGTAGTCATCGTGAACCCGCGGCATCTGGTCCCGCCACTGCTCGCGCAGCGAGCGGTTGGACTGTTCGCCTTCGTACAGGCCGCAGCAGATGCCGATGGCTAGGTACAGACCTACCTTCCACGACACCACGTCGAGACCAAGAAGTGCTCCAAGGCCCAGCGTAATCCCGACGACCACGCCGATGGCGACCACCGTATGGAGGATGGTCGGGATCAGAAATTCGCGTTTCATGCATACTCCCTACGGATGGAACGGTTTGTTGAGGTGCTGCTCTAATTGACTATTTTTTCATGTATAGGTGGCTGCGTCAAACAACAATCGTATGGTATTATTTTCAGGTGACGCATCGGGGGCATTCGTGCCACCCTCTACCCGAGACTCACACTCACCGCACATCCACTAGTGTGCACTCCGAAAGGCCCGCGTCAAGAACGAAGATTGACGAACGAAACCTACAGGTAAACCCGCCATTCGGGCCATGGCTACATCGTCGCTAAGGGCACAGGGCCTTTGGCAAACCAACAAGACTCCTGGTTTTCTCAGGTACGCCGAAGCACAGACAACGGGTTGAAGCGCTTAATAGCACGCCCGTCGAGCCGAAGGTACGCTGACACGCTGGAGCTGACAGTCGGGAAATAGACCGACGGCCCGCGACGATTCTGTCGCGGGCCACTTTAATTGTCTTCAATTTAAATAAACCTCTTGGTAGCGGAGCAATGCTCTACAGTACCAAGAGGTTTTCCTAAAACATCGCGACGAGCAACCTGATGATCGAAACGACCATAAACAGTGGCAGAACAATGCCGATGACGGCATCGTTGTAATCCCTGTGGAACAGACCGCTTGCCAGCGTCGCCGCCGTACTGCTGCCGGTTTTGCGATATTCCCGCAGATAGACAACCATCATCACCGCACCGCCGAGCATGAGCGCAATCGTTACCGCTACTGGAACCACCAAGTTGTACAGATGGACCAGCCCGAAGAAGACGCAAGAATACGCCCGTCGGTACCACGGCCAGGTTTCGCATCCGCTCCTGAACCACAGCTCCTCGGACAGCGCGGCCTTCAGAAAGCCAGTCGGCTTCTTGGCTTTCTTCCCGCCCTTCCTGCTTTTCTCTCCCGCCGATACCACCCTCATCAGTCCGAAGAAATAAAGCAGCATACAGCCACCCAGAATGTACACTCCCACGGCGTCGCTAACGGGCATGATGCTGATGACCGCGGTTACTACCGAGAAATGCGTCCAGTCGAACAAGAACCACACACCGTAGGTTGTAGCAACCACGCAGGCAATCGTCATGAGCACCCAGACCAACCGGTACTGCGGGACCGAGTCCCACTGAATATTCTTCGCCCTGCTTAGATTGGGCATGTCATCCGGCAAAGGGCCGAGGCCTTTGTTGAAGATTCGCATCAAACGCTTCGTCGGCCTCGTATACGTCGAGGCCTTGGAGAAGTACGCGTTCACGTTTCCACCTTTTGTCGACGTTAAGGTACAAAATTTACCATAATATTTTTACGTAATCATGTCAATAGATACCTGCACTTACTCATTGTTCCCTATATCCTAGACCTTATACTTGCAGCAGGGTAATACTACCCGCCAATACCGTATTCCAGTCAATACCGCGAGAATTCGTAATAAGTGACTAGTGTGACTTAAACTTCAGAACACCGTATTTGGGTGCGAACAAAAAGGTAAGTAAGAATATAATCCCTAACACTAATACCATTGCTCCACCGGTTGAAACGTCGAAGTAATAGCTAGCGTACGCACCGGCGATGCACGCGAATACGCTCACGCTGGCTGCTATGAGCAGCATGCGGTCGAACCTGTCGGTGAGTAGATGTGCGATTGCGCCGGGCGTGATGAGCATAGCTACTACCAGTACAATTCCGACTGTTTGTACCGAGGCCACAACCGTAAGCGCGAGCAGCGCGAGCAGTAGGTAATGGTAAAAATTCACGTTAAGCCGAATAGCGCTGGCGTGGGCTTGGTCGAAACTATACAGCAGCAAGCTGCGGCGCAAGGTAATTAGCAGCCCCGTAACTGCAACGGCTATCAAACCAACTTGCCAGGCATCGCCGTCTGATATTCCAAGCACATAGCCGAACAAAATATGCATAAGGTCGATGTTACTCGGCACCTTTGAAACCAGAACCAACCCAAGCGCAAAAAGTGTGGTGTACACAATACCAATAACCGCGTCGTCTTTTAGCCGGACGCGTTGTTTGATATACCCAATACCCAGAACCCCACCCAGCCCGAATATGAACGCACCAATGCTATACGGCAGCCCGGCGACATATGCCAGTACTACACCTGGCAATACCGAGTGCGAAACTGCGTCGCCCATCAGCGACCAGCGCTTCAGTACTAAAAAGCATGACAGCAGCGCGCAAACTACCCCCACAAGCGAGCTAACAACAATGGCTTTTAGCATGAAATCGTACTGTAGCGGTGAGATTATCGCATCCATGGCACACCTTCTTTGACGCCAAACACGCTGTCGTAGGTGCGAGCAATGTTCTTTTGGGTGAAGACATCTTTCGTACGGCCAGCCGCTATAACGGCTTGTTTAAGCAGAATGATGTGGTCACAGTATGACCCTATGGTCGCAAGATCATGCGCGGCAACAAGCGTCGTGATGCCTTGTTTTTGCAAATCTTTGAGTAGCCCAACCAGCGAAGCCTCTGTCTTGGCATCGACACCGGCAAATGGCTCATCGAGCAGCAAAATTGTCGCGCCCTGAGCAAGTGCCCGGGCGACGAATACACGTTTGCGCTGCCCGCCAGACAACTGCCCTACTTGGCGATCTTCAAAATCAATCAGATGCACCCGTGCTAGTGCTTCATTCACCAGTTCTTGGTCATTTTCGGACGGACGGCGCAGTATGTTCATAAAGCCGTAGCGACCCATCATGACTACGTCGCGCACCGACACCGGAAAATTCCAGTCGACACTTTCGGTTTGCGGCACATACGCCACGATGCCGTTTTTCTGGGCGGTTTTTACCGTGTGGCCTTCTAAACGTACTTTGCCGCTGGCGACCGGCACGGCATTCATAATCGACTTGAAAAGTGTGCTCTTGCCTGCCCCGTTCATTCCCACCAGACCGCAAATAGCTCCGGCCGGCACCGACACGTTGACGTCGTCGAGCACGGCTTTACCGTGGTAGCGGACAGTCAGGTTTTCAATGTCGATGGCGCTGGTCATGCTGTCTTACTCCACGCCTTTCAGGAAAACATCGGTGTTGTATTCAAGCAGCTGCAAGTACGTTGGAGTTGGACCGTTTTTTCCAGACAGCGAATCGACATAAAAGACGCCACCAAATGCCGCCCCCGTCTCCTTAGCCACCTGCTCCTGCGCCTTGGCGCTGACCGTGCTTTCGCAGAAGACAGCTGCTATGTCATTCGCTTTGACTACTTCGACCACATTGCGGATTTGTTGCGGCGTTCCTTGGGCATCGGCGTTAATTGGCCAAAGGTAGAGTTCTTTCAAGCCATAATCTTTAACCAAATAGGTAAAGGCACCTTCGCAGCTAACCAAGTAGCGTTTACTGGCAGAAAGTTCCTGCAGGCCGATTCTCAGCTTGGTATCGACTGCTTCAATCCGTTTTTTGTAGGCCGTGGCGTTCTTTTCGTATTCTGAGGTGTGTGCAGGGTCAATATCGGACAGCGCCGCCGCAATAGCATCGACATACTTCAGTGCGTTGGCCGGCGACATCCAGGCGTGTGGGTTTGGCTTGTCTTTGTATGGGCCCTCGCTGATGTTAATTGGAGTAATTGCTTCGGTTAATGTTACATGCGGTACGTCTGGCACATTTTGATACAGTTTTTCAGCCCATTTTTCTAGTCCCAACCCGTTGTCGAGCACCAGGTCGGCCCCTTGCATGCGGGCAATGTCGCCGGGCGTCGGTTCGTAACCGTGAATCTCGGCACCCGGTTTTGTAAGCGAGCTGACATCTGCCTGCTTACCGGCGACATTTTTCGCCATATCGGCAAGAACCGTAAAAGTGGTTAATACCCGTGGTTTTTCGGTATCATTACCCGCTGCACGCAGCTGAATGACACTGACAGCAATATAGGCAACAAACCCGACAACCACTAAGGCAGCCAGGTATTTCCCATAGCGCTTCAATGGACTCACGAAACGGCCTTCCCTACAAATTCTTTAGGTGCCGGCTCGCCAAAACGTACTTCCTTGATATCAATAACGCCTCGAACGGTCATGTTTGGATACTCTATGTTATAGATCACATCAACTGATCCGAAAACGGCATCATCCCAATCGTAACCCAGCTCTTTGGCAGCATTCTTTACAGCATCTTCTGAGTCGGCTTCAATCTCTATATAGGGATTAATCCATGGCCATTCATCGATCACGACTTCTACATCCTCAAACTTCCATGTCTCACGTTTTGACTCTTGGAAGGTATGGTAGTTCAGCCCAAATTCGGCAAAGATAGCTAGTGTTTCGTCGAAATCACTGACGGTAATCTCTCGCTCTTGGGCACCAGTTAACGAATTCTCTTTGAACTGTTTGAAGGTAGCGGTTATTTTGTCTCCTTCATCGCGAACACGTAAATAACCGTTTCGTTTGCGGGTTTCTTCGGTTTCTACCAGTGCACGCTTCATAAGGCGCATCGGTTGCTCTAGGTGCGCTCCAGCCGCTTTAAGCTTGTCGCGCACCTCATCGATGTCGATGTCCAGGAACTTGACTTCAATCTCGGTTTTCATAGACTGCGCCGGCCTGCCTCGATAGCAAATATAATCACGTACATGAAGACCAGGAGTGCGATGGTTCCGGATACTTTGACGGCTTCTGCGATATTCATATGGTTATCCTTGGGGGCAAAAAAGGTGCGACGCCTAGCGGATGCCGCACCCTAATTGCCTTTAATTACAGTGGTTTATTGTTTAAAGATGCTCTCGTCCGGGTCATTCTCGTGGCGGTCAGCGCTTGGGCTTTGGCCTTCTTTAGGACCAAGTCCGGCAGTTGATTTGCCAGAGTTGACTTCGTAGCTGGTGTTGGTTGATTCAAAGAAGTTAACCAGTTCCAGGGTGTCGTTGGCCGCTGCCATCCACTTGGCTGGGTTTGACACCTTGTAGTGCGGTTCAAACCCAAGTTCTTCAAGCCGGCGGTCCGTAAGATACTTAACATATTGGTTGACGTACTCGGCGTTCAAGCCCAGAATGCCCTTTGGTAGCAGGTCATTGTTGTATTTCTCTTCCATTTCAACGGCGTCGAGAATCATTTGCTTAATCTCATCAGCAAATTCTTCGGTTTGAAGGTCTTCGTTTTCTTCGAGCACCGTGAGAATTAGGTTTATACCGAACTTGAGGTGCAGGCTCTCATCGCGGATAATCCAGTCCATTAATGAGCCGAAGTTGCGCATGAGGTTACGCTGGCGGAAGCTTAGGGCGACCATGAATCCACTGTAGAACCAAATGCCTTCAAGGATGATATTGTAGGCAATCAGGTTCTTCACGAAGTCCTTCTTGCCCTCAGTAGTCGTGATGTCGAGCGTGTCTTCGGTCATTCGCTTGATGTACTTGGTTTCGAACTCTTCCTTCACCCGCATGCTGTCTACTTCGACGTGGCCGGCGTAGGCTTTGTCGCGGTCAATCGGGAATGTTTCGAGCACATACTCGAAGCTCATACAGTGGTTAGCTTCTTCCCACATCTGCTTTGCGAGGTAAAGATGGCACTCGGCTGCGTTGACGTAAGGGTAAACGCCAAACGCGAGAGCTTTGTTGACCAGCAGTTCGTTCGGGTTGAAGTAACTCATGAGGTACGTCAGCGCGTGCTTTTCCTCGTCGGTCATCTTCTTCCAGTCACTTAGGTCCTGCCCAAGCTGAATTTCGTTCGGGAACCAGGTATTTGCGACCGCTTGGTCATACAAATCCATCGCCCATTGATAATGTACGGGCTTCAGGAGCAAACCGTCCTGAATGCCAGTTCCTAAAATTCCTGCCATGTGTACCTCCTTTATTACCTCTCTATTGTGCCGTTGGTGCCAGTTCGCCAATAACGTGCTGAACTAGTAAATGTTCGCGTTCTCGTCGCCACCATGCTTGACGCGCTAAGGTTTCCTTATCTGGAACCGCTGAACCTTGGAAAAGAATTTTCGTTTCAGTAAATTGCTCTTTTTGAGCTGGCATCGCTGGAATACCAAGTGGCAATTCACCGCTTTCATCGACTGTCTCTTCAGTCTGGGACGCGCGCTTAACCAGCACATCTATAATGAGGTCAAGCTCATCGCCAAATTGGCTAGTAGGGGTTACGCCCTGCTCAACATCGCTGATTATATTGCCGGCAAGCACTTGCAGCTTTTCAGAAGACAGGCTTTCCAGCTCAGTACGAACCTCTGCTTCGGTTAGCAGCTCTTGCGGCATCCCTGGCAGAGTATCGTGACCAACCATTACTCGCAGCCGTCACAAATTGTTAAGCTTGCTGGGTCGATTGGAGCAGCCGATGTGCCGCGGGCTGCCGCTTCTTCGTTAGCTTGTGCCTGCGCGTTCGCCATTGCCTGGTCGATAGCAGCCAGTTTTTCTTCTAATGTCATTTCGTCGTTGATGATTGCGTTTGCGTTCATTACTTTGTTCCCTTGTACCCTTATTTGATTGTTTTCTTGTTTATTTGCAGCAGTTGGAGCTGCAGGTGCAATTTGCATCTGTCATGAGCCGACCCCCACTGTTTGTTTTTTGGCGAAGCCGAAACCGGCTTTGCGAGCGCCGCCGCTCTTTTTAGCTAACTCTTCGGACTTGTTGACTTTGGTTGTTGATTGCTCAGCCTGGTGACGCGGTTTGACGTGCAGGTAGTACGTTGTCTTTAGGCCGCGTTTCCAGCATTCCATGTAAATATTAACGTAGTCGTCGATGTTACGAGTTTCGAGATACATGTTGCGGGAAATCGCCTGGTCGACCCACTTCTGGGCCCGGGCCGCAACTTCAATGAAAGCATATGGGCTCAGCTGGAAGCTTGTCTTGTAAACGTCCTTGATGTGCTGCGGAATAACGTCGATGTCCTGAATGTCACCTTGTTTTGCGAGCAGTTCGTCTTTGACCTCGTCCCACAAACCAAGTTCTTTCAAGTCGCGAACTAGATTCGTGTTCACTTCGAGGAACTTGCCACTAAGGGTCGAACGAGAGAAGATTTGGGCAAATTGTGGGTCAAGACCAGGGGTCGTACCAGCAACCAAGCCGATGTTGGCCGTTGGAGCGATTGCCATAACAGTCGCGTTACGCATACCTTTTTTGACTTTTTTTCGCAGGGCTTCCCAGTCCATACGGCTCTTTCGGGTTACGTTAACTTTTAGTTTACGTGACTGGCCAAGCGTTTCGACCGTGTCGATAGGAAGCAGACCTTGGCTCCAGCCGCTGCCCTTGTATTCTGGGTAGCTGCCGTGGACTTTAGCCAGCTCGGCCGACTCGTCGATAGCATAGTAGCTGATAAACTCAACCAACTGGTCAATCAAATCGTAGGCCTCTTCGCTTTCGTAGCTGTGGCTCAATTTTTCTAGAACATCGGTGAAGCCCATGATACCCAGACCAACGGCACGGTTCGCTAGGTTCGAGTGCATAGCTTCTGGAATCGGTGTGTTTGTAATGTCACACAAATTGTCGAGCTGGCGAATAGCCGAACGGGTGCTGGCTTCGAGCTTCGCCCAGTCCCATGTTTTGTCATCGTTCAGATGACGACTCAGGTTAATCGATACCAAGTTACAGACCGAAGTGTTTTTCGAATCCTGCGGCAACGTAATTTCGGTACAGAGGTTTGAACAGTGGATAGTACCGGTGTTATTGTTCAATGCCCGGACGTTAATAGTGTCCTTCCAGGTCAGCCACGGGTGGCTGGTTGCTTGAAGTACCGTCAGGATCTGGCGGAACTGCTGGCGGGCCGAGATTTTGGCAACTTCGCGGATTTCACCTTTATCGGCCATCTTGATGTATTCGTTGTAGCGCTTTGAGAATTCGGCGCCGTAGAGTTCCGGCAAATCAGGCACTTCAGCCGGATCGAACAAATACCAGTCCTTGTCGGCCTCGACGCGCTTCATAAACTCGTCACTCATATATACGGCCGTGTTCATGATACGGGTTCGCAGGTATGGATCACCGCTGTTCTGCTTGAGGTCGAGGAACTGTGGGAAGTTAATGTGCCAGTTTTCCATGTACATAGCAGCCGCACCGGCTTTCTTGCCCTTACGTGAAACGGCGAACAAGGCTGCGTCAATCATGTTCATGAACGGAATCGGGCCGGTACTTTCGGTGTTGGTCGTTTTGACCGGGCTACCGGCACCGCGGAGCTTGGTCATGGTAATGCCAATTCCACCGGTACCTTTGGCAATCCACATTGTATCGCGGATAGATTTGGCGATACTTTCCATGTCGTCCTGAACTTCCATAAGGAAGCAGTTCGAAAGCTGCGGGAAAGCGCCCCCGGCGTTCACCCGGGTTGAACCGCCGGCGACATATTCCAGCCGGCTCATGTGCTCATAAAAGTCGATTGCAGCCGCGGTTGGGTCTTTTTCGTTATACGAAAGGCCCATGGCAATACGCATATGGGTAAATTGTGGAGTTTCTATAGGGGTACCGCTGTTTTTACGCAGGGCGTAACGGTTCTTGTTGGTGACGACACCGATATATTTAAACAGTTCGTCACGGGCGGGTTCCAAAGCGGCGCCAAGTTTCTTGAGGTCAAAGCGGCCGTCGTTCATACGGGTATCAAGCAGGCCGTCTTTGGTCGCATCCTTGATGAACTTCGGGAAGGCGCTAGCGTGCATTTTCTTTAGCTGGTCGCTCGTCTCGTAGTCACCGAGGATGTTCTTGTAAATATTCTTGAGCAGCAACCTCGCTGCGATACGGTCAAAGTCAGGGTCGTCTTTGACGTTCTGAAGTGCCGTGTGAATAACGGCTTCGTCAAGCTGCTCACTAGTGATGCCATCGAATAATGTTAATTGTAGCTCGGTCGCTACCTGGACAACCTTTGAAATCTGGTCAGGCAGTCCCTCAGAAGCCCTCACCAGGGCCAGGTTGATCATGTTGGCGTCAAATGGTTCGCGGGTGCCGTCTCGCTTTACCACATGAATTCCGTTCATTTTGGTCCCCTATTTAGTTGGTTATTATTTTATGTTTATACACTTCACACCCCCCGGTGAATTGCAACACAAAGGAACCCTCCCGCTATGGAAGTCTGGGCGCAGTAGTGGTGCCTTGCCTTGCTGTGTATTTTATTGAACGACTACATATGTAGTGGTCTGCAAATTAATATAGACCCTATATATGGTCAAAGCAAGACTTTTTTAAGCGTTTTTTTGACTACAAGCGTGAGCACTATACGCTACCCCTGGTGTGCCAGCCCTAGCGTAGTGTTTGTTATTTACAACGCTACATATAGTGCTTTGAATGAACATTTAGAGCACACTTATTGACATTTTAACTTAAATGTGGTAGTATTGTAAGACAAGACTGCACCAGGCAGTCGGCACATCAGGGAGGATGCCATGGTTATGGCACCACAAGAAACACGCCCGTACATCAATGACTACCCCGAGGCAGCTCGGCAGGTCTACCGCACAGCTGGGGAGAAGCTCACCGAGCACATCCGCCAGCAAGGCTGGACCAATCAGGCGGCCAAGCGATTGGTCGTCCAGTACCTCAGGTCTCTCATCCGGGGCAACGGTACTCCTCCGAAGGACCTCGGTAACACCGCTGTCCGGCTAGTCCAGGAGACGTTCTACCAAACGACCCTGGAGCTCCGAGTCGGCTGGTGGTTGCTACCCGGCATGCGGCAGGACTGGTATGTCACCTTGGTTCAGGGAGAGCAGCCACTGTTCGCCACCCAAGGTGGTGGTACCGCCCGCATGGTCAGAGGTGACCTCGTCTGGGTTCAGCCTCCGGGCTGGATGGCAGATGCCGAACCCGGGGACGGCGTTCCGCGAGAGTGGGACTTCATGCCTGCCAACGAGGCGGCCCGACGCTTCCTCGCGGGCAGCTGATCCATCTCTCCCCATCCAGGTTCATCGACAGAAAGCAGGCACCGACTGAGCTACGACTCGTCTGGTGGCTCCGTCGGTGAGCCTGTTTTCTTTTGTCATATTTTACCGCGTTTGGCGGCAGTCAAAGTACAGGCGTTCGGCTGGAGCATGGTTATCGGTGTAGGCACTACCGCCAAATGGCTTGAGCTGCTTGTACAGTCCCGGTGGCGGCAGTAGTTGACGGCTATAGACAACTATATAGTTTGCCCTACTTACCGGCCGGTTGGCTTGGTTGCTATATATAGCGTTCGGGAGCGACTGGCGATACGCCGCGTCTAAGGCCGTAAATACATCTCGGCACGGTCCGGTCTCGCCGGCAATGAGATTGGCAACTAACAGCCCGTCTGGCTTTAGAAGCCTAGCCACGGCCTTGCCATACTGTTTAGTCATCAATGAAAATGGGATGCTGGTGTCACCGTACACATCAACTAATATAATGTCGTACGTTTTTTCAGCCCTATTAACGTACGTGCGGGCATCTTCAAAAATTTCGTTTACATTGGCAGGATTTTGGTAATTGAAGTATGTCTTGGAAATAGATTCTAACTCAGGGTCGATCTCAACGACGTCGATAGTTGCATTTGGCAATTGGGTCGCCAGGTGTTGCGGCAAAGTGAAGGCTCCACCACCGAGGATTAAGATGTCGTTGGCGCCTCGTTCTACCGTCCATTTCGCCATTTGTTGGGTATACCAAAAGACCGGCTCGCTTCCGCCGTTTATATAAATAGCCGATTGCGTGCCCTCGGGACCAGTAATCAAACCGCGCGCGGGCCGGTCATTTATAAAGCCGGTGACGACTTTGTAATGAGCGCTGGCCGTATCAATGCTGATAGCTTCGGCCGAAGCAGGCGCCGGAGCAGCCACAATCATAATGAGTACCGCGCTCATAATCAATCGCCGGACCGGATGAAGCCTTGGCGAAAGTAGCCAACTGGCAGCGAGCAGCAAGAGTGCGACCAAGGCAATCGTCTCGTGCGACCCAATAAATCCAAACAATACAAAACCGGTCACGAACGTACCGGTAATACCGCCAATGGCATTGAACATGTCGAGTGAGGCGACTGAACGGCCCGTGGCGGTCAATGACGTCACTTTTAGCTTGGCTAGGTACGGACTAGTAGTACCAATCAGAAAACTGGCCGGGGCAAATAACAGCAGTGCTGCGACTACCGCTTGCCAGCGGGCATCGTCGATTGACTCCACAATAGACATAAGTGTGCCTTCATAAAAAAGCAGTGTCGCCGTGACCAGACTGCCCGCCCCTACGAGCAGCCATATGACATCGCTCGTCCGGTTACGGCTATCGGCAATCCGGCCGCCAACATAAAAACCCAGGCTCAATGCGGCAATGATTACACCAATTACACCAGTCCATACGTATGTCGAGCTGCCAATTGACGGTGCCAATATGCGGGCGGCGGCGAGTTCATAGGCAAGCAAGCAAAAACCGGTCGTAAAAGAAATAAGTTCTAAGCGGTAATTACGCACCTTTTGAATGAATACCGTCATCTGGCGTTCAATGGCCGGTCGCTTGGCCGCTACCGTTTATAGTCATCGCTAAGCCGGACAATGTCATCTTCATCAGATGGCTCCTTCGGATCGGTATGTTGCCAAATTTCAGCTACTAACGTGTACTGGTCTTCACTAAATGCTCCCAACCTGTGGCGTTCGCCTTGGGCAAACTGGACGATTGTCCCCGGTTCAACGTCTATGCGGGTACCGGGCTCATCGGTCATGCTTTTGTAGTAAGATCCTACCGACAGAAAACGCCAACGCTCCGCCCGGCGGTGATGGAATTGCCAGCTTAGGCGCTGGCCGGGAGACACCAACAAGAACTTTGGGCTGAGTTCACTGTCGTCACGCCCCAGCTTGGCTTCTTTGAGGCTGAGTCCGGGAAAGAATTCCTGGATAAAACGTTCGGCCTGTGCGTTATCGAGCCGGTAAAAGCCGCCCCAAGGCCGGTCTTCGTCGGCATCTACAACCGTGTAGTTAAGTTCATCAATCATGTCCCGCACGCGCTTCAAGGCCATCTTCTTTGGGGTCGTTTTGACAAGTTTTGGAAAGAACGCAGCCATGAAGTCGTCGATTCGACGGTAAACATGGCGTACTTTTGTAGCTCGCCCGGATTCTTTGGACTCTACGTCCAAGATATCGCGTCCTCCCATAACGTTCCGTATGGCGCGGCGGGTGTGCCACACTGCCGTTTTTAGTGGTGTGGTTTGTCCGATGTTCAGGGTTTCAAGTTTTTCTGCGCTAGCGTCTTTTTTCATAAATCCTTATTTACCTGTTTACGGTTTTGCATGAAAATTTCTTCTGGCGGAGAGGATGAGATTCGAACTCACGGTGCAGTTTGACCCACACACACGCTTTCCAAGCGTGCGCCTTCAACCACTCGGCCACCTCTCCGTACATACTTATTGTATCGTATGCCCTTTATCGATCCTTGTGGCGTGCCAGTATCGCTTCGCTCTTCCGCCTTCTCATTATCTTGAAATATTTTCAGATAATTTCGTACGGCTTTACCAACCGCTCCTGCACCTCTCCAACTACTTAATTGTACCGTAAAATTGCCTATTAATTTTTACAACTCACCCTTAATTTTACTAGTTGTCAAATCTACGCCCCGCTTAAGGTTGCTTTTAGCTTTTTACGCTCCCTATAATAGTGGTAAATGTCAGCCAAAACTGCGAGTACACCGGTCATCCAACTATCGGGCCTGAAAAAGCGCTTTGGAATTGGTGATGCCGAACATTATGCGCTTGACGGGGTAGACCTAACCGTCAAGAAAGGTGAATTCATTGCCATTATGGGTCCTTCGGGCTGTGGTAAGACGACGCTGCTCAATATTATTGGCCTGCTTGACCGATCGACCGACGGTGAATATTTGCTCGAGGGCCGCAGCGTTGAAAACTTGCGCAGCAGTGTAATCAGCCGTATCCGGGCAGACCATATTGGTTTTGTGTTCCAAAGCTTCAATCTGATAGAACGCCTGAATGTTCTCGAAAACGTCGCCCTGCCCTTAACGTACAGCGGCCTTCACTATACCAAGCGCTTGCAGCAGGCGTCGGGTGTTCTGAAAAATTTCCATTTGCAGGAACGCGAATACTATATGCCGTGGCAATTGTCCGGCGGCCAAACCCAGCGCGTTGCCATAGCCCGAGCGTTGGTAAATGACCCCAGTATCATCCTGGCGGATGAACCGACCGGTAACCTGGACTCGAAATCGAGCCACATTATTATGGAAGAACTGTCCGAGGTCCACAAAAAAGGCAATACTATTATTATGGTCACTCACAACCCGAACCTGACGACCTATGCCACCCGGGTTATTACTATGCTGGACGGTAAAATCGATACCGATACCGCTGGTATCAAGGCTCCCGCCAAAAAATCCAGCCGCAAACGGCCGCTCGGCGACAAGTCAACTAAGCCAAAAAAGAAAAAGGCACCCAAACGAAAGGCAAAAGCATAATGCCGCTGTTACTCGCCGAACACTACCGGACTGCCCGCCAGTCACTAGACCGAGCGCGGCTACGAACGCTGCTGACGATTACCGGCGTGGCAATCGGCGTTGCGAGTATTACGGCAGTACTGGCGTTGTCTGACGGTGTCAACCGAGTCATCCACCGGCAGGTCTCAGCACTTGGAGATACCATCGCTGTTGTCCGGCCTTCGAGTGCTCAGGTAAGCCTGGCCGATCTCAGTAACCCGACGCCGCGTAATGCATACTCCACCAGTCCGCTCAGCGAGCGGGACGTTGAGGCTATATCCAGTCTCCCCAGCACAAGTGAAGTCGCTCCTCTTATGACTCTCAGCGGCAGCGTTAGGACCACATCGACGACTCCGGCCGAAAGTTCCATTCTAGCTACAACGCCGAACCTCGAGTCGATTAGTGATTTAAAGATTGCCGAGGGACAATTTATCGATAGCGTCACCCGCCAGAATACGGCAGTTGTTGGCGCGCAGTTGTCGGTCAATTTATTTGGAACAGAGCAGTCTATCGGGCAGAACTTCTTTATCCGCGGCCAATCATTTACGGTCATCGGCATCCTAAAACGCCAAAATAACCCTATAAATTACAATAATATCGACTTCGACCACACCGCCATCATTAGCCTCGAAAGCGGGAAACTGTTCAATGGCGGCGTTGCCCAAATCCAGCAAATAAATGTCAAAGCCCAGCCCGGTACGGACATGGCCGACTTTGGCCGGACAATCGACCAAGAGCTGCGCGGGCTCCATGATGGCCAAGCCGATGCCGAAGTCTTTACCGGCCGGGAGATTGCCCAACCAACCAGTCAGTTGTTTAGATTTGTCAGCCTAGTTATGGCAATTATCGCAAGTATTTCACTGGTCGTTGGCGGAATCGGTATCATGAATATTATGCTGGTAGGCGTGTCGGAACGGACACGCGAGATTGGTCTTCGAAAGGCAGTCGGTGCGAGCAATATGATGATTGTCAGCCAATTCTTGGTAGAATCACTCATCATCAGCAGCCTCGGTGGGCTGCTTGGGTTTATCGGCGGTTATTTCCTCGCCTTCACAGCTAGCCTATTTATTCCGTACGACCCCGCCTTCACGTGGTCGGTCGTTGGCTGGGCCGCTGCGTTAAGTGTTGGCGTCGGGGTAATTTTCGGCCTGTACCCGGCCATCCGGGCCGCTCGCAAGGATCCGATTGAGTCGTTACGTCGATATCATTAGCCCAATTCTTTTTTGAGTTTTTCGACCAGCTCAACCGGTGTTGGATTTACACCGTTCAAGATGCCCAGGTAACTGCTGACGAAGTCGCCAAGTGCATAGCTCCAAGCCAGTTGCCGCAGCAGCGTATCCCCGCGCGGCGTAACAACGATTGGGCTAGGCCGCATACCGGACAGTAGCCGTTCGCTGACTTCGAACCGCTTCTGGGTTCGCTCATGTTCCAGAGGCGAGCGAATCTCAACGACGGCAAACGGCTTTTCAACTGGGTGCGAACTCCAGCCAATGAATTCATTGTGGTTGAATTCAGGGTAGTAGTTAGACCACGATGTGTTTTTGGCGTTCTCGTTGAAGCAAATCTTCCACTTATTCGCTGCCGGATACAGTTTTGGCCCGGCGTACATAATAATGGTCTTACCCACCAACTGAGTTGCCAGCTGTTTGGCCGCATTCTCAGCCAATGGGACATCCGCCCGCCACGCTGCCGTTTCCTCTTTCAGCCATTCGCCAACAGACGAAAATTCGCTTACGTCCTCAACGGTTATATTCATGTCTTTCACGATGTGCAAAAAGGCGTTCACGAAATAAAACGTGGCCATCCGTGGCTGGATACCGGCTGGAATAGAAAACAGTGGATACGATTTTTCCTGAGCCCGTTCCACCAGCTTGCCGCCGGCCGCAATGATGACAATCTGTGCACCGGCCGCTTCGGCCTTGTCCAATGACGCCAAGGTTTCTTCGGTGTTACCCGAATAACTCGACGCGATAAAAAGCGTATTCGGCCCAACATGTGCCGGAATGTCGTAATCTCGGGTTGTTTCAAACGGCAGTTTTAGGCGTGGCCAGCTTTGGACAATTACAGCGGGTAGCGACGATCCGCCCATGCCCGACCAAACAACGTTTTCGACCGGCGCCTTCGGACTAAATGTTGCATCAAATGAGCGGGAAAAGAATTCCCATTGGTTACCGGCAATACCGAGGGCGTCCTGTGGATCGCGCTGTTTTAATACGTTATTGTCATCAAGCATGTGCACCTCCTTAATCAAGTAGTCGTTTTCAGTCTCTTTACTCACTCGCTCTCTTTATGATACAGTAAAAGCAAATTAGAAGCATAACAATTATCAGAGGTGGGCATGCCAAACGATCCGATTGACTCAAATCAACAACCGATCAGTGATGATCAAGAGCTAGCCAAGGTATTGGCCGGGGTAAACCAACAGGCTGACGATTCAGCCGATGCCGGTGCAGCAACCGTGCTTCCCCCTACCGATGGTTCTGCGACTGCAACGACCACGGACGAGCCGGTGATTCCCGAGCCCACTCCAGTAGTCGAAGAACCAGTAGTAACACCGACGCCACCGGTCGTTACGGCTTCGCCGGCTGCCTCAGGCGAACTTGATGCTGTCAAACAGGAAGCCCTTTCAGAACTCCGTCCTCTGGTCGATAAGCTCGACGTAGCACCGGAAGAAAAATTCGATACTTACCTGCTTCTCCTCCGTTCGACCGATGACAAAGCCCTCATTACTCCTGCCCACGAAGCAGCTAAAGCCATTGCCGACGAAGCTCGCCGCGCCCAAGCGCTGCTCGACATCATCAAAGAAATCGACTTTCTGAGCCAAAACCAGCAGTAGGCATATCTATTTAAAATATAAATAAGTACCCGGGGAGACCGGGTACTTATTTTATACCCAAAAATGAAACAACCCCCTAGCCATGTGGCTAGGGGGCGCCGGCGAACCGACTTCGCACCAGCAGGGGTGCGCGATGGAGGAGGATCAAGCCGACCTGCGCTGCGGCTGGGGCTTGATCAGATCGACGGTCTTGACGCAGTGATGCTGCAGGTAGCCATCGATCGTGACGGTGAAGTCCCTGCCCGGCAGGAAGGCCTCGCCGATGGTCTCGACCGCGATGATGCTCGGAACCGACTCACGGTCCATGCGGACCATCCTTACGCGACCGAGGTACATCTCGGTCCGCTTGTACCTGTCGTTCCAGGTGAACTCGATCTGCTCTCCGCGCGTCGTGACGATGACAACCCGCGCACCCGGACTGGTCAGCCACACAAGCGGTACCCGCTCGCGCTCCTCCTTGCGGCGGTCCCTCTCCTTGCTGTGATTGGGCCGCTTGTGGTCATACGTCCGCATAGTTCCACGCTCCAAAACTTTGTTGTAGGGATTCTGCACGACTTTGACTCGGTCATTATATCATATTTGGCAAAAAATAGCAAGCATAAAGGCCAGTCTAGTGATCGCCCTTTCTCTAACCAAAAAAGAATCCGGATTCACTCCGGGTTCTTTTTTTACTGTTTCAGGGGTGAGTAGGAAAATCTACAATTTTCCGATGAGCGAGGATATTCCCCGCTCATGATGCTACATCATCCCCGGCATGCCGCCGCCCATTGGAGGCATTGGAGCTTCCTTTTCAGGAATTTCGACAACAACGGCACCCATGGTAGCGGCAGTTGATGCAATACTTACAGCGTTTTGGACCGCTTCCTTGGTAACACGAGTCGGATCAATGACACCGGCTTTCTTAACGTCTACAAGCCCCTTACTTGGTGCCATAACGTTAACCCCCATACCCGGCTTGCCCGCTTCGACTTGGGCCAGAAGTGCCTCGGCGTTCAGCCCGGCGTTATCGGTAATCAGCAGGAACGGCTGGCGCAGGGCGTTTTTGAGGATCTGTCGGCCGGCCGCGACACTGTCGCTTCCGTCGGCGTTCACGGCAGCTGCCACGTTAACTAACGTTACGCCGCCGCCTGGCACGATTCCTTCGGCAAGCGCAGCCTTGGTTGCGGCCACCGCATCATCGACACGGAATTTCTTTTCGTCAATTTCAGTTTCAGTTGCTCCACCCACTTTAATAACGGCGACTTTACCGGAAAGCGCAGCTGCCCGCTTATCGAACTGCTCTTTGTCGTACTCGCTCGAGGCGTTATCAGCTTGCGTAACGATTTGTTTAATACGTGCAGCGATTTCGTCAGCATGGCCGACGCCTTCGATAATGGTCGTTTCGTCTTTTCCGACAATAACCTTGCGGGCACTTCCGACGACTTCGAGCCCGACGCTGTCAAACGTCATGCCTTGGTCTTCTGAAATGACCTGACCACCTGTCAAAGTAGCGATATCAGCCATAATATCCTTGCGACGGTCTCCGAAACTTGGCGCCTTGACCACAACTGTGTTCAGAACGCCCTTCAGCTTGTTCAAGACAAGAATGCTCAGCGCTTCGCCATCGACTTCATCGGCAATCAGCACGATGTCTTTCTTGCCGGCCTGGGCCAGTTTTTCTATCAGAGGAAGCAACTCGGCTGCCGTCGAAATTTTCTTATCGGTAATAACTATCGATGGCCTTTCGAACACAGCTTCCTGGCGGTTTGCGTCCGTCACGAAGAACGGGCTGGCCCAGCCTTTGTCGAGACTAAAGCCTTCGACAACTTCTGATTCCATTTCGAGTCCCTGACCGGCTTCGACGGTAATTACACCATCTTTGCCGACTGCCTCAACCATGGCGGCTACGGTTTTACCGATAAGTTCGTCGCCGGCCGATATAGTTGCAACTTCGGCAATCCGTTCGGTCTTGCCTTCGATACTTTCGGTCAAGCTATCAAGCGCCGCCACGACTTCACGGCCGGCTTCCTCGATACCTTTTTTCAGTTCCATCGGGTTATGACCGGCAGCAATTAACCGGTTGGCTTCTTTCAATATGTTGTAGGTCAGGACGGTCACGGTTGTCGTACCGTCACCGGCAACTTTATTGAGCTTGCTGGCAGCTTGTTTGATAAGTTCAGCCCCAACCTTGTAACCTAGCGTCTCGTCGTCGTTTTCAGGTAAATCAACTGCTTCAGCCACAGTTACGCCATCATGAGTCACAGTTGGGCCACCATAGCCTTTTGCAATCACGACATTACGGCCCTTTGGACCATATGTTACCTTAACGGCGTCATAGAGCGCCTTTGCGCCACCCAGTACCCGTTCGCGGGCATCGTCATCATAAAATACTTTTTTAGCCATTGTTGTCAGTTACCTCCATGTCTTCAGTTGCTTTCATGCGTGTTTCTAGTTCTTTGAGCCGGTTTGTCTGCCGGCGGACGACAATCAGAATCCGCAGTAGTATAGCTACAAGCACTGCTCCACCCACCATTACTACCAGGCTTTGTGCCATATCGAGCGTCATTTCACCGTACCTAAAATATCTTCTTCTTTGACGATTAAATACTCTGTGCCGTCAATTTTTATCTCGGTCGTCGAATATTCCTTGTAAAGAATTTTGTCGGCATTTTTAACGGTTTTGACGTCTTTGCCAATGGCTACCACTTTGGCAAGCACCGGCTTTTCTTTAGCATTCTCGGGTAGGTATAGTCCGCTAGCGGTTTTTGTAGCAGCTTCTTCGCGCACGGCTACGACGCGGTCGCCCAGTGGGGTGATAGGTGAACTCACTATGCTTCCTCCATTACGTATTAACTTCTATACCCTAATTGTAACGAACTGAATTAGCACTCGTCAAGGCTGAGTGCTAATCCCGCTTACATGATTCGCGGGCTATTGACTTTTTAACATAAACGTGATAGTATGACTTTACACCTCAATAAAAACAAACAAGGATAAAAATATGAACGAAACATTACCAGCCGTCCGACCTGAAGATATCGAGGCTGCAGAGCAGCTAGCCGAAGAAGCTACGTCGACAACTGATGTTGCTACTCTGCGTGAGATGCTTGCCGAACAGAACGGTGAGAGCACCGTAATTACTGCCGATGACGGCTCACAGCTTGAAGTTAGCTCAATCGGTCAGGAAAAATTTGCCGAATTAGGCAAGAAAGCCGAAGACGAAGCCAAGCAGAACTTGCCCGTTCATTCTGAAACGTGGCACACCGAAGAGAAGTAATCCTCACCCTGTTTCATAATTAACCAGCTACGTTGATTTGTAGCTGGTTTTATGTTATAATGATTTCACATCACCCGAACAACCCAAGGAGGAATGATGTTCGTGACCGAGGGTGTTTACACCCGGAAGGTCGCAAAAGAAGTCGGTTCGGCTATCAAGTACATGGTGGAACACCCGGAAGACGACCGCTTCTTCGAGCTTCAGCTCGTCCGTTACCGTCAAGGTGGCAGCGATGAGTGGACAGAGATGTTCCGCATCGAAGACACTCCTGAAGCTCGAATCACTCTCGCCGATGAGAGTGAGATCGTCCAATGCATCACTCGCAGCGGACGACGTCTCGACATCATTTTCGGCCATGCGGCTGAACGTGAGCTCCAGCCAGCCCTCGTGCTGCTTGGAGTCGAGACATGACCTGCCGGCGTCCTATGCCGCGTCCTGAGAGGAATCTCGGGCGCGGCATAGGTGCCGGCTAATTTAATTTGCCAGCACTTCAAGCTACAATGAAAGTAATGAACGTCCGCTTTGCCACCGATACCGAAATTGCCGATTGGAACTCATTTGTTACCGCTAACCCAGATGGCGGCAATATTTTACAGGGCAGAGAATTTATAGAGCAAAAGGTACTGGCCGGCTGGACAGCGCGCTACATACGTATAAACGAGCGCGCAGTTGCCGTGATTGAAAAAAATATTCCCCTGCTCGGCAAGGTTTGGTACTGCCCCAAAGGCCCCTCTACAACGTCTGCTGGCGATTTAAAGACCCTTGTTAAGGAACTACGGAAATTCGCTCAGACAAATGGCGTTTTCACAATAAAAATCGAGCCCGAACTCGATTACCAAACCGATCTTTCAGCGCTTGGCCTCCTTCCAACCCAGCCAATCCAATATAACTATTCGACGGTTTACGTCGATTTATCCCCGTCGCTCAATGACATACTGGCCGGCCTGCCCCAAAATGGCCGACATGCTATCCGACGCGCCGAGCGCGACGGTGTAACGGTCAAAGCTGTTCCTGCCACCGACGAGAACTGCCAAATTATGTACGATCTGTTCACTGGAACCGCCCATGGCGCCGGATTCGCCATTCGGCCACCAGAATATTACCGAAACTTTTACCGTGCGTACGAATCAGTCGGTACCGGCCAGCTGTTTTTCGCATATTTCGATGGCAAGGTAGTCGCCGGGGCATTCGCGATGGTGCTCGGGACCAAAAGCATGTACAAGGACGGCGCATCCGTCCGCGAGCGGACGGCCTATGGAGCAAGCCACCTTTTGCAGTGGCATGTCATTCAGTGGGCGAAAGAGCACGGCTCACTGAATCATGACCTAGCCGGTGTCCCGCCGATAAAAGATATCAAAAACCCCGACCACCCTTTTAGCGGCCTGGCTCGGTTCAAGACCAGCTTCAACAAAGACGTAACCCAATATGTTGGCGCATTTGAAATTCCTGTTGTCGGTTGGAAGGCTACGTTATGGCACCGATATCTCGAGAAGCTCGTCCGCAAGCTGTACTTCATGAAACACAAGGAATCGTACTACTAAATGCCTGCTTTCAACCACACGGTCCTTATGTCGGGCGTCGATTACTTCGACGACAGTGCCCCTATCAACCCCTTGATGACCCAAGAAGCGGCTATTGACCTAACTGAGGCCGCTGCCGAACACGGGTGTATCCGCGAAGCCTTACAATCGGCAGGCGTGACGGTTCACACCGTTGAACCGCCAAAAGGCTGCCAAGACGGCGTTTTTACTGCCAACTGGGCACTGGTTCGCGGCGACAAAGCGGTGATGGCACGCCTGCCGAACGCCCGCAAAGCTGAAGAGCCTTACGCAGCCGAGGTCTTAAAAAGTTTTGGCAAAGAAATCATTTGGCTGCCGGAAGAAATCGAGAAATTTAGCGGCCAAGGCGATGCCCTTCCCTGCGGAGACGTTCTATTTTGCGGCAGTGGCTACCGGTCCGACCCGGACGCCCAAGCATTCGTAGCCAAAACCCTAGGCTACGAACGTATCCAACTAAAGGCCAAACCCTGGCTTGGCGACGACGGCCAGCCGGTTATAAACGCATACTCCGGTCTTCCCGACAGTTTTTACTACGATCTCGACCTCGCCCTTTCAGTTTTGAAGTTTCCAACAAATACCAAAAAAGGCTTGATTGCGTGGTGCCCTGCCGCATTTACCCCAGAAAGTCAGGCGGTTTTACGCCAATTTGACGGTGTCGACAAAATTGAGGTCGATGAGACAGAGGCGGTTAATTCACTGGTCTGTAACTTAGTTTCTACCGGCGATACGGTCATTATGAACGACGGTGCTCCTACGTTTACGGCTGCTCTGGAATCACACGGACTTAAAACCATCCGTCTCAAAAATCCGGAACTCGCCAAAGGCGGCGGCAGCATGCGCTGCACCACCTTATCTTTTAATTAAAGATTGGAGCTTCTCTAGACTGCCGTTCAAGACAATCGGGAACATCCCTCGTATCTCTTCTTCGAACGGCGAACTTTCAGGAAGATCGTTCAAAATGTAGATTGGTTTTTTCAAATAAAAAGCGAGGCTCATTTCCATTAGAACATTGGGTCCGATGTAATTGGGCTGGCCGTGCTTTTCGTGGTTTACGACCAAAATAGAGTCTCCCGAAGCAATCTCATCGAAATGCCACCTCATTAAATCGGCCTTTCGGGTATAGTCGGCCTCCTTTTCGTACCAGGTTTTGTGGGCCGACACATCGTAGTTACCGGATTCGCGCATCACCCGGGCCGTATGAGGAATCACAACAATGATTCCGTTGCTTTCTAAGTCGTCGGCGATTTCGCCCACCTGTTGATAGAATGCTGCACTCGAACAGATTACAATCGTGTGTTTATGAGCCATTAAGCGCCTCTCTTACTTCCTTCATTTCGTCCCACGGATGCTCGCCATCGGCACGTTCAATGGTTTTTTCGTGACCCTTGCCGAGTAGTACAACCGTGTCATCTTTGCTGGCAGCCCGGGAAATAGCAAACTTAATAGCAGAAGACCGATCTAGAATCAGAAACAGGTCTTTTTCTTTTACTTTCCCCGTTCGTTCTGCGCCTTCGGCAATCTGCGCCATAATTTCGTTACCGTCGACATCGCGATCATCTTCCTCTGTTACCACCACCTCATCGGCATATTTGCCGGCAATTTCACCCTGAATTGCCCGTTTGCTTTCATCGCGCCGGCCGGCCGAACCAAACATAACCACCAGCTTTCCTTTGGTCGACTTACGCAGGTCACCAAGCAGGCGTTCAAACGAGTCTGGCGTATGGGCAAAGTCGATGATAACCGAGAACGGCTGGCCTTCGTCGACCGTATCCATTCGGCCTTCAACGCCTTCGAGCGCCGCAATTCCACTGGCAATTTGGTTCAGGTTCAGCTTCAGCTCCAAACCGACCGCAACCGCCGCCAGGCTGTTATATACGTTGAATTCGCCGGGAATGTGGCAATTAATTTCCAGTCTGGTGTCTTTAATGGCGACAATGTAGCGGCTTCCGTCGGGTTTGAGCTCAATATTCGAAGCTCGTAAGTCACCGGCATTTATTCCATAGGTTACCGACCGGTTTATAGACTTCTGAAAAATCGGCGCGCTTGGATCGTCGGCGTTAACCACGCCAAACCGCCGGCCGTGGCGGTTTGCTATACGGAATAAGCCTGCCTTGGCATTAACATAGCGTTCAAACGTCCCATGATAATCCAAGTGTTCGTGCGTCACGTTGGTCATAACGGCGATTTCATACGGCACGCCCCACACTCGGTGCTGCGCTAACGCATGGCTGGTCGTCTCTAGTACCAGCCATTTGGCTCCGGCTCTCTTAAACCCTTTGATCTGTTTCAGTAGCTGAGGCGACGAAATTGTCGTCATATGGGCCGCTTGCGGCGTAATGTCACGGCCCACACCATACGCCACCGTCGACATTAGTGCGACATCATAGCCCGCTTCGACCAACATACGATGAATCATAAAACTAGTTGTCGTTTTGCCGTTCGTACCCGTCACGCCGATAACATGCAGTCCGCGGGCAGGAAACCCAAAGCGGATGTTCATAATAGCCGCTTCGACCAGATGGCCAAACGGTTCAACCCGCTTAAAAAGCCCGGTTGGGATAAGCGCTTTGACGGCGTGCCTAAAACTACTCATCCGTCGCTTCCAGCATGCGGTGAGCCTTGGTCAGTCCACCCGGCTCGAGCGCCGCGAATTCCCGTCCAACAAGTAATACCAAATCGTCTTTCTTTGCCCCACGCAGAACTAAGTCAAACGCTTCCTGCAATGAACCCGCTGTTTCAAGCCCGGTCAGTCCCTCCCCGGCATTCACGACAACCACCCGGTCTGTCAGTTGTTTCATGTCTTTTTCGGCTAAAAGCGGTACGCTGGCATCGAGGGCGACTAGCAGGCGCCGCTTTTTTAACTGGTGCGCAGACGACAGCAGCAGCTCAAGTGATTCTACCGTGCTGGCACCATCTACGGCCACGTCATACGGCCGAGCCTCGGAAGCGGTCTGTATGTAATCGTAATTGCCGGCTACCCGTTCCAAGCGGGCAACTCCTTCTTCAACTGCACTCAGATCGGCCGCTAGTACATAGGCCGCCGATACGGCAGTCGTAGCATTACGGGCATTTGCCATGCCTATCAGGTAGGTCGCAATGCTCAGTTTCGTTTGATGGTCAATCACGAGATCTATCTCAGTACCGCGTCGGCGAAGTATTACGCCGCTCATTTGGGCTTCGGCTGTCTCGTCTTCGCCAAAACTAATCGCCTGGTGCGGGACAACCCCGAGCCCTGCCACATCAAAGCCGCTCGGTACAACCGTATAATTTACCGGTTGGTTCAGCAGGGTCTGAGCCGATGGCGAGTCGTTGGTAATAATCGACATTTCAATATTCAGAGTTGGCAAAACGTGCGTCTGGATAAACGCATCGGTCACCTCGATAATTACGAAGTCAGCTTGCTTACTCTTGGCCAGCGCCAAGCTTCGCTGAACCGCACCCGACGAGTTGTCGTAACGGCGGTCAAGCGGCTGGCCGTTCAAAAAGCAGCCATGATTGGTAAGCGCCAATACCTTACTGCCGGATTCAAGGAGCAGTTCATTAAGCAACAGTGCGGTCGTGGTCTTGCCGCTGGCACCGGCTACCGCAATAATCCGGACAGCCCGCGCTGGATTCCGGTAGCGTAAGGCGGCTACCCGTGCCCGCATTTTGCCCACAAACTCTTTTTCCATTGCCTCTATTTTACCACCGAGACCGCCCTGGGCTATACTGATTAGCAATGATTATTTTGGGAATCGAAAGCAGCTGTGACGAAACGTCGGCCGCTGTCGTCAAAGACGGCCGCCGGCTGCTGTCGAATGTCGTTAATTCCCAAGTCGATATCCATGCGGCCTATGGCGGCGTCGTACCAGAGGTAGCTGCTCGTAGTCATATCGAAGTTATCAATCCGGTTATCCATCAAGCGATGGAAGAAGCCGGCGTTAGTTGGGATGACATCGACGCCGTCGCCGTTGCCAATGCCCCGGGTTTAATTGGTTCTCTGCTCGTCGGGACTCTCGCAGCCCGAACCTTGGCCGAACTTCATAACAAACCGCTCTACCCTGTTCATCATGTCGAAGGGCACATTTACGCTAATTTCATCGTAGAGCAAACCGAACATCCAGTGTCGAGCCGCTCGGTTACTTCTGTTTCAGATACTAAAAGCGAAGAGCAACCCGAGACGCAGTCCCGGCGTGAAACGGTGTCTGAAACAGAACGTAACCGAAAAGGCGACTTAAAGCTCCCATCGTCTCAACCTGTGTTCCCCATGCTAGCCCTTGCCGTCAGCGGCTTGCATTCTCAGCTCGTCCTGTTCGAAGACCACGGCAAGTACCGCTTGCTCGGTGAAACACTCGACGATGCCGTAGGCGAAGCCTTCGACAAAGTCGCCCGCATGCTCGGCCTCCCCTACCCCGGCGGTCCATCAATTGCACAAGCCGCTGAACATGGCGACCTAAAAAAGTACGTCCTTCCAAAGGCAAAACTCAAAAGCCCATACGACTTTAGTTTTTCCGGCCTTAAGACGGCCGTTCTAAGGGCCGTCCAGCGTGAAGCCGGTGTTGACCACACATTTGCATCCAGCGGCCTTCCAGAGCGCCTAAACGAGTCTCAGAAGGCCGACTTTGCAGCCAGTTTCCAGTACATTGCCGTTAAAACGCTGGTTGATGCAACCGTGAAGGCCACTCAGGAGTTCCAACCGGCATCCGTCGTTATCGCCGGCGGCGTGGCTGCCAACCAAGAACTACGGCACCAATTGTCAGAAAGGCTACCTCTTTCCATCGAATATGCCCCCGTTAACCTCTGCACCGACAATGCTGCTATGATTGCGGCGCTCGGGTACTACCAGGCCCAGGTTCTCTCCCCTACCCCCGTTGATAATGTCTCGGTATACCCCAGCTTATCTATGTCTCAGACCGCTTGGAATAGTTAGCCACGCACGCGCTGGACTATCCGTTTAACGGCCGGCAGCATACTACTCCAAACCGGATATAGTGGCGACAGCGGCATATCGAACGTCCCGCTCATCTGAGTTTCTTCAGGAATGAACCCTTGCTTAAAGGCCGATACGCCGTCGTTCAACAACCCATTAACGTCATAGCGCTTTACGCCCCGTTGTTTCATCGCCTGGATAACGCTCCACTTCAAGTGGTAATTTGCCCGCAGCCGCTGGCCTTCGTCATTCATGCCCCCATATAACTCAAAAGCTACCTCTGGGGTAATAATTGGCCACAGAAATGCGACGGTCTGCCCGTCCTTCTTGGCCATATACACCGGTGAGTCACTTCCTAGCAGGCTAAATATGTCGTGGTAATACTGCTTGTCGTGCAAACTAAAGCCAGCCCGCTCGGCCGTTTGCTTGTACAGCACCAAGCAATCGTCTATGTCGGCAGCCGTTTGAGCTTCGGTGACCACTATTCCCTCACCCGCCGACTTACGAATATACTGGCGGGTCTTTTTACTCATCACCGCAAGCAATGCTTCGTCTGGCTTCGTTAGGTCCATAACGGCCGTCCGCGCCAGCAGTATCCGGTTATTTGATTTTTGCCACCCTTTCCATGTCACTTCACCGGTGGTATCCGGCTCGACCGTCAAAACAAGCGGCTTGTAGGTTTGCTTTACGTAATCCACGAAAGTCTGTCGTGCCATGTCATCACGCAGCAGGCTTCCAAACGGACCCCGGGGTACGTAAACGAGCGGTCCAAATGGTTTGGGCAACCGCTTGATAAGCAGCTGCGCGCCGCCCTGCCCTATTAGTACGCGGTCGGCCTGCCACCCGTGCCTTGCCTTAACTTCGCCCCACCCCCACAGTTGAAGCGGATGGCCGTCAAAGCGTTTAACCTGTTCATCCCAGCGTGCCTGGTCATCAATCGGCTGTATGTCTGTCATCCCCTTCATTATAGCCTGTCTGTGCTATACTTAACGGAGAAAACTAAGGTGTTAACTACGTCAGTCGTCGGTTTTTCACGTGAATAACCCACTGACTTTTCACGTGAAAAACTAATGAATCTACCAAAGACTTACCAGCCCGACCAATATGAACCCAATATCTACGCCATGTGGGAAACCAGCGGCGCCTTCAAGCCGTCAGGGAAGGGTGAACCCTATAGCATTGTCATGCCGCCGCCAAATGCCAATGGCAACCTCCACATCGGTCATGCTCTTATGGCTGAACTAGAAGATATCCTTATCCGCTTTTACCGCATGAAGGGAAGGGATGTTGCCTATATCCCCGGTGCCGACCACGCCGGCTTTGAAACATGGGTCGTATACGAACGCGAACTGCAAAAAAACCTTCAGACCCGATTCGACTTTTCACGTGAACAACTCTATAGCCAGGTGTGGAACTTTGTTGAAAGACAGCGGGGAAACATGGAACTCCAGCTCCGGGCACTCGGTGTCAGCGCCAGCTGGGACGACTTGGTATTTACCCTCGATGAAAAAGTAATCAAAACCGCGTATGCCACATTCAAAAAACTCTGGGATGAAGACCTGATTTACAGGGGTGAACGAATTGTTAACTACTGCACGACCCACCAGACCAGCTTTGCTGATATCGAGGTGGAATACAAAGCAGAGAAGGGTAAGCTCTACGAAATTGCCTATCCGACTCTCGATAAAATTGCGGAAATTGTCGTGGCTACTACTAGGCCAGAAACTCTTCTGGGTGATACGGCCGTGGCTGTTCACCCCGACGATGGACGGTATAAACACCTTATCGGAAGCCATGTGCTGCTGCCATTAACCGACCGCGAGATTCCCGTAATTGCCGACGAGTACGTTGATAGGGAGTTCGGCACGGGAGCGGTCAAGATTACGCCGGCCCACGACCCGAACGACTTCGAAATAGGGAACCGCCATGACCTGCCGCGCATTCAGGTTATCGACTTCGACGGCCGGATGATTAATGTGCCGCAGCAATTTGCCGGCATAGCAGCCCCAGAAGCCCGCAAGCGGGTGCTAGGAGCACTCCAGGCAGCCGAACTGCTGCGCGGTGAGAGTGATATTGAGCATAATGTTGGCCACTGTTACAAGTGCGGCAACATTATTGAACCGATGCTAAAAGACCAGTGGTTCCTGCGCATGCAGCCGCTTGCTCAGGCTGCAACCGAAGCGATTGAGCGTGGCGACATCAAGTTCTACCCCGAAAACAAGAAAACCCAGGTACTGCAGTACTATGCCGGTATCCGTGATTGGAACCTATCCCGCCAGATTCCATGGGGTATTCCTATTCCGGCCTTTCAGAACACCGCCGATCCCGATGATTGGATTTATGACGAACGGGTCGACGAACCGCATATTACCGTGAACGGCCAAACATATAGAAGGGAAGAGGACACCTTTGATACTTGGTTCTCATCGGGACAGTGGCCGTTTATTACGACCGACCACCTGGACGGTGGAGCCCTCAGCCGATTTTATCCGCTCTCCGTCATGGAAACGGGACACGACATCTTGTATCCCTGGGTTGCCCGGATGATTATGCTTGGATTGAAGGTGACCGGTCAGGTACCGTTCAAAGAGGTTTATCTACACGGCCTCGTGCTCGACTCCCGTGGCCAGAAAATGAGCAAAAGCAAAGGCAACGTCATCAACCCGATGGAAACCCTGAGTGAATACGGTTCAGACGCCCTCAGGCTCGGGTTAGTGTCCGCCCGCAGTGCCGGCCAAAACCAAGCTTTCGCTACCGACAAAGTAATTGCCGGCCGAAACTTCTGTAACAAACTTTGGAACATCGCCCGGTTTATCGAAGACAAGCTTGGGGAAAATTTCCATCCCGGTACGCCTGTTCCAAGCAGCTTGGCCGACCAGTGGATTATCCGCGAATTAACAGGGGCGAGTCAACAGGTCGAAGCTCTCTTAGCCGACTATCGGTTCAGTGAAGCTGCCGATACCGTTTACCACACTATCTGGAGTAGTTTAGCCGACTGGTATGTCGAGGCGGCCAAGCAGCAGAATAACCCCGACATGCTCGCATGGGCACTTGATGCGGCACTTCGTCTCGCTCACCCGTTCGCCCCCTTCGTCACCGAGACTATCTGGCAAACTCTGCCATGGTACGAAAAGGGTAGCATGCTGATTGCAAGCAGCTGGCCAGAACCGGTGGCCTACGACGAAATTGCCGCTGGTGAATTCGAACAGCTCCAGAAGCTGGTCAATGAAATCCGTTTTGTCAGCGCCGAACTACCCGGTAACAAGCGCTACAAGGTCGTCTACCACAATGACAGCCTGATAGATGACAACAAGGAGCTTATACGCCAGCTAGCCCGCCTAGAAGGCCTCGAGACAACCGATCAGCCCGAAGGTCTGCGGTTGGCCAACTCCGGCCGTGAGGCATGGCTTGTGGTGGACGAGGCGACGCTATATGAACACCAGTCCAACCTAGAAGTCCGCTTAGCAGAAGCCAAAAGCCACCGCGATGTCGTCGGGGCACGTTTGTCGAATGACAGCTACCTCAAGAAAGCTCCGGCCGAGCTGGTCGAAGCCTCAAAGAAAGATCTTAGCGAGACAAACGAAATTATTATCCGTCTACAAAATGAATTGAACGTTATCCGAGGTCGTTAGAGGAGTTAGACAATCGGCAGATTATAGCTGTCGAAGCGGTGGAAGCCCTTTGGAACGTTCTTTTGCAAGAAGTGTTTCTTCTGGTCGGCCCGTGGCATTAAGCGTGGCTGAGACGAGTTCATATCATTGATGCTTACCCGCTCTACGTGGGTGTGCGGGTCACTGGCAATACCTTTCGATGCGCCCTCGGCTGTTGTCATCATTGCAGGAATACCGGCAAAGGCAGTCGCGAACCGGTCAATCTTGGTGTCGTGGACAGCGACGCCAGTTAAAGCAGCGAGGCTGATAAACAGAGATAGGGGAGTGGAAAGGGTCAAGTTGTACATATTTGTTTTGTGATGGTTTACTATTTCATATTAGCATAAGCATGACTAATTGTCAATATGCTGTGATACGTATTGTGCGAAGAGGTCGTTTTTAGCCGAACCGAAGTTTGTCGGCAATAATTTTTAGCGCTTCGTGATCAGGCTCTGCCGTGCTGGGTTCGATGGTGCGCTTTAGTTCCTGGGGCTGGTCAAATGCTACCAGATGGACATGAGCATGCGGAACGTCTGTACCGACGATCATTTCGCCGACATAGGGTTTTCCGGTTACTTCTCGCAGTCTCAAAGCAACCTTTTGGACGGTCGCCATCAACGCCCGGTAGTCTTCCTCGGAAAGATCCCACACGAACTCTACTTCTGCCTTCGGAATTACCAATGTATGGCCTTCGGCTGCCGGGTGGATGTCGAGAAAGGCCAATGTCCGCTCGTCTTCGTAGATTTTGTGACTCGGTATGTCACCATTGATGATTTTCGTAAAAATGGATGGCTCGCTCATATTTCTAGTATAGCCTGATCGTTCGTTATACAACGTCAGGAACTTCACTACTTGCCCGACTGATTAACGCTTGTACTTAAAACGACAACAAAAAAACATCTATCGTAATTTAGCAATTAATGGTATGGTGGTGTCATCTGTGGACTATCTAGCCCTTAGGAGGTGAACCACGGTGAACATCAAAAGACGAAACACGATTATGGTGGTGAGTACGCTCGCTGCCGCTGGCGCTCTCGACATGCTGTCGGGGCGGCGCGTGATCAAGGCATCGATTGACCTGTTCGACAACCCCGCCATCAAGTGGGGTGCGATCATCACGGCGGTAGTCAGCGCCATCGCTGGCGTGGTCTACCTCCTGGCGAGCAAGGACGCCTTGAAGCGCAAGGTCGTCGAATACGGCGAGGTCGGCTTTGTGGTCGTGAACGGCCATCCCAAGCGCTACCGCTTCGGCAAGCGCAAGGGGTCACTGGTCATCCGCACCGAGGGCCAGGCCAAGAACATCATCCCGAAGCTGCGCGACGTTGTGACGATTAGCTGGCTGGAGGACATCTTGGTGGTGAGAAACCTCAAGATGGTGTACAAGGGTCGACGCCTCGGCTACGACCTGTCCATCGAGTACAGCCTGCCGCCGCTTCGTGACAAGCATGACAACGAGACCAAGGAGCTGTTGGCCAAGATGGTCTTCGGCTTCCGCGACCTCAATCGCTACAACGAGCAGCTCGGAACGCTCGTGCAACATCTCGAGCTGCGCTGCACAGAGCAGGTACCATCGGTACTCGCCAGGTGCGACGCAGATGAGAACGGCGTTCCAGTGATCAGACCTGATGAGGTCGACTGGATGAACGTCCTGCGCTTCCACGAACTGGTAACACTCGAGTCGATTCGTGTCAGCCCGATCAACATGGACTTCGTCGGACAGATCGAGGTCAAGTAACAACCCCTGGCTAGAGCCCCCGGCTCGCCGGGGGTTCAGTCATGTCTGGGGGTCGTCATCCACTGTCACCCACACATAGCTATGGTCAGACGGCCCAATGCCGGTTCCGCCATCTACCACTTTCAGCCCCTTCGTATAGAAACCATCTAGATTAATCGCCCCGCGGGCTAGTTTGAGAAGTACCCTTTTTTCCGGGGGTATAAGTGCTTCAAACCCTGGCGCCGGGAATGTTTTTGGGTGGTTCTTGCCTGGAAGTTGCGTAAATGCCGGCTCAAATCCCGCATTTTCAATCATTTTTCGCGGCAGCATATTCCATAGACAATTCCAGTCTCCACCTAATAACACCTGATCAATATCTTCAACGCGCTCAAGAAGCGCACCAACTTGCTCAATCTGCTCTGGGCCGAATGGAAATAGTTTCGGTTGCCGCCGAAGATGAGTAGTCACAAGCGCTGTCGAGCCAAGGTAAGCAAGAGCGGCTGTTTTGTGATGACCAAGGTCAAAAAACTCAACCTCACTTAAATTCACCCCTGCCATTCCGATATGCTCCTGCAGATCATCGCGTGAGTGAAGCCGCCACGCACCCTGGTTACCAAAGAGAGCTTCAGCAATCACTTCGCCGTTATTACCTTCAACTTCTTGCAACCCCAGGGCGTCTAACGGGTGTTTCCGATGTAATCTAAGCAACGTCTCGCGAATTGAGTCTATGCGCTGCGACTGAGGGTAAATATCACTGAGGTGGACGTTCCAGGTCAGAGCGGTGAATTCGGGCATAGATAACCGGCTATCTCAATAAATACTAAAATTTGGCGGAGAGGGAGGGATTCGAACCCTCGATACCTTGCGGTATACCGCTTTTCGAGAGCGGCCAGTTCAACCACTCCTGCACCTCTCCGTACGCCTCTGTTATTTTACCAGACATGAAGAGCGGCTCCCCGGACGACGCTGGATGCGCCGCCGGGGAGCCGTTGTAGAGGCCCTTCGAACCGGTCAGGTCAGGTGAGCAGCCGCGTAGCCGGCTCGATGGCGAAGTAGACCACGAACAGCGCGGCCACCAGCCAGAGGAGCTTGTGCACCTGCCCGGCCTTGCCGACGACCAGCTTGATCAGCACGTAGCTGACGAAGCCGGCGCCGATGCCGACCGTGATGGAGTAGGTGAAGGGCATCAGGACGATTGTCAGGAACGCCGGGAGGGCGATCTCGAAGTCGTCCCAGTCGATGTTCTTCACCTGCATCATCATCAGGAAGCCCACCAGCACCAGTGCCGGCACCGCCGCCTCGGACGGGATGACTGCCACCAGCGGGGCGGCGAAGATGGTGAACAGGAACAGCACGCCCGTCACCACCGACGCCAAGCCGGTCCGGGCGCCCTCACCGACTCCCGATGCCGACTCGATGTAGCTGGTGTTGCTGGACACGCCCGCCAGGCCACCCGCCGCAGCTGCCACGGAGTCGACCACCAGAATGCGCTCCGCGTTCGGCGGAACACCTTCCGCGCTGTTCAGCTCGGCTTCGGCGCCGATGGCAGTCATGGTGCCCATGGTGTCGAAGAAGTCGGCCAGCATCAGCGTGAAGACCAGCAGCACCGCTGTCACCACGCCGACCTCCTGGAACGAGCCCAGCAGGTTGAACTCGCCCAGCGTGCCGAAGTCCGGCCACCGGAAGATGTCACCCATGCCCGGCCAGTCGGGAACGGTCAGCCCCCAGCCCTTCGGGTTCACCGCACCGTCTGCACCCACCAGCGGGCCGACCTTGGCGGTCACCTCGACGACGACCGCCACCACTGTCGTGACCACGATCGAGATCAGGATGGCTCCCTTGACCTTGCGTGCCCACAGGACGATCAGCAGTGCCAGACCGGCGGCGAACACCAGCACCGGCCATCCGGCCAGTACTCCGGTACGGCCCAGTTGGACCGGAACCGTTGTGCCGGCGATGTCGGGCATGCGCCCCACGAAGCCAGCGTCGACGAAGCCGATCAGGGCGATGAACAGCCCGATCCCCACCGAGATGGCGACCTTCAGCTGGGTTGGTACGGCGTGGAACACCGCCGTCCTGAAGCCGGTCAGCACCAGCAGCAGGATGATGACGCCCTCGATGACGACCAGACCCATGGCGTCGGCCCAGGTCATCTGGGACGCGACGCCGAACGCCACGAAGGCGTTCAGACCGAGGCCTGTGGCGAGCGCCAGCGGGAAGTTGGCGACCACCCCCATCAGGATGGTCATCACACCCGCCACGAGCGCCGTGCCGGCCGCGATGGCCGGGAGGTTCGGCGCGTCACCGCCACCGAGGAACTTGCCGTCCACGTCCTGGACGAACCCGAGGATGAGCGGGTTCAGCGCAACGATGTAGACCATCGTGACCCAGGTGACGACACCACCGCGCACCTCACGACCGATGGTCGATCCGCGCTCGGTGATCTTGAAGAAGCCGTCCAAGCCGGACGGTCTCTGTGTTGCGACTGCCGTCATGGCAGCTCTCCCCTCAAGAAAGGGGCCCCTACTTGTTAAAGGCCCACTTGGATGGAATTGTACCATACTATCTCGAGGTCCGGCCATTGTGTTTTTGAGAAGGCGTCGGTATGATGTGGGTATGGAAACCCAGCAAACACACCCTGCTCAGCAGAAAGAGAATGGCCTGGCCGTTGCTTCACTGGTGCTCGGTATTTCGTCGTTTATCGGTTTCGGCGCCCTAACCGGCGTGCCGGCTATTATCACTGGCGCAATGTCGATGAAGAACCCGTACAACAAAGGGCTTGGTGTCGCGGGGTTAATTATGGGAATTATTTCGACGGCCCTGACTGTGCTGGCTATATTGTTTTTCATTATGATTTTCATTTTTGCGGCGGCGGCCGCCCAGTCACCGGTTCCTGACCCGCTCTACGAGGGCTCCGAACCAGATTCAAGCAGCAGCTCATCGTTCGAGCAGCAAATTTAGGCTAGCTGACAGCTTTGTCGCTGGCTTTGTCAAACATACGGCTTCGATAGAGAAGCGGTACTGCCAAAACCTGGATAAACGCCCCGGCCACGAATGACATGCCGTAACTTGATAAATCCGTTACACGGCCCAGTGCCGGTTGCACAAAGATACCCCCGACATTGCCCGTCAAGGAGTCGAACGATAACACGGTGGCCCGTTGTTTCGACGGTATCAGGCCGTTTAAATAGGCCTGTCTGATTGGGTTAACCGCCGCAAATAACAGGCCCCAAACACACATAAGAGCAATTGCAACGGCAAAGCTACTAGTAAGCCCCAGGCCGAGCAGCACTACGAAGGTAACAAGCGTTGCAGCAATCAAGGCCGATGTCCGACGTTTAAACAGTTGCCGAATCCGGCCGGCCAGCAGACCACCGGCAATTTGGGCACCGGCAATAATAGCAGCGGCCAAACCGGCAATACTGTAAGCACCGGTGTCACCATACAGTTCCAGCAAGTAGGGCTGCAGCGCATAAAAAACGTAAAACCCGACACTTGCCGTAAAGGGTGCTGCCAGCATCACCCAGCGGACGGGTGGATTTTTCAGGCCATAGGTCAACGATGCACTGAGGATTTCTTTCATTGCTTTACCTGGCCGTTTTCCTTTTTCAGGGGTAAATCCAAGATCCTTCATGACCACGAAAGCACCGATGAATAGCAGCCCCAATACGGCTGCCCGCAAGACGTACGGAATTCCAAGGTCGGTCGCTTGGGCAATTACACCGCCGGCAACCGAGCCGGTTAACATGGCGATGCCCCCGACCATCTGGCCCTTACCGAATACACTTTCAAGCTGGCCTTTGTACTTCGCAAAATGCAGCGCATCGACCAGCCAGGCTTCAACCGCCCCGGAAAAGAACGTGAACCCAAGCCCCAATAGCACCGACACAATAGCCCATAGAGCAAACGGAGCGTGTATTTGCCACATAACGTAGTAGGCCAATGTCGTCAGCGCCAGCGTAATTGTTCCAAGTAAATACGATGCCCGCCGTCCCCAGGTATCGGCAATTACCCCGGTCGGCACCTCAAATATCACCATTCCGAGCGTGAAGAACGCGTTCGCCGCGAAGGCCTCGAAGTTGTTCAGCCCCGCGTCGAGTAAAAACAGCGTGTTAATGCCCCAAATAAAGCTTGCCGCCAGCGTATTGCCGAGCATTAACGCCAGGTATGTCCGCTGAATGCGTCGGGCAAGGGGATTCACGAGAGCCGCCCCGCCAGGTAAACTACAGTACCTTCAGCCTCAAAACTGATATCCAACATGACATAATCATATCAAATCAAAGAAAACCCCTTAACTCCTATTTCGCCTGTGCTTCTCGGTGATTTTACGCCCCAAATTTCCATCCAAATGCATATATCCCGACCAATAGCACGAGGTTAATAACTACCCCCAAAATTAGCCATGAATGCCAAAAGAGTACCAGAAGAATTAGAGATGCAATAGCGCCAACCGAAACAAACAATTGGCCGTATGTACTAAAGCCGGGAACACCGAATAACGAAAGTGCTGCAAGCAAAAATGCTCCGACGACCACGACAACTAATATAGTGCCAATCGGTCCCGCCGCTTGGCCGACTAAATCGGGAAACCAACCTTTATGAAAGTCAAAGGGGTAGTTTGGATCGTCAGGCTTCGGGGTAAGGTACGAAGCATGGAGTAGTCCATGGGCGAGTAAAAACAGTCCCAATAAAATTTTCATTGTATACCTCCTTTGATCTATCGTCATGGCGATAGTACATTAGACAACCAGTCACGTCGTTGATTACAATCACAACCGTGAGTGATTCAAGTCAACGCAAGTAGTTCCTCAATAAAAAGAACCCCACAAATGTGAGGTAATTTTATTGGTACAGCATACATGCCGAGATTAGAGCCGAAGTACTAACGGATTACTCCGTCAAATAAGGCGTAGTTCGACCGCCTTAACTCTTACCTGCGTATTGCTATTTGATGCCCAGAGATATACTTGTGCCCCGTAATACGCATAATAGTTGATCCCATCCTGAGAAATTAGCGAGAAGTTATAGCAGTATTCCTTGTAGCTATTTGCGAGCGCAAAGTCCTTGGATTTAGAATACGATGCTTGCACACCTGTATTAGCCATGCTTCGTGCCTGAACTCTCAGTATCGTGCTAGTGGTGACATTTTGTACACGTTTAGCCGTAACACAAAGATTCACCTTCTTAGTCTTATTCGCGACTACAAAGTTAGTAAGCTTCTTCAGGTGCACGTAACCACCGGGAACACTGCTGTCCGCTAGAGATGTACTTGCAGTAGATGAAACAGTTGTGGCTTTCTTTAGCTCAAGCACATTCTTGCCGTCTTCCTGAATAACACCTGCTCTTGTGAAAGTTTTCCAGTCGCCTGCATTGATTGAAACCTTTGTGGGTGTTGCCGCATATGTATCGATGAGTTTCCAAACACCAAAAGCCCCCACCATGATAACCACAATGAGTGGGCCAACTATCTTCCAGTTGAGCGAACTTTTATTTCGATTCGTACCCATGGGTCCAGTTCTGAATGTCGATGGTTTCCGATTGCTTTGCTTCATCTGTGCCTATCTGTATTAAGTAATCCTGCAGATATTCTCGCAAATAACCTCATAAAGCACAAGCTAAATAAAAGATGCGGCATACTAGTCATCTTTCTTAGTATTGACATATTTTACTTTTTTTGCTATAATATACAAACCGTTGAGCATCAGCTCCGGAGTACATTTGCAGAGATTGATCCTTTTGGCAGGCAAATAGCCCACAATTTTTTATGGTTTATTTGCCTGACCGAAAGTTTCGGTTACGAGCAGGAAGTAACAGCAATGGAAGCCACGCTCTACATCAGCAACAACTACATGTCTCTGACCATCCCGGTCGAGCTCAACGTTCCCCAGCTGGTCATCGAAGGTCACGAGCGCTACATCGCCTACAACTACAAGTGGAAGCTCGCGATCCGGCACCACGAGGGCAAGACGCTCATCGAGACGGTCTACGGCTCCGGCAGGGGCCAAGCGGCTCGCTTCGACGAGTTCGTCGGCAAGGAGATCGCAGGATTGCGCCTCTCCCTGACGAGGCACCTGCGTCGCATCGATGAAGGTATGCGCGAGTTCCTCGGCGAGCAGACCGTGTCGGTGTACGTCAGCGACGAAGATGTCGAGCGGATGCAGCGGATGATCGACGAGTTCAAGGCGACTCCCGACGGAGAAACGGCAACCTTCCGGTACGCCAACGATGGACCGTACCGCGAGGAAGCTGTCCGCGAGCTGATCGAGCGCCACGAGCGTCAGGAGCGTGACCGCAGAGATGGTCTGACCCCTGAGCAGCGCCTGCTCAAGGCCATCTTCGGCGAGGACTACGTGCCCCGTTCCATGACCGACTGATCTCTGTCCAGCCCTCTTCCAGACTTTCCACCACTAATTGGGAACGTCCTGGAAGGGGGCGTTTTCAATTCCGGGCTAAAAATCAAATTTGGCTTGTCTTCAACCAAAAATCACCTCATTGTATTGAGGTGATTTAAGTTACTGTGCGTGGTACACCCGACAGGATTCGAACCTATGGCCTTCGGCTCCGCAAGCCGACGCTCTATCCAGCTGAGCTACGGGTGCGCAGCTTTTACACTTGGTTAAGTGTAACATAACAGAGGTGGGGAAGCAAATCACATATGGAGCTTGCGGACAATCCGGTCGAAGGCATCGAGCTTCATGTCTTTCATTGGCAAGCGGCCACCCAGTAGGTCAACAATTTGTTCGCCGTACTCGGAAGGGAAGTAAACTGTCAGCCCCAGCCGGAAGCGCTTGGTAGGAATTAGCATCAGGGCCGGCATAGCCTCCTCTTGTAGTACTCCAAAGCTGCGAAACTCTTCGATAGGATGAAGTTTGTCGTTAATGTAGAGGCCTTTGCCGCTGAGTACGTACTGAATCTGCCTCGGTGGCCGGTGTGAATAGATAACGAGCGCGACGGCCATAGCCGGTATTAGCAAGGCGAATGACCAAGATTTTATTACCAGGATAGCGACAGCCATTAGAATGACGACGCTCGCCCAGAACCCAACGAACCATAGCGGCGAGCGCGGCCGTTGAATGTATTCCGGTGCCTGCCACTGGATCGGCTGTGTCCCTGTTGCTTCAGCGGATGTACCCCCATCTTCCATGGGCATCTGGTCATCGGACTCCGTGAGTTGCGGTTCTTCCGACTGATTAACAGGGGTTGGTGGCTGCTCTGGTTGCATGGGAATAGTATAGCATGAGGAGCATGAGCGAAATGAACGCTGGGATTTATTTCCGAATCAACGAAGTGCTACACAAATGTATAGCATGAGCAGTGCTAGGGGAGATATAGGCATGCGAAGCTGGTGAGATTCGGCGAAGTGAGCAAAGCGAACGGAGAAGCGAGCCCTGCGGCCGAGCGCTACTCCCGCATTTTGTGACATATCACAAAATCAGCGCGGAGTCCGAGTCCCCCTTGCTTCGCATAAAAATAACTCCGGACCTTTTGGTCCCGAGTTATTTTTCTGGCGGAGGAGGGGAGATTCGAACTCCCGCTACAGATCTCTCCGTACTAACGATTTAGCAAACCGTCCCCTTCAGCCACTTGGGTACTCCTCCGTGTACTAAAGCTTCGCTCAACGCGTCGCTCCTGCTTGAAACCCAGTACTTCAACCGTAACAAGAAGGCTGAAGGGGACGGAGACCGTCCAATAATTTGCGTTTCACGCAGCAGCCACTTGATTGCTGCTCTTTTCTCTAGAACATTCTAGAGGGCTGACTCGAATAATTGTACCAGAAACAGGGGCGGGCGGGTAGACTTATGAGTTCGGTTTGCTATAGTAGAAGCTATAAAACAAAGGAGCAGCCGAACTATGATCAAGCACGTTATCCGCAATCTTACCCCAGCCGTCGTGATGGCTGCTTTGTCGCTATCCGTTCTGGTCGCACCGGTCGCGTTTGGATTTGATGGGACAGCCCAAGGTGGGGCAGACGCTGCCCGCGGGACAGACCAAACAGCAAATCTGTTCGGCCAAAGCGGTATTTTCCGTACTATTACCAACGTGTTGCTGTTTGTACTTGGCGCCATTTCGGTCATCATGATTATCATTGGCGGCTTGCGTTATGTCATTTCCGGCGGAAATAGTACTGCTGTGACCGCAGCCAAGAACACCATTCTATACGCAATCGTTGGCGTTATCGTCGCCCTACTGGCATACGCCATCATTAATTTCGTGCTCGATAGTTTTACCGGCGGCACAAGCAACGGCACAAACGTCTAATTACTGTTGATTCCAGGTAGCTACCTCTGTTAGAATAGGTCATTGTACGGAGAGGTGACCGAGTGGTTTAAGGTACTTGTCTTGAAAACAAGCGTGGGGCAACTCACCGCGAGTTCGAATCTCGCCCTCTCCGCCAGGAGAATGCCCGTTAAGCTTTATGCTTAGCGGGTTTTCTTCTTGATGAAATGCGAGATTTGAACGAGGAGTTCGGCGTAGCAAAGCGGAGAAGCGAACAAAGTGAGCGCAAACTTGCCCTCTCTTATTTATGAGAGCCGCGCAAGAATATCTTCGTAAATCGCTCGTACTTCGACGGGATCTATACCTATTTGAGGACCGGTGTTCACGGCATCGGCTACATTGTAGTCAATCATTAGCCGGTACGTGCCTTGTTGCATAGAGGTAAGCCCTAGCGTGTGTTTTGGTTCGAGTGTGGCTCGCGCAGCTGCGTTGCATAGCATGAATGCGAAACCTTCAAAGTCGGGATGCTGCCTTTGGCCATCCGAAAGTTTTGATTCCAGTATTTCCCGAGCCTTTTTGGTATATGCTTTTACTTCCGTTCTGTCGTCGTCGGACTTTTCTTCTTTTAAGCGGTATACCACCAGGTACTCTTGGGATGCCGCAGTGATAGGCAACAGAGATTCGCCCTTGAATTCAGGAGCGATAGCCGAAAGTATGCGAGTGGCTGTTTTCTCGCCAAGCGACTCGTTTGTTAGCGCCTGAGCCTCGGCATCTTTTCGAGTTTCATACGCAAATTCACGCCACATGTTTGCCAGCTCTATATCACCGCTGTCTTCGATTTTTTGAGCTTGGTCTAACACAGATTCTTGCGCGCCTTTTGCAGCCGCGAGTTGTTGGATGGCTATGACTAGCCTACTTTGGAGGTACGTTAACTGGTAGTCATGCTTCAATTCTTCACTTGGGTCTGGTGTTGACGCGAATTCGTCGCGCAGTTCGCCAGCTCTGGCCACGAGATGCTCATATACTACAGTCAAGCCAGACTCTTCGCCCAGCTGTGTTCTAATTTCCAAGATTTCAGGCAGTAACGGAAAATTATCATCAAGAAGGCGCCTGACCATTTCGTCTTCACGCATGCTATTCTGAAGGTCAAACTCACCGAACTCAATATCTTCTATTTTTTTGGCATCGAGAAGCGAATGCAGCTCGGAGTCGATGTCATAAGAATCATCACCGCCGTTACCGGGGATTGGATCTGAATGTGTCATTTTTATATTTAATTATAAAATGGGTAATATGTCAATGCCTATCAAGTGGTTGGCGGGCCAGAACAGCGACCCACACTTCGTCCGCACCGGCATCTTTCAAGGTCTTTGCTGCATATCGTAGTGTTGCGCCGGTCGTCATAATGTCATCTATTAACAAGTAGGGAACTGTTGGATCCAGGGCTTTACGACAAATAAACGCTGTTTCGGCTTGGGCAAACCGTTGCTTACGCGAAGCACCGCGCTGCATAGAGTCGGACTTCCGCGCTAATATATCGAGAAAAGAACGCTTACGTATAGCAGCCAAACGCCTAGCAATTAGCTTCGTGTGGTCGTAGCCACGCTGGCGAATGTGCGTAGCAATGGTTGGTACAGGGACAATGGCAGTACCGAAAGGCAGAACGGGCAAGTGGCTGTTCAACAGGTCTACCAGGGGCTTGTGAGCTGCCCGGACTCGTTCAAATTTATAGGCGTCGATAGTTCGTCGCAGAGCGTCGGCTCGGTCACCAACGTACCATGCCTTGTCGTACGTAGATATGTCGTTTGAACAGATGCCACCAATTGCAGGGTTTTGGCAGACAATGCAGCCGCTTGAAGCTTCATCTATGATGTCATATTTACAATTAGGGCATAGGACTGCGCCGGAATTGCCACATCCGTAACAGTGGTGTGGAGCGACTATTTGTAATATTTCATCAATCATTGTACTTTTTACGTTTAAGGGGTCGTTAGCGTTGATTATACAATAAGCATTAGTTATACTGATGGGGACTATCTGTCAATAGAGCCGAGAGGAAGTGGAGGAAATCTATGGCCCGTAAACAAAATGACGATTTACTCATTGAGGACGAGTTGGCAGCTGCCTTCTTGAACGATGATGATCTCGCCCAGCAACAAGACAACAATGCCCAACAGGGTAGCAATGCACCAGCCAGCAACGACGCCAACTGGGACGATGCCGAGGAAGATTTTCCCGGGCAGCTCGCTGTCGACGTCTACGAGACTGAGGAAAAACTGGTCGTTAAGGCTCGCACAGCCGGCGTTAACAAAGAAGACCTAGACGTCAGCATTTCTGATGGCATCCTTACTATCAGCGGTACGCTTTCGAGCGGCGACGACACCGATGCCACCAACTGGCACATCCAGGAATGCTACTGGGGCGAATTCAGCCGCACCGTAGCGCTACCTGTTGCCGTGAAGGAAGACGAAGTTGAGGCTATGCTAAAGGACGGTGTCCTGACCATCAGCTTTGGCAAGGTCAAGCAGGAACAAGCCAAGAAAATCATGATTAGCTAGGTACACTCCTAGCACCAAAAACGTCCGGAGCGAGCCGGGCGTTTTTGTTTGTCACGATAACGCATCTGAATAAAAAATAGCTTCCGGTCAGGGAAGCTATTTTTATTGGGAAGCTTAGACTAATTGTCGATGAAGCTGCCAAGTACGAAGTTGACGATTGCGTAGGCGAGTAGTGCCACGATGATACCGACAATTGCGTACAGAATAGTGTTCTTGGCTGAAGTGACCGCAGCGCTGTCGCCGCCAGAAATGGTGTAGCGAATACCACCAATGATGAGCATGATGACCGAAACGGCACCAATCAGGAAGAGCAGTACATTGGTGATGGTACGGAAGACGCCGTCATTACCAAACAAGTCAGCCGACTGGTCGTTACCTTGGGCTGCGCCGGCGCCCTCGTCGATACCGAGGTCATCGCCACTTGCAGCGTACGCTGGAGCCATTGCTGGAACGGCCAAGCTGACGCCAAGCGCCATAATCGGCACCAGCAGCAGGCCTCGGAGCGCATTTTGAATTAAAGTTTTCATACGAATTATTATTCCTTTCTAGTTCTTTACTATGGTTATAGCAGATGTCGGGTAGTTTGTTAAGAGGTTATTAGGGGTTCTTAATGAACTGAGTAATGACAAAGTTGACGATTGCGTAGGCGAGTAGTGCCACCACAAGTCCGATAACCGCATAAAGAATCGTGTTCTTCGCCCCGTTGATTTGTGCCGAATCGCCATTTGAAAGTACATAGCGGATACCACCAATCACAATCATAATGACCGCTGCTGCTCCAATAACAAATAACAGCACGTTGATAATCGTTTGAATAAATCCTGAAAGATTATTATTTCTTGCACCAGTACCGCCGGCAGCTTGAACGCCATCTTTGACTTCTTGTCCCGGGTCAACATCACCAGCAAAAGCAGGTTGGCTAACAAATGCAAAGCTGCCAGCGAACGCGAGCGTCGCGACCAGTCCAGCTGTGATGATTTTGTTAATAAGTGTTTTCATACTCCTCCTTTTTAAAATTGGGCGATTACATAGTTAACGATTGCGTAGGCAAGCATCGCTACGACCAGGCCGACAACGGAGTAGAGCACTGTATCCTTGGCGGATTTTATTTGGCTAGCATCGCCATTCGATATGGTATAGCGGATACCGCCAACAATAATCATGATGACCGATATAACACCCACAACGAACAGCAGGATATTGATGATACTTCGGACGAGTGGTCCGGCCGTGTCGCCTTGCGCCTTACAAACGGCAGTGTCTTTATTACCCCCCTTACAGGCATTATCGATGACATTTATCGCACCAGCCGGCACTGCAACTGCAAAAGACAGTCCGCCGATAAGTCCTAGGGTTATGAGTAGGTTGCGAAGTCGTTTCATTAGAAATTTCCTATCACGTAATTGGTTATGACGAAGGCGAACATGATTACCACCAGTCCGACAATACTGTATAGGATACCATCTTTTGCCCGTTTGAGTTTAGCGGCATCACCTTGGGAGATGCTATAGAAGATACCCGACACGATAATGACGATAACTGCGGTAACTCCGGCCGCAAAGTAGACAGCGTTCAGAACACCCATAATCACATTTTCGGAACCTATTTCCCAAATACCTACCTGCGAAGGATCTACTTTCGCTGCAAAATACAACAAACTGTTCACGGTTTAATGCCTCCCGCCACCAGGTTAACTATTGCCACCGACAATATCGATATAACCAAGCCGATAATGGCATTGAGGATGGTCTTTCGGGCCGTCACAATTCTATCTGGCGAACTGATACTAATTAGGTACTTATAGCCACCAAAGATAATAAACCCGACCGCCGCGTAGGCAACAGCCTGCAATGCTATCTCAATGATATTAAGTACAATACGCCACACGAAGGCCGAAATGTTACCCCCGTCTTTGCCGCTTCCTTGAGGTGCATCGATTGCACAACCGTCCCGTGGCAGGCCCTCATACCAGGTGGGAAAAGTCAGAAAGCTTGTGCTACATCCATCGCCGTCACCAAAATATTTATCATCTTTAGCCATGGCCGGCGACACTGCCACAACCGAAAGCAATGCACTCGCCAAAAAAGCAAGGATACCAAATGACAAGATAGCGTTTCTTAGTCGTTTCATCATGAGAAGACTCCGCCTGGGATTATGAAGTTCAGCCCAGCCCACATAAGGGCGAAGGCCACTAGGCCAATCACGACGTTGGTAATGATATCGGTTGATTTTCGGATTTGGTCTGCTTTGTCTTCAGCTGTTGTGTACAAGATTGCTGCATACACGATACCGCCGACTGCCAATACTCCAACACCAGCCGTCAGGATATTGATGGCAATGAGCAGTAGCCCCCAAATACCGTTATTCTCAATATCGCTTCCGCTGTTATTCTGGTCACACTTGATAACAGCCGTGTCAACGCCGCCGCAACCATTGCCTGCAATTGGGTTAGAATCTCCACTATCATCTGTATCCTCACTCGGTGGAGTCTTGCCGATGTGCTCGTATAGCTGAGCAGCCGTTTTGTTTTTCCAGTCATCGTAGTTGATAACTTTGTCATACCATCGCTTTGACAGTTTTCCGTCTTCGGCGTCTCTGCGACATTCGTCGGCAACAGTCCCTTCCGCAGTCGGCCCCTGAAAGCTATCACACAATATCGACACCCAACGGCTCTTTGAGACGGCGAAAGCATTGTCCACCACTGTTATCGATCCAACGACTGAAATGGCAAACACAAGGAGAGTCATCATGCTTATTTGTTTTATTTTCATACTAAGCACAATGTACGACATTTACGCGCTAAAAGCAACTTTGTTTCCTGGTTTTAGCGCCTCACAATTCTCGAGAGCGAACCTTGACTTTTTATCTGTTAAATGATACTATTCAGGCAGTATGTGGGAATCAATCTTAGGTTTCCCGCGAGGTAGGCATACCGCGCGGAGTTTTGTCATGCTTGCCACTTCCATATTTGTGGCTTCGTTCGCGTACTTATTTGCCACCTCTACCCCTGTATATGCCGCCGATGCCAATTGGGACGGCGACAATATCGCTTATGATGGCGAGACCTACAAACCGACTGATATATCCGGAGCAAGCGGGGTTAACAAAATTCCGAATGGTGCGCAGGTCTACCAATACGAGTCGCTCGGACCGACACCAAAGACCGTCAAATTAATCTATTTCGATGATGGTATTACTCCGAAAAGTGCCAAAGAGGCAACCTATATTGAATATACTCTTAATCCGCCTAATCGCTATTCCGATCCATCCGGTGAAAAAACCATTACATTAACCCCGGCCGATCCGCTTGAAGGTGCCGATACCGATGACGGTGCAGTTACCGATACCTGCACCATCGACGGTATTGGCTGGCTGGTCTGTCCTATCATGTACGGCGTATCCGAGGGTATGGACTTTATTTACGAACGCGTACAGGGCTTCCTATTGGTTCAGCCAATTACCAACTCGGTCGATAATCCTATCTACCGTGTTTGGGTGTATAGCCGCGACATAGCCAACATACTTTTTGTCATCGGCTTCCTTGTTATTATTTATAGCTACCTCGCCGGCGGCGGCTTCTCCGGCTACGAAATACGAAAGATAATTCCCCGTATTATCATCGCGGCCATCTTGGTCAATGTCTCGTACATCATCTGCTCGGCAGCGGTCGACGCTTCAAACATTGCCGGCCACAGCGTAAATCAATTGTTTGAGAATGTTCGTGACAATGTCGTGTCGGGTTCGTCAGCCGGTGACGATGCCGATGTTAACTGGACAAGTGTTACCACGTGGGTACTAGCAGGAAGTGGTGGGGCAATTGCCGGTGCGTTAGTGCTGCCTGGCGCTATTGGGGGACTGGGCGGACTTTGGATGATGCTGGCTACGTTCCTGTTTGGTGCCGCGCTCGTTATTATCGTAACGTTCCTGATTTTGGCAGCCCGCCAAGCAATCATCATCGTCCTGATTGCCGTCGCGCCGCTGGCGTTCGCCGCCTATATTCTTCCCAACACAGAAAAGTGGTTCGGACGCTGGCGAGATATTTTTGTGAACATGCTGGTCATGTTCCCGGCCTTCGCAGCCGTCTTCGGCGGTGCCCAACTGGCCGGGGAAGTCATCATCCGCACCGCCACTAGTATCGAGCAGATTATCCTAGGCCTCGGCGTCATGGTAACGCCGCTTGCTATAACGCCGTTGCTGCTTAAACTGGGTGGCGGGGTTCTTAACCGTATTGGGGGCATCGTCAACGATAGGCAAAAAGGCCTGTTCGACCGGGTAAAGAACCATAACGAAGAACGCCGCAAGGATTTTATTGCCCGCAACAATGCTCTCAATGCCGAGCGCCGGCAAACCGGAAACTTCGGCGGGCGCAACTGGACTCCGCGGACACTTGTACGCCAGAGGGCCGCCGCGAACTACGCACGTAAGCAATACCGCGAGACGCAGCGCAAAGAAGACGAGTCGGCAGCCGAGAATTATTGGCACAACCAAACCGGCCGCTGGGGCTACGACAACCACGGAACCCGCGATACCCGTTCTCGATTCGGTTGGCGCCAAGACGGCCACGGCAACCTCGACACCTATAAACGCGACAATCAGATGCTGCATGATCAGACCGAGGCTCACCACGAAGAACACTGGCAGAATTTGGTTCAGGGCGACGCAACCCGCCGCGGTATGCTGACAGACACCCGCTTAGCCCAGGGCCGATCAAAGATTACCGAAGAAGCAATGTCCGCCCAAGACGAGCGCACGCTCCAAACCGCAGTCAATACGGATGCCGGCTACGCACACCTTCGGGCAGCCAAAGTACAAACAAGTGTCGATAAAGGTGTTGCCGAGATGCATGTCAAGGAAGTCGATGCCGCAGGCAAGGCGCAACTCCAACGCACTGTATTTGGCGACCAGGCATTAAAAGCCATGAACGTGCGGACCGTCCGGCTTGAAAAAGAAGCTGCGACTATTGAAAATACACTGAAGCAACGCGCTGAAGATAACTGGGAACGCATCACAACTAAAACTACCGATCCAGAATTCGACGGCAACCTGCGTAACTTGCGCTTGCAAGAGACGACAGCCGAAAGAGCTCTTGAAGACTCAAAGAAAGAATGGACCACGCTGGTCGAAAACATCGTTGCCGAGGGAGCTTCTGCACCGACCATCACGACACAGAGCGACAAGACGTACGCCGGCCAGATCAAGAAGCACCAAGAAAATATCGAGGTCAGTGACCGCGCCATCGAAGCCGCCAAGCTAAAGCAAAAGGAAAACTTGGCAGAAGCATTCAAGGCAAGCGCCGAAGGAGCGGGTGATCCCGAATTGCTCATCCGCGCCGGCGGTATCGGCGGTGACCGTGCCCAAACCCGCATTTACGCGAAGGCGAAGGATGAGGTCATCAATGCCGCGGTAGAAGAGGTCAAGAAGACCAACCGGGCTCTTACAAGTGAAATGACCCGCTTCCAGCTTCACAAGTTGATGCGAGAAGGCACGATGCCGGACGGCAAAGAGGCGACCACCGAAATGCGTCAAGCAGCCATGTACGCCCTGCTCGAGGACAAGGGAAACAACCAAGACGCCAACGAAATCCGTGACGCAATTGCTCACATGGGTATGATGGTCGACGATCACGGAAACTACTATGAAGCGCTGCGTGATGATGATGGCTTCCTGATACTAAACGAGCATGGCTTTGCACAAATTGACACGTCGAAGCGAATCACGGATAAAGCAGAGATTGGTCGCCGCCGCGATTGGCAGCAGTTCTTCGACGACGCCGTTAAAGGCACGCCGCACAGCTTGGTTACTTACTCTGGTACCAACAAGAGTGAAGCCCGGGCCGGTACCATGGTCGACGACATGCGCATGGCATTCGTCCGTGATGCCACCGGTGGTAAATTCAGTCCGGAGAAGATGCTCAAGGCCGATATTGACGAACTTAAAACACTGGTTGAAGACCTTAATAATCCAAATGGCTTCTACTCAAGGCTGGATGCCGAGAAGCAACAGCAAGTCAAAAGCACCCTGGAAAGCGCTATTCTCCGCCTGCAGGGTAACGAGAACATCAACGCCGGTATTGATGACCGTAACCGTGGTGCCATGAATGACATCTTGGCCTTTGTTAACCCAACCGAATACGCTCCCGAAGGTAACGGAAGAGACGACCGTCGTTACATCGTCGATGCGAACAAGGCTATTGTTCCACGAAGCAAGATGGCTGAACAGACCACTGCGGAATTCCGTGCTCCCGTGGCTATTCCTGGGGTACACCGACCGGGTAGTTACTACAAAGAGTGGGATGTTGACCCGAATCTTTAAACCGGAAAGTCAACTCTTGATGTGAAGATTACTTACTTGACTTTTTTAAGCATAAGGTGTATAGTAGGGACATAAGCACAATTACGCTTGTTTAATGCGCTGAGATGCGCAAGGAACCACCACCGATGAGTATTGAGCAGCAACCCGACTCAACTGACACTGTTCGAGGAAGCATACCGCATTCCGGGGTTCATCATGATGAGGCACCTGTACGTGAATCGGATGTCCCGCTTTCGGAAGAGGTGTTGGTCACTCCCGATTCTCCAGCTCAACTTGACAATCGTTCGTTTTTCCAAAGGCACAAAAGAGCTATTGCTGGAGTAGCCGCTGCAAACACCCTACTAGGCGTAGCCACCTTCATGGGTGTTAAAAAAGCCTTTACCGACCCTATAGAAGAAGCCCTGAACAACCCCAACCCCGGCAATTCTGCCCCGGCTAACCCTGGCGAAACTGCCGAACCTCCAGAGCTAGAACCTGGCGGCGAACTGAGTCCTGCCGAACAGCGCGAGGCAATGTATTATGCAGTAGAGTCAGACTACTTCATTGACGAAGCCTGGTACGACCAGGTTGGCTCTTCTAGTGGCGATGGCCCCGTAGGCGCTACCGATGTAACTCCTTACGTAAACCAAGAAGTCCTGAACGACGTGGTCAATGACCATCTCAATAACCTTACGGTGGCAACTGAAACGGGCAGTAACGATGCAATCATTGCAGCCTATGGACAAATAGCTCCTGGTGAGTTCGGTGATGTCCAAGATGAAGTTGAGCAGATTCGTGCCCAAAGTGAAGCTATCAAAGATTTTAGTGAGCAAAATCCCGACTACCCGGTAAGCAGCATCGTGCTCCAAAGTATCGATTCGGTTTCGCCAAGTACGACCAATAAAGACGAGGTGACCATTACCTATACCGTCCTTAAGACCACTTACGGCAATTACACCCCTGGCCAAGATATCGTGGAATTTAAGATGCTTGAGTCATGGACTGAAACTTTCCAACGCCAAGATGTCGAGGGTTGGTCAGATGCGCCAGCCGATCAATACACGGCAACCTGGGTTTCTACCAGCTTTTCGCTGAATTCCTCTGAAGTACAGTCGTAACATAAACCGATAACTCATTTCATTAGCCCCCTGAATAGGCAAGGGGCTAATTTTTTGGCTTGATTATTGCTTATGTTTAGGGTATGTGCGTATAATGAAACAGACCATTTTGGGGAATTCATGAATAAACAAAACCAAAAACAAACGCGCATCACAGGTGCTCTCCGTCGGCTTCTCTTTGCAGGGTTGCCAATTTTTGCTTTATTTATCGCCCCGCTTGTTAGTCTCGTTGCTACTTCGCCAGTCTATGCAGCCGGCGAAACGTACACTTGGGCAAGCTCAACGACAATCCAGGCGACAGGTGGAAGCCTTCCTTCCGCAACAACGTTCACCGTTAGCGGCAACACTGCAGCTGCAACTATAGAACTTCCTCAGTCCGGCGAAGACTTCTGTAAACCCACTTTGCGGCTCACGATATCGAGTGACCGTAAGTCCGCTACGCTCGCCGTATTTGTGACCCCTAGTGCCGGTAATCCTGGTGACCCGGGCCAAAACTGCTCAGATGCCGAGTCGGTCATAGATGGCTGGCAAGATTCGACTGTTCAAATCGGCGGCGACCAAGGCGCCGAGTCCGAGGCTCAGATGGAAGTCGACGTCGTTCTGTACAACCAATATTACAAGGACGACCCGAAAAGTGCGCCAAAGCGCGTTACATTCAGTATTAAGTCCGCCTCTGGGGCAACCGCGAGCTTTAAATCAAATATTGCAAAAGACGGCAACTACTACGGAACGTTCTACAAAGTAGCTGAAGGTACGTGGACGTACTGTGTCGACAAGATAGACACGAAGTGCCAGACCAAGACAAAGATTAAGTATCAACCGAGTAGCGTTGCGTTCGGTGAATTTAGCAAAGGCGCCATTCGGGTTGAGCTTGACGTAAACCCGCGGCTTGATGATCCAAACGCAAAACAGACGGTTGGGCCGCTGACCATCGAGCTTCGCGACAAAGATGACAAAGTCCTTGATACAAAAGATGTGACTCTTGAGTACCCAGGGTGCGATCCTGATAGAGCCTGCGGCGGAGCGATCCACCTTTACAAAACATTCGATTTCGAAAACGTAAAACCGGGTAACTACAAAGTTTGTTACGGGGAAACCTGCAAAAATGTTACGAAAGAACAACGGACAATGCCTACCGTTAAGCTTGCTATCAGCCAGGCAAACATTGACGAGGTCGGAACGGGCGGAGACGAAGAAAGCGAGACCACCTGTGCCGTCGATGGGGTAGGCTGGATTGTCTGTCCGGTCATGACGTTCCTTGCAAAGCTGAACGATTCTGCCTTTGGGTTCCTCAACAATTTGCTAGGCATCCGGCCGGCACTCTTTACCGACAAAGGCACTCTGGCTGCGTGGTCGGCTTTCCGTGACATCGCCAATGTCGCATTCGTGGTTGCGTTCCTTGTTATCGTTTATTCCCAGGTAACCGGCATGGGTGTAAGTAACTATGGGGTCAAGAAACTTCTGCCGCGCATTTTCGTAGCCGCACTACTCGTCAACCTGTCGTACTGGATATGTGCAGTCGCAACCGACCTTTCCAACATTATTGGCAGTAGTTCGTACTCGCTCCTCAAGGATTCGATTGATGTCAGCGTTGCCGGCGGAGGCGGCGGAGCCGGCAGCGAGACGTGGAGCAACGTCATGGCAGGTGTACTGGCAGTTGCCGCCGGCGTACTACTCGTTGCGGTAGTTATTATGGCTCCGACCGTCCTGCTTGCTCTGGCCTTAATATTAATGATACTTATCGCCCGGCAAGCGCTGGTTATTATGCTGATTGTTATCTCGCCGCTTGCTTTTGTGGCCTATCTACTACCAAACACCGAAGACTGGTTCAAAAAATGGCGCAAGGCTTTCACGGTTACGCTGATGGTGTACCCGATTGTCGGCGTTATTTTTGGCGCCAGTACTTTAGCCTCTAATATATTAATGAACGTTGCCCAAGACGGCACAGGCGGTGGGGACGACGAGCAACTGCTGAAGATTGTGGCACTTTCAGTACTGGCGGTGCCGTTGTTTGCCGTACCGGTCGTATTAAAAGGTTCGTTGTCGGCCGCCGGCGCAATAGGATCAAAAATTGCAGCCCTGAGCGACCGGACAAACCGTATGGCAGGCAAGGACGTGGGCAAATTTGCCCAGGCTGCCGGCAATTTGGCAAAAGAACGTGCCCTGGCGGGTGGCGGCGTGTTTGGAGCCGGAGGACTTATCCGCGGGCGGGCACGGCGCAATCATATGTATGACGCCCTTGAACGGCGAGGCAAAGCAGCCGAGGCAAGCTTCATCAATACGGATGGAACGGCAAGTAGGCGCGAGCAGCGCGCAATCGGAGCCGAAGAAACAGCCCGCCTTAATACCGACATCAACAGGGATGTCGCCAAAAAGCAGCACTTAGCCGATAACCATAGTCTTCATACTCGAGCAACCACTGCCGGGCTTGATTTGCATAATGATGAAGAAATTCACAAAGATGAAGCCACGGCAGATTACATTGCTGCCAATCCGACCCAATACAACAGCCTGTATGATGCCCAAGGCAAGCTGAAGGAAGAGCAAGATAAAAGTAAGACAAACTATAACCGTACTGCCGCCGGTAATGCTACCGGCCAGCGTCTAAAAGCGAGCGGTGAAGACCTTTCGCAATCCGAGAATGAAATCAACCGCGATTATAAACGATCTGCCGTAGGCCAGGCCCAAGCGCAGACCAGGCAAGTCATCGAGGGTGATATTGAGAACGCCGACAAAGATGCGAAACGCGCTTATAAAATTTCCACAGACGGACAGGCGCAAGCTCAGACCGGTAAGGTACTAGATAAAGAAATAGGGATTGCTGATAAGGCTACTGAGTTGGTTTATGCCGAATCGGCTGCAGGTAGGGCCCAGGCCCAACGAGAGCAGGCTGTCCAGGGTGACCTTGAAATAGCCCACAGCGAAGATGTCGCTGACTTCAAGCAATCTGATGTTGCAGTCGAGCAAGCAATTAGTAAAGATGCGGTGAAGCAACGGGAAGCTATTGCGGACTCCTTTGCTGGCACGGCTGCTACCGCCGTAAATAGGAGAGTTCGCGTAGAAGCACAAGCGGCCAAAGATGCACTGACAGCCGCCGAAGCCGGGGAAGCTGCACTTGTCCAGGAGCTTCGAACCGAAGCTGGTGCAGAAGCAAACCCAGGTTATGAAGATGTTGCTCGAGACCTTTCAGCAGCCGATATTGAAAAGCGCGTGCAGACGCAGCGCACAGGTGCAGCCAATCGAAAGGCGGACGTAGAATATGCACACGCTGTTCGAGATGAAAGCAGCGGACTTGCTACGACCGCTGGTGGGATTGAGGGTGCTGCTGGCGTCAGCCAGGCAAAGGCCGTGGCAAAACAGACTATTATCGATGCATTTAAAAAGGGTGTTGCAGCTGAAGCTACCCTATTCAGTGATGTAAAAGAAGATCAGATGCTCGGCGATCCTGACGCAAATGGAAATATACTACCAGGAAACCTATCAGATCCCGATATCCTTGACCAGCCTGACGAAAAAATCTCAGCCATGGGTTCGGTTATAGCCAAACGTCAGCATATGAAGTCGCATATTAGGTTGTGGGAGCGGATGGGTGAACTCCAAAAGCAAGTTCAGGCCGAGGAGGCAACGGCGAGCGCAATAGCAGATCCCGACGCCAGGGAAGCAGCGCTGGCTAGAGTCCAAGAAAGGAAGGATAAGCTTGTTAACCTACAGCAGCAGGTGATGGCCGACAAATCAAAGAAGCCATTTGGAATCGGTGATGAGGCTCAAGGCAAGGCTACTGTCGGTGAGTACGATGAAGATATTTACGAATCAACTCGCGCACGCATTCTGACACACCTTAGCCCCGAAGCCTTGGCAAGCATGGACCCTGACGACCTTAGCATGATCTATGAACTAGGAAGACAAGGCAAATTGGGACCTGAGCATACTGCCAAGATTAAGGAAGCATATCAAGCCTGGAAGGACAGCGACATCCTTAAGGACAAACTTAAGGACAAAGCACGTGTACTACTTGAACCTTTTGCAAGGGACGATCTTGCTAGTGGACCAGACTCGGCGAAATACCCGGCCATTGCAGATATGCCAAACCCTTAAATAGTGACTGGTAGGATATAATCAAAGCATGGCGGTATATAAAGTACCTCAGGACGTCGAGGCAGATGACAAGCTAATCGGACCATTTAGTTTCCGGCAGTTTATCTATCTGCTTATAGTAGCCGCAGCCGGCGGCATTGGGTATTTTTTGTCGCAGCTATTCTTTCCCTTATTTGTTGTCGTGCTACCGGTCGTCGTATTCTTCGGTGCACTCGCATTGCCACTACGTAAAGACCAGCCGATGGAAACGTATCTGGCAGCCCTGGTGTCATTTTATCTCAAGCCTCACCGCCGTTTATGGAACCCGGACGGGACACAGGCGCTGGTAGAAATTACCGCTCCAAAAGTTGTCGAAGTGCAGCGCACAAAGGATTTAAGCCAGAGTGAGGCAGAGCAGCGGCTGAGCTACCTCGCCAGCATTGTTGACTCGCGCGGCTGGGCCGCCCGCGGCGTCCAGGCAATGCCCGGCCAAGAGCCGTCTGGCAACGGGGTTATGACCACCGACGCCTATTTCGATGCAATGTCGGCCCCTGACATGCTGGACGACACGACCGGCGTAGGACAAGCCCTTGATTCGAGACTGGACCAGGCGGCGGCCCAAAGACACCAAGAAATGCTTAGCCGTGTCCAGCAGCAAGCTGCCCAGCCAGCCCCGGTAGCCCAGCCGGTAGCAACAGCCGCCCCGGTTGCCGTTGCCGACCCATACGCCAGCCTTAGTGCGCCCGCCCCCGAACCAGCCGCTGCAGCAGTCCCGGAGCCGGCTCCAAATGTGGCGTTTAATCCGTATCCGACCATGCACCAGTCGGTTATTGCGCCAATCGACCCGAAAGCAGCAAAGCCGGCAGGTGCACCAGAGGCCGAAAAGACTGGTGAAAAGGCGCTGTCACCTGATATAATTAACCTTGCAAATAATCCCGATTTATCGGTGGAAACGATCGCCCGTGAGGCGAATCGCATTCATGAGAAAGAAAAACTTTCTGAGGATGAGGTGGTAATATCGCTCCGCTAGCGAATAAATCGGCGTAACGAGTGGGAACGAGAGCCTCTACAATGCAGCCCGACCAACCAGTACCGCAACAGCCCGCGGGCCAGCCTGGCGCTATGCCACCAGTTACTCCGGTTCCTGGTACGCCAAACATGCCTCCCTCGCAGCCAACCCCAAGCCCGGCACCTATTCAGCCCCAGCCAGAAGCCAACCCGTTCAAAGCAGGGCCTCAGTCCCCAGCTCCGGCCAAAAAACCAGCCAATCCGAACACGACTCAGAATACGCTTCAGCTGTCTGAGGTACGCGACAATATGGCTATCATGCGCGACGGGTCGTTCCGGGCTGTTGTTGCCTGCAAATCAATCAACTTCGACCTCATGAGTTCACGCGAGCGGGAAGGGGTGGAGTATAGCTACCAGAACTTCCTGAATTCGCTTTATTTTCCAATCCAGGTCTTTATCCGTTCCCAGCGTGTCGACATTGGTCCCTATATCGACCGGTTGATTTCGATGCGGCGAAACCAAGATAACATGCTGCTTGGCGTACTAATGGACGATTATATTAACTTCATCGACGCCCTTAGCCAAGAAGCCAACATTATGGACAAGAGCTTTTTCATCGTCGTGCCGTATTACCCAGCCGGTGATCTAACCGACCTCCGCGACCAGGCCAAAGGCTTTTTTGGCAAATTGTTCGCCAAACCATCAACCGAACCGATAAAAATTGACGAAGCGGCCTATACCAAAGCCAAAGACGAGATAAAGAACCGGGTTGATTCGGTGATGAGCGGGTTGTTCCAGCTCGGCGTCAAAAGCGTCCAGCTGAACACCAAGGAACTCGGCGAGCTGTATTACAACATTTATAACCCCGATACCGCTGTCCGCGAACCGCTGGGTGATTTTGAAAACGTCACCAGTACCTACGTTTCAAAGGGACAAGGCGAAGCACCGCGGCCCAGTCCGGGAGGGATGATTTAGTTATGGCTAAAAAGAAACTCGATCCGATAGACATTGCCGCTCAGCAGCGGGCACGCGAACAGGCTGAAGTCGAGCAGGACTTTCTAAAAGGTGTTATGACGCTGCGCGACCTCATTGCGCCGAGTAGTATCGAAATCCACTCCAGCCATTTCCGGCTAGGTACCAAGTACGGCCGAACATTATATGTGTATGGCTACCCGCGCCAGATTTACACTGGCTGGCTGTCGAGTATTATTAATATAGACGAAGTTCTTGATATCTCGATGTTTATCTACCCGGTCGAAAGCCAGGTCGTACTTAACAACTTGCGCAAAAAAGTGACTCAGCTGGAAGCCAGCATGGCAATTAACAGCGAAAAGGGCCGCACCCGCGACCCGGGCATCGAAGCCGCTATTCAAGACGCCGAGGAACTGCGTGACCAGTTACAGGTTGGTGCCGAACGCTTTTTCCGCTACGGCCTTTACATTACGCTTTATGCCGATAGCCTAGACGAACTTGGTTTCGTGCAGCACAAAATTGAAACGATTTTCGGACAGCAGCTGGTATTTAGCAAAGTTGCTTCGAGCCAGCAGGAGCAGGGGCTTAATTCGACGGTTCCACAGATGACTGACCAGCTGCAAATTCGCCGGAACATGAACACGGGTGCTATTTCGACATCATTCCCGTTCACATCGGCCGATTTGACCGACAGCAAGGGGATTCTATACGGCGTCAATATGCACAATAACGGCCTTGTGATTTTTGACCGCTTTACGCTGGAAAACGCCAACATGGTCGTCTTTGCCAAGTCTGGTGCCGGTAAGTCGTTTACCGTTAAACTCGAAGCTATCCGCAGTATGATGACCGGTGCCGACATTCTGATTATTGACCCTGAAAATGAATACCAAAAGCTCGCCGATGCCGTCGGCGGCAGCTATATCCGCCTGAGCTTGAACGCCGATACCCGCATTAACCCCTTCGATTTACCGCGCGTTATAGACACCGAGGAAGCCGACGATGCCCTACGGGCAAATCTGGTGACCCTGCATGGACTGCTACGGCTTATGCTTGGCGGCAGCCAAGTCACGGCGGCGGGGCAGATTATGCCGTCGCTCACTCCGGCCGAAGAGGCCGACTTGGACCAAGGACTCATCGATACATATGCCCGGGCAGGCATCACGTCCGACCCGCTAACACACCACTCAACGCCGCCGACCATCGCTGATCTATATGACACGTTGCTCCACATGGGCGGAACCGGTCCGCAATTAGCCCAGCGTCTACGAAAGTATACGGCCGGAACGTTCGCCGGTATTTTCTCGCAGCAGTCCAATATCGACATCAACAACAATATGGTTGTCTTTAATATCCGCGATTTGGAAGATGAACTACGACCGGTTGCTATGTATATCGTACTGTCTCACATCTGGAACATTACCAGAAGTGACCAGCGAAAGCGCATGCTAATCGTCGACGAGGCTTGGCAGCTTATGAAATATGACGACTCGGCTAACTTCTTATTTAGCCTGGCGAAACGCGCTCGAAAATATCAGCTTGGCCTGACCACCATCACCCAGGACGTCGAGGACTTCATGGGCAGCAAGATGGGCCGGGCAATCGTAGCCAACAGTTCAATGCAGCTACTTCTGAAACAGAGTTCAAGTGCTGTCGACGTTCTCGCCGATGTCTTCAAGCTAACCGAAGAAGAACGTAAGCGTCTGGCAAACTTCCCAGTCGGACAAGGGCTGTTCTTCGCAGGTCAGAACCATGTCCATATTCAGATTGTGGCGTCGCAAACCGAACAAAGTTTGGTTACGACAGGCAGAGGAGCAGCCCAGCCCATTCCGCAGGCTCCGGCCCAGGGCCCGCCACCGGCTCCACAGCCAGGCCAGCCAGCAGCTAGTCCGGGTTATATGAACCCCGGTGAATACAGTGTATAATGAGGCCAAACCCGAAAGGGGTGTGATAGGTGCCAAAACTAAAAGACCAACAAGACGCCGACGCGCAGTACGACCCGTATACCACTGCTCGTGATATCTACCGCCAGGAGCAAGAAACCGGCAAAGACGCCGGTATCAATGCTGGTATTGACCAGCTTGAGGCCCATGCTAACGATTCTGCAAATGCGACCAAAAACATCGACTCTTTACAACAGCAAGAAACCGGCCTATATCGTCCCACCGGGGGTCGTCGAGAAAGCAAACGAAAATTTAATGCCAAGGCATTCTTTAAAAAGAATGGGGCGTCAGCCGGGATAATTGGCCTGCTGCTCGGCGCACTTGGGGGCATCACGATGCTCATATCCCCAGGCCTGGCGGCCGTTCAGCTAAAAGAGATTTTAACTGATGACTTAAATGACCAATTGGCTGCCATGGACATTCGGACTAACCACGTTTTCAAGGCAAAGCTGCGCGATATGGGTACGGGAATATGTGGTCCCGGCGCCGTAAAGGTAAAGTGTGGCTTCAAGGGCATGTCCGACCGGCAAGTCAAAAAATTCCAAAAAGCCGGGTTTACGGTTGAAACCGATCCCGAAAAGCCAAGTACGCTATTTGGGAAAAATAGGGTGATAAGCCTATCCATTAAAGATAGCGCCGGGAATACCGTAACTATGGATAACCCTAGAGAGATGAACAGACTCCTGGGAGACAGGATGGTGCGAAACGCGGTTCGAAAAGCGTTTAACCCAAAGTTCGCCGGATTCTTTGACGTTAAGTCGTCCGGTGTATATACGAGATTCAATACACACACTCGAGATAAATTAGGGGCGGGGACAGATGCGGATAAAGACGCGGCCGTGGACAGTGCCGTCGAGGGCGATCCGATTAATGTTGACGCCAACACAGTCGCAGGGGAAGAAGGCGATGTAGATGGCGATGATATACCCGACGCCGAGGATGAGGTAGACGACAACCAAGGCGCTCAGGATACAAAAACCCGGATTGAATCGTCCGACGGCCCGTCAACAAAGGCGCTGTTTGCCTCAGTTGCAAAAAATGGCATGAAGGGTGCCATTAAGGGCGTTATGATTACCGGAACACTTGACTCAGCCTGCTCTGTAAAAAATGCAGCCAGGGCTGTTGAGGCAGGCGCCAAGCTGTATCGTCAGCGCCAGCTTATAGCATTTGCTATGGTATATTTGACGTTCGCCGATCAGGTAAAAGCAGGTACCGCAACAGCCGATCAAGCGGAATATGTCGGCAACACGCTCACTGCAATAGACACCGATAAATTGGTTGTCAACGAAAAATCCGTCCTACAAGACCTTGGCGTTGGCAGGGCCGAGGAAGTTCCAAACCCCGACTATGGAAAAAATGCGTTTGACTCGAATGGGTACAAGACGGCCATGTATAACGAAGCCCCGACTCTTAGTGCAAGGGACATGCAAGTCACTGTCGGCGGTGGTGCCCTAATGGGATCTCTCTCGGGCGTTAACGACTTTATAAAGAAAACTATCGGAGATAAGTCATGCAAAGTAATCCAAAGCTGGCCAGTGCGTCTGCTTGGCTTGGGGGTAGGAATTATTGCGGGCGTCTTCACCCTGGGAACTTCAACTGCTGTCAGTATTGGGGCATCTATAGCGATTGGCATGGCTGTTCCTCTCCTTGAAAATTACCTGGCGCAAATGGTCGCCGGTACAGTTGTAAATAGCAAGACAAAAGGCGTTGATGCCGGTAACGCAATCTTTTCAGGATCGGGAGGATTATTCGGTGCCTTGGCAATGTCACGCGGCATGAAGCCGGCGAGCAAAAGCGACCTAAAAGGCTATTTGTCATTAACCGATGAGGTACAGAGCGAATATGTCGCCATGGAAACCGAAGAGGCGAAGAAGACACCGTTCGATGTTATGAACCGGTATTCATTCCTTGGGTCACTGGCACGAACGCTGCTCCCAATTCGCACAACGTCGTCTGTCAGCCTGGGTAATTCGTTTATGAATACACTGGGAACCTTATCGTCGACGATATCTTCACTTACGCCGAATACCTTCGCAAAGAACTCTTATAACGAAGAGCGGTTTAGTAAATGTATTGATGAAGGTTATGAGGAGGTGGGTATCGATGCCGACATCTTCTGCAATGTACGGTATGTAATGAGCCCGTATGAACTCGGTCTTGATACCGACGAAGTCCGGGCTTGGATGTACGACAACCACCATGTCAGTGAGAATGGTGAGCCACAAGGTGAGTATGCCGACTGGCTGACCGAATGTACAGAACGTCAAATCGGCTGGGGCGAAACCGACGAGGAAACAAAAGAAAACGGCAAAGACTGTATGAAAACCGATAAAAAATCGAGCTTCTTCCGTGTTTACACCATGGACGATTCAATTATCGAGGCCATGGAGTACCAGCCAACCGAGAATATCACACCCGAAGGCGACATCGGCACGCTTACGGTCGGTAGCTACAATGTCCGTACGTCTACGCTAAATAACGCCGACTTTGGCGACCCCGATAATGTTTACGACCGTGAAGACCAGCTTCGGATGGAAGGCATTGCCGAAAATATCGAACAAAAGGGCATGATGATTGTCGGCACCCAGGAAGTTCGCGGCCAGGAACGCCAAGGCCTGATGGGTGCGCTCGAGAACTACGGCGCCACAAAGCTTGCAGGCGGTAAGCACGAGATGAGTGATGTCATATTCTACGACAAGCGGCTATTTAAAGAGGTTGATTTTGGTACATATGCGATTCCGAAACAAGGAACGAAGCTGCGCGATGCGGTATGGGCCAAGCTTCAAACGGAATCCGGCGCGAGTGTGTATGTGTTTAATATGCACGCCAGCCTGAATGCCAGCGAGCAAGAAAGGGCAGCCAAAAACACGCTAGCAGAAATCGAAAGAGTCGTCGGCTCAAGCGGCGACCCTGTCATTGTGATGGGCGACATGAACAGTAATGACGTACCGCCCGAAAACAAGGTGAAACTTACCTTTGAAGCAAGCGGAATACTGAAATACACCAGGGATGTCACCACAAATCGCAAAGGTTATAACTGCGACACTATTAGCTCACCGGGTGACGGCAAGCAGGACTGCCGCCGAGAAGGCAGCCGAGGAAGCCACCGCGACCAGATGTGGGTTACAAAGGCAGATGACATCGTGGTTAATAGCTGGGAAAACATGGCAACACCCGAAAACCTTAAACTCTCCGACCACAACCCGATTATTGTAACGATGGACGTCCCGGGACTCAGCACCTCTACCGATGACACGACCGGTGGTATTTCGTTCAAGGCTGCGACATTTAATATTCTTCACGCGCCCGATAAAGACTGGAGGAGTCGACTTACTAAGTCGGTCAATGCGCTTAAGAGCAAACAAATCGATATCGCAGGGCTGCAAGAAGCTAGGCCGGAACAGCAGACATTATTCAAGACAGCGGCGTATGGCGGCGGTACTTATGACATGTACCCATCTTCCGCAGGCAAGAGCGGAGCCAACCAAAACCCCGACTCGGTCGTGATATGGAATAAGAGTAAGTTTGAGCTCGTAAAAGGGACTCAAAAATCAATCAAATACGCGGGCGGCGACCGTAAGGTAAATATCGCTAAATTGAAGTACATCGAAGGCGGTGCAAGTGGGCCGGAGTTCTATATTCTCAATACTCACGATCCGGTTGACAAGCAGGCGACCGATGAGGGCGGGCCGCAGAACCGAAAAGATAACAATGAGCTGTACTATCGAACAATTAAGAACGAGCTTACGGATGCGCCCATTGTATTCACCGGCGACTTCAACTCGAAGTTTACTGTCGAAGCCAGCGGAAATAAACCACTTGGTGGCAAAAAAGAAAACTTAGCATACTGTATCTTAACCCGTGAGAACCTGCTTGTTCACGCGTCGGATGCTCAGCAAGGAAAGAAGGGCTGTAATAGCACCAAAGACGTTCTTGGACGAAACGATGTTGACCATATATTCATCAGTCCTAGTATGACTGCCGGCGACTATGGTGTCGTGAACCGAGGTACGAACGGCGGCGATCACGAAATGGTGTTTGCAGAAATAGGAATACCAGATGAGGGTGGAGAATTGGCTTGGCCTGTCGACAAGAAGTACTGGCTAGCAGATCGTGCCGATTTCTTAGGCCCACACACAGCCGATTCAGACACGTTCACAGGCGTCGGCAGAAGCTTAGCCGCTGATATAGGCTCACCCCCCGACGGTTCGTCAGTCTATGCCATGCTTGGTGGCCGAGTAACCGGTGCCTCGCTTGGTGGCCATGGACTCATTATTTCTACAGCAATTCAGGGCGGAGTGCTTGAAGTGGCATACGCACACGGGCCGCGCACAGGCCTCGAGAACGAATACAAAGCAGGTGATACTATCATGCGAATAGGTTGTCTTGGGAATTGTGAAGGCGGGCACCTTCACGTTGACATGGCGTTCAACGGTAAGGGCGTTTGTCCACAAGATGTCTTTCTTGCTCTCGACAAAGGCCAGATGCCTGATTTTAATGCGCTAACGAAAAAGGCCGTTGCGCCATGCGGAAGGTCGTAGGCATGAATATCCGCCGAATTGTTCGAAGCTCCCTACTGGTCGCCGCAGCAGTACTGCTCGTCCCGCAGTCAGTGTTTGCGATTGATGAGACTTTTTACTCCGGCAATGATATCCTTTTTTATAATCCGGATGGAACGTGCACAAATTCTAATTCTCCCTCGCCCACAACTTCAGTAACGAGCTCTGGCGCCGAGGTAGAAGTAACCTTGGCTCACGCAAACATTCAAAGCCCGACGGCAGGTTCATATGCAAAAAATCAACGAGAAAGATTCGTTGGTACGATGGAGAAATTCCGCGTACACAAACCTGACTTCGTGACATTAAACGAAATTCGTCCCGACACAAATACGAATTACGAGCAATATAAGTCATTTAAGGCTGATTATCCCGAAGCGAAGTCGACCGAAGATAGCGCACTGCGCATCGTGTGGAATTCAGCAGACTGGAAAAAAATTGATGGTGGTATTAAACAAATACATAAATTCCAGGCGATGGATGCCAGTAAAAAAGATAGGTATGCTCTGTGGGCGGTGTTTCAAAATATAGAAAATGGAGGTGTGGTCTCCGTTATAGCCACTCACTTTAACACGAGAGCGACTTTTCCACCCAATCTTGAAAGAGCAAAGACACAGTCACAAAACCTAAAAGAACTTGCGGAGCAGCTGTTACCTAATGGCTCGCTCGTAATTAGTGGCGACTTAAACTATAGGATAGGCGACCAGTACCTCAACAAGCCTTATAGCCCCGATACTATCCTTGGCGAGGCGGGGCTTAAGCCCGTATTTAAGCCTGCAGACGCCTCAAATGTCGACTGGATGTTCCATTCGGAGCAGTTGAAGAACACAAGCAAGAAAGTTTATTCAACAGACAGAAGTTTAAGCGACCACCCCTACTTAGTGGGTGCGTTTGGTGGCTCAAGCGCTGCGAGCGGTGACGCAGCCGCCGTAAGCGTTGATAGTAATAGTTGTGTATGCGAATCAGGGGTTGTATCTGTTGGACTTGTTGGCAAGGATAATTTAGAAAAAATTTATAACTACATGACCAACAAGGGGCTTAGCCCCGTTCAGGCGGCTGGGGTAATAGGCAATATCTCCCAAGAGTCCGGCGGCGACCCGACAATCGTGCAGGGCGGAGAAGCAGTCAACACAAACGATGATTTGCCTGTTGATGAGTGGACATTCGATGAAAAACATACGAAAGATCCGTCCAAAATCTCTTCGGGGTGGGGTCTTATCCAGTGGACTCCGGGCAGTAAGGTTCTTGGCATAGCTGAACAAGCTAGCGCAACCGGAGACATTTATCGACTAGGGACTCAGCTCGATATTTTATGGTGGCATATGGAAAAGACCAGTCCTACGGGTGTAAATAATATGCTTGAAGGGTATCGAGGGATTGGAGATGTTGAGGAGGCAACCCGGTATTTTGAAGATAAGGTAGAGGGTGCGGGTGACCCGCGAATGGCAGATCGTATTGCTGCGGCACAGTTAGCACTCCAGGAATTTGGCGGTGGTGCGTCAACATCGAGCGCCGGTTCGACTATAGAGACGATTGCGGATTGCGATAGTGCCGGGGATGGAGCCGCTGCCGGCAACGCAGTTCAAACGGCGCTCAACTATGCCTGGCCAACCTACCACGAACCAAACTATCTCAATATGCGGCCTTCGTATGCAGCAGCTATTTCAAAAGCCCAGGGCGAAGGAAAATATGTCGGCGGTGGCCCACACCCAGGCGTTGACTGTGGTGGTTTCGTAACACGAGTTATGCAGGACAGCGGACTGGATCCTGCGTATGGTGGAGGAGGCAACACGACGACACAGCTTGCTTACCTATCCTCAAGTCCAAAATACAAAGAACTAAAAAATCCAACTTCTGGTGATTTGACACCGGGCGCCATAGCAATCAAAACAGCCGGTGGCGGCCACACATATATGTATGTCGGCAAGCAGCCCGGATTTGAAACGCAAATCGCCTCGGCTTCATATAGCCCAAGCGGTACGGCATGGCGTGCGCCGATGGCGGGGATGGAAGCGCCGGCTGACCCTGAATATCGATGGTTTGTATTAAAATAAGGTGGTTATGATTCAACGCAAACATATTATCGCAGCTGTAGTCGGATTCCTCCTTCTTTGTTTGCTGTATTTTTTATTCGTAACATTACCGAGAATTGGAAAGGTGCCGGTAGAAATAGCTATGCACCCCTCTGATGCAAAGGTCACTGTCAACGACGAGACCCACTCGTCCGGCACCGTTTACTTAAAACCGGGAGACTACACTCTGATCGCAAAGCGAGAAGGTTGGGACGACGCGACGACAACGGTATCCGTTAAAGACGAGCCTCGCTCCATTGCGCTTGTGCTTGAACCAAACTCACAGGAAGCCCGCGAGCTCCTAGAGAACGAATCCGTCATAACTGAGCGTGAGGCGCTCGCCGGTATCGCCGCCAATGCTCGCGGCGAAGACATCCGCGCAAAAACTCCCATCCTTAGCAAGTTACCCTATAGTGACATCTTCGGCCCGTTCAAAATAGACTTCGGATTTAATCAGGATGACAATCGGACGCCGTACTTCATCGTTTCGTTTGCAACAGCCAAAGGGAGGCGGCTGGCCATTGAATGGCTGAAAAAACAAGAAGTCGACCTGGTCAAGACAGAAGTTATTTTTGAAGGACTGAATAATCCATTCTCGAACCTAGAGGTATCCCATGCAGATGAATAAGAAAAGGCTATTCGCGTTTATTTGCCTTATTGCTGCAGCCATCATTGGTTTCGTGGTGTTATATCGATATATCGACTCGGTTCCAGTTTCATTCACAGCGACAAATATTCAAAAAATAACCGTTAAAAATGCGGATGGGGCAGTACTCCACGAAAGCTCGGACCCATCGGCTTTCTCGGTGCGCATACCGAAACAAACAACCATTGAAGTCGGATTTGTTGGGAGAGAAGGGTATGAGACCAGTTCAAGAAATGAGCGAATTGGTAACAAGCCTAAAACAGTATCAATAAAACCGTACTACTCCACCTCTCGGTTGGCCAGACTAAGCGCAAATGAACAAGGCGCACTAACAGCAGCCCTGCAAAAAGCATACTCGCCTGTTATCGCGCAGTATTCTTTGTCCGATTTCAAGTTGTACCACTTCGGAGAATGGGCAAGTGTTACGTTGCGACGTGCCGATACACAGGCGAGTCGTACCGATTCTTACAGGGTTATTCTAAAGAAAGAGTCTGGCGCCTGGAGTGTTGAGACTAGCCCGGCATTATTGTTTTATGAGAATAGCCATAAAACCGTCCCGGTTGATATCTTACGACAGGTAAATTATAGCTAGCTCTTGAGCGGCATAATAATGTGTTTGTAAGCTGGAGATTTAGTTATCTCATGAATAACGCACGGCGCTAATTTTCCCGAAAATCCGAAGCTTATTTCATCGGACGACATCACATTTAACGCATCCAGCAGGTAGCGTGAATTTAAACTTACGCTCGCTGCTTGCCCCGACGAAACAACCGGTATCTCCGATGAGTTTTCGCCAATCTCAGAGGCAATTGAGTTGATTGTGAGTGTGTTCTTGTCGCTATCGACATTAAGGATAATACCGCCTCCGGATTCGCGGGCAAACAGGCTCGCAATCTTAATAACCCGAATAAGCTCTGTTCGATTAATAGTGAAGTTTGTTTCCGATGCGGCGGGGATGAGTTGTCGGTAATCGGGGAAGTTGCCATCGATTAGACGGCTCGTAATTTCGACTTCGTCTAGCCGAAATGTAACCTGAGTTTCGTCGAAAAGAACGTCTAATTCGACCGTTTCGTCGCGCAGTGTACGAAGGACTTCTTGTAGGGTTGAAGTTGGGATAACGGCGTTGACACTGCTTGACGTACCGGTAATGTGGCGTTCGGCAAGCCGGTATCCGTCCGTTGCAGCCAGGTAGAGTTTCTTTTCAAATGAATGCCAATATACGCCGGTTAAAATCGGTCGGGTACTGTCACCACTTGCGGCAATAATCGTCTGCGAGACGGATTGTTTAAAGTCACTCGCCGTAATTGTATACTTAACGGCTTTCTTGTCATCAATTGTTGGGAGCTCCGGAAATTCGTCATCCGGAGAACCATTAATAGTCGATGAAGAGGTTGATGAGCTAATGTGGAGTTTATTGTCTTTTGCGGTTAATGTGAGTTGTTCTTTTGGTAGGTTTTGGATGAACTCATTAAGTAAGCGGGCGGGAATTGTAATTGAGCCGGGTTTTGTAACTTTTGCGCCAATTCGGTGAGAAGCGGCAACTTCTAGGTTTGTTGCGGCAACAAGTAGACGGGACTTGTCGGTCCTCAGAAGGATATTACCGAGAATAGGTAGCCCCGCCTTCGTACTTGTTACACGGCTTGTGTTGTTTAGAGCGAAGCTCAGATTTTCTTGGGTGACGATGACTTCCATTGTTATTAATTTAATCCTTTCTTCTCGCTCGTAATAATAGGCCATGTGGACAATGTGGAAAAACCCGCAAACAATAGATAAAAGACGTAAGTTACGGGGTGTGCAGAACCAACTTGTATAAACTGGTTGTTGTAGACGGATAACTTCGAGTTACCCACTATAAATATACCTTTACCGTGTTGTGTACAGTGACCTGTGGACAGTAAATCGAGACTTTTCCCAGCCCGAGTCAACAAGTTGTTCACATCTTTTACCCTAGACATAAAGTTTATCCCTAAGCTCTGCTACTTGTTCGCGGATAAGAAAATCAAGTTTTATAGCTTTTTCTATCTTTTCAACCGAGTGGATAGCGGTGGTGTGGTCTTTTCGGCCCAGCTCACTGGCGATTTTAGGAAAACTAAGATGAAGCTCACTTCGGAGTAGGTACATAGCAATTTGGCGCGGCGTGACGATATGCTTGTCACGCTTAGCGCTGCAAATTTCTGCCGGACTTAGTTGGAAATGTCGGGCAGTCTTGTCGATAATCTGCTTTGGGGTTAGATGCTGCGGCCTTGATCGGCGGACGTTTCCTATTAATCCTTCCGCTGTTGAAATATCAGCTGGGATACCGCGCATCTCTGAGTAGGCGAGAAGCTGGTTAAGAGCGCCCTCGAGCTCGCGGATATTCGTTTTTATGTTGTTCGCAAGGTACTCAACCGTTTCACGTTCAAGCTCCACCCCCGATTGGGCTGCCTTTGCTTCGAGGATAGCGCAGCGAGTTTCAAAATCAGGCATTTGGATGTCGATTGACATACCCCACTCAAACCGGCTTCGTAGACGCTCGGTAAGGGTTGGGATATTCCGCGGCGGTTTGTCGCTACTTATAATAATCTGCTTATTCGCCTGGTGGAGCGCGTTGAATGTATGGAAGAACTCCTCTTGAGTCTTCTCTTTACCCGCAATGAACTGCATGTCATCAACAATTAACACATCAACGTTCCTGTACTTTGTCGCAAACCCTTTTTTCTTAAAACGGATACTTTCCAGGAAGTCGTTCACGAATGTTTCCGAACTAATGTAAAGGACCTGCGTATCCGGCTGCTTTTTCGTAATTTCATTTCCCACTGCCTGGATAAGGTGGGTTTTACCAAGACCAACCCCGCCGTATAAGAAGAGGGGATTATATTTCGTACCAGGATGTTGGGCGACGGCTTGGCAGGCACTATAAGCAAGGTCGTTACTTGAGCCGACAATAAAATTATCAAAACTATACCGTGGATTAAGTCCGGAAACCGGCTGGGATTGGGAAGGGATTGATTTTTTTGCCGGCGCCACAAGCCGGTCCGCAGGGAGATGGTGGGTCGTTTCACGGCTGGCGACTGGCCGCTTTGCAGCGGTCTTAACTATATAAGTAATAGCGTCCGGCTTAACACCGTTTTTTTCCAGAACGGCCTTTACTTGGCTATCAAACTTAACTTCGAATTGCCGCTGAGCAAAAATGTTTGGAACGGCAACCGTAAAGTTGGCCGGTGCATCGTTAATAAGTTCAGTGTTTTTAAACCATGTCATGTACGTAGCGTGTGAAACCGATAACTCGATTTCTCCTAGTACGCTTTGCCACAACGAATGACTCAAAACCCGTCCCTCCGGTCCATTAAATAGTAGTTACCTTGGTTCCTTTATTGTAGCGGGTAAAAAAGTTTTCCACAAGGAGAAGGGGAGTGTAGGGAATTTCTGCCTACAAAGGTAAATTTTATCCACAATAAGCGGTTTTATCTGTTAAATTGTGGATAAATATAAGATAAGTGTGGATAAAAAATATTTTAACATCACAAAATCCACTAAAAACAACTACTACACCTTGAGAAGACGACCCATTTCAAGTATAATGACAGGAAGTTATGCCAAAACGAACCCATCAACCTCACACCAGGCACCGTGCCCGGACGCACGGCTTTCGCGCCCGCGTTGCAACCAAAGCAGGACGTGCTGTTCTGAAACGCCGCCGCGCTAAGGGCCGCGCCCGTCTGGCCGTCTAACCTAAGACACATAAAACTCACGCCACAATAAACACCCTATGACGGCGTGAGTTTTATATACTAGGAACTGCTATGCTAGCGTTTAAGAACCGATTCCATGGCCGCGGTATCGTTCGGGCTGTTCTTCGGACCGGCCTCGCCGTCCGCACCGACACGCTCACCTATAAATATCGCCGCAGCCCGCACCGGCGCCATCCGCGCATTGCTGTCGTTGTGAGTAAAAAAATACAGAAGTCGGCAGTAGGCCGCAACCGTATTCGACGCCGGTTGTACGAAGAATTTCGCCAACGGCTCGATCAACTGGAGCCGTCCTCTGATATAGTTGTAATCGTGACATCAGGTGGTATTGTGCATATGTCGAGTCAGGAGCTGCACCGCCTGGTAGACGACTCGCTCATCCAAACCGGTCTCTACAAAACACCTTAAAAATGATATACTATCAGTAATTATCAGACATCGGAGCCACCAAAAGCCTTGTGAATATTTTTGAACTTGTCGTCGTCCAGCCAATCTTTAATCTGTTGATGGGGCTTTATGCTGTCGTTCCGGGTGGTGATTTTGGCGTTGCCATTATCCTCTTTACTATTATCATCCGCTTCTTCCTCTACCCGTTGACCAGAAGCGCCCTTCACCAGTCGAAAGCAATGCGAAAACTCCAGCCCGAACTGGCTGCAATTAAGAAGCGTACCAAGGGGAACCGTCAGCAAGCCGGCCTGGAGTCGATGGAACTCTACAAGAAACACGGAGTAAACCCGTTCCGCCAGATAGGTATTTTGCTCATCCAGCTGCCAATCTTTATTGCGCTTTACTACAGCATTCAAATCTTCACGACCCAGCGGGACCGGATTGGGTTGTTTACGTATGATTTTCTCGAAGGCCTTCAGTCGGTTAAAGAGCTTATCACCAACCCGGAGAATTTCAACGAGACGTTCCTCGGGCTGGTTGATTTAACCAAGTCGGCTTTTGCAAACGGGGGCATTGACATATTCCTCGTACTTTTGGCGGTGACTGCGGGCGTGACACAGTACATTATGAGCAAACAGACTATGCCGCATGCCGAAAACAAGCGGCGTATCCGAGACATCATGGCCGAGGCGGCCGAAGGTAAACAAACCGACCAGGACGAAATGAACGCCATTGTTATGCAGCGGATGAGTAAAGTGCTGCCATTTTTCATGTTCTTCATAATGCTCGGTTTTCCTGGCGCAATTGCCCTTTACTATGCTGTTAGCAACCTTGTTGCCGTAGCCCAGCAAGCGTACCTACTTCGTCAAGATAAAGACGAGTTAGCCGAAATTGCCAGCCAGCCAGCTGCTAAATCCTCGGCCGCCCGGTCAAAACCTGCCAAAAAACCCGTTAAAGCGACGCCTACGAAAAAACGCAGGAGCGACACCACCGTTACCCGAATAGTCGCCAAAGATACGGGAAAGAAAAGGAGCTAACCATGGATCACGAAGCAGCTATCGAATATGCCAAAAAGTATCTTGAAGACCTACTGAGTTTCTTTGGGGTGAACGTCGAAGTTGAAGCATCGGTGACGGACGACGTGATTGAGCTAGCAGTCCCGTCAACAGAGGCGAACAGTATCTTAATCGGCCGTAACGCCGAAACGCTCCGCAGCCTGCAGTACGCCGTTTCGACAACGCTCCGCAATCAAAATGCTGCGCTGGTCCGGGTGAATATCGACATTGCCGACTACAAGCGCCAGCGGGCTGAGAAAGTGGCCGAAAAAGCCCGCGGCTGGATTGAAAGCGTCCGAAAGACCGGCGACAGCTTTGTGGGCAACCTTAACGCGGCTGACCGCCGGGTAGTGCACCAGGTAGCCAAAGAATACGAAGACATCGAAACGTTTTCCGAAGGCGAAGGCCGCGACCGGCGCATTATTATCGCTCAGAAAAGCTCATAAATCAGCAACCGGCAAAGTGTCGAGACTATATTCAACCATTTAGTTAATTATAGTCCGAGCACTTTTTGGTAGGCGGCATGAGTTTGCTCGGCCATCCGTTGCCACGAGTATAGTTTTGCGCGTTCGTACCCTTTTTTCCGCAGAGTCTCGGCATTTTCGGGATTACTTATAACGCCGTCGATGGCACCTGCCATGGCTGATTCATTAGTCGGGTCGAAATATTCGGCTGCATCACCGTAGACCTCGGGAAGACAGGTGGTATTACTGCTGACGACAGGGGCACCATGCAGCATTGCCTCGAGGCCGGGCAGACCGAACCCTTCCATAAGCGACGGAAAAACATAGGCTTTGGCATGGGTAAACAGCCAGGCTAGCTGTTCGTCGGGTACAAAGCCGGTAAATGTCACATTCTGGTGGCCAGCCGCTTCGCTCCAGGCTTTGTTGCGGGCCGCAGACAGGCCATTCTTTCCGTCGGTCTTGCCGACGAGGACTAATTGAAGGTCCGGATGGGTTTTTAGAAGTAACTGGTGGGCACGGATTAACCGCTTAATATTTTTGTAATCGCTCTGGCTCCCCACGTACATAATGTAGTCCCGGCCAACCATCGGCTGGTATGTAGCCGGGGTAAGCTCGGAAATATCCGCTGCTTCCGGGGTGACAACTACTTTTTCGCTTGGCACATGAGCAAAGGAAAGGAGTGACGCTTTGACATACTCGGTCGGCACCAGTACTACTTCACTCTTCCTGGCCACATGCCTGAATACAAAACGGCCAACGAACTGTTTAAAGTGAAAGATAAACCAGTTTTTGTCGGAATTATAAGTGTTGAGGAGCGTCAGGTCGTGAATAGTAGTGATGGCCTTGCCGCCGTAAAGTACCGGCTGCTGCGGCATACAGAAATGGACTAAATCGGGTGATAGTTTTTGGAGCAGCCGCAAATACCCTGTTTGCTCGGCCATAGAATAATTGTCAAAGTCGGCTACTTTGACCGAAAAGTTTGGGTTCGATGGCACCCAAAACGCCTCGTCTTTTTTTCGCACCAGCACGGTATAGCGGTTCGTCCGGTCGATCTTTTCTAGGTAATGCAGCAGTCGCTCGACGTAACGGCCGGTTGACGAGTTGATAATGCGGGCATCAATTGCAATATGCATATAGTAAGAGTGTAGCAAAAAAGAGCGGGACTAAAATGGATGGCCCATGTAGCCAACGCGGTAGCTCACCTCTTTAAAATCTGGTATAATCGACAGGCAGAATATTACGACACTCTAAGAACTTACGGGGAGATTTGAGAGAGCATGGCGGCAAAGACAGCACTTATTACCGGCGTAGCTGGACAGGACGGTGGGCATTTAGCGAAACTGCTTCACGAGAAAGGCTACGAAGTCTACGGAACACTCCGCGGCCAGCTCGAGGCGAGTCACCCGCGCTACCAGGCTGTCAAAACCGAGATGCCATATGTCAACATCGTGCTAGCCGACATGATGGACATTGCGGCTCTCACCCGCGCTATGCAGGAAATCAAACCGGATGAAGTTTACAACTTGGCTGCCATTAGCCACGTTGGATATTCGTTCCGCGACCCTATCCTGACGGCAGATTTGACCGGCAAGGGCGTGTTGAACGTACTGGAAGCCGTCCGATTGGCCGGACTTGAAAAAACCACACGTTTTTACCAAGCATCGACGTCCGAGATGTTTGGCGGACTAGATTACAACCGGCCGGGCAGCGGATACGACGAGGAATCGCTATTCCACCCGCGCAGCCCGTACGGCGTCGCTAAGCTGTACGGCCACTGGATTACGAAGAACTACCGCGAAAGCTACGGCATGCATGCTAGTTGTGGTATTTTATTTAACCACGAAGGCGAGCGCCGCGGCCCCGAATTCGTTACCCGCAAAATCTCCAAAGCCGTGGCTCGCATTAAACTCGGCAAACAAGACGTGCTAGAGCTTGGAAACCTGGACAGCAAACGTGACTGGGGCTACGCCGGCGATTATGTCGAGGGTATGTGGCGCATATTGCAGCAGGACGAGCCGGGTGATTATGTTCTCGCAACGGGCGAGACGCACACCATCCGAGAATTCGTCGAGCTGGCTTTTAAGCAGGTCGGTATCGAGTTGCGCTGGGATGGTACCGGCGAGAGCGAAACGGCGACCGATGTCGCGTCGGGCAACGTAGTCCTGCGTATCAATCCGGAGTTTTACCGTCCGGCCGAAGTTGACATTTTGCTGGGGGACCCAGCCAAAGCCGAAACGAAACTGGGGTGGGAGCGCAAGGTCGACTTCCCTGGCCTGGTGAAGCTGATGGTCGAACACGACCTAGCCGAAGAGGCCTAGAGCGTAGTGGGCTGGCAGCGTCTCGACAGGCGTACCATTTATGAAAGCGCCTACATGAAGGCGTGGGAAGATACTGTCAAATTGCCGTCGGGGCAGACGGCAGAATACAGTGTGGTTGATTTTCCGGACGGAGTTTTGGTGGTCGCAACCGATACCGAGGGCCGCCTAATCCTGCTTGATGAGTATAAATACGCGGTCGACGACTCGGTTCTTACGTTCCCGGCTGGCGGTATAGACGAAGGCGAAACGCCCGAGCAAGCGGCCCTGCGGGAACTGAAGGAAGAAACCGGTTACGAGGCAGACGGAGCCGAAATCATAAGCAGCCTATACCCATTTCCCTCGAAGCTTGCCCATATTTCTCACGTTGTCAGAGTTAGCGGTGCAATTAAAGCGGGAGAGCCGACACAAGGGGGACTGGAGGCCGAGACGCTTGGACCGGTGCAGCTTGTATCGCCGGACGACATCCAGCAGCTTATAAAAAGCGGTAAATTCAATACCACCTACATGGTCTCCGCTTTAGCGCTGGCGTTTCCGGACAAGCTCTAGCCGAGCGAGGCTACAAAATCATCAATCGTCTGCTGGAAGTCATAACTTGGCTGCCAGCCGAACTCGGACGAGAGCCGCGAGTTGTCGCCCCGAATGTCAGGAATATCGTTTGGCCGGATGAGCGATTGGTCAACTTCAACCTTTGGAGTATCGATGTTCATGGCTCTGGCTACGGCCGCCAGGACTGCTTCGCCGGCAACGCTTTTTCCGGAACTGACATTATAAACAGGGTGACGAGGGCGTTCAGAACTGCTCGCAACCATCACGTAAGCTCGGGCGACATCCCGGACGTCGGTATAATCACGGCGGGTTTGCAAATTGCCAACCTGAATCGGGTCGTTTTCTGAACTTCGGCTGCGGAGCTTCTCGGCGAGATCGGGCACGAGAAAGCCGGGAAGCTGACCGGGCCCAATGTGATTGAATGGCCGCATAACAACTACCTCAAGACCGCGGCCGTTATAGTAGCGGGCTTGGCTCTCGTTTAGCACCTTGCTGACAGCATAGGGCGAGTCATAGCGAATTTCGCCGGCTTCACTGATAGGCATCGGCTGATTAGGGTCATAAATCGCGCCGCTGCTAATTAGCACAATCCTAGGCTTCTTGTCAGCAGAAACATAATATTCACATAAGTGAGTCACCATGGCGCTGTTCAGGTTAATGTAGTCTTGCGGCCGTTCGAACGATGGGCCGATAGCAGCGAGGCCAGCCAGGTGGATGACGGCATCGACGTCGTTTTGAAAGTCTGGCCACGACTGGGTCAAGTCGCAGCTGATATATTCGGTCAGTGAACCCGATATGGCCTCATCGGCTGCCGGTTCCTGGCCGACACCGAGGACGTGGTGGCCTTGGCTTATAACTTCACGAGCAAGGTGCTTGCCAACGAATCCGTTGACTCCGGTAATTGCGATATTCATATGGTTACTAGTATAGCAATCAAAAAATGGTCTCAGCAACCGGCTGCGGAAAGCGTCTCTGCTGGGGTATAATAATGGGAGCGTGAACACCCTATCAAAACTCAAGCAAAAGTACCGTTATTCGCTGATAATTCTTAAGCAGTTGGTCATAACCGACTTCAAGCTTCGCTATAAGGGCTCAGCGCTGGGGTATCTGTGGACTCTGCTTCGGCCCTTGGCGCTTTTCGCCGTTTTGTATGTGGTGTTCGTAAACTTTCTGCGGTTCGGCGGAGATATTCCACACTTCCCGGTTTACCTTCTGCTCGGCGTAGTACTGTGGAGCTATTTTGTCGAAGTAACGGTCAACGGCTTGACATCAATCGTCGGCAAGGGTGATTTAATGCGCAAGCTGTCTTTCCCTCGCTACGTTATTGTCATAGCTGGATCGGTTTCGGCTTTTATTAACCTGCTTATTAACCTGCTTGTTGTTTTTGGGTTTATGGTCATAAACGGGGTGCCGCTGACAATAACGGTGCTTTGGTTGCCGCTTATTATATTGGAGCTGTTTGTGTTCGCCCTAGGGCTAAGTTTTCTACTGAGCGCCCTATATGTACGCTTTCGGGACATTAATTACGTTTGGGAAGTTCTGCTCCAGGCCGGATTCTATGTCACGCCAATCATCTACCCACTTTCAGAAGTTGCTAAAAGATCCGAAGCAGCGGCTAACATCCTGCTCCTTAACCCGGTAGCTCAAATTATTCAGGACGCGCGCTACAGCTTGATTACTCACGAAACCCCGACGGTATACGGTGCTTTTTCGCTGTATTGGATCATTCCATTCATTGTTGTGGCTGTGGTTACGGTCGTTGCTGCTATTTATTTTAGGGCGATGTCGCCGAAGTTCGCGGAGGAAATTTAGCATGAGCGAACCAATCGTCATATCCGTCAAAGAAGTCTCTAAGCACTTCCGCTTACCGCATGAAAAAGTAAGTTCAATTAAAGACTTTTTTGTTCACCCGCTGCAATCACTACGTGGCGGCAAAACCAGTGAAGTGCAGCACGCTCTCGACGGTATCAGCTTCGACATCAAACAAGGGGAATTCTTCGGTATTGTTGGCCGGAATGGTAGCGGCAAAAGTACACTTCTTAAGATACTGGCAGAAATTTACCAGCCAAGCAGCGGCGAAGTCAGCGTCGTCGGTAAGCTGGTTCCTTTTATTGAACTCGGCGTTGGGTTCAATCCTGAGCTAACCGGCCGCGAGAATGTCTACTTAAGCGGTGCGCTGAACGGCTTCAGCGACAAAGAAATTGATGAGATGTACGACGATATCGTCAGTTTTGCCGAGCTTGAACCGTTTATGGATCAAAAGCTGAAAAACTACTCAAGCGGCATGCAGGTACGACTGGCCTTCTCGGTCGCCACGCGGTCAAAAGCGGATATATTGCTTATCGACGAGGTGCTGGCTGTCGGTGATGCTGACTTCCAGCGCAAGTGCTTTGACTATTTTTCTCAATTGAAGAAAGATAAGAAAACGGTTGTTTTCGTGAGTCACGATATGTACGCGGTTCGAGAATATTGCGACCGAGCAGCCCTTATTGACTCCAGCCACATTGTCGCGATTGACGACAGCGAAACGATAGCCCGAAAGTACGTAGAATTATTTACGGAGACCGGGGAGAGGCTTTCGAACCCGACCCTTTCACCGGAACGTTGGGGAGATAAAAGGGCACGATACGAAAACGTCAAAACGAAAATGACCGGTGATGGCATAACGATTAAAGCGGATGTCATAGCGGATGAGAGTATTGATGATCCGACCTTCGGGATTATGGTCGCAAACGCCAAGGGCCAGCCGATTTTTGGAACTAACACCAATATTGAACAAGGCAAGCAATTACCGTTAAAGGCTGGGGAGAGTAGGGGAATCGAGTGGGAATTTCCCGATATCTTTAATAGCGGCAAATATTATGTTGAGCTTACTATTATGTATAAGTCTGTTACGGAGGTCTCTGATTGGTGGAAAGAAGCGGCTTCGTTTGTCATCACAAAGACAAAAGACACCCCCTTCATAGTTAACCCACCTATTCGGTATACAGGAAAGGGCTAGGTCGTATGAGTGATACTTTGAAAGATAGAGTTTACTACGCACAAAACCGGGAAGACCTCATTCTTGAATCATTTTTTATTAATGAAAAAAAAGGGTTCTATGTTGATGTTGGCGCGTGCCATCCGCACGTGGCATCAGTAACGAAGCGATTTTATCAGAAAGGTTGGAAGGGCATAAACATTGAGCCGCAAACCAACCTGTACGGTCTTTTTGAATTGGAACGACCGCGAGACCTAAACTTGAATATTGGCATTTCCAACAAGCAGTCCACGATTAAGCTGCGTATGTATACGAACAATCAGGGGCTTTCAACCTTTGCGTCGGACCTAAAAAGAGAGCATGCATCAACGAAGGGTAACAAAACCGAACAGTACGAAGATGTTCCGATTGAAGTAGTGACGCTCAAGGATGTTCTATCGGCGCATAATGTTAAGTCGATACAGTTCTTAAAGGTTGATGTAGAAGGTTACGAGTTTGAGGTTCTAAAAGGTAACGACTGGTCAGCCTTTCGTCCAGAAGTTGTCTGCATCGAAGCAAATCATATAGTGAAAAACTGGAAGCCCTTACTTAAAAAGAACGGCTACGAACTAACGTTTTTTGATGGCTTAAATGAATATTACACTGATAAATATACCGACCGAGCTAAAAAATTCGATTATGTCCAGCACGTAGTGATTGACTTAAAGGGGGGCATATCGTCGGATGACTATGACATTCTCTATGAATCCAATCGAGATCAGGCAGCAGCTACAAACGCCGACCAGGCGTCTCAACCTGGCCGTCGGGATGGGTTAGCAGGGCGACTTAAATCAATGGTGCGACGTAGGCGTTAACCCAAGGGTTACAGCTCACTGTATATCTGATAGGATAGAACGTATATGACGGAATATGAAAAGAGCATTGTCTCGGGGACAAAACTAGAACCACTATTTAGCATAGGCGAGCTTTATGTGTCGGATTTCTTAAAGGCGGGCGAGGAGCCGAAGGGGCCGCCTTGCGAACTTGCGTTGGGTTTTGACCCGGTGAGTAAGGCTTTCCAACTGACAAAACAGCCCGACGCATCATTAATGTGGGGCAGTATGTATTTCTACCGAAGCGCCGTAAACCCTGCAATGCGAGACGCCCTAAAAGATTTAGCATTTCGGACGGCTACATCAGTTCCAGAAACGAAAGAAAAATCCGTCTATCTTGATATTGCATCAAACGATGGTTATCTTTTGTCGACAGTCGATGGGGACAAGTACATACGCGTGGGCATTGATCCATCAGATTACCCGGAAGCGGATGACAATGCCGACAAAGTTATTCGCGAATACTTTTCCGCGAAGGCCTTTACCGATGCGGGATTCACCAAAGCATCACGGATAAGTTGCGCAGCCTGCTTTTATGATGTTGACGAACCCGTTAAGTTTCTTGAAGACGTGTACAGTATTCTTGAAGATGACGGATTATTTACCATGCAACTTTCATATACACCTGCTAACATTATGCAGACAGAACTTGGGGTTATATGCCACGAGCACCTCAGTTATTACAACTTGACTTCACTGAAGTGGATGACAGACAAAACGGGCTTTGTCATACGTGATGTCGAACTTAATAACGTCAACGGGGGATCGATACGGGTGTTTCTGCAGAAGAAAGGCGCACCAGACAACTATCTGACTCCAGCCGATAGGGACATCTGCAAAATCAGAGTCGAATCACTTCTTCTATGGGAAGAGGAGGCGGGGTATAACAATCCGCAAACGTACGTAAACTTCTACAAAGAGATACTGAAGCTGAAAGAGGAAACAGTTAATTTTATTAAGAAGGCAAAGTCCGAAGGGAAATCGGTGTGGGGCTATGGCGCAAGCACCAAAGGCAATACCTTGCTCCAGATGTTTGGTCTTGACCACACTCTGATTGACGCGATAGCCGAGAAACAGGAGTTTAAGGTCGGGCGCAGAACAATCGGAACCGACATACCAATACGTTCGGAAGAAGAAATGAGAAAAACCCAACCGGATTACCTGCTTATATTGCCATGGTTCTTCAGAGAGACATTTATTGAGCGCGAGGCGGAATACCTAAAGAATGGGGGTACCATGATATTCCCAGCGCCAGAATTCTCCACATATTCAATGTGACGGACTATGAAAATTCAAAAAAAGATTTTGGTTATTGGCCCTTACCCAATCCTTCGGCCACAACACGGAGGGCAAAAAAGAGCGGCAGCACTTGTCGAGTTTTACGGCAACGTATTCTCTTCTGTTAAGTATACTTCTGTATTTCACAGAGGACAGTATCCCGAATGGGGTGAAGATGACGCTCCGCTTGGCGAAATCACCATCATAAATCAGATCGATGCTGCCCCGTACGCAAGTGAACTCTTGTCAGGTAGCGCGATAGATAAAGATATTCATGTCAGAAGCTTTCTGTCTAAGTTGCTGACTGAATTCAAGCCTGACATCATTCATATCGAGCAGCCATTTGCCTATCTCGGGCTCAAAACTTTGTTGAAAGAACTCGGGCTGAGCCCAAAGCTTATATTTGGATCACAGAATGTCGAATACGTGCTCAAGGAGCGTATCTTCAAAGAACTCCAGGTACCTAATGAGGTTGCTGCGAAACTGGTTGCACAGACAAAACAGCTTGAAGAAAATCTTTCAAAAGAGGCCGACTTAGTTATTGCGGTCAATGAGGAAGACGCGTCAACGCACAGAGAGATGGGCGCACGCGAGTGTTATGTCATACCGAATGGTATCAACAAGGATGTCCCTCTTCAAAAGGATGTGAGGTTCTGGAAGTCTTACATGAAAAAAGTTGGCGTTGAGAAAGTAATTATATTTGTTGGCAGCGGACATCCACCGAACTGGGAAGGTTTCTTAAAGCTCGTTGGTACCGACACGACATTCATGCCGCCGGGAAGTAAAATATTTGTTGTCGGAGGGGTCGCTGCATATTTTGATAGAGCATTCTCGAGTAAGGATAAATACAAGAATTTCTGGAGTAGGCTTGAAACGCTCGGTGGACTTAGTGAAGAGAGGCTGACGGCGCTTTTAAGTATTTGTGATATTGTTCTTCTGCCTATCTTGACACTCAGGGGGTCAAACCTAAAAACAGCAGAAGCAATTGCATCACAAAAGAAAATTGTCAGTACATCACACGCCTTCAAGGGTTTTGAAAAATATAAAGATTTACCCAATCTCTTCGTTGCTGATGAGCCGACAGCGTTTAGGGACAATATTGTTAGGGCGCTTAATGCTGCCTACGAGGCACCGAGTTTAGGAGATGCGGAGTTATCAAGGGGTGTTCTATGGGAGAGCTGCCTGCGGCCACTCGAGCCGTTAGTGAGAAAAATCGCTCGATCTATAAATTTGGAGCGCACCAATCCTATGGTTGCGCTACGACGTATTAACAGGAAGACGAAAGCCACTCTTCGAAAGGTAGCTAATCGATTAAGAGCTTAAAATAGTTACTGGCTGTTTTTTCCCAAGTAAAATTATTTGCATGTTCGATGTTCTTTTTTGCATGAATCTTGAGGGAGACTTTATCCTGAACAAGCGCTTTGGTTATATTGGTAATGTCACCATACCCTAAAGCATAGTGCGCCCCCACGCCGGAAATTTCACTAATAGATGAATTCTTGTACGTTATAACAGGCGTACCATACCGCATAGCTTCTAGAATCGGCAGGCCGAAGCCTTCATAGATGCTCGGGTAAACGAACGCAAGCGCGTTCTGGTACAGCCACTCACGAGTCGCATCATCAACGAATCCGAGCATATAGATGTCGTCGAGGTACGACGAACTCAATAGCGCTTTTTTGATATCACCGTTTGGTATAGAGTGCGGTCCGGTCATCGTATCGCCGGCAAGAACTAAGTGAATGGTGTGGCCCTGGGCTCGCAGCATATTGAATGCTGCTATGAGGTCGGTAAGTTTGCGCCGGGGATCGACGCCGCCAACGAATAGAAGAAACGGTGAATCTGGCAATGTGGTTTTGACCTTGATATCACCCCATCCTGTACCGATATATCGGGTCACTTCTGCGGGCTTTGCGGCTGACTTAGAGGGTTGATCGTCGGAAATCCCCAAGTAGACGACATCCAGCTTGCTGGAGGGGATGTTGGCGTACTTCATGAAATCGTTTTTAGTCTGCTTCGATATTGCCAGAAGCTTGGATGCACGCTTGGCTGTGGCGCGAATGGTGCGGATATAGCGCATTCTACGAAGGTGGACTAAAAAAGCACCGCGTCGGGAATACCGATGAAGATGACGTGCTGTGCTGTAACTCCATAGGTAATCACTTTCGAGAATATACGGGATTAAGTCGTAGGCAACAACGACAGACTTGACTCCACGCGGCGGGATAACATCTTGTTCAAATTGCAGGAAGACATCGAGTCCTTTTGTGTCGGTGATGCGATGTGTACCCTGCCAGCGGTCTTTAAATGCCTCGCTCAAACGAAGAGGTAAAAACAAAAGGCCATGGACTGATTTGACGCTTGGAAGTGATGATGTCTGTTCAGCGACGCGACGAGTTTCGTAGTTGCCGAACGACGAAGCATCGATAAGATCGAGCGCCTCGGCTTGATTGGCTTCATAAAGATAAAAAACGAATTCATGCTCGGATTTCTCGGCACTTGAAAGGTGACGAAGCACGTTAATCACGGTCGCCCCTACTCCACGCATGCGGTGTGGTCCTTGGATTGGTGTGAGATCGATACCTATTGTGGCCATCAGCTCTTGCTCTCCACGAGGTCAAAAAAGACTTGGGCGCTGTGCTTCCAAGAGAACTCTGACGCTCTCTGCGGGCCTTCAGTTAGGGCCTTTTCCTTAAGCGTATCAATGTTTCGCATCGCGTTTGCTAGCGCTTCGGACAGCTGGTCATTTCCGTCTGAAACGTCAACCATCGTTCCGACACCTTCCACGACTTCAGGTAAAGACGAATTGTCTGATGTAATAACCGGTACTCCACAGGCAAGCGCTTCGAGCGGTGGCATGCCAAAACCTTCGTAGTGGCTGGGGTAGACAAGCAGCGAGGCGCCAGAAATAATCGCTGGCTTATCATTGTCTGATACGTATTTATTGGGACGGATGATATCGTACCCCTCGCCCACCTTGTCGATTATCGTATTAAACAATGCGTCGGCTTTCCAACCACTGACACCGACCAGAAGCAGAGCAGTATCTTTACGCACCGCAGCCGGCAGCCGGCAGTAAGCATCGACTAACGCTTGCAGGTTTTTTCGCGGCTCGAGGTTGGAGAGGGCAAGAATATAATTTTTTGCCGTAATTCCGTACTTCTGTTTTACGTCCTCTACTTCTTTGGGGCTGCGACGGTAGAACACACGTTGATCAGCGGCTGGTGTCGCAACAAACACACGGTTCGACGGAACTTTATAGAAATTGACGATCTCATTTTTAGCGTTCTGTGAAATCGTGACGATGTTCTTGGTGCGAGCAACAGATTTTTTGACCTTGTTCGACAGAAAGTGAGCGTTGCCTTCGTCTGAATACTGACGGTGCAACTCGTAGGAGAGGTCAAATATAACAAGTCCGCGGTTTCTGCTAAAAAGAAGCGGCATATCGACGAAGCGAGGGAAAAAGTAGTCGCCACGTCCGCACCATATATCAATGGGCGGCATGAGCCCGTGGTGCCATAACTTTGCCATGTAGCGGAACGGAATAGGCAGCGTTTTATAACGGATATTCTTGAGACCGAATGAACGGAAGCGGGCTACTTTGTCACGAGGAATCACCACACTGACAATAGGCGTGGGCATGCTGACTGCTCTTCGCTCATCAATAAGCTCATCCATTCCCTGAAGGATACCCAAAATATACTGGCCGACGCCGCTGAAATGACCATCAACTAGGCCGAGGCCATCAATGTATATTTTCCTCATGTACTCATTCGATTATAGCAAATGGGTAAGCCTAGAAGGAAAGCTTTCCCCAAGTGTTGGAGTACCAAGTGTATCGTCCATCGGTTCGATAGAGAACTAAGTTACCATCTGACTGCATGTCGAGGCGAGTTGAGCCGCTGTTATAGGTTTTAGTGTACCAAGTGTACCGGTTAGCTGCTGTATAGAGAACTAAGTTACCATCTGACTGCATGTCGAGGCGAGTTGAGCCGCTGTTGAACGTCTTGGAGTGCCAGGTAGGCTTGTTAGCTGCTGTATAGAGAACTAAGTTACCATCTGACTGCATGTCGAGACGGTACAGCTCATTTGGCGACACGAGCGACTGGCCGACTGACAGAGTCTGATCCTTGAGTAACGAGGCAGGACCCTTGGATTCGACCGAAATATGAGCGGTGCCAATATCGTCGGTTAGCCAGCGCTGATTTTCGATTACTAAACCAAGCTGCTCGTCGAACACTCCACTGCCGGTCGCAGGAGCCTTTAAAATAAATGTGAGAATGGCGCTTGCGCCCGGGGCTAGGTCATTTGTTAAAGCAACTGGGCGAATTGAGTTTACCCAACTGTCATCGACAAAAGAACTGGCACGGTTTCGAGGATTAGTCGTTGCTATTCTAGTAAGTTCTGCTGGGAAAAGTCGGTTGCCCGTGTTTGTAATGACCACCGTTCCATACATTTTGGACTGATTGAAGTATTTCATGTTGGCCGGATCAATCCGGATTTTGCGTGCAGCATCGTGGTAAAACTTGAATTGGCTCGACGCAACACTGTAGTACGGATCCGGAGTCTCAACAGTTAGGTTGAGTGTAAACGAGCTTCCCATCCATCGTTGATTCTCAAGCAGTACGCCAAACTTCTCGACGTATGAGCCGAGATTGGCCGGTGCATTCATCTTGAACTCAAAAGTAGCCGTTCCGCCTGCTGCAACAGTGTCTTCTTTCATGTAGCCCGGACGAGCCGGATTAATCCACGTTGCATCTGCAAATTCTGACCCGCGATTTGTCGGATAAGTGGTGCCAATTCTTAAAAACTCCTTATACCAGACTTGATTCCCGGTATTTTTAACCAGAATACGTACATAAAACGGAGTCACCGGACGGACAGACGCCGTAGATGTGCCAATTTTCTGTGTCATCGCGGCATCCGAGAACACCTCGACTTGACTCAACGCGTAGCCATAAGCGGCAGCAGCATTTGGCTGACCGAACCAGCTGCTGAAGTACAGGAAGAAGTTGCGGTTACCATACGCTCCACACGACGCTGATCCCCAGCCGGCATTTAGGGCGGCTTTGTTGGGCTGGTACGGGGTGTAGTTGTAGAGTGCCTGGGTAGCTCTATTTTGAATGTTGACGGTGCTGCCACCACAAGATGCGACGGGGTTGTATTGAATATAATTGTTGCCAAGTTCGTAGGGCGTATACCAAGACGGGGAATTGTCCATAATTGCACGGAACATCTTTGCGGCCCAATCGAGCTGGTTGGTTAGACCGTAATACTGAGAGTCGCACGGAGCGGTATCGGGGCAGCCATATCCCGTAGCCGTACGGTACTGGACATTAAGTGGCCAGGTGTCAGTGACCAATGATTGTTCTTTTTGTAGAAGCACAAGCATTACCTTCGGGCTAATTCGATACTTTTGAGATACGTCGTAAATGATTTGTGATGCTTTTTTACTGTTTTGGACGTAGTCCTTTAGGCAGATAAACTTAGTCTGATTGTATCTCGACTTACCCCATTCCCAGCGCTGGACCTTTCCGTCGCCATTTAGGTCGGGACCGCCATGCTCTGAAATTTGTTGGCCGTTCGTGTCACAGGTGGGTACTTTGGCGTTTAGGAAAGATTGAATTTGAGATACAGACATTGACTTGTTCGCAGTGAAGACACTATCATCGATAATTCTTCCAGCATTCCAGCCTGTGATTGCCTGCGCAGGCGAAGTGAGGTTAGCCAGAACAACTACAGACAGCACTACGGCTGTTATAAAACCAGCTCGTTGCTTACGCATTGATAACTACTTCCTTGGTGGCTGTTGACGACTCGCCCCCATTCGTATACGTAACGGAAATTTTCCAGGTGCCTGAGCCGAGGGAAGATAATGGAATATCGAAGCCTTTACAGGTTGAGGAGCTGGCCATGGCTTGAACGCCTGCAGATGCCGCATATGGTGCGCTACCAGATTTAGTCATCGAGAGCGAACAGGTGCCACTGGATGTCACAAGACCAATTAAGGTGCGTACGCGGAAAGTACTTGCGTCAATCACTCCAGCGAATGTGATTTCGACGTTGTTCTCGGTGGTAGATGGAGGAGTCTGATCCTCGCCACGGTCTTTAATGCTATTGGAGGTAGGATCCCCATCAGCCGGCGGCTTGACCCCGAGGTCGGTAGGATTGGCTAGTCCGTCGTCATTTTCACCCGACGTTTTTGTAGGCGAAGATGGCTCTGATGAAGAGAATGGACCGACTTTACCGAAGTAGGCAAACAGTAGAATACCAGCAAGAATTAGGACAACGAGGCTGAGTGTCAATCGAATGCGGTTACGATGTTTTTTTACGGGGCGGAGTGATTGCATAGCGGAGTTTGTTTTTATTAGGTGGATTTTGTATTAATTTTACCATAAGCGGGGTCAAGGGGCAATCCCTTGCAATTAGGGGAACGCTCAGGCATAACTATGGTTATGTCTGAAAAAAGGGAGAATGACGCACCGCGGAGCCAAAAGGGTGAAAAATGGGGGAAAGCGTTATCCATGATAGCAAAGTATGGATTCCCGGCGGTTCTTATTTTGTATGTGACAGTTTCGTTTATCTATGCATGGAATATTGACCAGTCACGGCCAGGTTCGTATACCTGGGCTGACCAAAGAGAATACCTGATAGCGGCGCAGGCTATTGTGAACGGTACGCCGTTAAATCTGCATTTTAGTGTCGGCTATCCATTACTTGCGGTCATCCCGCTCGTAATCGGTTTGGCCAACCCCTTTATGGCGGTAACTTACGTGCTTTTACTCGCTAGCCTGCTGTTCTGTTACTACGCGGCTCGTAATTTGGTCGGCTCGTTTTGGGCGCTTTGTTTTGGTGCTCTGCTATTTTATTGGGACTTTCAAATGCGGTCATTTAATTTCTCTATGGAACTATTCGCCGTGCCGTGGAACAACCAAGTGCTCTTTTTCGCTTTGGCTTATGCATTCTGGATGCTGAGTCGACTGCCTTTAAAAAATGTCTCGCTGTGGGATTCTGTTGCCTTTGGAGCGGTTGCGGGTCTTACCGTCATCGCGCGTCAGGAAGCGGTGCTGTTCGTCGTCCCGCTGTTATTCACATGGATTTTCCTCACAAAGGCTCCAAAAAAAACCATAGCGTTGACGATAGCCGCGTTCCTTGTGTTACTTGTCCCTCAGGTAGTTGCAAAGCAGTTCGAGAATAAAGACGCTGACAGGACGTATGGCAGTGCCCTGTCAGAATATTTTCATCCCGGCGTTCTAAAACGAAACATATGGGAAGTTATGATTGACAGCCGACATTACGGCAATCCTCAGCCGCCGATTTATGTGACGAATGAGCATAGGGATGTCTACAAGTTGGGTGGTCCCGATCCGCGACGTGAATCTGTTCTTCAAACTTCATGGTGGTTATGGATTGCCCCCGTAGGAATTGCTCTGCTGTTGTTTTCGAGGAAAGTCGGCATAGGGGTGAAGGTGTTTATAGGGGTAGGTCTAATGGTGCTCCTGTTCTATCTGAGCGGTGCTAATATGTCGTCACATAAGCTCCAGTTCCACTGCATCCGCTATATCACCCCATCTTTCATTGTGTTAAATTTCGCAGTTATTTGGGCCCTCAAGACAGGCTTTGAAAAGGTCGGTGCAACAAGACTGGCAAGCCGTAACCAGCGGTCATAATATGCTAGAGTTAAGATAATGAGGAATTGGCTTACTAAAGGAAACGTAACAAAAAAACAGAGGTATGACAACATCCTCTATGCCGTTCCACTGGCGGTACTAGCCGGCCTCGGTGTCTTTGGAATCGTATGTGTAGTTCTCTTACTTCTCGGAAGATTTGAAACAGTTTTAATTTGGCTTATCGGCGGCCTATTGAGCATCCTGGCAGCCGGCCTGACGGTTACGAGTCTAAGCAAAGTAAGCCTCCCGCCGCGATCTAAAGGCACAATAACTATCGATATAGTTGTACTGCTAGGCGTGCTCGCCTGGGGAGTGTTCAACGTTTTCTTTACATCGCAACATGTCATCACGAACCGTGACCCTGGCGTATATGCCACGGCGGCATCTTGGCTTTCTACTCACGACAATCTTTTGATCAAGGACGAAGCGGATATCGATCCGCAAACACCAGGGGTAACTACGGGCAGTATGGGGTACTGGTCATATCAACCGACGGGCGGAATGATATATGCCCAGGGTCAGCACCTTCTGCCGGCACTAATGGGAGCCGTAGGCAAACTTGTCGGACCCGTCCAGGTATTGCATGTCAGTATTGTGTTTGGGGTGACGGCTCTGCTTGCGGTCTTTTGCTTTGCTCGCCTCGCTGTAGCCGCACGCTGGGCGATGGGCGCGACGGCGGTTATGGCGGCAGCGTTGCCACTTATTTATTTCTCGAGAGACAGTTACACCGAACCACTGGCGCTAACGGTTACCTTCGGAGGATTAGCGTTCTTGTGGCTGGCCCAAAAGCATGAGCGAATTCTGTTTTGGGTTATGGCAGGACTCTTACTGGGCAGCGGCGCCTTGGCGCGGATAGACGGATACCTCGCGCTAATTGGAGTAGCAGCGTTCGTTGGGATTTACGTAATCGTAAATAGCACAGCGAAAAAGCCGGTGCGGCAATACGGTGGCGTGGCGGCATTTATAGGCGCCATTATGGTTCCCTGTATTTTGGGGTGGCTGGATCTTGTTATATTATCGCCGCATTATTACGGCGATGTTCTAAAATTGATGCAACAAGAGATTGCTGCGATTATCGGCGTACTCGCTGTTTCGGCAGCGGGTGTATGGTATGCTCGTTCGCACGCAAAAAGGCTTACTAGTCTGGTGAACCAGTACCGGGTGGTCATTAGCTTTGCTGTGCCCGTTATGCTCCTCGCAGTGATGGCAGTATTGTCAAGCAGATTCCTGTGGATGCAAGGCAAGAACCCGACCTCGCCGCTATTCGACGGGAGAAGCTACGCAGAAGTTAGTACTTTCTGGAACGAGTGGTACCTTGGGTCGGCTATTATGGTTCTCGGCATTCTCGGTACGGGGTTAATTGTTCATCGGGTGCTCGCGCGCAAATCACTTTCTTTACTCACTCCGGCACTGCTTGTAGTCTGTTCAACAGCACTAATTTATTTCTTAAAGCCGAGCATATTTCCGGATCAGATATGGGCGTCGCGACGTATGCTGCCTATCGTAATGCCCGGGTTGGTAATCTTTGCCATGTATGCGGTAGCGTTTGTAGAGACACGACTCTCGGGTGCTACTCCGCGCTGGGCTAGAACGGGAGTGGTGGGGGCTGGGCTGGCTCTACTGGTTCTAACGCCGCTTCAAGTCAGTGCACCGTTTATTCGCCATGGCGATACCGTTCAGTTCGCTTATATTGAGGGTGTGTGTAAGAACGTATCTGCTACGTCGACGGTTGTATGGATTGGTAAGGGGGCGACCAACGCACTTCAAGCCACCCGTACCTACTGCGGAACACAAGCGTATGGCTTTGAACAGATGCCGTCGCGAGAAGTGCTGCGTAACGTCGCCTCCGACATAGGCGAAAAGAACAAAGAGACAATCATTGCTGTAAATAGCGACGAAGTGCCACTTCTCCTGTCTGATGAGCAAGCTGTGTTTAGCCCCGTCAGTACCGTACGGTTCAACCGTATGCAATCGACGCTTAACGGTCCACCACGTGCCAGCGATCAGGTGCTGGCAGGAGTATCATTGGCTCGATTAACGGAACAAGGTCGGTTTGTCAGCCACAAGAACTAAGATTTTGTCGTTGTAGACCGCTTGAGGGCGATAGTCGAACCGAAGAAGAGAAGGTCAGTTACGACGCTTAGTAAGCGAGCAATGACAGTAATAACGACTGCGAGTGACGCTGGCATGATAAGGCCGAGCAAGATCAGTTGAACTCCTTCGCGAACACCAAGCCCGCTCGGTACGAATACGGCGAGCATTCCAAGGGCGCCGGAGAGGTTGCCGATGGCCATGACAAATAGAATATCACTAAACGGCAAGGGTGGGTAAACAGATTTAGCAATGAGGAAGAAGACCAGTCCATTCAAAACCGCGCCAACAAGATACATAGCAGCTCCTGTCAGTATGGTTCGACTGGTGGCAAGATCGCGAGGGTCAATTCGCTTACGTTTTAGAATGCGATACGCCAAAGAGACGGCACTGTTGAAGAAGCGCGGAATGAGCGCGATGATACAGACAATGAAGGCAGCTGCTATGTAGTACTTCGTTTCTTTGGCTACGACGTCAAATCGTGAATCAATCAAGAGGGCCAGTAGAGAGAACGCGATCATGACAACGATTTGTAGCGCAGCCTCTAGAAGTGAGCTGACTGCGAGCTTTGATTTTGAGATGCCATGCTGGGACGCGAAATAAATCTTCCCAAGTATCCAAGGTGCTGTACCGGGAATGTAACGGCCAAGCCAGGACTTAGCATAAACATATGATAACCCTGCCTTGTCGGAAAGTTTGGTGGCGCCAAGATTTTTTAGCAGGACAATCCAAATCGCAACGGTCCAATAACGACTTAAAAGATCGACAATAACAGCTACGCCCAGCACACCGAAGCCGATAGACATCCTACTCAGAGCAGAAAAATCAATCCTTGAGATGTAAACAACCAGGAATGAAATCAATAAGACATAGAAAACGGACGTAAGCACACGTTTTGACAGAAGCAGGTGAAAGACTTTTTTCATGCTCACCCCCTTATTGTATACTGCGTAGAGACATATCATGGACAAAAGAAAGATAATAATCATCGGGCCAGCCTATCCGTATAGAGGAGGTATTGCCCAATATAACGATCGTCTGGCTGAAGCACTAAAGCAAACGCATGAGGCTATAATTTTTTCTTTTAAGCGGATGTATCCTTCCTGGTTGTATCCTGGCGCTTCTGATAAAGAGGTCGGTATGGCTGGCCAGCAAACTGCTACTCGCGGAGTCATCGATGTATATAATCCTTTTACGCTGTTATCAACGATACGACAAATAAAGCATGAGAAACCTGACACCATTCTTATCACGTGGTGGACGCTGTTTTGGCAGCCGGCGATGGCTTTTCTTGCGTGGAGATTTTCGCGGTCCGGAATCAAGACCGTATTTATTTGCCACAATGTATTTGACCACGACGGTAACGGCCTTAAGCAAGCTGTTGGAAAAAAACTGTTATCCACTGCTGACGGTTACATCGTTCACTCAAGCACAGAAAAAGATACACTTAAAGCTTTATACCCATCAAAGCCGGTTCTGCAGCGCTTGCTTCCAATTTATTCGCAATTTCCGCCGCCGTCTGAAGCACTGCCGCGTCGAGCTCAGCTTGAGTTAATCTTTTTTGGGTTCATTCGGCCATACAAAGGGCTGGACGTGCTCTTAGATGCCATGACGCTCCTGCCGGATTCAACAAACGTATACCTAAGCGTGGTAGGCGAGTATTGGGGCGAAGCCCAAGAGTTGGAGGACATGGTTGCACAAAGAAAATTGGATAACGTTGAGCTTGTTAACCGATATGTCTCCATGGAAGAAGCGGCCAATTACTTTGAACGGGCTGACATATGCGTGCTCCCCTACATATCCGCAACAGGCAGTGCCGTACTTTCGCTAGCCTACAACTTCAACGTGCCAGTAATTGCGAGCAGGGCGGGCGGTTTGAAGGATGCGGTCACGGAAGGGAAGACTGGCTGGCTTGTGACACCATCAGATACGAAAGAGCTCGCACGCATCATCATTGACCGCATCGGCCTCGACAAGAAGACAATGCAAAACGACATCGAGACATTCTGTAAAAATAACGACTGGCTGGGGATGGCGGCAGCTATAGCCGACTTTACAGCCACTATCAAGAAAGCCTAGACTAAAACTTTATTTCTTGTACTGGATTTCTTTTATCCGCTCTAACTGGTCTTCGAGCAGGATGCGATTTGTTTTTAATAGATCGGCAATCACGAGTAGCGCAAACGAAAGGAGAGCACCGACAAGCATAGCGCTGCCGAAAACAAGCGACTGCAAATGGCCTGCTCCTTCGCCATTGAGCGCGAAAATGAGGAAGCGCACAAACGGCACTAGGCCGAGAATGAGAAAGACGACACCAAGTGTGACAAAAATGACATGCGGCTTGAACATAACGAAGCTGCGCATTATAGCTTGGCCGGATTTGAACATATGCTGCCAGATGTTTTTAAAAAGGCGGGACTCACGCGTTTTTTCGTTTGTCTCAATCGGGATGCTCGTAATGGCGATACGCTTATTGCCTGCCTGGATAATGGTTTCCATACAGTAACTAAACTGGGTGACGATATTGAGCTTAAGAAGCGAACTTCGCGAATAGGCCCTGAAGCCGCTTGCGGCATCCGGAAGATCAGTCCCGGCTGCCTTGTTGACGACCCAACTGCCGAAGCGCTGCATTATTTTTTTGAAACCGGAAAAATGCGCGATTTTACTTGTCTGGCGGTCACCAATTACAATGTCGGCTTTACCATCGATAATTGGCTTTACGAGATCTTTAATCCGCTCCTGCGGGTACTGATTATCGCCGTCAGTATGGACAACGATATCGGCTCCGTGTGCTAATGCATAGTCAACGCCGTCGCGGAACCCGCGGGCAAGTCCCATATTGCGCCGATGGTGGACAAAGTGTTTAACGCCGAGGCGCTTAGCAACTGCGACCGTGTCGTCGGTAGAGCCGTCATCGATAATAAGCCATTCGACCTGGTCGACGCCTGGTAATGTTTTTGGCATTGTTTTGAATACGAGCGGAAGCGTGTCGGCCTCGTTAAGACATGATATCTGGATAAAAACTTTCATATGGCTAGTTTAACATATAACAGAGGTCATTAGGCACTTCGGCCAACCCCGATGTACTGGAGCCCTGCCGCACTGGCGTCTTTTGCGTCGTATTTGTTTACGGCATCGAGAAGGACGCTGCCCTGCATATGCCGTGCGAAGTCACGCGCAGAATAGGCAAGAATATCTTCCCACTCGGTCGTAATGACCGTTACGTCTGCCCCATCTATTGCGGCCTCAATCGAGTTAACTTGATGAATGTCCGGAAGTAAATCAGGCGCCGCTTCTTCATGGGCTTGAGGGTCATAGGTAACTACGGTTGCGCCGTTTTGCTGCAAGATATTTGCAATGGCTACGCCGGGTGATTTTCGGACATCGGAGGTACCGGCTTTAAATGAGAGACCAAGGACCGCTATTTTCTTATCTGCCAGTGAACCAACGGCATCTTGGAGCTTATCGACGATGTAGCCCGGCATGGATTGGTTGAGGCTTTGAGCAGCCTGCATGATTTCAAGATCGACCCCATGCTCAAGGGCGCTTGATATCAAACCACTGACATCCTTCGGGAAGCAGCCACCGCCGTAGCCGCGTCCTGTATCAAGAAACGCCCGGCCGATCCGGTTATCGGCGCCCACCGCGTCCATAACCTCAACAACATCGGCATCGGCTTTGTCCGCGAGCTTGGCGATTGAATTAGCGAACGAGATTTTCAGAGCCAAAAAGGCATTTGCCGTTACTTTTATCAGCTCGGCGCTATTGAGGGTTGTAGCTATGTATTGGTCGCCGCGAGAGCCGGTTGGAATTCGGGCGATGTGGGCAATATGATCTCTGAACTGCTCGAGATCCATGTAAATGTCCAAAATAGCGTCGACGGCTTTCCTGTTGTCGCCTCCAACCACCACCCGGTCAAAGAACAATGTGTCGTACAGTGCCGTGCCTTCACGGAGGAATTCCGGGTTGGAAACATAGTCAATCGACGCATTTAATTTGCTAAATAACGCCTCGATTTGCTTACCGGTGCCAACCGGCACGGTGCTTTTTTGCACGTAGATAACACCTTTTTTTGCATGTTTCGCCGTCTCTTCGGCGGCCGCAAAAACATACGTCAGGTTTGAGCTGCCATCCGGATTATCTGGGGTACCGACACACGAAAAAACTACATCACTTTCAGGAACACTTTCTTTGTAGGAATCGGTTGGTATTAAGCTGCCGGCTTCCAGGGCGAGTTTGATAACCGGGTCGAGTCCTTGTTCATAAAAGAATGACTTGCCGGTCTTTATGACGTCCAGTCTCTCTTGATTTGGCTCTACTACGTAGACTTTGTAATTCGCATGAGCCAGGAGGGCGGCCGTTGTCAGCCCGACGTATCCCGCGCCGAGCACCGTAATTGTCTGTGGTTGCATAGGTAGTATTATAAGTCATCACCGTACCTGAATGATATAATTGAGAAATGATTACCGTAATTATCGCCGGGGGTTCAGGCACCAGATTATGGCCCCTCTCTACGTCCAGTAACCCAAAACAACTTCTTAAACTGACAAGTGAAAAGACAATGGTCCAAAGCACGTTCGACCGTGTTAAGAACATGTCCGAGGCTGTCTATGTCGTACCGGATATTTCACATGCCGATGCCTTAAAGGCGCAGCTACCCGAACTACAGGAAGATAACTTTGTCGTCGAGCCGGGCCGGCGTGGAACGGCCAGCTGTATTGTTGCCGCCTTGGCTCACGTGATTAAGCGCCATGGTATGGACATGCCGATTGCTTTCGTTCATGCCGATCACCACATTCGAGACAACGAAGGCTACAAAGAATCATTCAATGTCGCAGCAACGTACGCTCAGCAGTACGATCGCATAACACTTATCGGCATTGAGCCGACATATCCGGCAACCGGCTTCGGCTACATCGAAAAAGGGGATGTCGTTGAAGAAGGCCATCTTTGGAAAATCAAACAGTTCAAAGAAAAACCTGACTTTGAAACCGCAAAAGAGTTTATCAAAAGCGGCCGTTTCGTTTGGAACTGTGGCTATTTTGTCGGTACCGGAAAGAGCTTTTTGGCTGAATTTCAAAAGCACAACCCGCAGCGGATTCAAGACTATGAAGCCTTGCTGGCGGCACAAACGGCCGAAGACTACGAGAAGGCCTACTTGGCGTCAGAGAATGATGCCATCGACTATGCGCTGATGGAACGCTCCGACAACCTTCAGGTCATTCCGGCTTCGTTTGACTGGCGGGACGTTGGCAATTTCAATGATGTACACGAGGCCAACCAGCTTGATGAAAAAAACAACTATCAATCTGGAGATAATATCCACAGCGTCGAAATAGAGAACTCGTACATCCGTAACGAAGAGGGCGGCAAGCCCATAGCTGTTATTGGACTATCTAACGTTGTCGTCGTGAACACCAAGGATGGTATTCTTGTCGCCCGTAAAGACGTTAGCCATAAAGTCGGTGATATCGCTAAAAAAGTTCAAGCCTGACCTATGTGCGGCATCGTTGGCTATGTCGGAAACAGAAACGCGCAGGATACGTTACTAAACGGGCTGCGCCGTCTCGAATACCGTGGCTATGACTCCGCAGGCATACTGACACTTGCACAAAGTGGTGAAGCAACCAAGCTTCGGTCGCCCGGCAAAGTTGAAGAATTGGCAAAGCTCATAACGAGCCACCATGTCAACGACACGTTCGGCATAGGTCACACACGTTGGGCGACCCATGGAGCGCCCACCGAAAACAACGCCCATCCGCACCGCTACGGCGATGTCTTTATTGTGCACAACGGCATCATCGAGAACTACAAAGAACTTAAAAGTAGGCTACAGGACGCCCACTTTGTAACAGAAACAGACACTGAAGTCCTGGCGGCTCTGATTAATGAACTGTATCAGCGAAAAGACGTCAAACTTGAAGACGCTGTTACCCAGGCTCTAAAGCTTGTCAGAGGTGCTTATGGCGTTGCCGTTATGTCGCCCAAGGAACCAGGCAAGGTTGTTGCCGCTCGGCTCGGCAGCCCTCTCCTAATCGGCGTCGGCGAGGACGAAACGTTTGTTGCCAGTGATGCGGCGGCCGTAATTGCACACACCAGGCAGGTGATATACATGAACGACGGTGAGCTGGCCGTTTGCACGCCGGGCAATGTCGAGATTCGGGACCTTTCTTCCCAACCCGTATCAAAAAAAGTTGAAACAATTGAAGGCGACCTGCAAGCACTCCAAAAAGGCGGGTTCGACCACTACTTGCTCAAAGAAATCATGGAGCAGCCCGAAAGTTTGCGCTCGACGCTTAGCGGCCGGGTGATAAAAGATACCCAGACGCTTCGGCTTGGTGGACTGAACATGACAGACGACGAACTTCGTCAAGTCGAACATATCTTTCTTGTTGCCTGTGGCTCGGCAACCTATGCTGGTATGGTTGCCTCGTACTTTTTGGAGGACATGATGGACGATGTCATGGTGCATGTTGAAGTTGCATCTGAGCTACGGTATCGTCAGTTCAATTTGCCCCATAATTCAATCGCTATTTTCGTATCCCAGTCCGGGGAAACGGCCGATACGCTCGCTTGCTTAAAGGAGCTGAAGCAACGCGGTGTACGCTGTCTGGGTGTTATTAACGCAGTTGGGTCAACGATTGCCCGCGAAGTTGACGGCGGAGTGTATCTTCACGCGGGCGCTGAAATATCGGTGGCAAGCACCAAGGCATTTACTTCACAAGTTGCCGCCTTGTTACTGATTGGACTGGTTATGGCGCAGACCAAAGGTCTTTCTTCGCGAGACCTAAACAGCTACATTAACGAACTCGATGCGCTGCCCGGCGAAATTGAACGTCTCCTCGCCGAAAAGCCGGATGAAATCAAGCAAGTGGCTGATGCCTACCAGGCGTACGATCACGCTTTCTACTTTGGCCGGGGACCGCTATTCCCTATTTCGCTCGAAGGGGCTTTGAAGCTTAAGGAAACGACCTATATCCATGCCGAAGGGCAGCCGGCAGGCGAATTAAAGCATGGCTCAATTGCTCTCGTCGACGACCGTTTCTTTGAAGTGACGTATATCGATGAAAACTGGCTACCTGAGAAATCGATGAGCAACGTAGCTGAAGTCCAAGCCCGGGGCGGACACGTGATAATCGTGACCAATAGCAGCCGAGAAATGGAAGCCGAAAACGTTATCCAAATCTCGTCGCAGCTCAGGCTTCTGACTCCATTGTTATTCAACGTGGTCTCCCAGTTGTTTGCCTACTACGTAGCCGTTATGCGCGGTAACGATGTTGACCAGCCACGCAACCTCGCAAAGAGTGTTACGGTCGAATAATACCACTCATCATCTCATGGCAGGTTGCTGAGCTCTAATGGTATACTCGTATTAACGAACATAAAGCTTAGTGGGCGAGCAGTAGGGAGACAATGGAAAAAATACTTGCCCTGGAGAGTTTGCGTGGCCTAGCGGCTTTGATCGTAGTGCTGACACACTTCGGCTATGCATTTTATCCAGCCATGCTTATCGGCGGCACCAGCGCCGTTATTCATTCTCGGTTTGAACAGATTATTCTTCACTCGCCGTTCAATATATTAATTAGTGGGCAATTTGCTGTAATCTGCTTTTTTGTGTTGAGTGGCTTCGTGCTGTCCTACGGATACTTTTCCAAAGCTATCGATCTTGTCACGGCGACCATTAAGCGGTACTTTCGACTTGCCCCAGTCGTGTTCGTATCCGTCTTACTTTCATACTTCCTTTTAAAACTTGGTTTGTATCAGAACATATCACTGGCGGCTGCTACTCAATCTGATTGGCTAGAGCAGTTCTGGAAAATAGACATCACGTTGCGCGACGCTCTCTGGCAGGGTATCGTTGGCACGTTTGTTATTCAACCTCAGCCGACAACATCCCTTAATCCACTTTTGTGGACGATCTATTACGAATTAATCGGGTCGCTTTTGATTTTCGCGTTTTTAGGTCTCGCAGGAAAAGACCGACGTCGCTGGATACTCTATGGTATATTTGCGCTTGTATTCCTAAACACATACTATTTTGCCTTCATTGTCGGGATGTTGCTGTGTGACCTTTTTGTTCATAGACAAGAATCATTTAGAGCAGTGGGCTATTGGCGAAAAGGCTACAAGATTGCCATGCTTGTTGGCGGTATAGTATTAGCTTCATATCCATCCTATCTCGCATCAGGTCTTGACTTGGGAATAGTTCCGGCCTCGCTAATACTATTTCCTGAAAGCGGCTTAAACCAAAATATCCTTTATACAACTGCTAGTGTCATTTTCATTGTCCTACTTCTCACAAGCCATAGGATCAAGACAATATTGGAACGCAAAGTGTTCGTGGCCCTAGGTAGCATGTCCTACTCTCTATATGCAACGCATTTGCTAATACTTGGGTCAGTAGGGGCTTCGTTTTTCCTGTGGTTTCAATCATTCCTACCCTACAATGCGGCAGCTTTGGCTACATTCCCTTGTTTTTTGGCCGCCGCTATCTTGGTCGCCTACCTATTCAGGCGCTACGTCGATGAGCCGTCCATATTACTAAGTCGTAATATTGTTACATATCTTAAGTTAGATACTTGGAAGCACCGGAAAGACGACTCGGTCGAGACAATATTATAGTGATAGTACGATTTTGTGAAGCTTCATAATGAAAAGCTCTTTCGAAAAGCGCTTTGCCTTGCGACGCAGTAATGCAGGCGAAAAAGAAATAGAGTCCAGCCGTTCAATTGCTGCTGCCACTGCATTGGCTGTCTGCTCGTCGAACAGCACGCCGCTTTCACCGTCCTGAACGATATCGAGCGAACCGCCCTTGGCATACGCAACAACCGGTGCGCCGGCAGCCATTGCCTCGACTTGAACGATACCGAAGTCTTCTTCGGCGGGGAATATAACACCTTTAGCCTGATTGAGCGCTTCGGCGACGGCTTTGTCGGATGCGTTACCGAACCGCTCGGTAAAGAATTCAACCGTCGGACCAGCCATTGCGACCAGCCGGTCATGCTCGCTGCCACTGCCGTAAACCCTTAGCGGCAAGCTTAGCTTCGTTGCAGCTGCCACCGCAAGATCAATTCGCTTGTACGGTACCTGGCGTCCGATAGCAACATAATAATCAGCACGTTCTTTCGATGGAGCAAAGCGGTCAATGTCGACCGGCGGATGGACGACCGTACTCGGCTGCCCATAGTAGCGGGTAATGCGTTTTTGTACTTCGGTCGAATTGGCAATGAACACATCAATATGCTGGGCGGCTTCATAATCAGCTCGCTTCAGGCCGGGGACCATTAGGGGCATCATCAACCGGACGAGCCAGTTCAGGCGGCCAAAGCCGGGGTCTTTCTTGTACTCATCGTAGTGGCTCCAATAGTAGCGGATTGGCGTGTGGCAATAGCAAATGTGGACTTGGCCGGCCCGCGTTTTTCTGACTTGCTTAGCCTCGGCACTCGAGCTGGAAATGATAATGTCGAAATCGGACAAATCGAGCGCACGAAAAGCGTTAACGCGGAGCATCGGAAAAAACTTATGGAGTTTGCGCAGAGGCTTGGGAAGATTCTGCAGGTAAGTCGTACGGACGTCGTAGTTTTTAAAGGCCGGAACATTTTCGGGAATGTATGTCGAGGTATAAATCGGTGCTCCCGGAAACGCCTCGGCAAGAGCCAGTACCACGTTTTCAGCTCCCGCCATGTTTGTGAGCCAGTCGGCAACGATGGCAATTTTTGGCCGGACAGCAGCCACTACTTGGCTCCCCGTGCCCTGATGACAACCCACAAGGTTTTAAACATAATCCTCAAATCAAGCCAGAAGCTCCAGTTCTGCGCATAAAACGTCTCAAGCTCGATTCGTTCATCAAAACTCAGCTCGCTGCGGCC
>ERZ761609.41-NODE-41-length-191886-cov-69.603375_pt1 | contig 191886 bp, 145 predicted proteins | sample MGYA00511163_ERZ761609 | MGnify/ENA primary metagenome ERZ761609 (study PRJEB28899, sample SAMN02445070) | bioreactor sludge metagenome | biome: EBPR sludge | place: Australia: Brisbane, Thorneside Wastewater Treatment Plant | collected 2011-12-16 ... | reverse complement strand
CGTTGATGCCGTTGTTGGACGTTGCCGGAAGGCTGAAAGTTTCACCGGAGCAGATGGGAGGCACTTGCGTGAAAGTGGGCGTCACGTTGGAGTTCACCGTCACGGTCATGGTTTGGGTGGCGGCGCACTGTCCGACGGTGGGTGTGAAGGTGTAAGTCGTTGTATTTGTGGTGTTTATAGCGGGCGACCAAGAGCCGTTGATGCCGTTGTTGGAGGTTGCCGGAAGGCTGAAAGTTTCACCGGAGCAGATGGGAGGCACTTGCGTGAAAGTGGGCGTCACGTTGGAGTTCACCGTCACGGTCATGGTTTGGGTGGCGGCGCACTGTCCGACGGTGGGTGTGAAGGTGTAAGTCGTTGTATTTGTGGTGTTTATAGCGGGCGACCAAGAGCCGTTGATGCCGTTGTTGGAGGTTGCCGGAAGGCTGAAAGTTTCACCGGAGCAGATGGGAGGCACTTGCGTGAAAGTGGGCGTCACGTTGGAGTTCACCGTCACGGTCATGGTTTGGGGGGTGGCGCATTCTCCCATATTGGGCGTGAAGGTGTAAGTCGTTGTTGTCGTGTTGTTTACAGCGGGCAGCCAGGAGCCGTTGATGCCGTTGTTGGAGGTAGCGGGCAGCGTAAACGAGCCGCCGGAGCAGATAGGAGGTACTTGGGTGAAGGTGGGCGTGGTGCCGGGAGTGATGGTGATGGTAAATGACGGATTGGGGCTACACGCCGAAGAGGGATCGTAAATAAAAATGGTAGTGGTAGTGGTGATACTTTGGCCCGGCATGAGTTGTGTACCCAGGCCATTGGCAGCAGTATAATACCCTTCATTGCCGCTCAGGTTGGTGCCAGTTATGGCCGGAAGGGCATAGCTGCCGCAGATGGTTTGGTTGCCGGGATTGTTGAAGGTGGGGGTTGAAGGCGCCGGGGGCGAAGGAGGGACTACACATCCTGCATTCCCGTAGGTATTGGAAAGCGGGAGATAGTAGGCGCCGTTGCCGCCAGTAAGAGATACCTGATTGTAAACTATGGACTGATTACAACTCCCTCCTATGGAAAAAATGGTGGTTCTTGATCCAGAAGCAGCGCCATTAGTAAAGCCGCCCGCGGAGCGTGTACAACTGCTGGCGACAACATACACACACTCTCCCATTCCGCACAAAGCGCTGAAATTGTAGAGACCTGCCGTAGAACCGGAACTGTTTTGAAAAATGACGATAGAATTGGCTGGAATATCCACTCCTGCCCCTACAGCAATCAGATTGCTGCACCCGGCGTAAGCTCCTATATTGCCTGTAGTAATGCCACAGGGAGTTACTCCTATATTGCCGTTGTTGGTATTAACATCGTTGTTTTCAGCCCCTATGATGTTGTTGTTGGCATCATAATCCAATTGCAATTGGGAGGTATTGAATCCTCCGCCGGAGTGTATGATGATAAACTCGTTCAGTTGCTCCGTACCACACGCGTCCACCATCACGGCCACTACTGTGGGGCATTGGGCTTGTATTATATTAGGTGTAAAAATTCCTGCAAGGAAGATGCTGCTGATGACGATTTTGTTGAAGAGGGTGTGAGGTAAGACGACTGATCTCATAGCCTGTTTTTGGGTGCGAAAACGCATGAACGAATTTGGTACGCAATAAGAACGGCAAAGCTAATACTAATATCCTACAAGGTGAACCGGCGATGGTGTTAAGTGGTGGTAAATTATCTGATGGGAACGGCGGCTGGCTTCAAGCTGCTGGCTTCAAGCTGCGGTTTTGAATCTTAGTGAAGGGGGGACTACGCATTGGTATCTGGTTGAGTCACCCCTTCACTAAGCTCCCATTAAGCCCCTTGCATCACCATATCGCTGTACGACACGGCCACCAAGTCTTCGCTGCGGATGCCGAGCGCATCCATGTAAAACCGGCACTGCGCCTGCAACTCCTGTTCGCCCAGCAGCCCGTGATGATCCTGCGCCTCAATTTCTACAAAAGCGCCCAGTCCCTCCACTTCGTCCAAGTGGAATTTGACGTTTTCGATGAAATAGATTTCTCGCCTTTTCTTCACCTGCGCCAGCACGCCCAGCGCTTCCGACAAAACCGACAACAGCGACGCGCCCGGCTGCACCTCGTACAGCAATACCTCCGACTTGCCCGGCTCGGCCTCATTGTCGCGGCAGTAGTGGATGAGCGCGTTTTCCACGTTGCCCTCGCGGAGTTTGAGGCGGCCATGCGGCACGCGGAAGTAGGTGTCGGTCTGGAAATCTGTTCCGGCCAAGCGGGCAGACTGCTCTTGCAAATAAGCGCGAACGGCCTCGTGGGCGGCGCTTCTGGCTTTGATTTCTATGTTGATCGGCATGGCAGGAAGATGTAAAGTATATGAGGAGGCAAATTTGGAGAGAAACTTTTCAAACTTCGTCAGCAAAAAATGAGATTTTTTTTGGCAGTTATGGAAGAAACCCGGCAGGTCCGCGTAACACAGATGAACGCAATTCAAATTCTTCATCAAAAAAATGGAAGTCATGAAAAATCAATTCATCCGTCCGGTACTCAGCTTCACCATGTTTCTGACTGTCATGCTGTTGTTTACCAGTTGCGAGGACTTGTCGTCCACTGAATCGCCCAACCAGATGAAAGTAGGTCTTGTCGAAGATTTAGGCGCCGGGAAGGCTGCGTCTATGTGCGCTTGCCTGCAAACTCAATACCCCGCAGAGGAACTGTCGCAGGCTGAAAGAGAAGCGCTCCTGTTCATGCGCGAGGAGGAAAAATTGGCCCACGATGTGTATCAGGCATTGCTGGGACGCTGGAATGTGGAGGTTTTTAGCAATATATCAAAATCTGAACAGCGGCATACGGATGCCATTCTCTGCCTGCTCCAAAAGTATAATTTGACCGATCCGGTGGGATCCAATGGCCCCGGCGTTTTTCAAAATGCTGATTTACAAGCCCTCTACACGGTTTTGGTACAACAAGGCAGCGCAAGTAAAGAGGCGGCATTCAGAACAGGCGCTCAAATCGAAGACCTCGACATTCGAGACCTCATGTCGGCTACGCCCGACATCAACAATGCCGATATTCTGGCGGTATTTGGAGAACTCACCAAAGGCTCCCGCAATCACCTGCGCGCCTTCACCCGGCAGCTCGTCCAACTCGGCGCAACCTATACGCCGCAATACATCAGCGCTGAAACTTATGCGCAAATCATTGCTTCGGAGCACGAACGCGGCGGTTCTGCCTGTGTGTCTAATTGCAACGGAAACCAACAGGGTAATGGATGCAACAACAACCGCAGAGGACGGCAAGGCGGCAACGGCAATTGCGACCACAATGGCTCAGGTAACGGCGGCAATGGCTGCAATGGCGGAAATGGTAACGGTGGTAATGGCAACGGCGGGAACGGAACCGGCGGAAATGGTAATGGTGGTAACGGCAACGGTGGGAACGGAACCGGTGGAAATGGTAATGGTGGTAATGGCAACGGAGGAAACGGCAACGGCGGAAATGGTAATGGTGGTAATGGCAACGGAGGAAACGGCAACGGAGGCAACTAATTTTTAAACAATAACTTCTCAAAATGCCCGGAGTGTGCATCGGATTGCGCGCTCCGGGTTTATCTTTGATCGCCGTCTGAACAACCGACCATGCTCATTTCAAAGAAAATATGCGATGAATTGGATGATCTGCAAATCATTCGCAAGGCATTGGCGGAAACCGATTACTTTTCTTGTCTGTACGAACGATACGAAGCGCAACTCCTGCGATACGTTCAGCGGGTTGCCGCCCTGTCGGAGGAGGAAGCGCAGGACGTGCTTCAAGAGGCATTTATCAAAATCTGGCGCCACCTCAACGCCTTCGACCCCCAACTTCGACTGTCTTCCTGGATGTATCGCATCGTACACAATGAGGCGGTGTCTGCTCTCAGAAAAAAGACCTCGTTTGGCAAAGATCAACAATTAGTTATAGACGAATCACTTCAATCCCGGTTGGCTGCCGAATGGCCCGATCTGGGCTACAACGATGAAATCGAAGACCGGGAACATGCGATCCGTACGGCATTGTCGGAGCTTGCCTTGCCACACCGCGAAGTGCTGGTGCTGCGTTTTATGGAAGACATGAGTTACGAAGAAATTTCCGATGTGCTCAAAATTCCCGAAGGCACCGTCGCCACCCGGCTCAATCGGGCTAAAAAGGCGCTTGCCGCCGCCTTTGCATCCTACTCATCCAACACAAAAAGGCCGTAACCATGAAAAACTCGGAACGACTTATCCAAGCCATCAAAGAACGCCGGATTGCACCGGTACCCAAGGCTTTTTTTACAGGACGGGAACTGCTGTTGTGGTTGGTCTTTGCCTTGTCGGCTTTGCTGGGTGCGGCGGCGTTTTCGGTCATACTTTTCAGTATTCAGCAAACTGATTTTTACCTGCTCCAACACAGCGGACACTCCCGGCTGGAACTGTTGTTGAGTTGGTTGCCCTTTGTTTGGATGGCGTTTCTGTTTGTGTTTCTGGGGCTTTCCATGTTCAGCTTTCGCAATAGCCGGCGAGGTTACAAGTGGCGGCTGACTCATTTGGCAGCGTACAGTTTTGGATTCAGCGTTTTGTTGGGCACCGCGTTTTTTTTGGCAGGCGGCGCGGCACGTCTTGAACGGGCATTCGATGTTCGGGTGAGCATTTACCAAAGTATGGAGGAAAAAAAGATAAAAGTATGGTCTATGCCCGAACAGGGCTACCTTTCCGGAGTCATAGAAACCGTTGATGGAGAGGAAATGACCATCCGCGATTTTGACGGAAAAATCTGGGCCATTGACATTTCCAACGCTTTTGTAGCGCCCGTGCTGGCTTTGGACGCAGGCGAGCAAGTAAAACTGACCGGCCGGATGACCTCTGAAGGCCGGTTTGAAGCCGATGGCGTTCGCCCCTGGGGTGGGCCGGGATTTCGGCATCAGAAAAAATAGCCGCTCGATTTTCAAAAAGTCCTACCTTTGCCATTATGAATCGCTTTTGCGGCATATTATTATTTTCCGCGTACGCCTTTGCCGTGTTGGTTCCGCCTGCTTTCAAACAAGAACTGGGCAAGTTGGACCACCTCCTGAATCACTATCAGGAGCACCGCGCGGAAACGCCCGATATGTCGCTCATCGCCTTTCTAAAAATGCACTACGGAGAGCAATTTGCCACCCACAGCGCCGACCACAGCCACAACAACCTCCCCGGCAAAACCTCTCAGGATCATACCCATGCCGTAGCTTGCGGTTGCAGCGTTTTTGAGCTGATCTGCCATTTCGATTGGAGCCTGCGCCGTCCAGCACCCCAACAACATACCCTTTTTCCCACCGAAATAAACCTTCTCTCCACCCTGCACGCCTCCGGCATCTGGCAGCCCCCCAAACACGTCTGACCTCACCACTCACCCCACTCACACACTCACACACTCACACACTCATCACTGATTCAACATGTTAGACGCCATCATTCGGCTGTCTGTCAACAATAAGCTCATTGTGGGCCTCTTCACTGCCGCGCTCATCTTTGCCGGCGTATATGCCTTCGTTCAGCTACCGATAGACGCCATTCCCGATATTACCAACAACCAGGTGCAGGTACTCACTGTGAGTCCTACCCTGGCCACTCAGGAGGTGGAACAATTCGTCACCGCCCCCATTGAACACGCCGTGCGCTCCATTCCCGGCGTGGTCGAACTGCGCTCCATCTCGCGTTTCGGCCTCAGCGTTATCACCGTCGTTTTCGAGGAGCGCATCAATCCCTATCTGGCCCGGCAGCTCATTTCCGAAAAGCTCAAGGTAGCCGAAGAAATGATCCCGCCCGGCTTCGGCACGCCCGAAATGGCCCCCATCTCTACCGGCTTGGGCGAAATCCTGCACTACCGCGTAGAGCCGCTGCCGGGCTACGAAAACCGCTACACCGCCACCGATCTGCGCACCATTCAGGACTGGATCGTAAAAAGGCAGCTCTCCGGCATTCCCGGCGTGGTCGAAATCAACAGCTTCGGCGGCTTCCTCAAACAATACGAGGTGGCCCTCTCGCCCGAACGCCTGCGCAGCTTCGGCATCGGCATCCAGGAGGTGTTTCAGGCCCTGGAAAACGCCAACGAAAACACCGGCGGCGCTTACATCGAGCATACCAACAACGCCTATTTCATTCGCAGCGAGGGACTTGTGCAATCTTTGGACGACATCCGCCAAATCGTGGTGCGCGACAATGCCGGCGCTCCCATCAAAATCGGCGACATCGGCGAGGCCCGCTTCGGCCATGCCGTCCGCTACGGCGCCGTCAGTCACAACGACGAGGGCGAAATTGTGCTCGGCATCGTCATGATGCTCAAAGGCGAAAACGCAGCCCGCGTCATCCGCCGGGTCAAAGAGCGCCTCGAAGTAGTCAAAAAATCGCTGCCCGAAGGCGTCACCGTCACGCCCTTCCTCGACCGCGAAAACTTGGTCAATCGCACCATCGCCACCGTGCGCAACAACCTCACCGAGGGCGCCCTCATCGTCATCTTCGTGCTGGTGCTGCTGCTGGGCAACTGGCGCGCCGGCCTCATCATCGCCTCCGTCATCCCGCTGTCCATGCTCTTTGCGCTGTGGATGATGCACCTCTTCGGCGTCAGCGCCAACCTCATGTCACTCGGCGCCATCGACTTCGGCCTCATCGTGGACGGCGCGGTCATCATCGTGGAGGCTACGCTGCACTTCCTGGCTGTCAGGGTTTTACAAAAACAGGGAGAGGGCGCCACCCGCTTCACCCGCGCCGAAATGGACGAAAACGTCAGCACGGCCGCCAGCCGCGTCATGCGTTCTTCAGTCTTCGGCATCATCATCATTCTCATCGTGTATCTGCCCATCCTTTCGCTGTCGGGCGTCGAGGGCAAGATGTTCAGACCCATGGCCCAAACGGTGTCCTTCGCGCTCATCGGCGCTTTGATCCTGTCGCTCACCTACGTTCCCGCCGTGTCGGCTTTGGTGCTCAGTCGCCGAATCAAAACGACGCATACCTTCTCTGACCGCCTCATGGAGTGGTTGAAAAAACTGTATGCACCCTCGCTCGAACTGGCCCTGCGCTTTCCCAAGTTCATCATCGTTTCTACGCTGCTCGTCTTCTCGCTCAGCGTCGGATTGTTCCTGCGCATGGGCGGCGAGTTTATCCCCACCTTAGATGAAGGCGACATCATGATGCACGGTTTCCTGCGGCCCGGCACCTCGCTGACGCAGACTTTGGAAAGCCATCGCTTGGCGCAAAAAATCATCCTCGACAACTTCCCCGATGAAGTCGAGCAGGTCATTTCCAAAATCGGTTCCGCCGAAATTCCCACCGACCCCATGGCCATCGAAACCGCCGACAACATCATCCTGCTCCGCGACAAATCGCTCTGGAAACGCGCCGCTACCAAGGCCGAATTGGTAGAACTCATCGAGGCAAAAGTCCACGAGATTCCCGGCATGGCCTTCGAGTTCACGCAGCCCATCAAAATGCGCTTCGACGAAATGATGACTGGCGTGCGCTCCGATATTGCCGTCAAAATCTTCGGTGAAAACCTCGACTCCCTCGCCCGCGCAGGCCACCGCGTCGAGCGCCTCCTCTCCGCCATCGAAGGCGTGGAAGACGTCAAAACCGAGCAAATAGAGGGCCTCCCGCAAATCGTCGTCAAGTTCAATTACGGCCAGATCGCCCGCCACGGCCTCCACATCCGCGATGTCAACGAGACCATCCGCGCCGCCTTTGCCGGGGCCACCGCCGGCACCGTTTTTGAAAACGAACGCCGTTTCGATCTCGTCGTACGCCTCAATACCCTCCACCGCAGCCGCATCGAAGACGTGCTCCAACTGCCCCTCAGCACGCCCTCCGGCGCGCTCATCCCGCTCTCCGAAGTGGCCGAGGTGCGCTTCCTGCCCGGCGCCGCACAGATCAGCCGCGACGACGCCCAGCGCCGCATCGTCGTCAGCGCCAATGTGCGCGGCCGCGACATCGAAAGCGCCATCGCCGAGGTGCAGTCCGTCATCGAGTCGCGCCTCCGCCTGCCCTCCGGCTACTCGGTGCAGTACGGCGGCCAGTTCGAGAACCTCCAGGCCGCCAAAGCCCGGCTCTCCATCGCCGTGCCGGTCGCTTTGGCCCTCATTTTCATGCTGTTGTATTTCGCGTTCAACTCCCTCAAAGAAGGCTTGCTCATCTTCACCGCCATCCCCATGGCCGCCGTAGGGGGCGTATTGGCCCTGCTGTTGCGCGGCATGCCCTTTTCTATTTCGGCAGGCGTGGGCTTCATCGCCCTGTTCGGCATCGCCGTGCTCAACGGCATCGTCATGATCGCATATTTCAATCAACTCGAAAAACAAGGCATCGTCAACGTCTATCAGCGCATCACAGAGGGCGCGCTCACCCGCCTCCGCCCCGTACTCATGACCGCCGCAGTGGCCTCGCTCGGCTTCCTGCCCATGGCCCTCTCGCACGGCGCCGGCGCCGAAGTGCAACGCCCTTTGGCCACCGTCGTCATCGGAGGCTTGCTCACTTCCACGCTGCTCACATTAGTGGTACTGCCCGTCCTGTACGCCATGTTTTTCAAATCAAACCAAGAACAATGAACTGCATAAATTCATTCATTATCAATATTTTAAGACAGGTTTTTGTGGCGGCTACCCACACCGGCTCCACCCCCGGCCCCTCCAAAGGAGGGGAGAAAGCAGGCGGTGGGTACCGGGTCGTTCGCTCTATGGCCTCCTTCGGTCGGCCATCCGCTACCGCCCCTGCCGCAACGTGGCTCTGGGCATTGGTGCTTGCCCTTGTCTGCGCCGTTCCGCTGTGGAGCCAAACGTACCTCAACGAGCAGCAGGCCCTCGAACTGGTACTCCAATCGCACCCGTCCGTACAGGCTGCCGGCCTGCGCATGCAGCAGCAACAAACCCTGCAAGCCGCCGCCGCCCAGTGGCAGCCCGCCGATCTCTTTCACAACATCGCCGCCGACCCCGACTACGGCATGTTCGGCACCACGGCTTTCGGATTCAATCAGGCTTTCCCGGCCCGCAAGATGACGCAGGCGCGCCGCCTTTATTACCAGCGCCGGGAAGCCGCCGCTGCCGCCGGGTTCATGCTCACGCGCAGGCAGGTAGCCCGCTCCGTCAGCGAACTCTATCAGCACATCGGCTTCATACAAAGCGAAGCGGGACTCTATCGGCGTTTAGACAGCCTCTACCAGTCGGTGGCGGCCATTGCTCAGTTGCGCTACACTGCCGGCGAGGTTTCCAAAGCAGAGCAGCTCGCCCTCGAAGACAAAGCCGCCCAGATGCGCCTGGCCCTCCAAACCACCGGCCACGAAATCGAATTCGACCGCGTCGTATTGGGGCAGGTGCTGGGCATTCCGGGGCAGGTATTTCCCGTGTCGGGGCCGTTTCAGCCCATGAGCTTCTCCCTTGCCGATACGGCCTTAGTAGAAAACTCCGCCCGTTCTGTATTGTACCGTACGTCCATAGCCATCTCCGAAGCCGAACAAGAAGTCGTAGCCGCCCAGCGTGCGCCTGTATTCTCCGGCGGCCTCATGGTGCAATACCTGCCCAACGGACGAGTGCTGCCCGGCTGGCAATTGGGGCTGCAAATTCCATTGATAACCAAAAGTTTGCGTGCCGATCAAGCGGCTGCCGCTCTCGGTGTTCAGTCTGCCGCCGCCGACTACCGCGCCGACTTGCTGGAGCAGCGCACCCAATTGGCGCACCTCCTGCACGAGCAGGAAAAGTACCAGATTCGATTGGAGTATTACACCGCCAAAGGCAAGGCATTGGCCGATGAGTTATTGCGCATGGCTGTAGCCAACTACCGCGCCGGCGAAATCGGCTTTGTTGAACTCACACAATTCGCCGAACAGGCCGCCGCCATTGAGTTGGACTATTTAGAAAACCTGCTCGGCCTGAACATGGCCATCATCCAATTGCGCACGCTGACGGGGCAGTGAATGACTACTTAGCATTTTATTCAAAGCCACAACCGCGCCGTGGCGCGGCATTAGCCGTTAGCTTATTTTTCGATAAGGAGGAAGATTTTCCTCATGGGGAAATTTCTAAATGCACTTTTGAACACGAATTCTTCTTCTTTTGGAAAACCAAGCTAATGCCACGCAAGGCGTGGTAATAGCTAACAGCCTATGTGAAATGCCAGATGAATACTAAAATTAAAAAATTCTCACCATGAAAAAATACATCCTTCTTTCGGGTCTTGCCCTCATCGCGGCGGCCTGCGGCACCAAAAATGCCGAACCCGTTTCCGAAGCGCCCGCCGCCGAAGAAATCCACGAGCGCATCAGCCTCAGCGCCGAGCAATTCCGGCAGGCCGGCATCCAAACCGGCACCTTCAGCTACCGCACCATGCAGGAGTACTTCCCGGCGGCGGCAGAACTGTACCTCGGCGCAGAACATACGGCATCCGTCAGCACCATCACCGAGGGCATCGTTTCGGAATTGCGGGTCACGCTCAATCAGACGCTCCGCAAAGGCGATGTCGTGGCGGTGCTGCACAAGCCCGGTCTGCTCGATTGGCAGCAGGAATATTTAGAGCGCAAAGACCGCATCGCATTTTTGAAAATGGAGTTGGAGCGCTACAAAACCCTCGCTGCCGACAATGCCACCGCCACAAAAAATCTGCAAAAAGCCGAGGCCGACCTCCGCGAGGCGCAAACCTCCCAAACCCTGCTGGCTGCCAAACTGCGTCAATACCAGATTGATCCTGAATTGGTTACGACATCCAATCTCAAAACGCAAATCATGTTGCGCGCGCCCATTTCGGGTACCGTTACGAAAATCCATTCGGGACTGGGCGCTTCTTTGGCTCCCGGCGCTGCGCTGGTGGACATGGCCGATTATTCGCGCGTTCAGCCGGTGGTGTATATTTTTGAAAAAGACATTCACCGCGTGAAAGTAGGCGCACGGGTGCTGTTGTTTTTTGCCGCCGACCCCGGCCGTACCTTCCCGGCTGTTATTACCAACATGGACGGCGCCGTGGACCGCGAGCGGCGGGCGCTGCGCGCTTTTGCCCGTTTCGAGCAGTCGCCTGATAAGCTCGCTGCGGGGGCATACATGGACGCGAAAATTGCGCCCTCCGCAGGCAGCGAAACCCAGGCATTGCCGGAAGCCGCTGTGGTGCGCGAGAGCGATGGGCAGTATATTTTTATTTTGGAACTCGAACGCGCAGACGGGGTCATATTCCATAAAGTGGCGGTACAAACAGGAGCCGTGGAAGGTGGCTTTGTGGCCGTGACGCCGCTGGAGCAGTTGCCAAAGGATGCAAAAATCGTGTTGCAGGGCGCGTATTATGTGTCGGCTCAGGGCGCGGGGATAGAGGTGGAGGAGTGAGGCAGGGGTGAGTGAGTCAGGGGTGAGTGGGTGAGGGGTGAGTGGGTGAGTGGGTGAGGAGTTGTATCTTTGCCTCATAACTTATGCCATTGCCATGAAGAAATACAGCTTGCTCTTTCTGCCGTGCCTGCTTTTGTCCGTCTGCCTGACGGCGCAGCCCTGTCCTGATAAACCATATATCAAAGCGCCTGAATTGTCGGATGCAGTCCGCAAGACTTTTGAGGCTCAATTGGCTCAGGCTCAGACGACTTACGAGGCTCGCCCCGATGATGCCGATGCGCTGATATGGATGGGGCGTCGCACCGCATATCTGGGCAGGTACATGGAGGCCATTGAGTTGTTTGGAAAGGGCGTGGAAAAGCATCCCGCTGATGCCCGTTTCTTGCGGCACCGGGGTCATCGCTACCTCACGGTGCGCTGTTTTGATGCGGCCATCGAGGATTTTCAGGCTGCCGCCCGGCTCACCCGCCGCCTTCCCGACGAGGTCGAACCCGACGGTTTGCCCAATGCCCGCAACATTCCCACCAGTACTTTGCAATCCAATATTTGGTACCATCTGGCGCTGGCGCATTACCTCAAAGGCGATTTTAAAAAAGCCCTGCCCGCCTGGAAACGTTGTGTGGAGCTTTCCCAAAATCCCGACGGGCTGGTTTCTTCTACGCATTGGTACTACATGACCGCCCGACGATTGGGTCTGCAAAGGAAGGCGGAAAAGGCATTGCAGAAAGTCGGAAAGGATTTGGATATTATTGAAAATCAGGACTATTATACCTTGATTCAGTTGTATCAGGGCCGAATAGGGGAGGGGGATGTTCAAAAAATGCTGAGGACTACCGACAACGCGCTGAGCAATGCTTCATTGGGCTACGGCTATGGCAATTGGCTGTGGTACAATGGGCGGCAGCAGGAAGCCCGGCAGGTTTTTGCTCAAATCACGCAGGGCAGCTCCTGGGCGGCTTTCGGGTTCATTGCAGCGGAGGCAGAGTTGAGCCGGAAATAGAAAAAGGCGCTCCGTATCCGAAGCGCCCACACAAACTATAAACAAACAAAAAACATTAGCGAAAGAATATCGGGATAACAAAGGAGTAAAGGTTTTGTTCCAAAAAAAATGGCCTTATATCATCTTTCCCGCAAACGCAAATTCAGCCAATTCCTTGCGTTTGCGCGGCGTCAGTTCGCGGGTACGGAAGGGTTCCTCCAACTTTTCAGGTTCGTCCAAATAGCCGATGGAGATGAAACAAACGGCCTCCATGTCGTCGGGAATTTGGAAAGTTTCAATGGTTTTTTGCATATCGAAGCCGCCCATCTGATGGCCGAAAATGTCCATAGCGGCGGCTTGCAGCAGCAGGGTGGTATTGGCCGCCCCGACGTCGTGCAGGGCATGGCGATTGTGTTTGCCGTTGGAGGCGAAGTTCTTGCGGGCAAGGCTCAGCAGCAACACGGGAGCGCCGTCGGCCCAGCGGTTTCCGGGCAGGAGGCAGTCATACATTTGCTGAAAAACAGGCTCGCCTTTGTGCGCGTACAGATATACCCAGGGCTGCTCGTTCATGCTGCTCGATGCCCAGGAGGCTGCCTCTAAGAGGGTCATCAGCGTATCGTGTTCGATGGGGCGGTCGGCGAAGGAGCGCGCACTCCAGCGCTGACGAATGAACTCATGCACAGGATATTGCGTGGCCGCTTCTTTGGCGTTTATGCTTTCCGGTTGGAGAATGGTATCCATATTATTGATGTCTTGCTTTCTTGAAAGCTGTTGAAACAAACCGATGGCGGGAGTGTTCAATGAGCGATTTGCATTTTGGCGAATATGAGTGTATCTTTGCACCCGAAATGAAACGCAAACTGTCCATATCACTGCTTTTTGTCGCGCTCCTCATGGCGCTGTCGCCCTGCGTGGAGGTCTTCAGTTTTGCGTTGCAACGCCATTTTTCCCACAGCGAAATGTCTTGCTGCAGCCGTCCCTCCACGGTGGAAGAAAAAGCAGGCAAATCCGGTTGCAAAAAAACGGACTTGGCTGAAACCGGCGCTTCCTGTGGGCATTCCGGTGAAGAACAACACGGACAGTGCGGCTCCCAGTGCCATTGCTCCTGCTGCGGACATGCCGCTACGTTTTTCATTGCGTATCTGTTTGATTTTCAGTATATAGAGATAGCGTATCAACAACCCTGTTATAGCTCCGGTTATCATTTCGATTACACAGAAACCATCTGGCAGCCGCCCCGCATAGTGGGATGATTTTGGGGCATTGTAGTTGCTCAGAACTATTCAGTTTCAAGCTACATGCCTCAAGTCCTGTATCCCATAGCTCGTAGCTCGTAGCTCGCGGCTCGTAGCTTTTGGACGGGACTGAATAGCTATTTTTCATCCATATATTCCTCCTTCCGGCGAACTGTTCGGCGGGCTGTGGATATGTAAAATCATCCAACCATGCGAATCATTATATTCAGGCTCAGCGCCATATTACTGCTGTTTACCTCGCTGTCGGCAGCAGCGCAAAATCAAGATCATAACACTTTGAAAATCTGGGTAAACGGTGCCTGCGGTATGTGCGAAGACCGCATTCAGAAAACCGCACTGCGCACGCCCGGCGTTCACACGGCCGTTTGGGACGAGCACACCAAAATGCTGACCGTCACCACCGGGGCCAAATTCAAAGAGGACCAATTGCACCAGAACATTGCACAAGTCGGCCACGATACCGAAAAAGTAAAAGCGCCCGATGATGTGTATGAAAACCTGCACGCCTGCTGCCACTACGACCGCAGCGATGTGCCGCCTTCCCAAAAATCGAAGACGATCAGAGGCAAGGTTTTGGAGGAGCTGAAAAAAGGAGAAGAATCGCCGCTCATCGGGGCGGTAGTGCATTGGCTCGGCACCTCGCAGGGCAGTACCACCGATGCCGACGGCCATTTTGAATTAGAGCCGCATCCGGGCAGCAATCGCTTAGTAGTCAGTTATATCGGCTACCGGCCCGACACTGTTGAGGTGAAGGACGGCTTCGACTTGGACATTGTGCTGTCCAATACGCATACGCTCAAAGAGGTGGAGGTTTTTTACAGAAAAAAAGCCACCGAGGTTTCCTTTTTCTCGCCCATTCAGGTGCAGGTCATCAGTGAAAAAGAGTTGCTCAAAGCGGCCTGCTGCAACCTCTCGGAGAGCTTTGAAACCACGCCTTCCATTGATGTCAATTTTACCGACGCTGTAACCGGCACCCGCCAGATTCAACTGCTCGGATTGGCCGGTCCTAACATCCAGATCACCCGCGAGAGCATGCCCGATGTGCGCGGGTTGTCGGCCCTGTACGGCATGAATTACACCGCCGGCTCCTGGGTCGAGGGCATCCAACTGAGCATGGGCGCGGGTTCGGTTGTCAATGGGTTTGAAGCCATCGCCGGCCAGATCAATGTGGAATTGCGCAAGCCCGAAACCTCCGACCTGATGTATCTCAACCTCTATGCCGCTACGATGGGCCGCTACGAGGGCAACGCCAATTTTAGCTACAAAATCAATGAGCAATGGAGCGGCGGCGTCCTCTTGCACGGCAAAAGCCAGCAGCGCGAGGTGGACCACAACCACGACGGATTTTTGGACAACCCCCTCAGCGATGCGCTCATCGCCATCAAACGCTGGGGCTTTCAGGGCAAAAAAGGCTGGGAGGCGCAGTTTGGTCTCAAAGGCGCACTGCTCAATGACAAGAGTGGCGCCACGGGCTTCCATGAAGACGTGGAGCTGCATACCGGCCACTGGTGGGGCGCATCGGTGGCCACCAAACGCGCCGAAGTCTGGGCCAAAATCGGCAGGGTGCTACCGAATAAACCCCACACTACCTACGGCCTGCAACTATCGGCCACCCGCCATGAGCAGCGCGCGTACTTCGGCCTGCGCAGTCTGAACGCCGACCAGAAATCGGCTTACGCCAACTTCATTTTCCAGAGTATCATCGGCGATACCCGCCACACCTACCGCACCGGCGCGAGTTTTCAGTGGGACAATTTTGAGGAAAACGCCAACAACCGCTGGTATGACAGAAATGAGCAGATTCCCGGCGCTTTTTTTGAATACACATACAAACCTGACGATAAGTTGACGGCCGTGGCAGGCATTCGCGCCGACTACCACAACAACTACGGGCTGTTTTTTACGCCGCGCCTGCACGTTTCCTACACGCCCCGCGATCTGACGGTCTTTCGCATCTCGGCAGCCAGAGGGCAGCGCACCGCCTCCGTCTGGGCTGAAAACATCGGTATCTGGGCCTCCAATCGCAACATCGTTTTGCATGGCGATGCCGAAGGGCTTCCCTATGGCCTGCGCCCGGAAATAGCCTGGAATTTCGGTCTCAACTTCACGCAAGGCTTTGAAATAAACCACCGCGCGGCTACTTTCACGGCCGGCGTGTATCACACCAATTTTGTGAATCAGGTGGTGGTTGATTTCGACAAAGGTCCGCAGGAACTGCACATCGGCAACTTGGACGGGCGCTCGTTTTCCAACAGCGCTATGGCTCAGTTGGATGTGGAATTGCTGGCGGGCTGGGACCTGCGATTGGCCTACCGTTTCAACGACGCCCGCACCACCTTTGCGCCCGGCTTGCTGGAACGCCCGCTCTTATCTCGGCACCGGGCTTTTCTCAATACTGCCTACGAAACCAAAAGCGGCTGGCATTTCGACTTCACGCTCAACTGGCAGGGCGCTCGGCGTATTCCGTCCACGGCCTCCAATCCGGCGCAGTACCGGGCATTGGAGCGCTCGCCGGATTACTTCTTGGCCAATGCGCAGATCAGCAAGCGCTGGGGCGATAAGTACGATTTGTACATCGGGGCGGAAAACATTTTTGCATACACACAGCATCATCCCATCATCGGCGCCAATGATCCCTTCGGGCCGTATTTCGACAGCACGCTGGTATGGGGGCCTATTTTTGGTCGCAATATCTATGTGGGAGGCAGATGGCGGATAGCGAGGAGGTGAGTCAAGTTTTGAAGGGGTGACTGCGGGCAGTGATCTCGGACGGGGCGCCCCTTCATTGCTCATAATTGTAAGCAGTTGAGTTGAGTACACTGTTTTTTCATGTCAAACATTCGCTATCTTTGCCCTTATGAAAAGATACTTCAACACCACCGGGTTTTGTAATCCTGAAAAGCACTACATGGTCAATCCCTTTCGGGATATATACGATGACATTTTGCGGCTTGTCGAAGCTGAGCAGTATTTTCTCATTCATGCGCCCCGGCAGAGTGGCAAGACTACCTTCCTGCATTCGTTGGCGCACCGTTTGAATCAGGAGGGAAAGTATATATCAGTAGTGGGATCGCTGGAGGCAGCAGGGTACTCCAGCATAACTGTAGCAGATGCCAATTGGGTGATGGTCAAGTCTCTGTATCAAAACGCAAAACTTTTTCTGACTGAAGACTATGTGCCTCGGAATCCGGATCATTATACCAAAGACTCTTCACTTTTTCAGACGTACCTGATGGACTGGTGCGAGGAGCTGCCTAAGCCGGTCGTATTGCTGTTGGATGAAGTGGATGCTCTGTACGACGACGTGCTGATATCGGTACTGCGGCAGTTACGCGATGGTTTCCAGCGGCGTCCGAAGTTGTTTCCACAGTCAATAGCCTTGGTGGGCCTGCGCGACATCCGCGAGTACAAAATGCGCGCCCGTGCCGACAATCCCTCCATTGGCGCTGGTTCGCCCTTCAATGTCAAAGCCGAGTCGTTTTTCTTACCCGTCTTCAGCCTCGAAGAAGTGCGCGGCCTTTTGCAACAACACACAGACGACACCGGGCAGGTTTTTACAGAGGAGGTACTCCAAAAACTATACGAATACTCCGGCGGGCAACCCTGGCTTACCAACGCATTGGCCAACCAAATTGTGGTCAAAATACTGAAAGGAGACTACTCCCGTGCCATCACGCCCGATATGGTGGAAGACGCCAAAGAGCGCCTCATCGCGCAGCGGCAAACGCATTTGGACAGTCTGGCCGATAAAATACAGGAAGAACGTGTGCGACGCATCGTCACCAACATCATTTCCGGTGGAGATATACAATTTGACGGCGCCGACGACAATCTCCGCTATTGCCGCGATCTGGGCATCATTACAGCCAAGAGTCCGGTGCAATTTGCCAATCCCATTTACCGGGAAATCATCACCCGCATCATGAGTGCCGGTTTTCAGGAGAGCATCAATCAGGACATCGCCCAAACCTCGTGGTACCTGCGACCGGATGGCTCGTTGGACATGGACAAGCTGTTGGAGGCTTTTGTGGATTTTTACCGCTGGAATTCCGAATCCTGGCTCGAACGCTTTCAGTACAAAGAGGCCGGGCATCAACTGCTGCTCATGGCTTTTTTGCAACGCATCATCAACGGAGGCGGGCGCATAGAGCGAGAAATGGCCATCGGCAACGGGCGTACTGACTTAGCTGTTTTTTGGAAAGATCAGGTCATTCCCATAGAAATCAAAATGCACCACAATGCCCGCTCCCAGCCGGATGGCCTGCGCCAATTAGCCCGCTACATGGACAAGTTGGGCCAAAAGCAAGGCTACTTTATTCTTTTTGAAAAAAAGTCCTCCGAAGAGTTGTCTTGGGAAGACCGCATCCGCAGGGAAATACACGAGGTGGATGGCAAGGAGGTGATTTTGCTGGGAATGTAGGCAGGATGGATAAATACCGCCCCCTAGTCCCCCTCCTCCAATTCAAAAATCTCCTCCACGGGTTTCTGAAAAAGGGCCGCGATCTTCAGCGCCAGCACTGTAGAAGGCACATAGCGGTTGTTCTCGATGGAGTGAATCGTCTGGCGGCTCACGCCGATGCGCTCGGCCAGTTCCTGTTGTTGCAGGTTGAGGCGGGCGCGTTCTTCTTTTACTCGGTTTTTCATAAGATAGAATTTAGCTTTCCGGCGCCGGACTCCCGGATGTACAATACATAATAAAACCGCAGCAGGAACACCACTAAGGGTGTGAAGAGGTTGAAGGTCATCAGCCAGAAAAAGCTGCCGCCATACAATACCCAATTGCCGATGAGGACGATGATGAAATTCACCAGAATGCTCCATTGAAACGCCTCCAAGCGAATGAGGCGCACGCGCTCGTCTTCATCGCGCTCGCGGGTGAAGGCCAGAATGAGCAGGCCGACAATGGTGAGTGTCAGGGCCACTTCGTTGGTGAAATCCTCTTCTGCTGTGTCTAAAAAAGAGTTCTTTTCCCGAACTATAAACTTCAGCCAACTAAAACTGAACTCGCCCAGTTCGGCGGCAAAGCCTAAAGCCAAACCCAGAATGCTCAGAATGGCGCCGGGCCATTTCCATGTGACAGGAAGCAAACGCATTGTTTTCATGTTGTAAAGATTTTTTTACAAAGGTAAAGTATTTTTTACAAAAGTCAAGTTTATTTTACATTTTTAACTAAAAAAAGACCATTCAGAGTCTTCAGCTCTGAAACGATGCCGTCACTTTGTGTTAGTCGGTACTTGGCCGGGGAATGCTCGTGAGGACATAGGCCGCTGTAATGATTGTCACGAGAGTTGTTGCGACAAAGGCCGTTGCGGCTCCAAACCGGAACCAAAGGAACCCTGTCAATGTGCTTGCCATCATGGCGCAGATACTTTGCAGCCCCGAAAATGTGCCTATGGCCGTTGCGGTGTCCTTTTTATCAGAAATATTGGATATCCAGGCTTTGGAAATGCCTTCAGTGGCCGCTGCGTAAACCCCATATAGAAAAAACAGGCCGAGAAAACCGTATATATTGGTGTTGAACGCCATGCCGAAATATACGGCTGCGAATACCAGCAGGCCGCTCAGGAACACAGTTTTCAGGCCGATTTTGTCGGCAAGAGCGCCCAATGGGAAGGCACACAGCGCATAAATGAGATTGTAAAAAACATATACGCCGATCACATGGGTGTCGTCGAGGCCTGACTCTTTCGCTTTGAGCAGTAAAAACACGTCGGAACTGTTGAACAACGCGAACGCCAGAAGTCCGACGACCAGCTTTTTGTACGCGGCCGGGCTTTCTTTCCAATACCTTAGAAAGGAAAAAAAGGAAACGGGCGCCCTGCTGCCGGCGGCGGTTGTGGGCTTGTCTTTCAGCAACAGCGAGGCAAGGATGGCAAAAAGGCCCGGCAGGAAAGCGATGTAAAAAAGCGTCTTGTAGTCGTTGGGGCGATGGTGCAGATAAAGCAGGGCCGTAAGAGGGCCGAGTACCGCGCCCAGCGTATCCATAGAGCGATGAAAACCGAAGACTTTGCCTTTGGTTTGCGGGGTAGCTTCATCCGAAAGAATGGCGTCTCTTGCCCCCGTTCGAATGCCTTTGCCGAGGCGATCAATGGTTCGGGCAAAAAAAATCCAGAGGGGGTAGATGAAAAAGGCCATCATGGGTTTGGATAGCGCGCTGAGGGCGTAACCGACTTGAACAAACGGAGCGCGCCTGCCCATAGTGTCGGAATATTTGCCAAAGTAGCCCTTGCTGAGTCCGGCGGTTGCTTCCGCGATGCCTTCGAGGATGCCTATGAGCACCACCGAGAACCCTATGGTTTTCAGATAAATGGGCATAATGGGGTAGAGCATCTCGCCGGCTGTGTCCGTCAGCAGACTGATAAGCGATAAAATCCAGACGGATCGCGTAATGTGTTTCATCGGTAATGACCTACTTCTCCTCCGGCGTTTCGATCAAAGGGCGGTCATTTTCGAAATCGTACAGCGTAATGCGACGCAAATCGTAATACGCCAGCCAGAAATTGCGCAATGCCGACACATAGCTGCGCCGCGCCTCGGCCTCCTCGCGCAGGGCTAAGTTGAGGTCGGTGATGAGAATTTTTCCGATCATGTAGCGATTGCGGCTCATCTCTAAGCGCCGTTTCGATACGTCGTGCGCGGCCATCGCCAACTGCACCTGGTTTCTGACCAAATCGAACTGATGCACCCTGATGAGAATTTCGCGCTCAAAATTGATGCGTTCCTGCGCCACCTGCATTTCTACCAACTCCTGGTTGGACTGAGCGATTTCCAGATTGGCCCGCGACCGCCCCCAGTCGGCTATGGGCAAAGTAATGCCCAGCACCACTTGTTCCTGATCGAGCGGCCGCGTGTAGGCCGTTTCAATATCGGGGCCGGTTTGGGAGAGGCCGAAGGAGCCGAACAGATTCATTTGCAAACCCCGTTCGGCTCTGGCTTGGGCAATGGTCATTTGCGCCTCGGCGTTGCGGCGCTCGAAGGCCAGCACGTCGCTGCGGTTCATGCGGGCCTGTAGGAGGGCTTTGTGGGCGTCCACCCGGAAATCGGGGATGCCGGCCGGCGTGACGAGTTGGAAGACCACGGCAGTGCGGATGCCCAGAAAATCGCGGAGGCGCTCGGTAGCAGTTTGCATGGTCAGCGTTTGTTGGGCAATGGCGGCTTCGGCATTCATAGCGCTGAGTTCAATTTGCAGCAACTCATCCAAGGCAATGCGCCCCACTTCAAAACGGCCTTTGGATATGGACAGCAGCGTATCGGCATCGGCTTTGTCTTTGCGGGCAGCCTCAAGACTGTATTGAGCCATCAGTACATCGAAGAAGAGTTCGGTGGTGCGCAGGGCGGTTTCGGCCATGTTTTCCGAGTAGCGTTTCCGCGATTCTTCGTAGCGCAGCGGCTCAATTTTTTTGCCCCATTTCAGTTGATTGAATCCGAAAATGGGCTGCTCAAAACCAATAGAAACAGGTGTGGACAGGTAAGAAATGAAACCGGGCTTTTCATCTGTGCCGAAAATATCTATGCGTTCCAGATTGGTGCGCATGAACACCCTCCCGCCGGTAGCGGCCACACCTTGTTGCAGCGAAATGCCCGCGCCGTTGGTCATCAACGAGCGACTGATGAAGGCATCCTGACCGTTGGGCAGCGTGATGGGCTGTATGCTCCGGTTCAGGTTGGGCAGCGTAGCGTTGAAGGTGATGGCCGGCCTGTAATTGGCCAAAAAAGACTGGTATCGCCAATAATTATTGGAATAAATGGTGCGCGCTATGGCCACATCAGGCGCATCGCTGTGGGATATTTCCACCGCCTGAGCCAGGCTCAGCGGAATGGTGTCCATGCTTTGCGAGGCCAGCCGGCTGCACATAACCAGCATCAACAAAATCAGGTATGATCGCATCCTCTCGTGTTTGTTTTCAAAAAGTAAATAGTTGCTATATATCTGAAAAACAGTATTTTACTACTGCTCACTTATAACCGCCACCGCAAACCGCCCACCCCTCGCCACAGGCGCGGCTACTGATGACTGTCTCACTCCCGCCTCAGCGCCGTAATCGGATCCTGCAATGCTGCTCTTCTGGCCGGAAAAATGCCAAAAATCAAACCTACCGCCGCCGCCACTGCAAACGAAACCAGCACCGACCAAGGGGCAATGATAGTAGGAATATCTGCCGAGGCGGCAATAATGCGGGCCGCCAGAACGCCGAGCAGCACTCCAATCATACCTCCAAACAGGCTGATCATCACGGCCTCCAGCAAAAACTGCTGCACAATGTCGCTCTGCCGGGCGCCTAATGCGCGCCGCACGCCTATTTCCTGTATGCGCTCCAGCACCGAAGCCAGCATAATGTTCATAATACCAATACCCCCCACCAGCAACGAAATGGCGGCAATGGCGGCCAACACCATATTAAAGGTGTCCTGCGTTTTTTGCTCCTGTTGCAACAGCAGTTCCGGCACCTCCACCTCATAATCCACCACATCGCGGTGGCGACGCTTGAGCATGCGGGCCATCAGATCGGCGGCGGCAGGCAGCAGCTTGGATGATTCCATACGAATGACGGCCCGATCTATTTGATGGTAATTGGCCGATTTGCCCTCGTCGTTGCCTCGACCCAGATCGCTTTTGCTGATGACGGCCCGATTTTCAAAACGCAGCAAGGCTGTTTGAATCGGAATAAAAACATCCGTATTGTAGTCCTTAATACCCAGATTGTCAAGCGTTTCCTTACCGGCATTTCGCTTTTGCAACACACCAATGACCGTAAACCAGGTGTTGCCGCATTTGAATTTTTTCCCCATCGGATCAGCCCCGGCGAAAAAGCGGCTCTGTACGTCTTTGCCGATGATGCACACGGGCCTGCCCGCTTCGAAGTGTTCGGCATGGAACAGCTTTCCTGCTCCCAATTCCAAACGATTGAGATAGAAAAATGTGTTTTCCACCCCGATACAACGTCCTTTTTCCTGCTTGCCGCCATAGACGAAGGTGGTGGGCAACACGATTTCAGGACTCACAGATTCAACGCCCGGCACGTTCTCCCGGATGGCCTGTATATCGGCAAGGCTTAATCCCGGCGACCAGGGGCGTTTGTCTTTGTTGTTCCCGTTTGCGTTGCTGCCGCCCGATGAAGCTTCTTTTTCAGGGTCGGGCACAATGGCCTCCAGTACAATGTTGTTGGCGCCGATGAGCCGCATCTGATCCAAAATAGCCCGTTTGGCGCCGCTGCCGATGGAGAGCATGGCGATAACCGCGGCCACTCCGAACACTATGCCTAAAGCAGTGAGAAGCGACCTCAGTTTGTTGGCGTTGATGCCCCGCAATGCCAGTCCGAAATTAAAAAGCCATCGTTCCATGCGCTCTATTCCATGATAATGATGAAATCGCCTCCGCTTCCGCCGTCGCTGGTGGGAACGTCTATTCCCTCCACCGTTTTTCGTTTCTCGGCGGCTTCCTTCCGCCGTCGTTCGGCAGCCTTTTCCTGCTCTTTTTTGATGGCGGCTTTGATGTCGGGGGCGATGGGAATCATGGGCAGTTCGGATGTGTCAGGTGGAGGGGCCAGCCATACCACGTCGTTTTCTTCCAGGCCATGCTCTATAATGATCTGGTTGTCGTTGCTCAGCCCGGTGATGACCTCCTGGCGCACCAATTTGCCGTCTTTTTCTTTATAAACAAAGGTGACGCTGTCCGATTGCAGCGCCTCTAAGGGGATGAAGAGCTTGTCGGGATAAGAGCCGGTGAGGATTTCATTGCCGGTGGTCATGGCCGGGCGCAGGATGGAATCGCTTTCGCTGACCTGCACAATGACCTCAAACACTTTGGCATCGTAGCCTTTTATTTGCTCTCCGATATTGGCCACCGAAATGACTTTGCCGGTGTAGCTGCGGTCGGGGAAGGCGTCCACTTTAATGGATACATCCTGGCCGGGTTGCACTTTGCTCACATCCACCTCGTTGACGTAGGTTTTTGAAATCATATCGGTGAGGTCGGGCAGTTCGGCTACTACGGGGTCCCAACTGGAAATGCGCGATCCGGGTTCGCGTTTGCCGTTCCAGGTGCGGGCGTAAATAATCATGCCCGATTTGGGAGCATGAATGGAAAACTCGCCGGATAGCTTGGTCAAAATGTCTAATTGTTGTTGGTTTTGCCTGAGTAAAGCATTGATTTCCTGTATTTTAGCAACAGACTGCTGACGTTTTAAATCGTATTTTTTTTCCAATTGCCTAAAATCGCGCTCTACCCGTTCCAGATCAAGGCGGGCCGTTTGGATGACCGATTGAGGTTCGTACCGGCTTTGGTCTAAGTACAGTAGCTTTTCCTTTTTGTTGAAATCAAGGTTCACCAATTCATCGCGGATGCCGCGCAGTTCGATGGCCGTATCAATGCGGGCCTGTTCCAATTGCGTCTGAATCTTCTCTATTTCGGTTTGGATGGTACTCATTTTGTTGGCCAATTCGGTGCGGTCCAACGTAGCCACATAATCGCCTTCTTTGACCAACGACCCCTCCGTGACCAAATCGGTGATGGTGGTTTCCCAGATGCCGGCAGCGTTCATGCCCTGTGGCGCCCGGATTTTGACAGATCGCTTGGCGCTCAGTTCGCCGGTGGCCGTTACCCGCACATGAAATACGTCTTTTTTGACTGTGTATTTCAGTACGGCAGCCGTTTCCGTTTCATTCGTTTTTTTGCTCCAGAAGGTGTAAATCGCAGAGCCGCAAAGGGTTAAGATGAGTGCTGCGACACCTATTCTAACAATGTTTTTACGAGTCATTTTTTTACAATGTATTAGCTTTCAAAGAAATAAATTGAAACCAAAATCCTCCTCTCCGACACTTGAAAGCGCAAGTTGATTGTTTTATTTCATAAAACCAAGACATTCAATGGTTCTTGAGATTAGAGAAAAAAAAATTTAAAAAAGGTACTGCAATTACGTTGCCGCTTTAATCCTTTTGCTCCATCTTTGTAGCCCCGATAAAAACCCGTGCTCGAACGGCGCGACTTTACGAGGAAATTATAGCACCTGTCTTTCGGTCGGAGACCGACTTGTACTAAGTTACTGATACCACGCTGACTTGGCTCTTGCGAGAGAGTTATTTCATTATTGAGGCATTTTGATGCCTCCAAAAATTGCACTGGAGAATGATGAGAGATCATGCTACGGTATGGGACAGTTGTCTGCAAGTGATTCGCAGAAATGTCAATGGCCAAAGTTACAAAACATGGTTTGAACCGATCAAACCCGTCAGGTTGCAAGACAACGCGCTTACAATTCAGGTGCCGAACAAGTTCTTCTACGAATGGCTGGAAGAGCATTATGTCAGTCTTTTAAAAAGCTCTATCCGTAACGAACTGGGCGACCGCGGCCGTTTGGAGTATCAGATTTTGATGGGTACCAACGAGCGCCCCATCGCTACCGCTCCCGATAAGTCCGGCCCGTTCACGCCTGGGTCTTTTGAAACGGATGCCATCAAAAATCCTTTTGTCATTCCGGGTATCAAGAAGATCAAAGTGGACCCGCAATTGAACGCGGCTTATACTTTCGAGTCTTTTATTGAAGGAGACTGCAATCGTCTGGCGCGTTCTGCCGGATTAGCCATTGCCAAAAAGCCGGGCGGAACGGCCTTCAACCCTTTAGTTGTATATGGCGCCACCGGGTTGGGGAAAACACATTTGGCCCAAGCCATCGGCAACGAGATTGTAGCAGGTAGCAATGATAAGTCGGTTCTCTATGTGTCTTCCGAAAATTTCACGAATCAGGTCATCAACGCCATTCGGAACAATGCTGTCGGGGATGTGGTCAATTTTTACCAGCAAATAGATGTGCTCATCATAGACGACATTCAGTTTTTTGCCAACAAATTCAAGATGCAGGAGATTTTCTTCAACATCTTCAATCAGTTGCATCAAAGCGGCCGTCAGATCATTATGACCTCCGACCGGCCTCCCAAAGACCTCGAAGGCATCGAAGACCGCCTTATTTCCCGCTTTAAGTGGGGACTTACCGCCGATTTGCAAACGCCCGATCTGGAAACCCGCATCGCCATTCTCGAAACCAAAATGGCGCGTCAGGGGGTGGATATGCCGCAAAATGTGTCGGAGTTTATTTGTTACAATATACAGTCCAACATCCGGGAACTCGAAGGGGTACTCATTTCGTTGATTGCTCAGTCGTCGCTCAACCGCCGGGAAATTGATATAGACCTGGCAAAAGAAGTAATTCGGAGCTTCGTTACACAAATCAACAAAGAAATTACGGTAGAGTACATCCAAAAACTCGTTGCCGAACATTTCAAAGTGCCCGTAGAAAAGCTACAGGGCGAAACCAGAAAGCGCTCCATCGTCATTGCCCGGCAGCTCTCTATGTATCTGGCCAAAAACATGACAGATAAATCGCTCAAGGCCATCGGTGAGAATTTTGGAGGAAGAGATCACAGCACAGTGATCTACTCCTGCAAAACGGTGCAAGACCTGATGGAGACCGATCCTTTTTTCAAAGATACCGTAACCGAACTTGAACGCAAGATCAAGTTGAGCCTCAACGAGAAAGGTTAAAAAAGTGGTCATTTTTTGAAACTGGGACCTTATTTGAAAGAAATTTTTTCTGCAAAAAAGCGCGGCAATTGTTTGTTTGAAATGAAAAACCTTCTACATTTGCATCCGCTTTTGAAACAGCTATCAAAAGTCGAGACGATTCATCTCGTTCTCAGTCGGTGAAGTGGGTGAGTGGCTGAAACCAGCAGTTTGCTAAACTGCCGTACTCGCAAGGGTACCGCGGGTTCGAATCCCGCCTTCACCGCCATAATTTAACTACTCGCAGTCGAACCCTGCAAAAGAATTCGGGATGTAGCGCAGCCCGGTAGCGCACCTGCTTTGGGAGCAGGGGGCCCCAAGTTCGAATCTTGGTATCCCGACACTGAAAATGAAGCACTTACGACGATTTTTGTTGTAAGTGCTTTTTGTTTGTAGCGCAGCCCGATAGCGCATCCCGGCCTAAGGCTGCGTCGCCTCAGCGCAAAAGCCTGCCTGCTTGCGGAAATTGTTTACTTTTGTGGCCTGCCAAATCATTTTTTTTATCACCAAAATTCCTTTTTTATGCATCGCTTTTTCAATGTGTTGCTGTGCATCGCTGTGTGCGCAACGTTCTTTTCTTCCTGCAAAAAAAGCGCGCCGCCCGCCTGGCAACAGTTCATGGATTGTGCCGGCGTTGATTGTACTACCCAGGTGGCTGCCGTGAAAGACCTGTACCTGCAAGACCCGACCGTGCTGTTTGAGGAATTTATCAAGACCGATGAACGCGGCGAAGACCATTTCATAGGCTGGTTGTACCTCTTGCGCGACAGCGTGCTGATGAACCCGAACTTTGCTTCCGATGTAGATCGCTCGGAAATGCAGGCGGCCATTTTGGACAAAACCCGCCCTTACGAAAATGACGCCAAATACGGTTCCTGGGCCAAGTCTATTCTTATGGAAATAGAGCCGCTGTCTATCTCACTTGAGATGCAACCCATCACGGGCACTTATACCTACGAATTGCCGAACGACGGCGGTTCCGGTGAAATCAAAATCTATCCTTCCGACGACGGCACGGTGCGCTACGCCATTGCGGTGGTGGGATCTGCACCCGCTTTCAATCAGGGCATGATGGAGGGGAACGCGCCACTGAAAGGCAATGTAGTTACCATCACCAATACGGAATTCGGTGGTAACTGCGTCATCGAACTGACTTTTGCCGATGGCCAACTGACGGCCAAAACCCTCAGTGGAGACGCGGCTGCCTGTGGCTTCGGCAACAATGCGCGCGCCGACGGCACCTACACCCTGACGGACGACCTCAATCCCTTCGCAGCGGAGGGCGGCGACCCTGCTCCCGCCGGGTTGGAGGGCCACTGGGTCAGCACTTCGGATGTCAAGTCGGAGGTAGTCATCGGCAACGGCAAGTATGTGGAAATATATGACGGCAAGGAGGTTTCTTCCACGCCGTACCGCTACTTCAACGCCTGCCCGGAAGACTGCTCGCCGGTGGCGCCGACGCCTTGCCTGCAATTGATGGGGCAAGACATTCTGTGCTATACGGTTGTAAAGGTTTCTGCCAAGCGCTTAGAGTTGTCCATGATCGGCGGCAGGGGCAATACGCTGGCTTTTGTGCCGAAGAAGTAAGAGGAACTGAGTCCTCCGAGGCCGCCTGGCATAGAGCTGGCAGGTCTATCCGGCAATAGAAAGAAGACCTGTTAGGGGCGATAAAAAATAAAGTGGTCATTTTCGCCAAAGGATTAGATAAGTAAACGTTTCATTTTAAGTGTCTTATCTAATCCTTTGGCCTAAAGAAAATGAACACTTTATTTTTGCCCCACTACTTAGCTCTGCGGGCGGCCTTTACCTTTTTTTTCAAAAACATTGCAGCATGAAACACCTCTTCATTTGGGGCTTTCTCCTCCTCGGCGCCTTGTGGGCGGAAGCGCAGGAGGCCTGTACAAGCACCGCTACCGACAGCATCTGCCGGCACTATTTCGAGCGATACCGGCAAGTGGGCATGGCGGTTGGTATTGTACACGGCGATGAGGCTTATCAATTTGCTGCCGGCGCCACCGATCACAGCGGGCGCTTTCCCGTCACCGACAGCACCCTGTTTCATTTAGCCTCAGTGACGAAGCTGTTCACCGCCACAGCCATCCTGCAATTGGCAGAAGCCGGAAAACTCCGCCTCGACGATGCGCTGACGAAACATATTCCTGAGTTCTCCATGCGCGATGAGCGATACCGGGATATTCAGTTGCAGCATTTGCTCACACATTCCTCCGGACTGATGTGGGACAATAAGCTAAAAAATTCGCCCGATGACGCCGGCTCCATGCCGCTGTTTATCAATCAGTTGAAAAAGAAAAAATTAGCCTTTCAGCCCGGCGAAAAGATGTCGTACAGCACCTACAGCAATGCCGGTTTCGACTTGCTGGGGATGGTTGTGGAGCGGGTGTCGGGGCAGTCTTACGATCAGTATATCCCATCCCGGATATGGTCGCAAGCAGGCATAGCCGGCGCCACATTTTATTACGAAACGGCTGAAAAAGCGCTTTTGGCCCTGCCTCAAAAGCTGGAGGGCCGTTCCCAAAAAGTCAGGATGCTCAACCGGGGCCTACATTACGACAGCTTAGCCTTTTCCGGTCCCTGGCCCTTTCCAACCATCACGCACCCGGTGTATGGCGAAGAGTACGAACACAATGCGAGCGGCAATGCCATTGCATCGGCAGCAGAACTGCGCCTGTGGATGCGGCATTTGCTCGACATCTATCGGCACGATAAAAAAGACGGCGTATTGGGCCGGCAGCGCCTGGCAGATATGTGGGATACGCACCAATCTGCTACCGATAGCAAGGCCAAAATCGGCTGGGGCTGGTGGATCAGCGATGAGCCGTTCGGGAAAATGGTATTTCATGTGGGCAACAACCCGGGGTTCAGTTCTATACTCTTGTTGTATCCCGACCACGATTTCGGAATCGTCGTTTTATGCAACAGCAACTACGCACAGCTCATTGTCTGGAACCGCTTCACCGAAGATTTGGCGCGGGTGTGGCTGGGGCGGTGAGGGATTTGCAATACAGATTCATTCCAACTCATTGTGCAAATGACTCCAAGAGTTTTCCAGCAAGTTACGGATGGATTGCCAATCTTGTTCAGACATTCCCATTCCTTTACTGTCCCGCAGCAGCATAGCCTGCACGCGCAGGTTTGCGTACTCTCTGAAACCAGCGGCGGGCATGCCATAGAACTCGGAGGCAGTGGCGCACAGCAATCGCTCCCAGTCCTGCGGCGAGAACTGGTCGGGTTCCCTGCGAACGATCCACCACTCCAATTCATAAGCAGACACCGTTTCCGGTTGGAACGGCTTGTCGCTCATCTGGCGCAGCGCTGAAAAATAGCTGTTCAGGTGAGGCCATGCGCGGCCATATTCTTCCCGGTTGCTGCCCGCCTGAAACACCGCAGCAGCGCGAGCCGCATGAAAAGCCAGCAAGTAGCTTCGCCAATACGGCGCTTTGAACTGCACGCGTATCAGCCGGGCCAACTGCCGGAACAGCCGGAAATGATTGCGTTCGTAATAGCTGCGCCACATCTCCGTTTCCAAACGACCGACGGCCGGCGCATCGAAACGCCTGAAATCAGTCTGCACGGGATACAGGAGATCAACGGCGATCCAGATGCTGAATATGGCTGCTGCGATGCCGATGCCGACGATGAACTTCATGGCCTCAGAGGACTTTGTTGTTGGTGACATTGTGCGGAAAAACAGGACCGGGCGGCGAGGGGACGGCGGCGCGTTCTGCATCGGAAGCGGCTTTTCTGCGGCGCAACTCCAATTTCAGGCTTTCTTCTCCTTTTCGCATGGCCCATTGGTGGTTGGCCGAAAAGAGCGGGCGCAACAGCCATGTGAGTTTTTTGAGCAGTGGTTTTTCTGCGCGGATGCGCCAGTCATAAATGACTTCACATTGCTCTTCATTCATGTCTCTGAACGTCCATTCGCCGGTGCCGGCAAAGTCGCCGATGGCTTCCAAGGAAAACCCGATGGGGAATTGCGTCTGCGTGACGCGAAACTTCCATTGCAGGGTATAGGGCAAGAAGCCTTTGGTGTAAAGCGCCACCAATTTGCCCACCCCGCCGGGCTGCCCTTTTTCCAATTGCTTCACATCAAGGTAAACGCTGGGCCACCACCTGGCCAGGTCTTCCACGGCTTCCAAAGTGCGATATACCTCTGCGCTGGTAGCGTTCACAACCCAACGGGTGATGAAGTGGTAAGTGTTCTTTTTATCCGATACGGGTACTGAGTTGACGATGTTCATGTTGCAGGTTTTTTACAATGAAAGCAGTATATCCGCCAGTTCTTTGGGGTGGGACAAAAACGGTGAAAGGCAAGTTCGAAGAAATACCTTCCGGATTTCAGTATCTTCTTATGATACAAAGATACCATCGCAACCACCCGGCGGGCAATCCCATGAAAACAGGCTTTTTTTCTACCGGAAAAGGGGGAGAGGCGTTATTGCTGTACCACTAATTGGGAATTAAAAGTCCACAAAGGTAAAATTTGTCATAATAGTACATTCGCTTTTAAATGATTTGTATTTTGTGGCTTATTCCAATTTCTGCACTATTTCACTTTAAAATATCAAAACATGACAAAGCAAATCTTCGCCGTATTAGTAAGCGCCGTACTCTTGTTTTTGTGGCAATTCCTGTCCTGGTCTATGCTGGGCGTACATCAGGACGAATACAAGTACACGCCCAATCAGGACAAGATTTTGGAAGCATTAAATGCCAACCTGAGCGAAAACGGAGACTATTTTCTTCCCGGCGTGGCGCCCGGTACTCCAATGGATCAGGAACAGGCTTTTATGGAAAACCAGGCCGGAAAACCCTGGGCCAAGATCAGCTATCGCAAAGCATTCAATACCAATATGGGCATGAACCTGTTTCGCGGATTTGTAGCAGATCTGGCGGCCGCTTTTCTATTGGTTTGGTTGCTGATGAAGGCCGAAAAGCGCAGTTTCTCCAGCGCGATGTTAAGCTCTTTAGCCGTGGGTTTTATAGGGTACCTTACCATTCCCTATTTAGACAGCATCTGGTATGAGACCAAATCCATCGGATTTTTGATTGATTCGGTTGTCCAATGGGGACTTGTAGGTGTTTGGCTCGGCTGGTGGTTGCCGAAGCGCTGATTTTCAAATGTATAGATGTCAGGAAGTAACTTCGGGTTACTTCCTGACTTATCAAGCGCGCGTCAATTCTTAGTCAGCGGATTAGCCCCCAGTTGTATTAGCAGCCCCAGCATATCTGCATTGAGCCAGAGTTCCTGTGCTTTACCGTTGTTGAAATAAAAGGTGACGGTTGCCGATACCTTTATTTTTCGATTGCTTTTGGGTACGCCCTGAAAAGCAGCTCCCGTGTGCGTGCCTTCCAATTGGTGGCGCACCACTACTTTGTCACCTTCCGATACAACATCGGATACGGTGAATGCAGCATCAGGGAAGGACTCCAAAATTTCTGTCATGGCTTGCCGGTATCCCTTGCTGTCGAGAGGTTGCGGTCCCCAGCCGTTGAATCGGGCGTCTGCCGCACAATATTGGATCACGCCGTCTAAATCGTGTGTGCGTAAATTTGCCATCATTTTCAAGGCCAATTCTGTTGCTTTGTTGATCGGGGCAGGCAGCCCCTGCATGAGTTGTGCATTAAACGCTGCCAAATCAAAAGATATCTCTATTCTGACTGCCTTGCCGTCGGCGTCAAAAGTCCAGTATTGCAAAAAAGGAAGCTCCACGCGATTGCCCGTAGACGGATTGCCCATAAGCGAACCGGTGTTGGTGCCGGAGAAAATGCCTCTCACGGCGGCAGTCATTTTACCTTCGGTTACTTCAAGTACTTTGTGGCTGATGTCGGGAAATCCCATACGGAAACCTTCGCCCAGTTGGCGATAGGCATCGCGGTTGAGCGGGGTAGGCGAAAGCGGCAGATATACTTTCAGATCGGGGCTGAGATACGTCACGGCTTTGTCGAACTGGCCGTTGTCCACACCGGCCCAAAATGCAGTAATCGAAGTTGCGTACTTGCCTCCAAAGGCAGTGAACGGTAAGGTAAACAGGAGCGCAAAAAGCGCAGCGCAAAAAGAAAAATGGGTTTTCATGATGAATGAAATTTTGATAATGAATGAATTAAATGATTGCATGGAGGTGGAAATTCATAAAAATGCCCGTTCCAGAGTACTCATGTCTCCACAGGTTTCATATTGTACGACGCGACCGTCATCTCCGAAAGTCCAGACGGAAGACTCCGGGAGGTAAAGTGTTTTTCCGGTAGGTATGACCATCAGCTCTACATGTACATCGTTGGTCACCGAGTTGCCTTCGGCTGCGAAGTTGTGTGGCTCGAATCGGGTCATTTGTACAGACTGGGAAACGGCTTCAAAAAAGCGCAAAACGCCTGCCTTTCCTTCATACGTCCCACCGAAAGGTACGATGTGTGGATTGGCGCCGTGCTTCCATACAATATCTTCAGAACACATCTCCAATACAGCAGGGATATTGCCTTGCAGGAAGAGGTTGTAGATGAGCTGGGCGGCGGCTAAATTTCGCTTGGCAACTTCTGCCGATTGGTTTTCAAAAACAGCGGTCATTGGTCATTGATTTTTGAGTGAAAAAGGCGCTATGTTTTTCAGCGCTTTGAACACTGCAAAGATGCGCTCGCAACATCCTCGAAATCAATCCCGTAAAAACAGGCTTTTCATCTCCCGTAAAAAGGGGATTTTATCCTCGCGCCTTGTACAGGAAGATTAGGATTCCGTATCTTCGGAAAAAATTTCGGCACATGCGTACAGGGATAGCCATTTTGTGGGTACTGCTTTCGGCGCTTGGGCAGCCGGCAATGTCTCAATTGGACAGCCTGTTGCAGGTTGCCCGCCAATCCAACAGCGATACTGCCCGGGTCTGGGCCTGGATGGAAATTGGAAAATTATATCTGCAATCGCAGCCCGATACGGCCGAGTTATACCTCAACCAAGCCCTGCATATTGCTGAAAAAGCGGGTTTTGAACGGGGTGTTGCCAAGTGCCGCATCAACAGGGCTTTTGCCTTCAACAATCAGGGAAAGTACAAAAAGTCCGTGGACGACTGCCTTGTGGCTGTGCCTTTATGCCGGAAGCTCTATATGAAGAAAGAACTGGTAGCAGCCTACAACAATATGGGCAATGCCTGGGATTATATGGGCAACCGCTGGCAAGCCATTGACGCTTTTTCCAATGCACTGTCAGAATTGGATGCCGCAGGTTTGCCGCCACATTTTCCGATTGTAGTAAAAAACAACATCACGCGTCAATACGCCAATCTGGGTTTGCACCAAAAAGCCTACGATTACAGCCTCCAGTCTTATGAGGATGCCATGTTGCTGGGCGATTCTTCTTTGGTGGCTTCGGCGGTACATCATCTGGCATCCGCTGCTTTGTCGTTGGGGCGCAGCGAGGAAGCGCTGAGCCATTGCCGCCGGGTGGAAAGGCTGGCCCGGCAGGTCAACGATCCTATCTTGCTTACTTTTGCGCTCAACAATATAGCTGTCATTACATGGCCGGAAACCCCTGCTCAGGCAGAGAGAGACATTCGGGAAGCCCTGTCGGTGGCAGAGCAAAGCGGGGATTTGTTCGGAAAGATCGGCTCGTTGTACGTCACGGCGCGTTTTGCAATTTGGAAAGGTCGTCCTCAAGAAGCCAGAAAATTGGTTCTCGAAGCGATGGACGAAGCGCGAAAAGAAGGTATGGACGATGAGGTAGCTACGGCCTATTCGCTCCTCTCAGACATTGCATTGGCTACGGGCAATATGGACGAGTACCGGAATATGCGTCGTCGCTTCAATTTTATGAGCGATACCCTTATGAACAATCAGCTCGTGGTAGCTACCCAAGAGTTGGAAACCCAATATGAAACAGCCCAAAAAGAACAGCAGATTGTGGCGCTTTGGCAGCAGAAGGAACTCCAACAACTGCGCATCCGCCAAAAAAACGGACTCATCATCGGTCTTGCCGCTGCCGCAACGGCTATGCTGGTACTGGCGGCTTTGTTGTGGAATGTGTTCCAAAGCCGAAGAAAAATCCTGGGGCAGGAAATCCTCATTCAGCAACAAAAAATCAAAGACCTGGAGCAAGAACGCCAGCTTGGTTTTGCCGATGCGGTGATGCAGGGGCAGGAAAAGGAGCGCTCGCGGCTGGCTCGCGACTTGCACGACGGTTTGGGGGGCATGCTTTCCGGGATAAAACAGGCTGTGTTTAGTCTCATCGGGCATTCTCCTAAGGAGGCCGGAACGGCCGCCGGACTTCATAAAATCGTTCAGGATATTGATCAGTCTATCCATGAATTGAGGCACATCGCCCGCAATCTCATGCCCGAAGCCTTGGTCCGGTTCGGGTTGCAGGATGCGCTTCAGGATTACTGCGACCATTTGCAACAACCGGACAAGTTACACATTCATTTTCAATCATTTGGTATGACCGGACGCCTGGCCCGCGAGACAGAAGTGGTGCTCTTTCGCATCGCGCAGGAGTTGCTCAATAACGTTGTTCGGCACGCCGGTGCTTCGGAAGTGCTGGTGCAACTACTCCGCGACGGTCACCGCCTCAGCCTCACGGTAGAAGACAATGGACGAGGGTTTTATACCCCCAATTTGGCGAAAGTAGAGGGCGTCGGATGGTTCAATATTCGTTCCAGAGTCAGTTACCTTAGCGGCAATCTCGATCTGAAATCGGCGCCCAACGAAGGATGTTCCGTTCACATAGAAATTCCTTTACCATGATCGAAGTTTTCATCATTGACGATCACCCGATGGTGGTGGCAGGTATCCAGGCGTTGCTCAACCACTCTGAAGTAGTGCGAATTTGCGGCGCCGCCCATGACGCAGGCACGGCCTTGGAAATGCTCGGAACGAGTACTGCGCAAGTGGTTTTGGTGGACATTAACTTGCCCGACATGAACGGAATAGATCTGTGTGTTTTGATGAGAAAAGAATTTCCAAAACTTAAAATACTGGGTCTGAGTACATTCAAAGAGCGCAGCTACATCACCCGTATGATGGAAGCCGGCGCATCGGGGTATTTGCTCAAAAATGCCTCTAAGGAAGAACTCGAAGATGCCGTAGTGGCTGCCAATAAAGGCCGCGCATATCTAAGCATGGAAGTAGCCGCCACATTGGCTGTTGCTCAAAGTGTTCCATCGGCCATCCCAATGCTCACCGCCAGAGAAAAAGAAGTACTGCATCTCATTGCAGAGGGGCTTACCAATCAGGAGATTGCAGATAAACTCTTCATCAGCATCCTCACTGTGGACAGCCACAGGAAAAATCTGCTGGCCAAATTTGGAGTAAAAAACACTGCCGCCATGATTAAAACGGCGCTGGAACTCAGGTTGATTGCTTTTTGAAGCAACCACACGAGGTTCATCGCTTTCGCGGGATTCTCTACAAAAACTCAGTATCATTGCACCGCCAATTTACGCGCCCAATGAACTTCCAACAATTAGAATACATCGTAGCCTTGCACGCCCATCGCAACTTCACCGTCGCGGCCGGGCACTGCTTCGTCACGCAGTCCACCCTCAGTTCTATGATTCAACGCCTGGAGGAAGAGTTGGACATCGTCATTTTCGACCGCAGCAAAAAGCCCGTTGAAGCCACCCCCGCCGGCCTTGAGATCATCGCCCGCGCACAAAAAATCCTGGCCGAAACCGCTGCACTGCGACACTATGCCACAGAACTGCATCAGGGCCTTTCCGGCGAACTGCGCATGGCCGTCATACCCACGCTGGCGCCGTACCTGTTGCCGCTCTTTGTGGGCAATTTTCTTCGCAGTTACCCAGATATTCACCTTGTTGTCAATGAGTTGACGACCGCTTCCATCATCAGAAAGCTCCAATCCGGCGAGGTCGAAATCGGCATACTCGCCTTGCCTTTGGCCGAATCGGAGATACAGGAAATCCCGCTGTTCGAGGAGCCGTTTTACGTCTATCAGTCGCAGGGCGGGCAGCAGCATCTCAAAAAATACCTCCTCCCTGCCGACTTAGACACCGACCGTCTTTGGCTGCTCGAAGAGGGACACTGCCTCCGCACCCAGGTCATGCACCTGTGCAGCCTGCGCAATGAGGCCGGTATGCACCGACAACTTGCCTACGAAGCCGGCAGCATTGAAGCGCTCATTCAGTTGGTGGATCATTACGAAGGCGTCACCATCGTGCCGCATCTCGCCGTCGAGCAATTGTCGGAGTCCAAACGCGGACAGGTATATGCCTTCGCGCATCCCATTCCCAGTCGCACGGCGGGCTTGGTCACGCGTCGCAATTACCCCAGAATCAAGATATTGGAAGCGCTTCGTGCAGAAATTATCACCGCTTTGCCGCCGGAGCTGCGTCGCTTGTGAGGGGGGCGGTATGCAGTCGGCAGTTTGCAGTGGGCGGTGCAAAAAAGGAATGTGTAATGGTTAGGCGATTTGAAGATTGATAGTTTTAAAGCCGAAGAGCTGCCTTAATGGAGTCGCTGTAGCATTTCCACTCTCTGATTATAAGTCTTTTGTGAATTTACATTGCGGATAATTTTCACATCCCAAAAACTTCGTGCCGGCTTTATATCCCGATTTTGCCATTCTCTCTATAAGATTCGATCCACATCTTGGACAAAGGGTATTTGAAGAATGACGTTTTCGTAAAGATTTTATGTGATCTCTATTGGAGAGTGAAGATTCAGATAAATGTTTGCGGAGTAATTTAATAATGCGATTAACATCTTCAGTTGATAATACCTGACTTCGAAATCGTTTGATTAAGCTACCAATACCTTTGTTAATAACATTTTCAGGTAAAGGAGTTTTGAATACACAGCTTCCAACAAAATAAATCACGGTGTATATTTTTGATTCATCTAAGTTCAAGAACTCAGATAGAATCTTTTTTTGCCGAAAGGCTTGTCTGAGTGGATTCTGAAAAGAGTACTTCTCGCCATATATTACTTGTGTCCAGTTGGGTTGATTTTTATAGCCAAAAATCCACCCCTTTTTATTTTTTGTCTCCACTATAAAGATTCCAAAAACAGAAATAATAAGGTGGTCTATTTGAGTTGTGCCGCTCCTCGAAGGAAGGATGATATTGTTAAAAATGTGATACGATTTACCGGATAGTGATAACCACAAATAGAAAGCAGCTTTTTTTTCTCCTATCCAACCTCGAAATAGATTCATGTCTTTTCCTTTATGGTTATAAGTAAGAGCTTCCTGCCGGCGTTAGGTTCATACCTCGATCCAAATATCATGCGGGTTCCACCCGCGCTGACACCTCAGCACTCCGGCAACACAATCGAAATCTGCGTGGCCAATCCCCCCTGCGAGGTCTCTTTATATTTCGTATTCATATCCTGCGCCGTTTCCCACATCGTTTTGATGACATGGTCGAGCGACACTTTTGCGTTGGCCGGATCGCTCTCTACTGCAATATGCGCCGCCGTGATGGCCTTCACCGCGCCCATGGAATTGCGCTCTATGCAGGGTATCTGCACCAAGCCGCCGATGGGGTCGCAAGTGAGACCCAGGTGGTGTTCCATCGCTATTTCCGCGGCCATCAGCGCCTGATCGGGCGAGCCGCCCAATGCCTCAGTGAGCGCTGCCGCCGCCATTGCCGACGACACCCCGATCTCGGCCTGACAACCTCCCATCGCCGCCGAAATGGTAGAGCCTTTTTTGAAAATACTGCCCACCTCGCCGGCCACCATCAGAAACCGGATGATCTCCTCATCGCCCACATCCTGCCCCGAAAAGCAGACGTAGTATAACAGCACTGCCGGTATCACGCCGGCCGCGCCGTTGGTAGGCGCCGTCACCACTCGCCCAAACCCTGCGTTTTCCTCGTTGACAGCCATGGCAAAGCAGCCGATCCACTTCAGTATCTGATTGAAATTGCAGGGCCGGTTGCGAATGACGCCGAGCCATTCCCGCGCATTCGAGTAGGGTAGGGTAGGCGCACCCAGTAGTTTTCGGTGCAGTTCCGGCGCGCGCCGCACCACGTTCAAACCGCCGGGCAACACGCCCTCGTTGTGGCAACCCGTGTAGGCGCAGTTCAGCATCACGTCCCATATTTTCAGCAGTCCGGCCTGTGTTTCCTCAGTTGGACGCCACGACAGCTCATTGTCCTGTACAATTTCCCAAATCGAACATTGCCGTTCGGCGCAATAGCCGGCCAATTGCCCGCCGCTCTCGATGGGGTAGGGCAGGCGTACCGTATCGGCGCTGCGCTCCTCGTTTTCTTTCACCACAAAACCGCCCCCGATGGAGTAAAAAACGGCTTCGTGCAGTATTTGAGTATTTTCGTCAAAACTCTTGAATGTCAATCCATTAGCATGAAAAGGCAGCGCGTCGTTGTACCAAAAAACGAGGTGGTTGGCCGGGTCAAAAGCGATGACGTGGCTTCCGCCCAAGGCCAGTAATGTCTCCTCGCGTATTTGTTCGGGTATGCGCCGCACATCTTCCACTGGAATCGTCACCGGATCGGCCCCGCTCAGACCCAGCAGGATGGCAATATCGGTGCCGTGGCCTTTGCCGGTGAGGGCCAGCGATCCGTACAAGTGTGCCTCCAAACGGGCCACGCGCGGCAGTATTTCGGCATCCCGCAGCTCCTGCACATACCGCTCGGCGGCGCGCCAGGGGCCAAGCGTATGAGAACTGGACGGCCCCACGCCGATTTTGAGCATATCAAAAACACTAATTGGTTCCATGGTCAAGGGTGAATTAAGCCTCAAAAGTAGTGATTTTTACAACCTGGAGCAGCGGGAGGTTCTCGGCGCGGGGAACGTGGAACTTTGAACCCGAAACATTGAACTAGTATGCGCTGTGCGGTAGCCGCGCCGTGGCGCGGTAAGCGCGAGGGAAACGCGCAGTGCCTACTCGGCCAGCAGCTTGTGCCGCTCCGTGGCGCGGTTATGGCTTGCAGCCGTTCCAACCCGAAACCTTGACCCCGAAACCTTGAACCCAAACCAATCCCCTATCTTTGCCGCATGGAAGCATCAAAAGAAACCGCAGGCTTCATACAGGCTGCCGTAGCTGCGTTTGAGAACAACGCCATTGTAAAGCTCATCATCAGCAAACCCACCGCCCAAGCCGGCGACCTGAAACGCATAGACGCCCGCCCGGTGTTCATCGCCGGAAAGCCTATGCTGTCGTTCAATTTCAGCTTTACCACCAATGACGAAACCAAAAACCACTCGTCTTCAGGTATTTATGAAGTCCTTTCGCAACAACTCGGCCATCACTTTCTGAACGCAGAACTTCTTACCACCGAAGGCAATTACAGCCTGTTGTTTTCGCGCAAACGCAAAGCCCGCCTCCTGCACCGCCCGCCCACCCACGAAAAACCTGCCGCCACCACGCACAATTTGCCCAAAAAGCGGCTCATCAGCGCCGAGGGCAACATCTATCTCCGCGAAATGGGCATCGTGTCGGCACAGGGCGAGGTGACGGCTTCCGGCCAGAAAAAATTCAGGCAAATTGATAAGTACATCGAAATTGTGGACAGCCTGTTGCGCAAACATCCCCTGCCCCGCCAAGCCCATATAGTGGACATGGGCGCCGGGAAAGGTTACCTCACTTTTGCCCTGTACGATCATCTGAAAAACAATCTGGGAATGGAGCCTCAGGTGCTGGGACTCGAAATCAGGCCGCACCTCGTGGAGTTTGCCAACCACCTGGCCCGGCAGTGCGGCTTCGAAGGGCTGCGCTTCCAAACTCAGGACATCCGCGATTTTGAAGGCAAAAGCACGGATATGCTCATCGCCCTGCACGCCTGCGACACCCTCACTGATGTGGCGCTGGCCGAGGGCATCAGGGCCGGAGCGGGCATCATTCTTGCAGCACCCTGTTGTCACAAACAAATCAGGCAGCAAATTCAGCCGCAGGGCATCCTCAAAACCATGCTCCGGCACGGTATTTTGGAAGAGCGCCAGGCCGAACTGCTCACCGACAGCATCCGCTCTCTGCTTTTAGAGGCGGAAGGCTACCAGACCAAAGTGTTTGAGTTTGTCTCCATAGAACATACCAACAAAAACCTGATGATTGCCGCTACCCGCGCTCAACCTGACGCAGATGCAAGGGCCAAAGTGCAGGAAATCAAGCAGATGTTTGGTATTTCATCTCATTTTTTAGAACAGTTGTTAGAACACCGCAATCTTTAATTCCATGATGATAACTACCCGAAAAGCAACCCTCCAAGACCTGCCCGCCGTGCATGATTTGGTGCGAGAACTGGCCGTGTATGAACACGCCGAAACTGAACTGACCGCAAGCGTGGAAGACTATCGCCGCGACTTTGAGGCCGGCATTTTCAATGTCATCCTGGCCGAAGACGCCGGGCAAATCGTGGGCATTGCGCTGTATCATTTTGCCTATTCCACTTGGAAAGGTCGCATGATGTATCTGGAAGATTTTGTAGTAACCGACAGCCGCCGGGGACAGGGTATAGGGCGCATTTTGTTCGATGCGTTTCTCGAAGAATGCCGGGTGCAGGAATGCCGGGTTGTCAAATGGCAGGTATTGGATTGGAACGAACCGGCCCTGAATTTTTACAAAAAATACGATGCCGCGATAGAAACCAACTGGTGGAACGGCAAGATTTACACAATGATAAAATAAATTTATATGAAAAAATTTTGAAATACCCTCAAAAAGCCCATACCTTTACACATTCAAAAGAATTGCATACGCGCCCGAACCACTTATCGGGCAAAGATCAATATAGTGTTTCATAGTGTGAGGGGTGATCGTTTTTGCGATCGCTCCTTTTTTATACCCCCTCTTTTTCTTTATACATCTCTGGAAAACAACCAATTGGCAAAATCTCTGACAACAGTTTTGCCTTCCTCCGGGGCATCAATGGCCGCCAGATGCTGGAAGGCCCGCTGCTGGTAATCGGTCTTGGCAGCCTGTGCCGAAGCCGCTGTTTGCAATTCAGAGAAAACAGCTTTCACTCGTTCAATTTTGGCGGATTCGAGCGCCGGCGAGGTTTCGCTGTACAAAGCCATCAGTTCCTGTCGCAATGCCGGCGTAGCCGATTCTAGAGCCTTGAGCAGCAGAAATGTTTTTTTATTGCGGGCAATGTCGCCGCCGGTTTTTTTACCAAATTTTTCCGGGTCGCCGAAAGTATCCAGCAAGTCGTCTTGTATCTGGAACGCAATGCCGATGTTGCGGCCAAAGGCATCCAAATGCGCCGCGTCTTCCTCCGATGCCCCGCCGATTACCGCACCGAGCGCCAGAGCGCCGCCAATGAGCGCTGCGGTTTTTTGTTCAATCATGCGCAGGTATTCCGGCAGCGACACATCATCGCGTTTCTCGAAGTCCATGTCTGCGGCTTGGCCTTCACACACCTCCAGCGCTGTATGGTTGAATATGTGCATCAAGCGGGGCAGGGAAGCATCGGCAGGGCTTTGGCACAAAAACCGGTAGGCTTCAATGAGCATGGCATCACCAGAAAGAATGGCCGTGTTGGCATTGTATTTTTGGTGTACGGTAGGCATTCCGCGTCGCAGCGGGGCCTCGTCCATGATGTCGTCATGCACCAAGCTGAAATTATGAAATACCTCTACGGCAAGGGCAGCCGGCAAAGCATCTCCGGCAGGGCGGCCAAACATTTGACACCCCATCAGGGTCAGAAGCGGCCGCAGGCGTTTTCCTCCTAAAGCCATGATATAGTCAATAGGAGCGTATAAAGTATGAGGCTCCCGATCAAAAACCTGATTTTCAAGGTACTCTGTAAAAAACTGTTCAAGTTGAGACTGATTTTTCTGCATGGTTGTACATTGTTTGCAGCAAAACTTCTTATCTTCGATTTTTGTTTTCAATCCGGCCTCCCCCTGCCGGCCAAACGCTCACTATTTGTGGGCCAAACTGCCAAACAAAATGAAGCACATACACATACTACTTGTAGAGGACAATCCGGGAGATATTCGACTGACGCAGGAGGCTTTTCACGAGGCCGGAGTGCCTGCCACACTTGATGTAGCCATGGACGGGCAAGAAGCTGTGGCTTTTCTTGAAAAAAACGTCCGGTCGCTGCCCGATCTCATTCTGCTCGACCTCAACCTGCCCAAATGGAGCGGCAAAGAAGTACTCCACAGAATCAAAAACCATCCTGAATTTAAGCGCATTCCTGTGCTGATCCTTACTACTTCCAAATCAGAGCAGGATGTTTTGGAAAGCTACCAATTGAATGCCAATTCCTACCTGCTCAAACCGATGGATTTTGACGATTTTTTGGAAATAGTGGACAGAATCAATTCGTTTTGGCTTCAAACGGCCATCCTGCCGCCTCAACACAATTGAATCTCCATTTTTTTCTCTAATTTTGCAGCGATAGTGCGACGCCTTCGGGCCGCCATTCACCACATTCCAACAATAATTTACACAACGGTTGTATGCAGCAGCGCATTCTGGTCATAGAAGACAACCCGGCGGATGCGGCCATCATTCATATTTATTTTGAAGAAACTGCTTTCGGACATACGATCTTTCAGGCCGATTCTCTGAAGCGCGGCTTTGGAATTATGCGCGAACACTCCATTGATCTCGTCTTACTCGACCTCACACTCACGGATAGCATCGGATTCAGTACCTTAGAAAAATTCCTGACCGAATTTCCTAATGTGCCCGTCATTGTAATGACTGGCCTGAACAACGAAATACTTGGCGTTCAGTGTGTCAGGGCCGGCGCTCAGGATTTTTTGGTCAAAGGCGAATTCGACAGCAAAGCGCTGGTCAAAAGTATTCGCCATGCTCAGCAACGGTTCCAAACACAAACCAAACTACAGGAATCTGCACAAAAACTATCTCATCAGCAAAAAAGACTTCAGGAAGCGCAAGAATTAGCCAATTTTGCCAATTGGGAGATGGATGTGGTTACCAATGCCATGAAATGGGGCGAGGAAATGTATCGTATTTTCGGCCTGCCCCAAACCGAGGCAGCCCTTTCTCTGGGAGATTATTTGCAATACGTTTTCTTTGACGACAAAGAAGCTGTGGAAACCTTTTTCACAACAGCACTACAGGCCGAAGAAATACAAAAAATAGAACATCGAATAGTTGTAGGCACCCGGGTGAAACACCTTTCTCTGCGGGCCAAAGTTCAATTAGATCAGGATTCAGGTCAGGTTTTGCTCATCGGAAGCGCACAGGATGTGTCTGAACAAATGACGCCCATCCTGTCTTCGGGTTCTTCTAAAGGCGTCTCCGAGCTATGGCGAAAGGAAATACTCGCCGAACTGAAAGAGCAGATTCAAAAACCGCTGTTTGAGGCCCTTGATCTGGCCCATTTATTACAAAAAACAGCTACCCCATCTCAACAGGAATTGTTGCCGGAGTTCAAAAGTGGTCTCAATGAAATTTCATTGGCTGTGAATACCCTGCTGATGGCGCAAACAGACATTCGCAACGCATCCGCCCAAGAAGCTGCGCCTTTTGTATTCAATTCCTTTTTTACTCATTTTCAAGAAGTTACTGAAGCTCAGGCCGCAAAATCCGGGTGTAAAGTGCATCTCAGCCTCCCAGCCGATTTTCCCACGACACTCATCGGCAATGAGCACTTACTACATACACTCCTGTGTAGTTTTTTCAAATGCGCCCTCGCGCCTAAAGGCCGACCTGGCACCATTGTCATTCAGGTTAACATCTCTAAAGTTTCCGGTGATCAGCATTCTATGAAGATTGAGTATCTTCCCAACGACAAGCAAATGCCTGCCGATATGCTCAAAGCCGTTATGGATGCCGCAGATTTTTCAATGGTCTCTACACCCGATCTTCGCCGAAAAGCCACTACAATGGCCGTATCGGGACAATTACTCAAAGCGCTCAACGGGAAATATGCCCTCCGAAAAGACGAAAAGGGGCTTTGCGAATCTTTTGAACTGTCCATTCCAGTAAAAATCCCCGAAACAAAAGCGGATGGCGGCGCGAATCTCTTTTTGCCGGTCGCGCCTTCCATTCTCATTGTAGATGATAACCGCATGCACCTGTTGTCTATCAGAAACGTCGTCAAGAATGTGATGGCCGATGCAACCGTAGAATTGGCCGGTGGCGGCAAAGCAGCGGTTTCTATCGCGGGGCAGCATAAATTCGATCTGATTTTGCTCGACTTGCAAATGCCCGACATGAACGGATTCGATACGCTGGCTGCGCTGAAAAAACACAATCAGGCGCCTGTCATAGCCACCACCTCCACTCCTTCACCGGAGGAAAAAGACTTGTGTATTAATTCGGGATTCAGAGGTTATGTAGGCAAACCCATACAGCCCGACGCACTTTCGGAAGAGGTCAAACGCATCATGCAGGCGTCAAAATGACATCAGAGAACCGGGGTTTCCAGAATCGTAATGCTGCGTTGCTGAACATCCAATGAGGCGGAAATGCCTACAGGCAACGTGCAGTTGTCGGAAATATGCCCAAACGAAAGCCCATAAACCACAGGAATGCCCAAGCCTTCGAGCCTGTCGCGCAGGGTGTCCATCATAGAAAGCGAAAGTTCGTCTTTTTTAGGCTGGCAATCCGTAAATACCCCCAGGGCCACACCGGCTGCCTTTCGCAGGTTGGATGCTTGTAAGAGGGTCGTCAACATGCGATCCAAGCGGTAAGGACGCTCGCCTACTTCTTCTATAAAAACGAGCTTGTTGGTAAAATCAAACGCGTGCGGCGTGCCGGCCATGGCCGCCAACAAAGACAAATTGCCACCCGACAAGATGCCCTCCGCTTTGCCCTCATTAATAGTAACAGGCTGATATTCAGAATCTTTTTTTTCTTTTTGACTTTCTGCAACGGGAATGGTGTGCATAGCAGCAGGTTCCATCAATACTTTTACCAACTGCCCTTTGGCATAGTCTGTGAAAGTAGCCGAAGCCACCGGGCCATGAAAACCCACCAAGCCGGTTTCTATATGAATGGCCTGAAGCAAGGCCGTAATATCACTGTAGCCGATCAGTATTTTAGGGTTTTGACGGATGAGCGGGTAATCAATAAACGGCAGCAAACGCGTGCAGCCATATCCTCCCCGAACGCACCACACCGCGCTCGCTTCTGTATCTGAAAATGCTGCGTGCAGATCGTCCAACCGTTGCTGATCGGACCCGGCCGTGAAGCCGCGCTGTGCTCTCAAGTATTTGCCCGGCTTCACTTTGAGACCCAAACCTTCGAGATTGAGATACGCCTTTTGAACAGCGTCATCGGGGGCATAGCTGCCGGGAGAAATGAGTGCCACAGTGTCTCCCTGCTTCAGGCGACGAGGCTTGATAACATTCTCAGAAACAGGAACATCCCGAACAGCAGCGCAGGCAAAGGGCGCCAAGGCTGCGCCGGCAACTCCGGCTCCCAATATGCGATGAAAATGGCGACGTCGCACCTTGTGGCTATAATTCTTTGATTTTCACTACCCGGTCGCGGAACACGGGGTTGCCCATCACCCGGTTGAGACGGCGCAGGTCTTCCACAGAAACGCCCTCATAACGGCGGGCAATTTCGGGCAGGCGCTCGGCTCCTGAAATAGAAATATACAGGAAGCGCTCCGCATTGTCGGGTTCAATACCGGCAGCCTCTATGGATGTGGTGTATTCCAGCGTTCCTACCTGCCGGAAAGGCAAGGCAATCGGCGCCTCCACGATGGGCATTTTATTCAGGGTCATGCGTTTGTAGGCTTTAGGGCCAAAATATCTCCACTCCTGACCGGGAACGAGCGTTGGCGTATTGAGCCGGTTCCAGATACGAAGGTGTTGCGGCGTGCAACGGAGTTTATCAGCCAAAGCATCTATGGATTTGAATTCATCATCTTCCTCTACCGTATAAACGTGTTCGTTGTAATAAGATTCAGCGCCCGGAGTATTGTAGAGTGCTACAGGGCCACCGGCGAAAATCGGCTCCGGATCAGAATCGTCGGGCAGCTTGGCCGCCAGAAACTCCAACACGGCAGGCATTACCCGGCGTGGCAGGGTCAGGTAGTAACCATTCGCGTTTTGAGGAATATAACCGCCCACATAAGCCGGGTTGAGGCTCTCCAGAGTCTCAACCGAAAGACCTGTGAGCGTAGCCAACTCAAAGAAACTGAACCCATTATACACTTTGATGCTCTCCGTGAGTTGCATGTCCATTTCGGGAGCAGCAGGCTCTATGCCGTGCAGCATAAAGTGCTCGCACAAATAAGTGGCTGCCATGAAAGCCGGCACATAATTGCGGGTTTCGCGAGGCAGGTACCTCTGTATGCGCCAAAAATCCTGGCTGCGTCCGCGCTTGATGGCGCGGGTGACATTGCCGGAGCCGCTGTTGTAGGCGGCCAGCACCAATTCCCAATCGCCGAACATTTCATACAGGCGGGTGAGGTGCTTCATAGCTGCTTCGGTGGACTTGATGGGATCGAAGCGTTCGTCAATGTATTTGTTGGCTTGCAAGCCTTCCAGCCTGCCGGTGCCGGGCATAAATTGCCACAAACCGCCCGCGCCTGCCGGAGAAACGGCTTTGGGATTGAGCGCCGATTCCACTACGGGCAGGTATTTCAACTCTTTGGGCAGATTATGGCGCTTGAGTTGTTCGTCAAACATGGGGAAGTACAAAATGCTGCGGCCTATGATGAGTTCGGCCGTGCGGCGACTGCGGGTCAGATAATTTCGAATGTACCCCATTGCCACAGGATCGCGGCGCGGGCGGATCGTCATGTCAGGCATGGCGAGCATGCGTTCTGCTACCGAGTTTTCATCATATTCCAATTCCAACTCAATGCTACCGTTGTAAACAGACCCAAAAGACAAGGAGGGGAGAAAAAGGGAGAGAAAAAGAACGGTCAGGAATTTTTGTAAACTACCTGGCTCCATAATAATTGATTTTGTTAACAATTGTGGCTCAATGATTTATGCTGTTTTTGAAGACAAAAAAATGCCGAGCCGTATTGCAAACATAGACACGGAATGCCTTAACGCACTAATTTGAAGGGAAAAAGTTTTCCACATTATTTGTAAGTAACTGATTATCAGTCTAAAAAAATCGCATTTTTATAAATGTCGAGATAAAACCTGCGTAGATGCCTCTCTTTTCCCTACTTTCGGCCCCCAAAACAATCGTTTTATGGTGCCAGATTCACCCGATGCAGACATCCAACCAGAACAGCCGCAACCTATACGCAGGCTGCCCGAAAGCTGGCCGCCGCCCCTGATGGTACTGGCCTTGACGCTGATAGCCATCATCATGGCCGTCATTTTGGGCGGCGTCATCACACATGTATTGGGCATAGTTTTCCATTACGATCTCGTTGATATTATGAACACGATTGAAACGGAAAACACACAGCGACACCGGGATATTCTGCGCGGCTCCAATTTAGTCAGCCATTTGCTGGCGTTCACCGGAGCGTCTGTGGCCGTTATGTTTTTTGTTTACCGAAAGGAATGGGCCACCCGATTGGGCCTGAGTCGCTTCCCCGGATGGCCTGCTATAGCCGCCGCCGCCGGCTTTATGCTTTTTGCGCTGCCCTGGGTCCAATTTACCTACTGGCTCAACAAACAAATTCCCCTGCCCGCCTGGCTCGCCGATATGGAGAATCAAACCACTGGTATCATACAGGCCATTTTGGTGATGGAAAGCCCCTGGGAATTGGCCTTTTCGCTCTTGGTCATTGCACTGGCGCCGGCGGTGGGCGAAGAGTTGTTGTTTCGGGGCATTGTGCAGCCGCAGATTTCGCGCCTTTGGAACAAGCCTGTTGCGGCGGTGTGGGTCACGGCCATATTGTTCAGCATCATTCATTTTCAGTTTGCAGGATTTATTCCGCGCATGTTGCTCGGCGCCGGTCTGGGGTACCTGCTACTGTGGACGCGCAGCCTGTGGGCGCCTATAGCGGGACATTTCGTTATCAACGCCATACAGGTCATAGCACAATATGTGGCCAAAACAGATTTGGAACAGGCTGAAAAGTCTCTGAACATCAACCAATTGCTGATCCCCTGCGCTTTGGTACTGCCGGTGATGTTTTTGCTGGGCAGATATTTAGTTCAAAAAAATAAATTACCTGAATCCGGGTAAGTCATCTTACTTTTGCACCTACTATCTGTTTTTATGCGAATTTTCTACTCCATATCATTAGCCGCACTGACGCTCGTTTCCTGGATGGAAGGGCTGCATTTGTGCCGGCAATATATCAGGGAAGTAGAGAACCAGATGGAAGCGATCAGTTTTGTGGAGCAGGTTCTGGCCCAGAGGTACGCTTCCGTTTTGCAGCAGGGCAGCACCGTAAAAGAAGTGGATTCGTCTTTCAGCGGGCGGCAGGGCTACATCTACCCCGGCGACTTTGTGTTGCAATCGGAAATTGAAGGAGATACCGCCCATTTTATCATTGAATCCTCTACCGACTCTCAGACAGATTACACATTTGTTCAGTCTCCGAACACACAAAACGAATATCCGCCCCATACCGCATTGGAAGATTTTTTTCCCTGGTACACAGCCATTTGGGATGCACATATAACTTCAAAAACCGCGTTTGAATTAGTTTCTCAAAGCTATCCGCCCTACCGTTTTTTTCCCACCTCGTCAGCCGAGGATTGCCCCGTTCAACCGCCGGAAATAGGCTGATTTTTCCTTTCTGATTTATTTTCGATCTCATTCTTTCTTTCTTTCCACCGAAGAGGCACTTCGTGTGTCAAATCAGACCGCTGGTTCAGGTTTGCTGCATGAACTTATCGGCAACAATAGTAGTCCGGCTCTGCCCACACACAATCCGGGCAGCTTTCAATCTTCGCAAAAGGAGCAATGAGATCGTCGGTTGATTCACTCCTTTAAAGACCATTTACACCATGAAAAGGGATTTTTTGAGCCGAACGATCTTCGGTGTTTTATTCATTTGCGCAATGTGCAACTTGAAAGCACAAACGCCCATTGACGGCATTATGATGAGCAAAAACAGTGTTTGTACTGCGCTGACATTCACACAGGATAATTGGGACCATTACTGGGAAGGTACCCTCAAGCGCGATAACGGCAACATCGGCGTGGCGCAACGGCAAACCATCGCGCCTATGTTTAGTTGGGGCATCACCGACCGCATCAACCTTCTGGGCAGCATCAACTGGGTGCGCACCCACGCCACGCAAGGTCAATTGGCGGGTGTCAGCGGTTTGCAGGACTGGAATGTGTGGCTCAAATTCAAAGCACTGCAAGCCGGCAATTGGTCGCTTTATGCCATCGGCGGTGCATCGGGGCCGGCCTCCAACTACCTGCCCGATTACGTTCCACTCAATCTGGGTCTGGGAAGCTATGAAGGCTCCCTCCGCCTGCTTACGGAGTACGATTTCGGCCAAGGATTTTTTGGACGGGCCTTCGCAGCATGGCACCTTCGCAGCAATACGACCATAGAACGCACCTATTATTATACGACTCAGGGTTTCTATTCCGATAAAGTGGATATGCCCAACGCCGTGACCTACGGGGCTACGCTCGGCAAGTGGCTGCTCGATGACGGCTTGCGATTGGAATTATCCCTCGATGGGTTGTACACCACCGGGGGCCACGATATCCGCAGGCAAGACGTGGGTTTTCCTTCCAACAAAATGGTGTTCTTACGAGCAGGCGGTATGGCTCGGTACCACTTTCCGCCCTCCAACAAGATCGGGCTGTTCGTTTCTGCCGCACAGGTGCTGGAAGGGCGAAACGTGGGGCGATCTTTCCTCTGGTCGGGGGGAGTTCTGTTTCAATTTTACAAATAATCCTGATTTACCTCACCCATCAATCAACAAACCATGAAATCTTTTAGCATCCTTATATGTCTCTTGGCCTGTATTGCGGGCTTATGGGTTTCTTGCGAAAAGAATATCCCGACTCAACTCGAATTTTCGCATTACGAATTTTCCGAATCAGATGCCAATGGCGGTACCTGGAAACCCGTACTGCTGACCAGCGCCTCGCAAATAGGCATTCCGGCGCCACAATCCACCAGTTCTGCATCCTATCTGGCTGAATTGGCCGACGTCAAAGCTGCCTCCTCCCAACTGACAGCACAACAACGAGCCGCTGTTGAGTACTGGGGCAACAACGGCCTGCTCCGCTGGAACGAATTAGCCCGTGAATTGGCCGCCAAATACAACCTGCCGCCGGCCCCCAATCCTGACGGAACCTACGGCGCCCCCGATCCCGCCAACCCGGACAGATACCCACAGTTTCCTTTTGCACACCCGCCTTATGCCTGTCGGATGTTTGCATACTGGAGTGCCGCTCAAATGGACGCGCTGATTTCGGCCTGGCACTACAAACATCTGTATAACAGACCGGCGCCGTACAAGGTGGACAATACGATTCAGCCCCATCTGCCCGTGAGTGATTTGCCGTCGTATCCATCAGATGCCGCTGTGGTGGCGGCTGTTTCGGAAGCGATTTTGGGCGCTATGTTTCCCTTGGAAAAAGCCTACCTGAATCAACGGGCGCTGGAGCACAAAAACGCGGCTTTATGGTCAGGCTCGAATGTATGGAGCGACGTGACGGCCGGCGATTCTCTGGGCAGAGCCGTGGCCGCTGTGTTTTTGGCCCGCGCCTCCACAGACGGCATGAGAAATGCGCAGGCACCCAAGCCTGTTTCCGATTCATTAGCCGCCGCTGCATTGTTGTACAGAGGCACGAAATGGGTGAACCTCGAAGAGCCTCCCCGGCCCGTAGGCATCACGCCATTGTTTGGTCGGGTCAAACTCTGGTGCGTACCCAATGTAGAGGCAGTACGCCCGCCACAGCCGCCGGCAATCGGCTCTCCTGAATTTGAACAAGCCGCCGCAGAACTTCGGGATATTGCCAAAAATCTGACCACTGAGCAGCGCCGCATCGCCAATTTCTGGTCCGACGGCATCGGCACCTATACGCCGCCGGGGCACTGGAACCGCCGCGCTACGGAGTTGATTGTCAAAAACAGATACAATCCCCTGCGCTCAGCCCGCACTTATGCCTATATGAATATGGCGGTGATGGATGCGGGCATCAGTTGCTGGGATGCCAAATATTACTACCACTATCCGCGCCCTATACAGGCAATACCGGGCTTCAAAACCATCCTCGGAACACCGAATTTCCCCGCTTACACTTCAGGACACTCCACGTTCTCAGCTGCAGCGGCTACCGTGCTGGGACATATATTCCCATCCGAAAAACAAACGCTGGATGCCTGGGCCAAGGAAGCTGCCGATTCCCGGCTGTATGGCGGCATTCATTATCGTTTCGATTCTGAAGAAGGACTCAAACAGGGGCGTGCCGTTGCTGCGTACTCGGTTGCAATTGCCATAGCCGACGGGGCGGAATAGATACAAAAGAAAGTTGACTCTACGGGGCGCATTTTCCGGTGAATTTACCTGTGCCGGGAATGCGCCCTTTTTGGGTCAACTCAACAACTGGTACGTTGCCCAACTGGCCAAATAAGCGAAGGTCGTCATAGCGAAGAATTGCACGAGCGGCCATTTCCAGGAGTTCGTCTCCCTTTTCACTACTGCCAGTGTACTCATGCACTGCATGGCCAGTACATAAAAAATGAGCAGCGAAAAGGCCGTAGCAATGCCGTAAACAGGCAGCCCGGTACGCGGATTGATTTCTTTGGCCATTCTTTGCCGCACCGATAGCTCGTCGTCGCTGCTGCCGATGCTGTAAATGGTGGCCATAGTGCCTACAAACACCTCGCGGGCAGCAAAAGAAGTGATGAGCGCAATGCCGATTTTCCAGTCAAAACCCAGCGGCTCAATGGCGGGTTCAATCCATTTGCCCAGATGCCCCGCCCAAGAGGCTTCGATGCGGTGCGCGGCGATGAGGTCCTGTGTGCCAGTTTCATCCAACTGTTGTGAAGCGGCCAACTCAATGGCTTCTTGTTCGGCCAATTGCATTTTATTAGAAGGCCCGTACGAGGACAAGCCCCAAAGAATCAATGAAATGAGCATGATAATGGTGCCGGCTTCCACTACGAAAGCGCGCACTTTTTCCCACACGGTGAGGCCCACATTGCGCAATACCGGCGTGCGGTACTGGGGTAGTTCCAGCATGAGAAAGCTGCGTTCTTTGCTTTTCAACAGCGTTTTGAGCGTCCAGCCGGCTAATAATGCGGCCACCAAACCCAGCAGATAAAGCCCCAGAAACGCCAGCCCTTGCAGGTTGAAAAAGCCGCCCATCGTCTTGGAGGGTACGGCAAAACCAATGAGCACAGTATAAACAGGTATGCGCGCCGAACAACTGATGAACGGCGTGACCAATATGGTGATGAGGCGCTCTTTCCAATTGCTGATGGTGCGCGTACTCATGATGGCGGGAATAGCGCAGGCCCCGCCCGATATAAGCGCCACAATACTGCGGCCGTTGAGACCAAACCAGCGCATCAGTCGGTCAAAAATAAAAGCGGCCCGCGCCATGTAGCCCACTTCTTCCAGCAGAGAAATGAGGAAAAAAAGGATGGCAATTTGCGGTACAAACACCAAAATTCCACCCAGCCCGGCCAAAATTCCCTCCGTAACCAAGCTGTTGACCCAGCCTTCCGGCAATACCTCGGCCAACCAACCCTCTGCCATGCCGAAACCCTGCTCAATCCAGTCCATCGGATAAGTTGCCCAGGCAAAAATGGACTGAAAAATGAGGGCCATGAGGGCAAAAAATATAATGGGGCCGGCAACGCGATGTGTCAGTACGCGGTCCATAGCGGCGGTGAGGCGGCCATTGGGTACATCAGGGCGGCGCAAAGCAGACGAAACAACTTGTGAAAAGATGCTATAGCGCTCCAATGTTTCTTCCACCTGACTTTTGACGCTGTTGAACTGTATATCCCCGAGGCCGGCGGCAATTTGTTCGCGTTGCTGTTCCGATAAAAAAGGCAGCCATTCGTAGTGGTGAGCGATCAATAATGCCTGATAGCCGGATACGCCGGGCATGAGGGCGGTTACCGTTCGGGATGCGGTGTGTTCTTGCGGGCTGAGTTGGTAGGAATGATGAGGAGCGCCCGCAGGCTGGCCTTGCCGGCAAATTTGAAGCAGGGCGCTGCGCAATTCGGGGATGCCCGCGCCGGTTCGACCGCTGAGTAAGACGACCGGAGTTTTGAAAAAACCAGCCAAAGCCCCCGTGTCCACCTGTAAGCCTTCGCGCTGGGCCACATCGGCCATATTGAGTGCCAGAACGACGGGAAGCCCAAGGTCTCGTATTTGTGAAAACAGGAGCAAATGCTTTTCTAAACGGGTCACATCGGCCACATATACTACAGCATCCGGGAAGTCGGGGCTGTCGGTTTGGGCAAAGGTTTGAGCCACAATGCGCTCATCCTGTGAATTGGGGTAAAAACTATATGCTCCGGGAAAATCAATCAAGTTGGCCTCTGTTTCCGGCGAAAGCCGAAGGACGCCTTGCTTTTTGTCCACTGTCACGCCGGGGAAATTGCCGATTTTCTGGTTCAGGCCGGTCAGGCGGTTGAAAATGGAGGATTTGCCACAATTGGGATTCCCGACCAAAGCAATGGTAAAAGAAGAGCGACCGGACATGACAGGCAGGCTATTGTCTGATGAGAATAGACTGGGCTTCCTCGCTGCGCAATGCCAGCAACAGATTATCGGCTTTTACATAAAACCCACCGCCAAAGGGCGCCGAACGCAGCACTTCCACCCGGCTTCCGGGCAGCACGCCCATAGCCATGAGGCGGCCGGCGAGGTGTTGGTCTCCGAAATGGGATACCACGCCCGAAACTCCGGCCGGCATGGTCGAGAGGGTAAAAAACGATGTTGCAGCGGCAGCCATGTTTCCTATTTTGATTTAATCTAATTTACAATTACCCCGCAAAAATAGACGCTTTTCCGAATTGGCAAGGTAATAAATATCACCTGCACAAAAAATACCTAAAGCGAATGGATGTACCTATTATTAGGTATTTTATAAAGTAAAGGCAACCCCTCCTCTGTGGGGCTTGTCCGTAAAAAGTCATTCTATGTCAGGGCGCCAACATTTGCAAAGGCAGCACAGGCCTGCACTGAAACGATATGTATTACAGCGCAGGCATCATTGCAAAACAAAAGTAGAGGAAGGGGCGGCTAAAAGATAATTTTTTCACTCAAGCGGCTCATTCCTGAACGATAGTTATACTTTTGCTCACTGGAATTTCTATTTACAAACCAAATACAGTCAGACATGAAAAAACTGTTATTCGTGTTCATGCTCCTGCTGGGCAGCGCTGCGGCGTTGACGGCACAACGGGCGATCACCGGCACGGTGACCGACCAAAACAAGGAACCGCTGATAGGCGCCACCATTTTAGTGGAGGGCACTTCGGTAGGAACCGTAACGGATGCACTGGGCGAGTTCGGCCTTACTGTGCCGGCGGGTTCCAGCACCCTGCTCATCAGTTACACTGGTTACACTACCCGCCGGGTAGAACTCACCGCCGCCAACAACTACAGCCTGACGCTGGAGACAGACGCAGTTACACTCAGCGATGTAGTGGTAACCGCTTATGGCACCACCCGCAAGGAAGCCCTCACCGGTTCGGTGGGCAGCATCAAGTCGGAAGCCATTGCGCTGCGGCCTGTCAACAACATCACCAATGTGATTGAAGGCTCTTCGCCGGGTGTCATCACGAGTACTGCCAATGGCCAGCCCGGCTCAGGTTTGGATATTCGTATCCGCGGCTTCGGCTCCATCAATGCTACCCAAGAGCCGTTGTATGTGGTGGACGGCGTGCCTTATGTTGGCGGCACCTCCAACATCAACCCGGACGACGTGGAGAGCATCAGTATCCTGAAAGATGCTTCTGCAACAGCATTGTACGGCTCGCGCGCAGCCAACGGCGTGGTGATGATTACGACCAAACGCGGCAAAAAAGGCCGCAACAATGTGTCGCTCAAAGTGACGCAGGGTTTCGCTACCCGCGGCCTGCCCGAGTACGAGCTGGTAGATGCGTTTGAATACTACCCGATTACCTGGGAGGGTTACCGCAACCAGTTGGTGTATCCTGCTTCCGGCACGGGCATTTCCAGAGACTCGGCTGCCCGCGTGGCTTCCGGCCTCACCAACCGCACCAGCGTGGCGGGTTTGCTGGCTTACAATCCATTCAATGTACCCGCCAACCAGATTGTAGGGGTGGACGGAAAAATCAATTCCAATGCACAATTAATATATGGAGATGATTTGGACTGGACCAAAGACCTCATGCGCACGGGCGACCGTAAAGACTATGTGGTTTCCTTCAACGGCGGCGCCGACAAGATGGACTATTTCCTCTCTGCCGGCTACCTCAAAGAAGACGGCTACACCATCAACTCCGACTTCGAGCGCTTCACCGCCCGCCTCAACGTGAACGTGCAACCCAAAGAGTGGCTCCGCACCGGCCTGAACATTTCGGCCAACCACACCACCTCCAACACGGCCAACGACGACGGCAGCACCAGCTTCGTAAATCCATTCTTCTTCTCGCGCAACATCGGCCCGATTTACCCCGTGTATGCGCACAACATGACCACCGGGGAATATCTCATTGACCCGGCGACAGGGCAGCGCTTCTGGGATTTGGGCAACTTCGGCAACTCCGGCCTGGGCATTCCCAACCGTCCGGGCAATGGTTTTGCTGGTCGCCACGCATTGGCAGAGACTACGTTGAACAGCCTGCTGTTCAAGCGCACCGTATTGAGCGGTCGTTCTACGACGGACATTATTTTTCTCAAAAATTTCAAGTTTACGAACAGCTTGGGTGTTGATTTTCAATACCAGGCCAATAGCAACTTCGAAAATACTTTGGTGGGCGACGGCGCTCCGGCGGGTAGAAGCCGCCGTCAGTTCGGCAGCAACATAGGTCTCATTGCTACCCAATTGTTGAGCTACGTTAACGATTTCGGCAAAAGCAATATAGATATTTTGGTGGGACACGAATCCTACAACCAGCGACTCACCGACCTCAACGGATTTAAGCAGGGCCAGTCCCTTTCGGGCAATACCGAGTTGAACAACTTTACGACCATCAACTCATTGACTTCTGCCCTCGACTTCTACCGCATTGAGAGCTATTTCTCAAGAGCTTCTTACAACTACGACGACCGCTATGTCCTCACAGCCAGCTTGCGCAGAGACGGCAATTCCCGTTTCGCAGATGGCTCCCGCTGGGGTACTTTCTGGTCGGTAGGCGGCGGATGGAACCTCCACAAGGAGTCCTTCTTCAATGCGTCATGGGTAAATCGCCTCAAACTGAGAAGCTCTTATGGCGTTACCGGCGTTGCCGACGGCATCGGATATTATGCTTACCAAGGGCTTTATGGTTTTGCCAACAATGCCAACGAGCCGGGGATTTTGCAAAGTACGACTGCATTTCTCAATACCGATTTGTCATGGGAAAGCAACACACAGTTTGACTTAGGACTTGACTTTGGTCTGTTTAAGGATCGCATCAGCGGCTCTGTTGAATTTTTCAACCGCGAATCCAGCGATCTGCTCTTCGCCGTTCCGCAGCCTTTGTCCAGCGGCATCAACAGCACACTCCAAAACACAGCTACCTTGTTCAACCGGGGTATTGAGGCCAACCTGAGCATTGACGTTGTGCGCACCAAGGACTTCTTGTGGAATATGAACTTCAACGCTTCTACGCTGACCAACGAGATCACCAAGATGCCGGAATCCGTTCCCGAATTCATCACCGGCACCAAGAAGTATGCCGTGGGCCAGTCTATCTTCGACTACTGGCTGCGCACTTATTATGGCGTGGATCCTACCGACGGCGCTGCATTGTATGTGGCCAACGATCCTACCATTACGGCCAACCGCCGCATCATCGGCACGGATACGCTCACTACGTCCATCAACAACGGCAAGTTTGAATACAACGGCAGTGTAATTCCAGACCTGTATGGCAGTTTCTCGCCGACAATCCGCTACAAAGGCTTGTCCTTGAGCGCCTTGTTTACATTCCAACTTGGAGGTTTGACGTATGACGCGCTTTACCAGTCGCTCATGTCTTCCAGCACGGTAGGCGGCGCTTTGCACAAAGACATCCTGAACCGCTGGCAAAATGAAGGCGACATCACTGATGTGCCGCGTATGGACCAGGGCAGAGGCCCCGATTTCAACGCCACGTCTTCACGCTGGTTGGTGGACGCTTCTTTCCTGAACATTCGCAACGTGAATCTGTCATACAATTTGCCGCAATCGCTGCTGGGCAAGATGAAGCTGACCAACGCCAATGTATTTGTAGCTATGGAAAACGTAGCTTTCTTCTCCAGACGCGTAGGCATGAACAACCAGCAATCTTTTTCAGGCGTGACGTCGAATGCTTATCCGCCGGCCAGAGTGTTCTCGGGCGGTTTCAACATCAACTTCTAAAACAGGTACAACCATGAAAAAATCAATGTATAAAATCACGGCGATTTTCGCCATTCTTTTTCTGGCCTCTGCCTGCGAAAAAGAATTTTTGGAAACATATCCTACCACGGCGGTATCCACCAATGACGTACTACTGAGTACGCAAAATGCCATTGCGGCGCTCAACGGTATTCACCGCAATCTTTACACACAGTCGGGTACTGTGCAGGGCCACGCCGGAGAAGGCTGCAACAACATGTTCCGCGACCTGATCGGGGAAGACATCATCTATCCGCTGGCCAACGGCAGTACCGGTTTCGTGGGGTTGATGCGCTGGCAAACCCACCGCAACGTGAATGATGCTACGCTGGCATATATGTATCGCTTCTACTACCGCATCATTTCCAACGCCAATGTGCTCATCAACGGCATTGAGAAAGTACCCGGCCCACAAGCCGACAAAGACATGATCAAAGGCCAGGCGCTGGCATATCGCGGCTGGTCGCACTTCCAGTTGGTACAGCTTTGGGGCGAGCGTTATGACGGCTCCAGAACCAACAGCCAGTTGGGCGTGCCGATTTTGTTGGAAAACACATTAGTGGGCCAGCCCCGCGCTACGGTAGAGGAGGTTTATACCCAAATCAACAAAGATTTGGATGAAGCCATCACGCTGTTGGCCGGTTACAACCGCACCGGATCGGCTGCCAAATCCAACATCAACGTGAATGTGGCTCAGGGTTTCAAAGCCCGCGTAGCGCTGACCCAGCAAAAATGGGCCGATGCTGCCGCCGCCGCCGCCGCCGCTCGCGCCGGCGTCTCCCTGATGAGCAACGCGCAATACACGACCGGCTTCAACGACATCACCAATCCTGAATGGATGTGGGGCAGCCGTCAGATTTCCGACCACAACACCTTCTTCTGGTCGTACTTCGCTTATATGTCGGCCAACTTCAACTCTACGGTGATCCGTACGCAGCCCAGGGCGATCAATGCCAACCTGTGGAATGCTCTGAGCGACACCGATGTACGCAAAAAAGTATGGGACCGCACCGGCGCCAACGTGCCCATCCCTCCTGGCGGCGCGCGCGTGCCTTTCCAAAACCAGAAGTTTTTGGCGGCCAGCGCCAGCCTCAGCACCGGCGACGTGCCGCTGATGCGTGCTGCCGAGATGTACCTCATTGAAGCGGAGGCCAAGGCTCATCTGGGTGATGCTCCCGGCGCCCGTCAGGCATTGTTTACCCTGATGAGCAACCGCGACCCGATGTATGTGCTCTCTACCAATTCCGGCCAGGCGCTTTTGGACGAAATCTGGTTCCACCGCCGCGTAGAGCTTTGGGGCGAAGGCGTACGCTTTACCGACCTCAAACGTCTCAACCAGCCGCTCAACCGCAACGGCATTTCCAACCAATTGCTCGTGATGGTAGCCATCACCGATGTACCGGCAGGCGACAAGCAGTGGCAGTGGCTGTTCCACCAGGATGAGTTGAATGCCAACCCGGCCATTGTGCAGAATCCGTTGTAGGTTTTCTTAGCTGCGAGCTACGAGCCGCGAGCTTCGAGTTTGAGTTCTGTAAAGATTGAAAATTTACTTAACATAGCGGGCATTCGGAACGACGGTTTCGGATGCCCGTTTTTTATATCCCGAATCTCGAAATTCGTGAAAACATAGCACTCTCAGGCAGCATTAGTCCCCCCTTGCGCGATATATACAGACCGCGGCTGTATCAGCCATTGATTTTTGCCCCACTACTAAGGATTTTCTATTTACAAACCAAAATACAGTCAGACATGAAAAAACTCGTATTAGTGTTCATGCTTTTGCTGAGCGGCGCTGCGGCGCTGACGGCACAACGCGCCATCACCGGCAAGGTGACTGACGAAAAAGGGGAAGCCCTCATCGGCGCCTCCGTACTGGTGAAGGGTACCACTGTGGGTACAGTCACTGATGTGGACGGGAGCTTCCAGCTAACGGTACCCGTAGGCTCTACCACCCTGATCATCAGCTACACAGGCTTTCAAAGTCAGGATGTAACTCTGGGTGCTTCCAGTGTAATGGATGTCACGCTTCTGGAGGGTCTTATTCTCGAAGAGGCCGTGGTGACGGCTTTCGGAGTGAGAAAGGACAAGAGCAATCTGGGGTATGCGGTTTCCGAGATCAGTTCCAATGACCTCACCGTAGCCCGCGTAACCAACGTCACGAATGCCCTCACAGGCAAAGTGCCGGGCGTGCGCATTCAGGGTTCGGGTGGTTCCTTCTCGGGATCGAGTATCATCATCCGGGGTTTTACCTCCTTTACCGGCAGCAACCAGCCCTTGGTAGTAGTGGATGGTGTTCCTATTGACAACAGCGGCGGGGGCACGGCCCTGCAAACCGGCCCGGTTTCTTCCAACCGCGCTATTGACCTCAATCAGGAAGACATTGAAAGCATCAGCGTACTCAAAGGCGCCGGCGCTACCGCCCTGTATGGTTCGCGGGCAGCAGGCGGTGTGTTGCTCATCACGACCAAAAAAGGCCGTGTGAATCAGAAAAATGCGATAACCTACACCGCCAACTATGCAGCTCAGGAGGTCAACCGGATACCGGACTACCAAAATGAGTACGGTCAAGGCGCAGCAGGAGCATATAACCCGGCAGCCATTTCCTCCTGGGGGCCGCGCATTCAGGGGCAAAACGTGATCCTGCCTGTTGATTATCGCGGTGGGCTTATTTCTCCCAACGACTCGGTAGCGCTCACTGCATACCCGAACAATGTAAGCGACATATTCCGCACAGGCTCCAACATGCAACACAACCTGGCTTTCCAGGGCGGCACCGAAAAGTCGGCTTATCGTTTGTCTTTGGGCTATCTCGACGATCAGGGCGTATTGGAAAACAACCGCCTGCAGCGCTATAATTTTGGCGCAAATGCTTCTTCGAACATTACGACCAAACTGACGGCGGCCATTTCTGCAAATTATGTCAATAATACCTCCCAACGCACCCAGCAGGGTAACCAATTGTCGAACCCGCTGTTCCGCGCCTGGTTCCTGCCGCGCAGCCTCAATCTCAGCGGCCTGCCTTTCGAATCGGCCGACGGGCTTCGCCAACTCAACTACGACCCGGCTGTGGACAATCCATACTGGACCATCGCAAACAACCTGTACGACGACGAAATCAACCGCTTCTTCGGCAACGTAAGCCTGAGGTATCAATTGCTGAGCTGGCTGAGTGCTGAATACAAGCTTGGCGTGGACCAATACAGCAGCCGGCGCAGCGCATACGATCAGATCGGCGCCAGAGGAGGAGCCAACACGGCTGCCAATACAGCCGGCGGTATCCTTGAGGGCAGTGACCTTTCCCGCATTATGAACTCTTTCCTCACCCTTACGGGCAACCGCCAACTCGGCTCCGACGTTGATCTGACTTTTGTACTCGGTCAGGAAACCAGCGACAATCAATTCCGTAGTTCTCAGGTCATTGGCCGGGGGGTTACGGTGCGTAATTTCCGCGATTTGGATGCCAATACCACCACCTTTGTGCCGTCCTTCGGTCGCAGCCAATCCCGTTTGATTGGTTTATTCGGCAATGTCACGGCGGTTTACCGGAATTTTGCATCGTTGGACCTGTCTGTGCGCAACGACTGGAGTTCTACCTTGCCTAAAGGGAAAAACAGCTATCTGTACTACTCTGCTGCCGGCACCTTCAATCTGACACAGGCGATTCCTTCACTTAAGTCAGACTTCGTGAACCTTCTCAAGGTACGCGCCAATTATGGCCGTATTGGTCGTGCCAGCCTCTTGTACGCTACTGAATCGTATTATTCCGGGTTCAACCCGGCGGATGGTTTTGGTCCGCTTATCCAATTCCCATTCAACAGCCTGCCAGGGTTCTCGCTTAACAACACGGCCGGCAACCCGGACCTGGAGCCTGAGTTTACTACCACGGTGGAAGCAGGTATAGATGCGACGCTGTGGAAGGGCCGAATAGCGCTGGAATTGACACGCTATCGTCAAAGTACCTCCGGTATTATTCTTTCTGTGCCCAATTCTCCGGCTGCAGGTATTTCCGCTATCGTGAAAAATGCCGGCGATCTGGAAACCAACGGATGGGAACTGGGGCTTACGGTGACGCCTGTGAAGACGAGCAAGGGATCATGGTCAACCAACTTCAACTTTACGCAATTCAGGTCTATCGTGAAGAGTCTGGCGCCCGGCGTACAGAATATCTTCCTCGGCGGTTTTACAACGCCCAATATCCGCTTGGTAGAAGGTGACGAATACGGCCAGATTTATGGTAATGCCTACAAGCGCGACGCCAACGGCAACCTGCTGCTCACTGCTACCGGATTGCCACAGCCTACCGCCAACGTGGAAAAACTCGGCAACCCGAACCCGCGCTGGACGCTTGGCGTGAACAACAACATTTCTTATCAGGGGCTTAACCTGAACGTGTTGCTTGATATCCGCCAAGGCGGCGATATCTACTCCCGCAACATTGCCGACTTGCAGCGCAACGGCGCCACCATCGAAACAGCGGAATTTGCCCGCTTCAACGCAGATGGTACGGTAGCCACGCCGTACAGATTCGACGGTATCTTCGAGACAGGTCCGAACGCAGGCAAAGCCAATGAAGGCGAGGCAGAAAGACGCGTTACGGCTGAACAGTACTGGGGTAATGCAGGCAAATATGTTGCCGCTGAAGGGTTTATTTATGATGTATCCTGGTTCCGTATCCGCGAAGCCGGACTCAGCTATACGTTCCCGAAAAAGATGCTGGAAAAAACGCCTTTCGGAGGTTTGGAGATTGGCGTATTTGGCCGCAACCTTTTCCTGCACGCGCCGAACTACCCGCACCTCGATCCGGAGCAAAACGTACTCGGTATCAGCAATGCACAGGGCTTGGAATTCAACGCCCTGCCGCAAATGCGTTCCTATGGCGTCAACCTGCGGGTAACGCTTTAAAATCTGGTTTCCCGGCGTCCGATTCTCCTGGAATCCGGCGTCGAAACTCATTTTTCTAACTTATAAAACAGAAATTCATGAAACTTGGAAAACTCATTCGATACAGCGTTCTTATTCTTGGGCTTTCTTTGTACAGCACTTCGTGCAAAGATTATCTGGATGTGAACCTTGATCCCAATGCAGTGCAGGATGCTCCTATTGAGCAATTGCTTACCACTTGCACTGTTTCTCTTGGCTTTTTCGGTGGTTCTGACCTCCACCGCTATAGTTCTTTGTTGGCACAACAGTTTTCCGGCCAGGGCCAGGGTGCAACCACCCAACCGCAGGAATATGATCGTTACAATATTCAGGGTTCCGACCTCAACAATGTGTGGAACTTACTGTATGCTTCCATTTTGAGCGATCTGGAATTGGTCATTCAAAAAGCCGACACCGAAAAAAGTCCTCACTATGCCGGCGTAGCCAAAATAATGAAGGCTTATGTCTTCCATTTGATGGTAGATGCCTGGGGCAAAGTGCCTTATTCAGAAGGCTTGAAGTTTACAGCGAATACGGCGCCCAAATTTGACGACGGCGAGGCCATCTACACAGATCTGGAGCGCTTGCTTGACGAAGCTATTGCCGACCTGAATGCGCCCTCCATCAAGTCGCCGGCTGCCAACTCCACCATTTTCCCGGGTACTTTCACCGCTTCCCGCCCACGCTGGGTGCGCCTGGCCAATACGATCAAACTCAGGCTTTATCTGCACCAAAGTAAGAAGAGTCGTGCTAATACCGTGCAGAAAATCACCGCATTGGTCAACAGTGCAAGCGTTTCTTTCATGGAGTCCAATGCCGATAACTTCCAGATGGCGTTCATCAATGAAGCTCGCCGGCAAAACCCGATTCATCAGTTCGAATTGGACCGTGTCAATCAATTCTTCCCGGGCGCCACTTTGGTCAACCTGATGAACCAGCGCAACGACCCGCGCCGTCCACGCTACTTTACGCCATTCCCGTTCACCCGGGATGCTGCTCCCGCCTATGCAGGCGCTAAGCCTGGTGATGCACCCTCTTTCCGCTACTCCCGTATGCATACTTACCTGCGCGGCGATACCACCAATACTACGCCGGTGGCGGCTCAAGCCGATGGCTCTATCACCAATAGCGCTTATACATACAATGGTACAGCGCCCATTCGCATGCTGACCTTTGCCGAGTACAACTTCATTCGTGCCGAAGCCGCTGTTTACGGCGCTCCCGGAACCGCTGAAACCTTCTTCCAGGCAGGTATTCGCGCTTCCATGTCGGGTGCAGGCGTGCCAACCGCACAAATTGACGACTACATCGCCGCCAATGGAACGCTGACCGGTACAGAGGCTGAGAGAGTGCGCAGAATTATCGAAGAGAAGTACATTGCCAACTATGGCGTCACTATGGAATCATGGACCGACTGGCGTCGTACGGGCTTCCCCCAAATCACTGCGCCGGTGAATGCCCTCACGCCTTTTACTCCTCGCTCTCTGTTCTATCCTCAAACGGAAATTGACCTGAATCCGAATGCGCCCGCTCAGAAAACCGACATGAGCGAACGCGTATTCTGGGATGTTCAATAAGCCTATTTTTTGATTCACACGAAGAGCCGCCTCGCACGCCGGGGCGGCTCTTTCTTTTTGCGCTTTTTTTGAAAAATCTCTGTTATCTTTGCCTATCTGTTTGAAAATGCAACCATGATAACATGGAAGACCCAATTCTGCGCAAAGCACAAAAGCGCGTCAAATCCAAAAAGGGATTTTACACCCATCTTGCGTCTTTTGTGTCGGTGGGCATTTTCTTTTTGTTGCTCAACCTCGTTACCTATGACGGCGAAATGTGGTTTTTCTTTCCGCTGCTGCCCTGGATGGTGGGCGTATTGATCCATTACTTCACCAACTTCGGTTTTCCGGGAACGGAAATCATGAACGAGGGTTGGGAAGAACGCCAGTTGGAAAAAGAGGTGCGCGACATACTCCAAAAAGAAGGCCGCCTGCGCAGGACGCTTTCGGAGCATTCCGGCGAATTGCCCCCGGCTCAGGAAGGATTGGAACTGCCTGATCTGGAAAAGACCAAAGAGAGGCAGTGGAGCGACAGAGATTTTGTGTAGCGGTTCCACCGCCGCGTAGAGCTTTGGGGCGAAGGCGTACGCTTTACCGACCTCAAACGTCTCAACCAGCCGCTCAACCGCAACGGCATTTCCAACCAATTGCTCGTGATGGTAGCCATCACCGATGTACCGGCAGGCGACAAGCAGTGGCAGTGGCTGTTCCACCAGGATGAGTTGAATGCCAACCCGGCCATTGTGCAGAATCCGTTGTAGGTTTTCTTAGCTGCGAGCTACGAGCCGCGAGCTTCGAGTTTGAGTTCTGTAAAGATTGAAAATTTACTTAACATAGCGGGCATTCGGAACGACGGTTTCGGATGCCCGTTTTTTATGCTGCGATTCGACTGAAAATATCAAATCATGGCACCATCAGGCAGCAAAAAGCCCGGTTGGAACGATATACATTGGCTGCAAAAAAAACTATGGCAGCATTGGTTTTTTATAAAAATGGTACAAACTGACGAATGTTAGTTTTACCTTTGCGACTAAGGATTTTCTATTTACAAACCAAAATACAGTCAGACATGAAAAAACTCGTATTAGTGTTCATGCTTTTGCTGAGCGGCGCTGCGGCGCTGACGGCACAACGCGCGATCACCGGTAAGGTGACTGACGAAAAAGGAGAAGCCCTCATCGGCGCCTCCATTCTCGTCAAGACGACCTCTGTCGGTACGGTCACCGATCTGGACGGAAGTTTCCGTTTGCAGGCTCCGGCCGGCGCCACTACGCTCATAGTCAGCTACACCGGCTATGTGAGCAAAGAAGTAGCCCTTTCGGCTGCATCCAACTACGACATCACCCTGAGCACCGACGTGGTGGCCATCTCAGAAGTAGTGGTGATCGGGTATGGTACGCAGCAGAAGCGGGAAATAACGGGCAATATTGCCTCCATCAAAGGCTCCGACATCGCCAATTTGGCCGTACAGAGCTTTGATCAGGCATTGCAAGGCCGTGCGGCAGGCGTAAACGTCAGCATTCCCAACGGTGTGTTGAACAACCCGCCTGTGTTTCGTGTACGCGGTGTGAACTCCATCAGTTTGAGTTCTTTCCCGCTCATCGTGATTGACGGAGTACCTACCTTCTCCGGCGACCTTTCTACATCGGCTGCGGCCAACAACCCTTTGTCGAACCTGAATCCGGCAGACATCGAGAGCATCGAGATTCTCAAAGATGCCTCTGCTGCGGCCATTTATGGTTCCAGAGCGGCTGCCGGCGTGGTTCTCATCAGCACCAAGCGCGGCCAATCGGGCAAAGCGCGCGTCAATTATGATGGTTGGGCCAGTTGGGCCTCTCCCGTTCGTCTTCCCGATTTGCTCAACGCACAGGAATACGTTACGTTGAAGAACGAAGCGATCAGCAACGCCAACCAACTTTCGGGTACTGCCAATCCGACGCCGCCACAATTCTTCCTTGACACCATCAATGGCCAACTGGTAGATACCGACTGGTACGACTATGCTTATCGCACGGGCTTTTCTCACAACCACGCGTTGAGTTTCTCCGGCGGTAGCGACAAAACCACTTACTTCCTGTCTATGGGTTTCACCAACCAGCAGGGTATGATCATCGCCAACGATTTCGAACGTAAGTCTATTCGTTTGAACTTGGACCACAAAATGGGTAAGTTTTTGAGCCTCGGTGCTACGGCCGGTTATTCCAACAACATCAACCGCGCTCCCAACACTGGCTCTCTGCCCGGTGCAGGCTTCAACACTTCAGGTTTGGGTCGTATCCCTCTGATTACCGCGCCCAACGTATCTCCTTACACCGCAACCGGCGCCTACAACATCCGCACAGACAACACCATGGGACGCAACAGAAACCTGACTCAATCAGGTTTTGTGAATCCGGTACCCATCATTGATCTCAATAGCTTTTCTTCTGAGTCCGGCCAGATTCAGGCCTCTGTATATGCTCAGGCCAATATCCTGACAGGACTGGCATTCCGCTCTCAGTATGGTATTGACCAAATCAATGTGGAAGACCTCACCTTCTGGAATCCTATTCATGGCGACGGTTTCGGCCAGAATGGCTACGCGTTGAATACATCACGCAAGAGCAATCGCTGGAACTGGACCAATACGCTGCAATATGATTTCAATTTGGGAGAAACCAATAACCTTTCTCTTTTGGTAGGCAATGAGCAGCAATACACGAAGACCGACCGCTGGGGAGCTGCGCGCAACCAAATTGCAGATCCGTTCTTCACAACCTATCAGGGCAACTTCACGACCATCAACCCTGCCAACAACTTCCAGGGTGAAAACTATTTCTTGTCTTACTTTGCTCGTGCCAACTACGATTTCAAGAAGCTTATTCTCGCTACGTTCAACGTGCGTCAGGACGAATTCTCCGCTTTTGCTCCCGGCAAAAAGCGCGGTGTGTTCTGGGGTGCTTCTTTGGGTCTGACCCTGTCAGAGCTTGATTTCTGGAAAAACAGCATCGGCAACCTGTTTAGCTTCTTCCGCGTACGCGGCAGCTACGGTCAGGTAGGCAACAACAACGGTATCGGCGATTTTGCCTCTTTGTCCACTTATGGTTCTGGTTTGTACGGCACCAATGCAACCCTTGCATTCAGCCAGGCAGGCAACCCCGATCTCACTTGGGAAACCAGCAAGAAGACCGACGTAGGTATCAATTTCGGCTTGTGGGAAGACCGCATCACGGGTGAAATTTCTTACTTCCTCAACGACATTGACGGCTTGATCCTCGCAGCACCGCAATCTCCTTCCAAAGGTGTTCCGGGCAACTCTATCTCGACCAACGTAGGCCGGATGCAAAACAAAGGTGTAGAAATTGGTTTGAATGGTACGATCCTGAGAACTAACAAGTTTAGCTGGACGTCCAACTTCAACCTTACTTTCATGGAAAATGAGGTGCTCTCTCTGGCCGCAGGCAACAGAGATATCCGCGTAGCTACTGCCGGCTTGGAACTTACCAACATCATCCGCGTAGGTGAATCCATCGGTAGCATTCTGGCAGTGGAAACACCTGGAGTAAATCCGGCCAACGGACGGAGAATATTTTTAGACGCTCAGGGCCGTCAGGTTCAGTACAACCACGCTGCTGCTGCTGCCAACCGTTACACCTATGTTGACGGTGGCGGCGTTGCCCCTGCCATCTCTATCGTAACTGATGGTAAAATTTATGGTCCTACCCTTCCCAAATGGTTTGGTGCATGGGATCACACCTTCCGTTTCAAATCTATTGATTTTAACGTACAGGCACAATTCTCAGGCGGCAACTATATTTACAATGGTACTCAAGCCGGTATGCGCGATCAGCGTTTCTGGAACAACCATACCGATGTACTCAACCGCTGGCAAAATGAAGGCGACGTGACCGATATACCTCGTTTGGTTTGGTTGGACAACGTCTCCAATGGTTCTGCGTTCCCGGTATCTTCCAACGTAGAAAAGGGCGACTTCCTGCGTATCCGCAACATCACGCTGGGTTACACTTTCCCGACGAACGACCTTTTCAAAAAGGCCAGCATCAGCAACTTCCGCGTGTATGCTTCTGTTAACAATGCCTTCCTCTTTACAGGCTATTCCGGTACCGACCCAGAGGTTTCTACCAACGGAAACGACCCCGGATCAGCAGGCGTAGACCGCAACACTGTGCCGATGGCACGTACCATCCTTGTTGGTTTAAACCTGGGTTTCTAATCATCTAAAAAAAGAGAGACAATATGAAAAATATCATGAATCAATTTCATTTCAAAGTAGCGGCCGCACTCGTCCTGCTTACGGGCGTGTTCGTTAGCTCCTGCGATAAGGACAAGCTCAATCCGGAGCCGCTTACTTTCTTTTCCGATCTGGCTGTATTTTCTGATCCCAGCCGGATTCTGGCACAAGTCAACGGCATGTATGCCAGTGCGAAAAGCGGGCAGTTTCTTGGAGGTCGTTATTACATTTATCAGGACATTCGCGGAGAGGAATTTCTCAACGAATTGACCAATGGTGTAACCGGCCTGCAAACCTGGAACTTCACCGTCAATGACGGCAGCAACGAGGTAAACAACTTCTGGAACGCTGCGTACGCTGCCATCAACGGCGCCAATGTGTTCATTGAAGGTCTTGAAGCCAACAAAGCGGTGTTGAACAACGATGCTTTGGCCAACAACTACCTGGGTGAAGCTCGCTTTTTGCGCGCACTGTCATACTACAGCCTGCTGACGCTGTACAGCCGTCCGTTCACGGATGGCAACGGCGCCAAGTTGGGTGTGCCTCTCCGCGTGAAAGCTGAGAAAGGCCCGGCTAATAACGATCTGGAGCGCAGCACAGTGGCTGCCGTTTATGAGCAAATTCTTGGCGACTTGAACTTTGCTGAAACCAACCTGCCCAACAACTATTCTTCTGCTGCCCTCAACACGACGCGTGCGCACAAGAACACGGCTATCGCGCTCAAAACGCGCGTATTGCTGTCTATGGGCCGTTATGCAGATGTAGTTACGGAAGGCAACAAATTGGTGCCCGCTACTGCTCCTTTCAAAGCTGCGAGCGGTGTGGCACATGAATTGCAAGCCGATATTACCAACGTATTCAAGACGCCGTACACTACCACGGAGAGCATCTTCTCTATGCCGTTTACGGAAAACAACCTTCCGGGTACTCAAAACGGTTTAGGTGGCTACTACAATCCTGGCCCGCGCGGCGCCGGCGATTACTCCCTTAACCCGGCTGCTATCATTGGCGACCCTGCTTTCGCAGCAACGGATGCAAGACGTGCATGGGTATTTGTGGCTACCAACAATAAGCCGTACCTGAACAAATTCCCTACCGGCCCCGTGCATACCGACTCTGCGCCGGTGATTCGCTACTCCGAAGTGCTCCTCAATTTGGCGGAAGCCAATGCTCGTACCTCCGGCGTTTCTCAACGCGCAGTGGACTTGCTCAACGCTGTACGCGGCCGCTCTAATCCGGCAGGCACTTATACAACAGCCAGTTTTGCCAATGCAGATGCATTGATCAACGCTATTCTCACCGAGCGCCGCATTGAATTGCTTGGCGAAGGATTCCGCTCTATTGATATCATGCGTTTGGGCCAAACCTTCCCGGCCAAAGCATCTGTTACAGCAGTACCGCCCAGCTCGAATGCCTACATTTGGCCGATCCCGAGTGGTGAATTGTCTGTAAACGCGCTGTGCGTGCCTAATCCGTAATTTGAACCAGGGTTAAAATTGGAATTTTCTAAAATCGGAGCCGCCTCGCACGTCGGGGCGGCTCTTTCTTTTTGTACAGTTCTGAAAAATCTCCTGTATCTTTGCCTATCATATTTGAAAACTCAAGCATGACCAAAACTGCCGCGCAGCGCCGATTATTTACTGTTTCCGACTACTACAAAATGGCGGAGGCGGGTATTCTGTCGCCCGATGACCGGGTAGAGTTGATTCGTGGAGAAATATTGAAAAAATGGCGCAAGAGCAGCCAACATGCAGGAACGGTCAATCATTTAGCCAAGTTGGCGATTTTGGCGTTACATGAAAAAGCTGTTGTTTCCGTTCAGCACCCGATGAGCATCAACGACTACTCGGAACCGGAACCTGATATTGTAGTGGCCAAACGCAGAAAAGACATGTACAGATCGGCTCACCCCCGCCCCGAAGACGTCTTCCTCCTCATCGAAGTGGCCGATTCCTCCTTAGCTTTCGACCGAAAGGTAAAAACGCCGCTGTATGCTCAGGCAGGCATCCCGGAATACTGGATAGTGAATCTGAACGACCGGCAAATTGAAATTTTCAGAAGTCCGGCCGAGGGCGAATATCAGGAAAAACAGATTGTAAAACACACAGAAACAGCCGTTTGCAGTGTCATCGAGTTTGCAGTGGCGGCTGGTATGTTTTGATGTAAGTATTTCTTTAGCATTTTCCATAGGCTGTTAGCTATTCGCTACTAGCCATTAGCCTGATTTCCCAAAAGGAGAAGAATTCATTTTCAAAAGCACATTTAGTAGTGGGGCAAAAATAAATGCTCATTTTCTTTAGGCCAAAGGATTAGATAAGACACTTAAAATGAAACGTTTACTCATCTAATCCTTTGGCGAAAATGATCACTTTATTTTTTATCGCCCCTTAGAAATTTTCCCATGAGGAAAATCTTCTTCCCTAAGAAAAAATAAGCTAACACCGCGCCAGGGCGCGGCAGCAGCTTGTAGCTCTGGGGAAGATTTAATGGTTACAAAAATCAATAACATGGAAGACCCGATTCTGCGCAAAGCACAAAAGCGCGTCAAATCCAAAAAGGGATTTTACACTCATCTCGCAGTCTTTGTGTCGGTGGGCATTTTCTTTTTGCTGCTCAACCTCGTTACCTATGAAGGCGAGATGTGGTTTTTCTTTCCGCTGCTGCCCTGGATGGTGGGCGTGCTGATCCATTACTTCACCAACTTCGGTTTTCCGGGAACGGAAATCATGAACGAGGGTTGGGAAGAACGCCAGTTGGAAAAAGAGGTACGCGACATACTCCAAAAAGAAGGCCGCCTGCGCAGGACGGTTTCGGAGCATTCCGGCGAATTGCCCCCGGCTCAGGAAGGATTGGAACTGCCCGATCTGGAAAAGACCAAAGAAAAGCAGTGGAGCGATAGGGATTTTGTGTAGCGGTTCTCAGTAGGCAGTTTGCGGTAGGCGGTTCTAACCTGGACTTCGCTTGATTTTTTCAAAATTACAAAGTTGCTAAAACCGCCCGCATCATAGACATCGGCGGCGGGGACAGCCTGCTGGTAGACCACTTACGATAATAAAGGGCAACTTCCCGATAAGAGGAAATTGCCCTTTCTATTAGAAAAAGGCAGGAAACCTACCCCTTTCTCTCCTTCGTCGAGCAGGTGTTCAGACCGAACGGAGCGTACAGCGGGCAGAAACTGATGAGGCTGGTGGCGACGAAAACGCCGGCCAGTACGAGAAGAACAATACCCAGCGTGCCGGTAATCGTTCCGGTGAAATACAACACAGCTACCGCCGCTGCAATGATGACGCGGATCAGGCGATCCATAGAACCCATATTCTTTTTCATGGCAAGGTGAATTTTGGTTAAAAAATCAATCACGATGCAAAGATACGCCCCCGCCCGACCCTCAGTCGGTGACTGCGGTCACCACTTGCACACTTCAATTTGCCCGTGCGGGAGTTGCCGGATAAGCCCCTCCGTTTCCAATTTTTTCAACAGCCTGGAAATGACCTCCCTCGCACTGCCCAGATCGGAAGCGATTTCCCAATGTCGCAGGGTCATCACAGCGTTGCCTTTGAGGGCTGCCTTTTGGCGAAGATACGACAACAGCCGCTGATCCATGCGTTCGTAAAACAGAGCGCGAATCGTTTGCAGCATGTCCTCGTATCTCTGATTGAACTGTTGGTAAAACAGCCGGTTGAATGCCGGAAAATCGCGCACCCATTTTTCAACGGAAGGACTGGGCAGCAACAGCGCAGTCGTGGCTTCCTCTGTGATGGCCAATATTTTGCTCGGCGTATTGTCCAATACCGCTGAAAACGACATGATGCAACTTTCTTTGGGCCGGATGTAGTAGAGCAGCAGGTCTTTGTCGTCGAAACGCCCCATGACCTTGACCAAACCGTCAAACACAATGGGAATTACCTTGACGTACTGGCCTTCGCGGAGCAATTCCGTTCCTGCCGGAAACTCCTTCAGCACACCGTCTGTCTCCATCTCTAAGCGCAGCGGCTCCGGGAGAAAGGGAAAGTGGCGGTTGATGAAATTCTGGGAGGAATTCATGGATATGATCATTTCAGCACAAAACCGGCCTCTTTTACCTCGGCAGAATTAGTTCCGACAAACACTTTGAAGGCCCCCCGTTCGGCCTCCCATTTGCGGGCGGCGGTGTAAAACTCCAGGTCTTTGGCGGTGATGGTAAACGTGACCTTTTTCGATTCACCGGGCGCAAGTGTAATCTTTTGGAAGCCTTTCAGTTCCTTCACTGGCCGGGTGACGCTGCCCACGAGGTCCTGCACATAAAGTTGCACCGTTTCCGTACCGGCGGCCTTACCTGAGTTCGTCACCGTGACGCTGACCTGCAAAGGTGCAGCAGCAGTCATTTCTTTGGCGCTGAGGGCAATGTCGGAGTAGGAGAAGGTGGTGTAGCTCAGCCCGAAGCCAAATGGAAACAGCGGCGAATTGGGCACGTCGTTGTGGTGCGACCAGGTAACCTCATTGGGCTTCGAAGGGTAGCTTCGCCCGGTGCTTTTGTAATTGTAATAAATAGGAACCTGACCCGTCACGCGCGGAAACGACACCGGCAATTTACCGCTGGGATTGTACTTGCCAAACAGCACGTCGGCGATGGCGTGGCCTGCCTGCGAACCGAGGTGCCAGGCTTCCACAATGGCGGGCGCTTTGCCGGCCAATTCCTGAATGGCAAGAGGACGGCCGTTCATCAGTACCACTACCACATTTTTATTGATGCGGTAAATTTCGTTGAACAGCTCCATTTGCAAGCCCGATAATTCCAGATTGGCTACGCTGCGCCCCTCTCCGCTTTGCCAGCAATCCTCACCGATGGCCAATACCACCACCTCGGCTTTGCGGGCGGCTGCAAGGGCTTCGGCAAACCCCGATTTGTCGCTCGTATTGATGGTGGTTGGAAGCAGAAAAGTACGCAAACCGACAGACAATGCCGCGCCTTGAGCGTAAAGTATTTCGGTATTCGGCCCGGCAGCAGCCTGAACGCCTTCCAGCAATGAAACGGCTGAATTGGCCATGCCTTGCGCGCGCCAGTTGCCCAATGGAGCATCTTTGTCGGCGGCCAATGGGCCGATGACGGCGATGCGTTTAGCCTCGGTTTTGAGAGGTAACAAGTTGCCTTCATTTTTGAGTAAGACGATGGATTTGCGGCCGGCGTCGCGGGCTACATCCATGAAAGCCGGGCTGAGCGTGATGCGTTTTTCGCGTTCTTCATCACAGTAGCGGTAGGGGTCGTCAAAAAGGCCGAGGCGGAATTTGATGCGGAGGATGCGGCGCACGGCGTCGTCAACGTAGGCTTCCGGTACGGTTTTGTTTTTCACCCAATTGGCCAAGTGAACAATATAAGCACGAGATTCCATGTCCATATCGCTGCCGGCAAGCGCGGCAATGCGGGCGGCATCGGAGGTATCGGCGGCGAATCCATGCCCCACCATTTCGCCGATCGAACCCCAGTCGGAAACCACGAACCCATCGAAATTCCAGTCTTTTTTGAGGATGTCTCGCTGAAGCAAAGCACTTCCAGATGAAGGGAGACCTCCGATTTCGTTGAACGAATTCATAAACGTAGCCGCGCCTGCATCGGCAGCCGCTTTGAAGGGCGGCAGGATGATATTGTGAAGCGTATGCTCGCTGATGTCCACGGTGTTGTAATCGCGGCCCGACTCGGCAAAACCATAAGCTGCAAAGTGTTTGGCGCAGGCGGCCACGGTGTTGTTGGCAGAGAGATCAGAGCCTTGAAAACCTTTGACGCGGGCTGCTGCAACGAGACTGCCCAGATAGGTATCTTCACCGGCGCCTTCCATGATGCGGCCCCAGCGGGCATCGCGGGAGATGTCCACCATCGGAGCGAAAGTCCAGTGAACGCCCCCGGCAGCAGCTTCGGTAGCGGCGATGCGGGCGGTTTGTTCCATAAGGTTGAGGTCCCAACTGGCAGTTTCGCCCAGCGGGATGGGGAACATGGTTTTGTAGCCGTGGATGACGTCGTAGCCGATGAGAAGCGGAATTTTGAGGCGGCTGTTTTCCATGACGATTTTTTGCACCTCGCGGGTGGCGGCTGCGCCGTTGACGTTGAGCATGGAGCCGACCAATCCATTGCGGAGTTGGTCGTATTGTCGTTCTTGATTGCCGCCTTTTGGCGCCGGGCCGGTAGCTTCCCAGAAGCCGCTGTACTGGTTCATTTGACCAATTTTTTCTTCCAGCGTCATTTTGCGCAGCAGCGCTTCCACTTTGGCCTCAATGGGGTCTTCTTTTGCAGGAACATCGGGGGCAGCGGGCGGCGATACTTTGGGCGAGCAGGCTGCGATAATCATGGCGATGACGGTAGTGATGAATAGATGCGTTGGTTTCATGTTGTAAATGATTTTTGTTTGCGGGGTAAAGGTAGGCGTTTTTGGGTTTCGGGTTCTCAGTTCTCTGCTTGGAGAAGCCCAAAAAGACTTTACAAAGGGGAGTTCAGGCAACTTTCAGCGTTGGAAATCAGAAATCAACCCGTTCCAACCTTGCAATTCAGAAATCAGAAAATAAAGCCCGTTCCCATCCGAAACCTTGAACCCGAAACCCGCGCTCAAAGGCTGCTGATGTACCCGCCAAGTTCTTTAGCGCTGTCTAAGCCCAGTTTTTTGACCAACCTGTGGCGGCTGCGCCAGATGCTGTTGTCTGCAATGCCCAGCATACCTGCCATTTGGCGAGTATCGAACCCAATTTTAAGAAGGAGGAGGAGGCGGGTTTCGGCGGCGGTGAGATCGGGGTGGAGATGTTGAATACGTTGTAAAAAATGAGGAAACTGCTCCGAAAACTTCTCCAAAAACAGGCTCCAGTCTTCTTTGGTGAGGATGCGCATTTCGCTAAAAGTCCCTTCTGAGATTTTATCCGCGTCAATGTCTGTGTCTTCAGATGTAAGATGCTTTTGCCAGCGAAGTTCCAATGTTTCAATCAATTGATTTTTCAACTCCAGCAGAGCGGCGGCCTCATCCAACTCATCTTTCGTTTGCTGAAGTTCGACTTGCGATTGCTCCAATTCCTGCTCCTTGAGTTGCGCTCTGAGTTCTGCCAGGAGTTTTTCCTGTTCGATCAGTTGTTTTTGCTGGTGCAGCATTTTTTGTCTTCGGCGCTCGCGATGATGGAGGGCCACCGCCACACTGATGAGCAGCGTCAGGAGGGCCAGCAGCAGCCATATTTTCTGACGATTGAGCTGATGTTCTTTCTCCAGCACAGCCACGCGTTTGGACTGTTCGAGCGCGTCATAGCGGGCGTCGGTTTCGGCAGCGGCCATGATGCGGTCGGCGGTGAATTTGGCGCGAAGCAGATGGGTGCTTGTTTTTTGGTGTTCCCAGGCGCTTTGGTAGTCTCCGCGTCGGGCGGCTACTTCTCCCAACATCCGGTAGGTGGCGGAAAGGTTGCCTGTATCCGGGCTGGGGAGCGATTCCCGCAGAAGAATTTCCGCCGAGTCAAGACGGCCTGTGCAAAGGTAGAGATGCCCCAATGCCAGAGGATATTGGTAGTACCCAAAGACTTCATGCGAGCCGGGCCTGCGGTGGTAGGCATCAAGCAAATAAGGCAGGGCGACATCACAATGCGCCAGCTCTACATGGGCGCGCCCGAACAGGTAAGAAAGTCTGTGCGGAGAAGGTAGTTTCAGCACTTCTTTTACCCTCTTTTCAGCAATTTGTGCCCATATCAAACCGGAGTCGGGGTTGGTACCCAAATAACCAATGCCTACATTGATGGCCGCCTGCGCTTTTAGCTTGTCCAACCAGTCTTCGCTGATATTATCTCCAGGAGCATTCAAAACCTTGTCAAACCATTCCCGTGATTTTTCAAACTGTTGAGAGCGTTCGTAAGAGGCTGCAATAGACATGTACCCCAGAGCATGTTCTTGAGAGAAGGAGGTGTCCCGGCTGTCCAACAGTTCCAGATATTTAAAAAGAACCTGCCGGGCTTCTGAGAAGTTGTTCCGGTAAACCTCCATGCGGCCTCTCAGAAAATACACATCGCTGAGGTCCAATATACGTTGGAGGCGAAGGGCCGCCTGCTCCACATCCTGCAAGCAGGAGTCGGCCTCGTGGAACTGGGCGGCATCCACATAAAACTCGGCGCGCTTGATTTGCGAAAACGTGTGAACGGTATCGTGGGGGTAGTGCCGCTCATATAGTTCCAGCATGCGGAAAGAGGAATCTCTGTTGCTGCGGGGCATGCGGTACCAGATGGCCATGCAGCCCCAAGGCTGGTGTCGAGGGGGCACCTCTGCTTTCAGTCGGATAATGCAGGAGTCGGGGCTGTGCAGCGGGTAGGTGGCGAAGTAGTCTCCGTTGTGCTGTTTGTCTTTGTCTTCTAAAAAATGCTCCTGCGAAGCCTCTGTTTGCGGAGGGGAGCAATTAGACAATACAAGCGACACAGCTATCAGCGTAATGGAGAGCAGGCGAACGCGAATATTCATTTGCATAAGTAAGCGTTGGTATGAAACAGCCCCACAAAGGTAGCCTCATTAGCCTTGTCTAAGTATAAGAATTCCCTGTTGTTGCCATTTGTCTAAGAAGGAACCCGCTTTTGTCTAAGTCGAATGAGTACAAGGGAAGGTTGCAACCGGAGAACTTTGCCGACCTGTTCACGGACGCATTCCGCAATAAAGAATTTCCGGGTTTGTAATCAATATTTCGCTTTTTAACAAAACATAATACTCATGCTTTTTACATTCAAATCACTTAATCACACGAAAAAATACTTACTTTTTGTGGTTGCTTTGATGCTGTTCTTTTCCGTTTCTGCCGAAAAGGAGGAAACGCGGTACCTTGAAATGGTGGACGCCGATAGAACCAAAGCCGAAGCAATGGCAGCCGAGATGATTGCCGCCGATCCCACCAATGGTGGCAGTACGCCCAGCTACCAGTGGAAGAAGAACGGCAACCCGGTGGGCGCCAACAGCAGTACTTATTCCGATGCGACCTTGGCAAACGGCGACCAGATTCGTGTCGGAATGACCAGCAGTGGCCCTTGCGCTATGCCGCCCACGGCGACGAGCAACAAGATAACCATGACGGTAACCGCAGCCAACTCGACCTTTATTACCGGCGAAGTAGCCGCTTCTTGTAATGACAACGGAACTGTTTCTGTATTCTTTTCACCCAACGTAATGTCCGCAGCAGTGCGTTATGTCAGGATACAACAAAACATAGGCGACTATCTGAACCTCTCCGAGGTACGCGTGATTGAAGCGTATTCGGGCAATAATGTGGCGCTGAATAAACCGGTGACATCGCAGAGCATCTACTCGCCGGCCTCTCCTGACGCCAATCTGGTGGATGGCAACACGAGTAGTTTTATGAACAGCGGTGCACCAGGAACCAACCAGTTTGTGGAAATAGACCTCGGAGGGAACTACCTGCTTTCTCATATAGAAGTGGTAAACCGCCCTGATGATGGCCAAAGTCGGGCCAGAGATCTTCAATTGAGCCTTAAAGATGCCGCCCAGAATGTCATTCACACCCAAAGAATCAATGCGTATCAAGGGCAAAACACGGGGTATGCTACCACCTGGGGTACAGCCAATTTGTCTTCGTCGCTTGCTCCGCTCTCTGCCGTTCGCTACATCAGAGTAAAGCAGAATGCAAACGACTATATGAATCTTGCAGAACTTCGCGCTATTGAAGCCTTTACGGGGGAAAATGTGGCCCTGTTTAAGACTTTGACGGCACAAAGTATTTTTGGCGTGGGAGTTCAGTCATTGACAAATGCAGGCTTGGTGGATGGCGATATAAACAGCTTCACGGCCAGCGGCACATCCGGAACAGATGAATATTTTGAGATTGACCTCGGCGCCACCTACCTCCTCGACAGGATTGAAATCGTCAATCGGGGCGACTGCTGCCAGAGCCGGGCGCAGAACCTCCAGTTGATGCTCAAAGATGGCAATGGCAATGTGGTTTATTCACAGCAAATTGACGCGTACGAAGGGCAGAATAGCGCTCATACTACTACATGGAACGTCGTGGATGTCAGTTGGATGGATGGAGCGACTACACTCCATCGCAGCGGATTACCGGTGGGCGCCTATACGATCAGCTACGCAGACGTGAATGGTTTGTCGGACAGCAAAGCATTTGAAGTCAACGCCGGCATTCCTGTGATACCGACTGTTTCCATCACTGCGGCCCCCGGAAATTCCATCACTGCCGGCGACCCCGTTACGTTCACCGCCGCGCCTGTGAATGGTGGCGCCGCTCCTTTCTACCAGTGGAAGAAAAACGGCAATAACGTAGGCGCCAACGGCTTCACCTACACGGACAGCGCGCTCATAAACGGAGATGAAATCACTGTAGAACTAACCAGCAGCATCCCTTGCGCCCAAGCTCCTGCCGCTGTGAGCAATTCAATTGTGATGACGGTGGCAGATCGCACGCTTTATGTAAACAGAGATTTGGCAACCGGCAACAACAATGGTTCGTCCTGGGAAAATGCCTTCCGGGGCGATAACGCACTGCATTCGGCCTTTGCAGCGGCTACCATAGCGGGCACTAAGATTTGGGTGGCAGCAGGCGCCTACAAGCCCACCACTTCCAATAACCGGAACTTGTATTTTCTGATGCCCAACGGGGTCAGCCTTTATGGAGGGTTTGCAGGGGATGAAAGCAGCATAGGCGAGCGCAACATAGCCTCGAACCCCACCATCTTGTCGGGAGAGATTGGCGACTCCGGCATAAAATCCGACAACTCATACCATCTCATTTTTGTCAACAATCTGGCACAAGGCGTTGTGATTGACGGCTTCATCATTGAAAATGCTTATAATGAATGGGGCGGTGCGGCCATCCTCAGCCACGGTAGCCAAGTGGCGATTTCAAATTGCACTTTCAGAGAGAATACCGGCTATGTCGGTGGCGGATTGAATTTTTCTGGCGGGCAAGTCACGCTGGAAAAATGCAGATTCCACAATAATCAGGGATTTGCAGGCGGTGGCGCCATTGCTTCGGGAGCCGGAACTTTAATTGCAAACAATTGCCTGTTTTACAATAATTCAGCGAATGATTCCGGTGCAGCTTTCTTCTCGCAATCTGCTCCTGAGCTTGCTTTCACGAACTGTCTTTTTTATGGCAATCAGGTTAGTAATTATGATGGTTCTGCCATCTATATTGCAGACGGCGCCATTACTTTAGACCATTGTACGGTGGCAGGAAACAACAACCGCAGAGCCTTGGCGATCCTGGGGGCAATGGGTACCGTCAAAAATTCTATAGTGTGGGCGAATCCCTGGGGTGGGGGAGGAGGAAGTAATGTCACGTCTATAAATTGCATCTTACAGGAGAATGCAACGGCAGGCAGCGGCAATATCTACACCAACCCGCAATTTGTCAATTTTAACGACCCTGATGGTGATGATGATATTTTTGGAACAGCAGACGACGGCTTTGTACCCGGAGTATGTTCGCCCGCCATTGATGGAGCTGCTGCCCCTTCGCCCGCCTTCGATTTGGCCGGCCTCGACCGGGTAGATGCCCCCGTCATCGGCGTTTCCGCTGCGGATATTGGCGCTTACGAGCAACAGGAGGCCAATTACCCGGCTGTGCTTGCCGATATTTCGCTTGAAAATGTCAGCCCCCTGTCGGGGAATGGAACCATCTGCACAGAAGACGACTTCTTCACGGCGGATGTAATCGTGGCGTTTACCAACATTTCTTCCATCGGAATCCTTAATATTAACGCACCTCAAATATTGACGCCCGTGGCTCCCGTAGCAATGAGCGCTACCACTACCGCCACCACGCACACTTTTGTGGGAGTAGTATTCAAACCTGTCGGCCAGATAAATCTTACTGCGGCCATTTCAGATATGCCCTGCACCTATTCTGAATCTTTTTCCAACATGCCTTACCCGGCATTGGGGCAGATTGAATGTACGGAATGTGGCACAAAATGGTATGATCTGGGCGGAGCCGCCAATCCATATCCGGCCTATCAAACACAAAGCAAGACGTTTTGTCCGCCCACTACCGACCATAAAGCCCAACTTGACTTCTTAACAGTTGAAATGGCCGGCAGCGGAGACGTAATATACATTTACGATGGTCCAAACGGGACCGGAGCTTTTCTCGGCACGCTTTCGGCAGGTTCTTCGCCCACCACATTTACGGCTACTGCAAGCAATTCGACGGGGTGTCTGTCTGCGTTTTTCTATGCGTTCAGCGGGCAGGGCGCTGCCGGATGGGAAGCCGATTTTAATTGTGTCCGCATTTATGATATTACCGCCGACAACATCTCCGGCTGCGATGGCGCGAATACAACCTGTATGGAGGATGACACCTACACGGCAGACATTACTGTACATTTTGCCGGCGTGCCGAGTACAGGTATGCTTACCTTGACGGGGGCGGGCATCATCGGCAGCCTGCCGGGCGTTCCGGTAGGAGATTTAAGTGGTAATTCCTACACCTTCATCGGAGTACTCATGGTGGCAGACGGTGACTATATCTCACTGACCGCGGGTTTCTCGGCAGAAGGCGGTTACACAGACCATCGGGTGGACCGGGCGCCAGGTTGCGGCGCAGTTACTACCAATATTGTTGTTGATGGTTTTATTGCTCCTTCCGATAACGGTACTTATATGTTGGATGGAACTCGCAACAATGCCCCGCGCTGGAGCAACGGAAGTGTTGAACTCGTTTATCTCGGCGGCTATTGGGGATTTGTGAGATTGGGCCAATCCCCCTACACGCTGGCCACTCTGTTCACCTCAACCAATTCTTTCGTGCCTTGCAATGGTTGGTATGGCGGGTTTGGATTTGGTTTGCCTAATCTGTCCGGGGCCTGTGGCATTGCGCCCTCATCTGTACCTGTATCGGCAGGCCCTTCCTGTGCCATTACGAATATCAGCCTGGCCAACGCCGGCGCCTGTAATGACAACGGCACCATTACACAAACCGACGACTACTTCACAGCCAATGTGACCATTACCTTTGCGTATGCTCCGGTCGGCGCTACCCTCACACTGAAACAAGGTTCCAACGTTTTGGCCTCTACCCAGACAGATTTGACTTGCACGACTACTTACACTTTTGAAAACGTGCAGATACCTTCCAATGGAGCCGCCGTGATACTGACTGCAGAATTCTCCCCCAACTGCACCTTCACCTCCGGCGTATTGATGACCGCTCCGCAACCCTGCTCCTGCCAACCGACCTCGGCGTTCACCAATTGCCCCGTTGCTTTGCCGCTCAACGTTGCGCCGGGTACATGCTCAGCCATCGCTACCTACTCGCCAACAGCCAACGGCAACCCCGCGCCGGTTTATACCTATAGCTTCAGCGGGGCTACCGCCGGCAGCGGAAACGGAACAGGCAGCGGCAGCACATTTGCAGTGGGTACCACCACCGTAACCATTACTGCTGTCAATGATTGCGGTACGGCGGTATGTACTTTTAATGTGACGGTGACGGATAACATCTTGCCGACCATAGAGTGCTTCAACCAGGCATTGGCCTTCAACGGGGAAGCAAGTTTTTCGCTCTATCCCGATGAACTGGCAGATGCTTCCGATAACTGCGCGATACAGGGCATCACGCTTTCGCCCAACATCATCTACGCCGAGCAATTGGGCCAGATAGTACCCGTAGTAGCCACCGCAACCGATGTCAACGGCAATGTGTCCACCTGCATCTCGCACATAACGGTAACGGGTTTGCCGGCGGGCTGGAACCAAACACCCGGCGGGATAGGATGCTCTTCGTCTTGTACCGACTTCAGCTACAACACGAGTACCGGGGTATGGACAGGTGCTTCTACGGGGGCTTTTTACGGCCCTCCCTTCACCGGTGACGCAGCGGCTTTTGCACAGCGCACCTTGTGCGGCGCCGGCAGCATCACGGTGCAGGTGACGAGTATTAATGGAGGCGGCTGGGCCGGCATCGTGATGCGCGAGAGCAATGCTGCCGGGGCTAAAAAGGCGCAGTTGTTGACCAATTTGGGATCGCAAAACCGCCGGGAGTTCCGCACGGAGACCAACGGGGCGGCCTCGCCGCAGCAGTTCACCAGTCTCAACCGCTACTGGCTGCGCATTGTGCGCACGGGCAATCAGTTCACCTTGTTCACTTCGTCCAACGGAAGTACTTGGTATCCAAGTGGCACCCAGACGATTGTAATGGGCAACTGCATCCAGATGGGCTTGGTGATAACCAACAACACCGCCAACAGCACCGTGACTGCCACGTTTGCAAGCGTGAGTTATACGGGTAGCAACAGCGGGCTGGGAGGCAGCATAGGCCGCGCAGGGCGCGGAGAGAGCATAGAGGCGCCACACAGCTTTGAGATATTTCCTAATCCGACGGGCGGGGAGTTGAATGTGGATTTGACGCAGTACATCGGCCGCAATGTGCGGATGGAGTTTTACAGCATCGAGGGCAAGTTGTTGCAGTTCAGAGAGATAGACGAGGTGCAAGCGACCTTGGAGAACTTAGATTTGTCGCTCTATGCCAATGGAATGTATTTTATCAAAGTGCAATCGCGCGATCTTCCTGCCGTGACGAAGCGGGTGGTATTGCAGCGGGAATAACGGGTCGGCTATCGTTGGGGCAGCCACAAGGGCTGCCCCAACAGGCTGCCCCAGACATAAAAGAAGTTTAGTTAAGTATTGGAGGATTATTAAAAGCGCAGCCGGGACGAGATCGTTCCGGCTGTTTTTGTTGGCAGCAGCGCATCAAGACCGGCGCATTTTTACAAAAAAATTTGCCAGTACCGCCAAGATATGTACTTTTATTGCCAACAAAGCAATGACGGGATGAGAGCTTTACTCATTTTTCTTTTATTTTTGGCTTATGCACTGGCCGTGAGGTGGTATTATGTGTGTGAAATGAAAGGCTTATGCGGCGCTGTTGTGTCGGATCAAGTACTTGAACCACAAGATGTTCGACTGAAAAATCTGCGCCTCATTTCCGGCGATACGCTGCTGCTGAACGGCTACGATCAGTTCGCCTTCAATGCAGGTCAGGTGCAGCCCCGCCTGAACGACAACAACGCGGCATTCCTCGATTCGGTAGCGGCCATCATCAAAGTGGCACCAGGCCGAAAGCTCACCATCACCGGGCGTTATGCGCCGCAGGAAGACGGGAAACCGTACGGATTTTTTGAAAACTACGGCACTGCCCGTGCCGATGCCTTGCGGCGTTTGTTGACACAGCGCGGCATAGACGAGCGACTGATCAGCTTAGACCATGAGCCAAGCCGCGATTCCATGCTGCGCGAACCCGCTGTTTTTGAAATTTTCTACGATGCGGCTGCCGGTGTGCCCGAAGGGTATGAAAAAGTGCAGTTTTCGTTTACCAATATGACTTTTTCCGACGCCAATTTCGCTTTTGGTTCGGCGGAGTTCAAGCCGGGTTCGGCCTTTATAGCGTATGCCGATTCGGTGAAAACCTACCTCCAGATTAACCCGGAGCGCCGCCTCAGCATCGTAGGCCATACAGATAATGTGGGTTCCGACAAGTTCAATGACGGGCTGGGGCTGCGACGTGCAAAAAGCGCCCGGACCTATTTTCAGGAACTCGGCGTCGCCTCCGAAATTCAGACCCAGTCGGAAGGCAAGCGCAAACCTGTGGCTACCAATGACACCGCCGAAGGCCGCCAGAAAAACCGTCGTGTCAATTTTATCATCGAATAATCTAAAGATCAACTCAATATGGACAACTTCTTCGCCCATTTCGATTCTCAGGAAAGCATGGCGATCCTGTTTTTTCTCATCTTGGCTTTTTTATTGGGCCTGCTCACCGGATACTTCCTGCGCAGCCGACGCATAGCTCAGATGCGCAAAGCCTTGGAAGACAGTGAAAAAGCCCATGCCGAAGCACAACAACAGATCACGGCCCTGAAAGCGCAACTCGACCTGCAAAACGCCGATCTGAAAAAGGCCATGTTTGAGGCAGAGGAGCAAATTGCGCGCGCCTCCCGATTGGAAGAGGACAGTACCCGCCAATACAACGAGATGCTTTCGCTGAATGCGGAAATTGAGCGCCTGCAAGGGTTGCAACTGAGTGCAGGCAACTCGATGGAAGGGCTGCGTGCACAAATAGCGGGTCTGCAATCTCAAGTTGGCGCCTTAGATGCTGAAAAAACGGCCTTGATGGCTGCCCTGGCGCAGGCAGAACAAACCGCAGCGCTGATGGCAGTTGCTCCTGTGGCCGAGTTGGAGCCGACTTTGGTTTTTCAAAAAGAAAAAACAGTGCTCAACGAAAAAATTGACGCACTTTCAACGGCTCCTGCCGAGCGCGACAACCTGACCCGAATCGAAGGGGTGGGGCCGTTTCTGGCACAAAAACTCAATGAAGCCGGTATTTTTACTTTCAGTCAGATAGCTGCCTGGGATGCTGCCGATATTGGCAACATTACTCAATTGATCGGCTATTTTCCGGGCCGCATTGAGCGCGATGACTGGGTAGGGCAGGCCGTGAAACTGATGCAAAATGAGCCTGTCGCCACCGCCGAGGAGCCTTTGGATGATAAAATGTATGATCTGAAAGTAATTGAAGGCATCGGGCCGAAGATTGAGGAATTGCTGAAAAGCGCCGGTATTTTGCACTTGCCGCAATTGGCCGATACGCCGGTGGAAGTGATAGAAAAAATCTTGGATCAGGCAGGAGGTCATTTTCGCATGCACACTCCCGATACCTGGCCGGCTCAGGCCCGATTGGCCGCCAACGGCAACTGGGAACTCCTCAAGGAGTATCAGGAACAACTGAGAGGCGGACGCGAAACGGAGGAGTAGGAGGTGCGTGTTTTTTTAGCAGAGTCTAAACAACTCGCTGCGAAGCCCGAAGAAGCCCGCATGCAATTGGAAGCCTATCTGGAAACCGATGACCTGCGCCGCATCCCGAATCTGGCAGCTTATGCGATTGTGTTTGTAGGCCCGAAGGCGAAGTCGGTGCAACGAGTGCAATGAGGCATTTTGCAGGCGGGTAGAACCCGCGCAATATTCACTTTTTTTGCCAAAACCATAAGACCAACCAAACATGAACCGAATTGTAACATTAGACGAGTTCATCATACGCAGACAGATGGACTTTCCCTTTGCCTCCGGCGAGCTGACGGGCCTGCTCCGCGACATAGGCGTGGCCGCCAAAATCGTCAACCGCGAAGTTAACAAAGCGGGCCTTGTGAATATACTCGGCGTGGCGGGCAGTGAAAACGCCTCCGGGGAAACCGTGCAAAAATTAGACCTGTACGCCAACGACAAACTCATCGAATGTCTGAAAAACAGCGGCGAATGTTGCGGCGTGGCCTCCGAGGAGTTTGAGGATTACATCCCCATTCCCGGCGTCAGTTCCAAAACATCCAAATATGTAGTCGTTTTTGACCCCTTGGACGGCTCCTCCAACATAGATGTCAATGTGTCCGTGGGCACCATTTTCGGTATTTATAGAAGAGTGAGCGACCCGGAAGGGCCCTGCAAACTAGCCGATTTTTTGCAACCGGGCACACAATTGGTCGCAGCCGGGTATGTGCTTTACGGCACCTCCACGCTGCTGGTTTATACCACCGGACGCGGCGTGAACGGCTTCACATTGGACCCCTCCATCGGGGAATTTTGCCTCTCGCACCGCGACATACAAATTCCAGACAGGGGCAACTATTACTCTGTCAATCAGGGGTATTACCTTAAATTCGACCTCGAAATGCGGAGGTATATTGACCACTGTTCCGACCTCAATCTGCAATTGCGGTACATCGGCTCGATGGTGAGCGATGTACACCGCATCTTGTTTCAGGGCGGCATCTTTTTGTATCCCAACACCCGCAAGTACCCGCAGGGCAAACTCCGCTTGGTGTATGAGTGCAACCCGCTGTCTTTTATTGTAGAACAGGCCGGTGGCAAAGCCATTACCGCGCAGTTGGAGCGCATTTTGGAACTGCCCGTCAAGCACCTGCACGAGCGCGTCACCATTGCCATCGGCTCTCCCGGCATGGTGGATGAAATGAAAGATTTTGTAGAAAGATACAGCGCGCCGCCCATGTATAAACACGCAGAAGCAGGGTGATGCGAATGCAAGGCCGGCGACACTAATTTCATCGGAAAGTTGGAAATTTCAAATTATGTTTAACTTTGGTCTTTCCAAATCGTACAACCAATGAAGTTTTTCTACGCTTTCCTTGTATTTATTGCCTTTTCAGGCTTCGTGACGGCTCAGGCCCCGATCAACGACAATTGTAACGGATTGATTGATCTGGGGGTAGCGCCCATCTGCCCGCAAACGGTTTACACAAATGTAAACGCTACGGCTACCAACATCGGCTTCGGGAATAACCCCTCTTGCTTCAATGGCGGCACCGCCCAGCGAGACGTGTGGTTCTCTTTCACAACCGGCGACGACATTCTCAGTTTTTCCATTCAGGTCGTCGGAAGTGTCTCAGGCACTAATATGGCCCCCATTACCAACCCGCAGATCGCTGTTTATCGCGGGGATTGCGCGCTCAACGGGCTGGCGGAAATCTCCTGTATTTCCTCGCCCAACGGCAGCAATCAGACGGTGCTGGACATCCTTGATCTCACGCCCAACACCACTTATTTTTTGCGCATCAACGATTATTCGGCGACGGCATCCCCCAATTGGGGCGATTTCAACGTGTGCATCACCGAGTATGTGCCCGCTTTCAACATCGGCGATGCGCCCGGCAGCACTGCTTGTTTCGGCACCGTATATGATTCCGGCGGCCCGGATGCCGGCTATGGCAATAACGAAAACCATACGTTCACCATCTGCCCTGCGGATTTTCATCAGTGTATTGAAATTTCTGTGTTGGATTTTAACATGGAAAATAACTTGGACCGCTTAGTCGTCTTCGGCGGCAACTCTATCGCCGCCCCCGTGCTCGGCACCATTACAGGCGTAAATCCCGTCACACAGCCCTTTGTTATTCAGGCTTCTACTAATGGTTGCGTTACTTTGCAATTCATATCCGACGGCTCAGTAGTCGGCACGGGTTTTGAACTCACATGGACTTGCTCTCCATTGGAATGCAACGGATCCTCTTTCGATGATCCTATAGTTATCAACAACGTGCCTTTCAGCCTCACGGGCGCCACCACCTGTGATGATGCCTCCAATTTCAACCAGTCGCCTTGCGGCAACGATGCCTTCCTCAACGGCCCGGAAGATGTGTATGTGTTCAATTCTCCCGGCGGGATTTGCGTAGGTATCCAGATTACCGGCGCCAATGCAGGCACCGGCGTATTGGTACTCAACGGCCCCCCCGGCGACCCGGCTACAGTTTGTGTCGCTGTGAGCGCTACGGGCACCATCAACTCTGCCGACCTCCGCGAACCGGGTATCTACTACATCGTAGTGGCAGACGGCAACGGTTGTACACCATATAATATAAGCATCACACCCACCGAGTGTGAACTGCCCGCCGGTTTGGTGAATGCCCTTTGCAATCCGCTCAATGGTTGTATTGAGGAGGGCGGAGTGCCTTCTGTTTTTAATTTTCAGGATGGATTTCAGGATATAGACCTGATTGAAGACGTAAACTCCGGTTGCTTCCCTACCAATGGCGTAGGTGCAGAAGCAGACTTTTACTGGTTCACCATTCAGGCGCAGGCCGACGGACCGTTTGGCTTCATTTTGGAAGGTGCAGGTGCAGCATCCGATATTGACTTCAGCGTATGGGGGCCGTTTACTCAGGAGCAAGTTTGCGAGACGCCCGGCGTAGTCATCAATGCAGTAACCAATACGCAGCCCATTCGCTCTTCGTGGACGGGAGGGAGTACCCGCACCGGTTTGGCCGACATCAATCCCGATACCGGCGCGCCAGTATTGGATGACTTCGACTGCGGCAGCCCGGCTACACCCGGCGCAGGCGGCGACCGCTTTGTACGCACCATTCCGGCATTGGAAGGGCAGGTGTTTGTGATTCTGACCAACGACTTCGGCAACCAAATCGGAGAGGAGGGTATCTCTGTAGATTGGTCCACTTCCGATCCGGATGTATTGGCTCCGCCACCTCCGGTTGTGACCGGCAACGACACAACGATTTGTATTGGAGCATCTGTTCAACTCTCCGTCATCAGCGCCATCGGGAATATCAGTTGGTCCGATCCTACAGGAACACTTTCCTGCACCAACTGCCCTAATCCTGTAGCTACGCCCTCGGCTACCACCACTTACACGGCGCTCATTGACGCCGTTTGTTATGATGAAACCATTGATGTAAAAGTGACCGTGTTTGATGTGGACGCCGGCCCGAACCTCACGGTGTGCCGCGGAGAGCAAATCCAAATCGTATCCGGTACTGATTATGAAAATGCCACCTACGAATGGACGGCGCCTGCGGGTGTTACCTTCAGTTGTACCGATTGCCCCGATCCAATGGTGGAAGGCTCTGTGTCTGGCGAGTATAGCGTGCGCGTGCGGCTCATTACACCCAACTGTATTTTGTCGGACAGCCTCAGATTCAATGTATTGCCACAACCGGCGCCGCAATTTGCCATCAGCGACAACGTGGAAATCTGCGTTGGCGCTTCGGTCAATCTTGGCGGGGCTGCCACACCGGATGTCACCTATAGCTGGAGTTCGGTGCCCGGCGGCTTTGCTTCCGGCGAGGCCAACCCGCAGGTATCGCCCACGCAAACAACGACTTACTACCTCTCGGCCACCAACTCGCTGTGCCCCTTGTCTTCGTTGGACAGCGTGACTGTGACGGTTTATCAAACACCTTCCCTCACCATCCCGGCAGATACTGCCGTGTGTCAGGGCCAGCCGATTTTGTTGACCAATACCACTGCTGAGCAGGATGTGACGTACCAATGGAGCGGCCCGGATGACATTGAAAATCCGGATGCAGCGACTACCGTTGCCCAGCCGCAAAACTCCGGCGACTATGTGCTGCGCGCCACGCGGGGCGTATGCGAAGTTTCAGACACCTTTACGGTCACTATTACCCCCATTGATCTTGCCATCCTCAACCCGGATACCTTGCGGATATGTCTGGGCGAAACGGTTGATTTACAATTAAATATAACCCCCTCTAACGCGGTGGCAAGCTGGGCGCCTGCGATATGGCTGTCGTCCAACACGGGCAACAGCATACAGGCTACGCCGGAGACGACCATCACCTATTTTGCTACGGTGAATGTGCCGGGTTGCTCCAAAACCGACCGCATTGTCATTGAAGTGGACTCGCTGCCCGCCGACCGCGCCATCATTGCCGACCCGGCAAAAGACCCCTATTGCCCCGGCGATATCGTCATTTTGCGCTCTACCAACTACGAGCCGAGCGACTTCCCGGATATTGAATTCCAATGGCTGCCCGGCCCAGGTTTTGAAACGCCGGATACCTTGTGGAATATGGTCATTTCGGCCATTGACACCGCCACTTACCGCCGCGTCATCATCCATCGCGGCTGTGTGGATACCGTCTCTATTACGATCAATGTGGTGGAGCCGCCTATGCCGGTGGTGACGCCTGCGGATACCACGATCTGCCCCGGCGAGAGCGTGCAATTGGTAGCTACCGGCTACGGCGAATACGAATTCAGTTGGGAACCGACCACAGGCCTGAGTTGCACCGATTGCCCCAATCCGGTGGCAACGCCCGGCGCAACCATTACCTATAATTTCCAGGTGGACGTGCCCAACTGTCCGGTAGGCGCTTCGGCCACCATCAGGGTCGTCATTCCGCCTGTGGTGAACATGTCGCCCAATCGAACGGTCTGTATCGGCACGCCGGTACAACTCAATCTGGCTGCCGACAATGAATCGTTGTACAGGTGGACATCCAGCACCGATCCGAATTTTACTTCCAATGACCCACTCCTGATTGCTGCGCCTTTGGTAACCACCACTTATACGCTGCGGGCCTCTAAAGCCGGTTGCCCCGATGCGGTTTATACCGTCACCATCACCGTGATACAACCGCCCACGGCCGACGCCGGCCCCGACCAGACCATCTGTCAGGGTTCTACGGCTACGTTGGCCGGAACCTTCGGCGGCGCGGCAACGAGCGGCATCTGGACAACGGCTTCCGGCGGCAGTTTCAGTCCTAATGCCATGACGGCCAACGCGGTTTACACCCCGACAACAACCGGTATCATCACCCTGCGTTTCACAGCCACCGACCCGAACAATGTTTGCCCGCAGGCAACGGATGAGATGGCATTGGTAGTGAATCCGGCAGCGACTGTCAACGCCGGCCCCGACCAGGCAGTGTGCAGTGGCAATCCGGTTACCCTGGCGGGAACCATCGGCGGCGGCGCCACGAGCGCTGTGTGGACGGCCTCCGTTCCCGGCGGCGTGTTCAATCCCAATGCCAACACGCTGAATGCCACTTATACCGCTCCTGCCGGCGTGACTTCGGTGACGCTGACCTTGCGCACCAACGACCCGGATGGCCCCTGCCCCGCTGCGGAAGATCAAATGGTCATAGCCGTCACTCCGCCGGCAACGGTGAATGCCGGTCAGGACTTCTCGGTGTGCCGTCCTGTAGGTTTCAATCTGACGGCTGCCGGAACTGCGGTGGGCGGCGTGCAAAGCTACTCCTGGAGCGGCCCGGGCATTACCGGTTCCAACAACACGGCTTCGGTGAGTGTATCGAGCAGCGCTGCGCTGAGCTCCCCGGCCATGTACATCGTCAACTACTCTTACGGCCCGAATGCCAATCTGATATGCGCTACGGTGCGCGATACCATTTTGGTGACGATTGAAGAAAGCGTGCGCATTGACGCATTGGTGTCCTCACGTGGCGACTCCTCGGTTGTGATCGGCTCGGCAGTGACCATCACGGCCAACACCACTCCGGGCGACCCTGTGGGCGCGATGTATCTGTGGAGCGTGAACGGCGGCGCAGAGCAAATGGGCGGCCCGGCATTTACCGATACCCCCATACCTGCTACCGGAGTGACTTCGGTTAACTATCGGCTGATCGTGAAGTCGGCGGCCGGCTGCTTAGATACGGCCTTCTTAGACATCAATCTCATCATTCCCGACGTCATGTTCCCCAACGTCTTCACGCCCAACGGCGACGACTTGAACGACCTGTTCCGGCCCTTGCCCACGCAGGTGTCTGGCGTACTCATCATTGAGGATTTCAAAATATACAACCGCTGGGGACAGGTGGTGTATAACGGCAAGAGCAACGACAACATCGGCTGGAATGGCGTACACAACGGCAGTCCTGCTCCGATAGACGTGTATGTGTATCGGGTGAAATTCCGCTACCCGGAAGGGCCGGTGCTCGAAAAATCAGGCGATTTGACCTTGATAAGATAAATTGTGAGTTATGGGCTGCGAGCTGCGGGTTTCATCTCATACAGGCTCGTAGCCCGCGGCTCGCAGCTAAACTATTATGAGCGAAAAAGAAAGGAAAATATCCGTACCCAAAATTTTGACGGAAGGCGCCTTGCACACGCAGGCCGAGATGCTGGAATTGCCCGTCAAGCGCGAAAAGCTGTTCATCGGTATTCCCCGCGAGATCACCTTGCAGGAAAGCCGCGTGGCGCTGATTCCCTCTGCTGTGGCCACGCTGACGGCGCATGGGCATCGGGTACTCATTGAGATGGGCGCGGGCAAAAAATCTCATTATTCCGATCACGAGTATTCGGAGGCCGGCGCAGAAATTGCCTACTCGCCGGAACAGGTGTATCAGGCCAATGCCATCATCAAAGTGGCCCCGCCTACCTTGGATGAAATCGAAATGATGCGCCCTAATCAGATACTCATTTCGCCCCTGCAATTGCCTACCCTCAGCAGCGAGTATATGGACCGGCTGCGGCACAAACGGGTCATTGCGCTGGCTATGGAGTACATCAAAGACAACTCCGGCACTTTTCCTATCGTGCGCATTATGAGTGAGTTGGCGGGAATCAGCGCCATGCTCACCGCCGCCGAACTGATGGCAGGCACCAGTGGCGGCAAGGGCGTTTTGCTGGGTGGCATCTCCGGTGTGCCCAGTGCGCGGGTGGTCATTTTGGGAGCAGGCATCGTGGCAGAATACGCTACCCGCACAGCGTTGGGTCTCGGCGCGGAAGTCCGCATTTTCGACAACGACATTTACAAGCTCAAACGCTTGCAAAATCTCGTAGGCCGGCCGCTTTTTACCTCTGCCATAGACCCGTACATTCTGGAGCAGGAACTCGTGTTGGCCGATGTAGCCATCGGAGCCATGCACTCCAAAACGGGCCGCACGCCTATTATGGTGGGAGAGGAAATTGTAGAAAAGATGAAACCCGGCGCCGTCATCATCGATGTGAGCATTGACCAGGGCGGCTGTTTTGCTACTTCGGAAGTGACTTCATTGGATCGCCCGACTTTCGTCAAACACGATGTGATTCACTATTGCGTGCCCAATTTGGCATCGCGGGTGTCGCGTACCTCTTCCATGGCGGTGAGCAATATTTTGTCGCCTATGCTCATGCGTTCCGGCACGGCGGGCAGCCTCGAACACTATGTGCTCAGCAATCCGGGGATGCGGCACGGCATTTACACTTACAAAGGCTATCTGACCAACGAGTACCTGAGCAAGCGCTTTCAGATCAAATATACTGATTTGGATTTGCTGATGACCTCCAGTTTATAAATGTCGGTAGTATAGTGAAGGGGTGACTTCGCCTGAAATTCCATGCCTTGGTCACCCCTTCACTATAAGCACAGAAAAATTCATGAAAATAAAAAGCATATACGTCTGCACCCATTGCGGAAGCACCAGCCCGAAATGGGCCGGCAAGTGCAATGCCTGCGGTGAATGGAACACGATCATTGAGGAAGTGGCCACACCCGTCACCACCGAAGATAAGAAACGCCAACTGTGGCAAAGCTCCTCCGGCTCGGAGCGCAACTCTCCCAAACCCGTGCTCTTGCCCGATATTCAGGCAGGCAATACACTGCGCTTGGTCACTCCCGACGAGGAACTCAATCGCGTATTGGGCGGCGGAATTGTTAGCGGCTCTTTGGTGCTCATCGGCGGGCAGCCCGGCATCGGCAAGTCCACCCTTTTGTTGCAGGTAGCGCTGGGCATTCAGGCCAAAGTGCTGTACGTTTCCGGTGAAGAAAGCGAGGAACAGATCAAAATGCGCGCCGACCGCATCCATCAGCAGCGCTCCGATTGCTACATCCTTACAGAGACAAATACCTCCAAAATACTGACGCACGCGCTGGCGCTCCAGCCGGGCCTGCTCATTATTGATTCCATACAAACGCTGTCCTCGCCGCTCATCGAGAGCACGCCGGGCAGCATTTCGCAGGTGCGCGAGTGTGCCGGCGAGTTGCAGCGTTTTGCCAAAGAAACCAATATCCCGGTGTTCATCATCGGCCACATCACCAAAGAAGGCACGCTGGCCGGCCCCAAATTGCTGGAACACATCGTGGATGCCGTGCTTCAGTTTGAAGGCGACCAACACTACTCCTATCGCATCCTGCGCACGCTGAAAAACCGCTTCGGCTCTACCGACGAACTCGGCATTTACGAAATGCAGCAAAATGGCCTTCGCGAGGTATCGAACCCCTCCGAACTGCTCCTTTCTCAGAAAGATGAAGAACTCAGCGGCAGCGCCATCGGGGCCACGATGGAAGGCATGCGGCCCATGCTCATCGAAACGCAGGCATTGGTCAGCCGGGCGGTGTATGGCACGCCACAGCGCTCGGCCACGGGTTTTGATTTGAGGCGCCTGAGTATGTTATTGGCGGTATTGGAGAAGCGTTGCGGGTTCCAGTTTGGCCAAAACGACGTCTTTCTCAACATTGCCGGCGGGCTGCGGGTGGATGACCCGGCCATAGACTTGGCCATCGTCAGCGCACTCATTTCCTCATTGGAAGACGTGATCGTACCCGGCCATATTTGCTTTGCTGGCGAGGTGGGGCTTTCGGGCGAGATTCGGGCTGTCACCCGCATTGAGCAGCGCATTCAGGAGGCCGACCGGCTGGGCTTCCGCGAAATTTATGTTTCCAAATACAATATCAAAGGTTTGGACACAGGCCGCTACGCTATTCGGGTGCAGAGCATCGGCAGGGTAGAGGAGTTGTATCAGGCGCTTTTTGCGGTGTGAGGTCGGGTTTCGGGTTCAAGGTTTCGGGTTGCTCACTACTCATACACTCCCCCCTGAAAACCGCCTGCCGGTTCCTTAGCGCTTTCGCGGAGATTCGCCCCCTTCGCTAAATTTCGCGTTAAAAAATTCGCGTTTCGGCTCCCGATTACCACACGCAGATGAACTGCAACGCAGATTACCGCCGAAGGCAGATGAACAGCTCTGCGACTTCACCGCTCCACCACCAGCACTCCGTCATCGAACACACCGCCTACGAGCAGTTTGTTTTTCCAAACCGTCGCCACAGAAGAGCCGGAAAGTGGATTGCCGTCGTTGAGATAGACCTGTTTCACTACGGGCTGCTCCGGGTTTTGCAATTGAATTTGAAGCACTTGTGACAAAGAGCGTTTGGCCGGGTCTTTGGAATGCCCCAAAAACATAAGCAGCTTGGGGTGCGCGCCAATCCACAAATTGCCCTCTTCATCCCACTCCAAATTGTCCACGCCGGTGCCACAGTCAATCGTCCGTATTTTTTCAAACGGCTCCCGATTGTAAACATACACGGCCCGGTCGGTGCAGGCCGCCACATACAGCAGTTTCCCATCGGGGCTGATGGTGATGCCGTTGGCGTAGCGAATGCCCGTAGCCAACGTTTCCGTTTTGCCGTTTTCGTACCTGCCGATTTCTCCCGTGCCGATGACCAGAAAATCCTTCAGGTGAGACACGTCCTCGCCGCTGCTGTTGTGGTCGTTGGTAAAATAAAACGAGCGTTTGCCATAGCCCACCAGATCATTGGGGCTTTTAAATAACTCGCTTTCAATAGATTCGGAGTGGATGAGGACGGAGTCCCGGTATTCAAATATTTCCACAACATGTTTCCCTGCCCGGTGATTAACGGCGAACAACCACCGCGTGCCGTCGGCGGGGTCGGTGTAAAGCGAGATGCCGTGCGGGCGGAAATCGGGCTGATCGAAACCGGCGGTCAGGTCTGTAAAAGTGGGCGGCGTGTTGTTGAGGTCGAGCCGGAAAATAGCACCTTTGACAGCCTTACCGGCACCCACGCCCCGGCGATCATAGGACGACACCAACGCGATGCCGTCTCCGGCCATCGTGATGTCTTCAGCGCCAATCATACCTGTGATAAGTTGCTCATTGCCTGCTGATTGGGGCGCGAACGTTTTAAAAACATTGGCGTACCACAGGGTGCGAACGACCAATGCGGCCACGATCAAAATGAGCAGGGCCAGAATATAGAGTACGGTTTTCATGGTGACGAGATTTTTATGAAAGACAAATTTACACTCTTGCCGCCAACGTACCTACTTATCAGGTGCGTCTTACTTGTCGATTCAAAAAAACATGCTTATGAAATACATTTTTACCGCTGCTCTTTTCTTAGGTTCACTTTTTTCGGCACTGCCGGCTCATGCTTGCGATTGCATTCCCATCCTCACTTTTTGCGAAAGCGTACGCCCGGAAAACCCGGTTTTATTGGGTGTTGTGACCCGGCATTATGGCTCCGGCAGCCAACTAATGGACGTCAGAGTGCTAGGATGGATTAAATCGCCTGGATTTTCGATTTCAGACATCACCATTGTCGGTGGAAGTAGCGCTATTTGCTTAGTAGAAACAAACAGCTTTATGGTGGGAGATACGCTCCTTTTGACGCCGCACTTGTTATCCACCCCGCCTTTGGAGGCCAGACATCTTTCTTTCAACCTCTTCGGGTGTGCGGTTCCGTTTTTGCGGGTTAACAACGGGGTAGTTCGGGGTGCTATTCGTGATGGACTGAATGAGGCGCCTTTATCCTCTCTTATTTCAGAGCTGGGAAGGTGCATGGAGGGTATTGTACTCGATGATATGAAATTATTTCCCAATCCGGTCGGCAGCCGGTTTCAGGTACAGCTTTCGGGAGTATTATTCCCCGAACAGATCAGGTTTTTTAATGTGTTGGGGCAGGAAGTTGTACTGAGTTCAAGTTTGGACGAAACAAAAAGCCTGCTCACAGTGGATACCGAATCGCTCAGCGCGGGCGTGTATTTTGCCATGCTTCAATACGGCAGATATCGCCGAACGTTCAAATGGGTGAAGAGTTGAGCCTTTTAGCGTACCTTGCGAAGCTCAATTCAATGCCTTATGAAACTTCTCTTGCATCCGTTTGAACTGCAATACAAACACACATTTGCCATCTCGCGCGAGTCGCGCACCGTACAGCATACCCTCATTGTAGAACTGAACGACGGTCCGCATTCCGGCTTCGGAGAGGCCACCGCCAACAAATACTACAGCACTACCACCGAGGGCATGATGGAAACATTGGAAAGCCTGCGTCCTCTAATCGAATCAGCACAATGGGCTGAACCTGAGGAGTTTTGGCAACACCTGAACGCGCTCCTGCCGGGTAATCCCTTTCCGCTGGCCGCTCTGGACGAAGCCGCCAACGATCTCCACGCCCGCCGCCAGGGACTGCCATTGCACAAGCTCTGGGGACTCAACGCCGGGCAATTGCCGTTGTGCAACTACACCATCGGCATAGCGCCCATAGAGGAAATGGTGGATAAAATGCGCGAGTTGCCCTGGCCGGTGTATAAAATCAAGTTAGGAACTGAACACGATTTGGACATCATTCGCCAACTACGTCAACATACCGACGCTGTCTTCCGGGTGGACGCCAACTGCGCCTGGACCGCTGCACAAACCATCGAACTGGCGCCCCAACTGCGCGAACTGGGCGTGGAATTCATTGAGCAGCCGCTGCCCGCCGAAGACACAGAGGGCATGCGCGAGGTGTTCCTCCATTGCGTATTGCCGGTCATCGCCGACGAAAGTTGTCGCGAAGAAGCCGACGTGGAGCGCTGTCACGGTCTTTTTCATGGCATCAACATCAAACTGATGAAATGTGGGGGTCTCACGCCGGCTCGGCGTATGATAGACCGCGCCCGCGCACTGGGCATGAAAGTGATGGTTGGATGTATGACCGAGTCCTCGGTAGGCATTGCCGCCATCGGGCAATTGTTGCCGCTATTGGACTATGTGGATATGGACGGCGCGCTGCTCATCCGAAATGACCCGGCTACGGGCGTATGTATCGAATACGGGCAGGTGCATTTGCCGGAATCGGCGGGTACGGGCGCGGCGTTGAGGTAGCGCGTACCGGCGGCTTTAGCCACCGAAAGGTTTTGTGTGTGGGTCGGCGACTGAAGTCGCCGGTACGCGGGAGTGCATGCGGAGGGTGGGCGACTAAAGTCGCTGTTACAGAATCACATCAAATTCATCCTGCTCTGTCGCCGGGGCGCAGCGGGCGAGGGCCGCTATTCTGGATTGGTGCATTTGTTGCATCGCATCGGAGACTTGGGCGATAAATACCTCATCTACAAAGCGATACACGTCTTCTACAGAGGAAACGCCCTCGCCGTCGCGGAATTTGTAGGTTTGCTCGTACAGGCCGGATTCGAGCTTGAGCGAGAGCCGGTCGTCGTTGCGGAAGATGGTGATTTTCAGTACAGGATGGTCAATGGTGCCTACGATGCGCATGTCTCAACTTATTTATTTCGGATTTCGGATTTCTGATTCAAAATTCCTGATTTCCGATTTCCGATTCCTGATTCAAAATTCCTGATATTGAGTGTTCCTCGCGCTTAGCACCGCCTACTGAGAACCGCCTACCGCCTACCGCCCACTGATTCCGGTTCCAATTTTCAGACATCTCTTTTCAAAATCTCCTCCGACAGCAGCCGGTACATTTCCTGCAAGTGCGGTTGGCCGTTCAGCAAATCCAAATGGCGTTGCATGGTGGCCGAATCGCCGCGGCGGGCAGGGCCGGTTTGCGCATCGGCGGGCGGGAGGCCGTCCACTACTTTGAGGGCGGTTTCCTGGATGAGCGGCAACAGCGCGTCGAAAGGGATGCCCTCTTTTTGCACGATGTCGCTGCCGAGGCGGTACATGAGATTGACAAAATTGTTGACGAATACCGCCGCGAGGTGCAGCGTAGCCCGTTGCTCGTCGTTGACCTCCCGAACAGAGTGCGAGACATGCCCCGCGAGCGTTTTCAGGAGGGCGAGGTCTTGGGCATCGGGGGCAAAAACGCAGATCGGTATGTGTGCAAATTCCGGTTGACGCCCCGCGCTGAATGTCTGCAAAGGATAAAAAACTCCGTAGTGCCGGAAATGCCGGGCCAACACGGCAGAGGGCGTAGCGCCGGAGGTGTGGGCTGCCAATGTGTTGTGCGGCAGTGTTTTAGCAAGTTGCGACGCTACTGTTTCGATGGCGTCGTCGTGTACGGCCAAGAGGTAAACATCGGCGTCGGGCCGTATTTTTTGGAGATCGCTGACTGCCTCAGCACCCGAACTGCGGGCCACTTTCGCCGCTTTTTCAGCGTTTCTGCTGAACACCTGCACGGGCGGCCAACCGCGTTCGGCCAATCGGCGAGCCAAATGTGCGCCCACATTGCCGGCTCCGACGAGCACGACCCGCGTGGTCATGCCCGCTCTTTTTTGTACAGTTGGCCGATGCGGTGCGTCATGCTCAGGCCGAGGCCCAGCATCATGAGCGTGGAACCGAGCCAGAACAGGTTGATGCCGGGAAATTCAATGGCTTCCATGACGATGTAGTCGGAGCGCAAAGAGTTGGTAGCCAATTCAATAGCGGCAGGAAAGTCCTCTTGAGGAAGCTTGCGGGCCGCCATGAGTTGGATGGTTTCGGTTTTCGGGTCCAATGAGAGGAAGCGCAGGTGCAGCCCCAGATTTTCCACTTCGTCTTTGAGGTTGAAGGGCGTGTTGTCGCGGATGAAGAAGACGGGCTGCGCTTGAAATTGCCCGCCCTGTGGCGTGAGGACGCTCATGCGAGCGCCTACGGCGAGGTCGCTTTCCTCTTTTTGGAGCGCCGGGTGTTCGGCTTTGGGATTGAAGCCGTCGAAGCGCAATTGGAGGCCTTCAAAATCAACGATTTGGCCTTGTTTGAATGTGAACTCTTTGTAGGTCAGCGATTCTTCGGGCGTATAAATCTGGTCGAACACATCGGGATGCAGGCGCACGCGGGCGCTCAGTTCGTTGATTTGCGAAGGGAAATAATACACCAACTGCCCGCGCAGAATGACCATGGGCGTGACGGTGTAGGTACTGTCGTCGTCGTCTCGTTTGACGCTGATGACGGCGCCGGCGGTGAGGTCGCCTTGTTGCGCTTTGTAGTCGGGGTGCGTGGCTTCGCGAGTGATTTCCTCTAAACGCAGGGAGTACTGTTTGAGGACGAAAGTGTCGCGATCGCGCAGGAGCACGGTGTCGGTGAAGGAGTAGGTTTGGCCGAGTCGAAGCGAGTGCGGCTGGTATCTCAGGCTGTCTTCGCGTTTTTTGCGAAACTCCATGTCCATTTCCACCTGCGGCAGCGAGGAGATGTGGGTGAAAATATCCTTGTGCAGGTACTGTTTGGTGTCGGGATTGGAGGCGGCGATTTTGGTGAAAGACTTGTCGTACAGGATGTTGGGATGCAGGTCGAATTCCTCCAGCACCTTGCCCGATTCGTCTTTTTTCTGGTAATTGACGGTGTAGGTGCGGGTTACGTTGTCCAAAGTGTCGGAAACGTAAGTCACCTCGTAGCCGGCCATTTGCATGGGTACGCCTTTGAACAGGAGTACATTGTTTTTGAGCCGCTCGCTGTCGCCGCCTTCGATGAGGCCGTCCATGACGAAGGTGTTGATGGAAACGAAACGCTTGTTCAGTCCGGAAGCCAAAATTCCCACAATCATCATCCCAAAGCCGATGTGTGCCAATACCGAGCCTCCGACTTTGAGCCTGCCGCGCAGGAAAGTGATGATGTAGTCCAAGTTGGCTATCAGTGTGAAGCAACCAGCAAACAACAACAGCACATACTGCCAGGCATAGGCGTTGATCCAGCGGGTGCAAAGCCAGGTAAGCGCCCCCGATAAGGCCAGCGTGACGCCCGTGTGCAGGAAGAATTTGGCGCTGTTTCCGGCCCAGTTCATCTCGCGGAAGCGCAAAAACTGCACTCCGCCGGAGAGCAGTCCTATAAAAATACCGATCCAGAGCTGGTATTTGTTGTAATGCGGAATGGGGTCGGTGATGACGCGGCCCACATACGCCGGATTGAAGGATTCCATGATTTTATTGAACACCGGCAGCGAGGTGGAGGCTGTAATGAGCAGCGCCGAAAACAACAGCACCAGACTACCGATGAAGAGCCAGAACTCCTTGGAAACCAACGACTCTTCTGGTTTTGGCTCTGGAATTTGCCTGAACCGTGCAATGAGCAGTACCAATCCTATCAACAGGAATGTGAGTACAAAGAGTACGAGTTGCGTCTCCAATCCCATCTCCGTGAAAGCGTGTGCCGAGGTGTCGCCCAACACGCCGCTGCGGGTCATGTAGGTGCTGTACAAAACGAGCACAAAGCTGATGATGTAGAAGAAGAAGGTGCTGCGAATGGAGTAGCCAGTGCTTTTGGCTACCAGATGCGTGTGAATGCCGGCCAGCAAGGTGAGCCAGGGTACCAGAGACATATTTTCAACGGGGTCCCAGGCCCAATAGCCGCCGAAACTGAGCGCCTCGTAAGCCCATGCGCCGCCCATGAGGATGCCCGTGCCGAGGATCATGCCACTGAACAAAGCCCAGGGCAGGGCGGGTTTGATCCAGCCCTCGAAGTCTTTTTTCCAAAGTCCGGCAATGGCAAACGCAAAGGGTACGGCTGTTGAAGCAAAGCCGAGGAATAGGGTAGGGGGGTGAATGGTCATCCAGTAGTTCTGGAGCAGCGGATTGAGGCCGTTGCCTTTGATGAGGCTCAGGTAGTCGGCGTTGGCAAAAATGGGCGCGTCCATGGTGTTCCGAAGCAAGAGCGTCGGGTTGCTGCCGATGCGTACCTCGCCGATGTAAATGCCCAGAATCATGATGGAAATGAACACCTCGATGAGCATCAGCACCGCCAGTACCGGCGATTCCCAGTTTTTGGCACTCGCTACCAAGAGGCCGCCCAGCACCACATGCCAGAACATCCAAAGCAAAAAACTGCCTTCCTGTCCTTCCCAGAATGCCGAGAAGATGTACTTGAGCGGCAGGTCGTCAGACACATGCGCCCAAACATACTGATACTCAGTGTATTCCCTGATCATGACGTAAAACAACATGCCCACCACTGTAAATACGCCCAAGGCGTGGCCCAGAAAAGCGCCCCGGCCTATTTTTTTCCAGGTAGCGGCCTCATCGGCGTAGTCGGCGCGTTGAACGGACATGAAGTAAGAAAAGGCGCTGAGTATGGCGGCTGTGAAAGCCAGTAAGATACCTGCGTGCCCGATGCGGCCCGGCCACAGGTGTTCATTCAAATACGGAATCCCCTCCATTAGCTGTTTTCTTTCTCTGCGTTGATGTAAATCTCCTCGTCTTTGTATTTGGAGGGGCATTTCATGAGCATCTCGGTGGCTACAAACTCGTCGCCCTTCATTTTACCGGTGAGGACGATTTGCTCCGACATTTCAAAGTCCTGGGGTTTCTCACGCAGGAGCACCACTTTGCGCTCGTTGCCCTCGGTATCGGTGAGATAGAAGGTGAAATAGTTGGGGTCTTTTTGCGGGTCGTAGTGCATTTCCTTGTCTTTGGCCAATTGGCCGGCAATTTTCACCTTGCCGCCGCTGCGGGCTGCGTCTTCAAAGGTGGAATAAGTGCTGGTGTCGCCGGCGGCGTTGATGAGCAGCGCGATGCCTGCAACGATCATCACCAATACGATCACATATATTTTCTTCATGGTCGGACGGTTTTTTGTATTCAGGGCGGCAAAGGTAAGACATAAGCGGCGAACAGATACATTTTACCCCGGTTATCGCACAGTCTTTCCTTTGTTGTACAAGACAACAAACAAGGCGGAGCGGGGTTTGGCGGGGGCGGGGATTTTTTGGGATGGGGGTATGTTTTAAATTGTTGGGTGACTGGTGGATGGAATGCCCTTTCAATGTAGAAGAATTCTAAATAAATTTTTCTTTCCCCTTCCTGCTGAACATCCGTTGGGCAAGTCGCCTTTATACCATACTTTTGCGCGTCGAAAAAATGGGCGATGAGTTCCGTTTTTCACCGCAAAACAAAACGATAAAAACAGACTGACGTATGGGTTGGCTAAAAAACTTCCTGACCTCTTCCATCGGGAAAAAGCTCGTAATGAGCCTCACAGGGTTGTTTCTGATCCTGTTTCTGGTAGTACATTTAATTGGCAACCTGCAATTGTTGCAATTCATGGCACACGACTCGGCAGGTGAAATCGGCAGGGCATTCAACGAATATGCGCTGAAAATGACCACTTTCCTACCCATCAAAGTGGTGTCTTACGGACTGTATGCCTTCATCCTCATCCACGCTGTTCAAGGCTGGATGCTGTGGCGGCAAAACGCAGCGGCCCGGGGTCCGGTGCGATACGCCGTGAGCGACCTGCGGGCAGTAAACACCAACGCCAGAGTGGCCACCCGTATGGGCTGGTTGGGTACCATCATCTTCATTTTCATCATATTGCACATGTATCAGTTCTGGCTGCAAATGAAAATGGGCAACCTGCCGATGGCCAACTATGGCGATGGGGATGTAAAAGACCTCTACACCATTGTCGCCGAGGCTTATACCAATCCCTTGTATGTCATACTCTATGTGGTTTCGATGTTCTTCATCGGCGTACACCTGTGGCACGGCTTCCAGAGTGCATTCCAGACGCTGGGCCTCAACCACAATAAATACACGCCGCTCATTCACAAGCTGGGCAAAGGGTACTCCATCCTTGTTCCGCTCGGGTTCGCCATCATTCCGGTGGTGATGTATCTCCAATCTTTGAATGCTTAAAATCTTGCACAACCATGAAGCTCGATGGAAAAATACCTGCCGGATCACTTGCTGAAAAATGGACGAAATACCGCTCCACAGTATCTCTGGTAGCTCCTCACAATAAAATGCGCTTGGAAGTCATCGTCATAGGTTCCGGTTTGGCCGGCGCTTCGGCGGCAGCCACCCTCGGCGAATTGGGTTACAACGTGAAGTGTTTTACCTTCCACGACAGCCCGCGCCGTGCGCATAGCATTGCCGCTCAGGGCGGTATCAATGCGGCCAAAAATTACCGCAATGACGGTGACAGCGTGTATCGCCTTTTTTACGACACCATCAAAGGCGGCGACTACCGCGCCCGCGAAGCCAATGTGCATCGCTTGGCCGAAGTGTCCACCAGCATCATAGACCAGTGTGTGGCGCAGGGCGTGCCTTTTGCCCGAGAGTACGGCGGCCTGCTCGATACCCGCTCCTTCGGTGGTACGCAGGTGCAGCGCACTTTTTATGCCAAAGGCCAAACAGGCCAGCAGTTGCTCATCGGCGCTTATCAGGCTTTATCGCGCCAGATCAGCCTCGGCAAGGTGAAAATGTACAACCGCCACGAAATGCTCGATTTGGTGACGATTGACGGCAAAGCCCGCGGCATCATTGCTCGCAACTTGGTAAGCGGTAAGCTCGAACGCTTTGGCGCTCATGCAGTTGTGTTGGCTACCGGTGGTTACGGCAACGTTTTCTACCTCTCTACCAACGCCATGAACTGCAACGTGACCGCCGCCTGGCGCACGGTGCGGCGCGGCGCTCTGATGGCCAATCCCTGCTTCACGCAAATTCACCCCACCTGCATCCCCGTTTCGGGCGACTACCAGTCGAAGCTCACCCTCATGTCGGAGAGCTTGCGCAACGACGGGCGCGTGTGGGTACCCAAAAAGCAGGAAGACGCTCAGGCCATCCGCGAGGGCCGCAAAAAAGGCAACGACATTCCCGAAGCCGACCGCGATTACTTCCTCGAGCGCAAATACCCGGCTTTCGGCAATCTCGTGCCCCGCGACGTAGCCTCCCGCGCCTCCAAATCCATGTGCGATGCGGGCTTCGGCGTAGCGCCCACCGGTCTGGCCGTATTCATGGACTTCTCTGCCGCCATTGAGCGCTATGGCCGTTCGCGGGCAAGCTCGTTGGGCCTTGCCAATGCCGACAAGGCTACCATCAGGGCGCTGGGCGAAAAGGTGATTGACGAAAAGTACGACAACCTCTTCGCCATGTACGAGAAGATCACCGGAGAGAATGCCAAAAAAATGCCGATGAAAATTTACCCCGCCGTTCACTACACGATGGGCGGACTGTGGGTAGATTACAATCTGGAAACCAATATCCCCGGCCTGTTTGCTACCGGCGAGTGTAATTTCAGCGATCACGGAGCCAACCGCCTCGGCGCTTCGGCGCTCATGCAGGGCTTGGCCGACGGCTACTTCGTATTGCCTTACACCATCGGTACTTTCTTAGCCAACGAGATCAAAACGCCGACCATAGATACCAACGCGCCGGAATTTGCAGCCGTAGAGAGCGAAACCCGCGCCCGTCTGCTCGGCTTCCTTTCGGTGAACGGCAAACAGTCGGTCGAAAGCTTCCACCGCCGTTTGGGCCGCATCATGTGGGAATACTGCGGTATGGCCCGCAATGCCGAGGGTTTGGCGAAAGCCAGAAAAATGATTCAGGAATTGTACGAAGAGTTTAAAGCCGACGTGTTTGTGCCCGGCCAATTGGAAGAGTTCAACCCGGAATTGGAAAAAGCCATGCGCGTGGCCGACTTCATGGAATTGGGTGAACTGATGATCGTGGATGCACTGAATCGCAATGAATCTTGCGGAGGACACTTCCGCACCGAGTATCAGACGGAGGAAGGAGAGGCGCAACGCAACGACGAGGAGTACGCTTATGTGGCTGCCTGGGAATACAAAGGCATTGGGCAGGAGCCGGTGATGCACCGCGAAGACCTTGTGTTTGATGTGGTGAAACCGACGTCGAGGAGCTACAAGTAAGCATAGGGCATGGGGCGGAGAGCAAAGAGGATAGGGCAAAGAGCATAGAGTTCATCAGCAAAATTGATTTAAAAAAAGGATCATGAAGATCACACTCAAAGTTTGGAGACAAAAAGACAGCGCCGACAAGGGCCGTTTTGAAACTTATACGCTCAACAACGTGAGCGAGCACATGTCGTTTCTGGAGATGTTCGACGTGCTGAACGAAGAGCTGATTCAGAAAAAAGAAGTGCCGGTAGCATTTGAGCACGACTGCCGCGAGGGCATTTGCGGGGCATGCAGCATGGTCATCAACGGCCGTCCGCACGGCCCGATGCAAGGCACTACCACCTGCCAATTGCACATGCGCCACTTCAACGACGGCGACACCATCGTAGTGGAACCCTTCCGTGCGCGCGCTTTCCCGGTGCTGCGCGACTTGGTGGTGGACCGCTCTGCCTTCGACCGCATCATTCAATCGGGCGGCTTCATTTCCGTCAACACGGGTCAGGCGCAGGATGCCAATGCCATTCCGGTGAATCGCGACGCTGCCGAGGCTTCGTTCAGCGCGGCGGCTTGCATCGGTTGCGGCGCCTGCGTGGCGGCTTGTCCCAACGCATCGGCCATGCTGTTCGTATCGGCCAAGACGGCGCATCTCAATCTCCTGCCGCAGGGCCAGATCGAGGCCAAGCGCCGGGTACAGGCTATGGTGAAACAAATGGACGGCGAGGGCTTCGGCAACTGTTCGAATGTGACGGCCTGCGAGGCGGAATGCCCGAAGGAGATTTCTGTAAAAAACATCGCTAAACTGAATCGCGACTACGCCGGCTCTGTGATGGGGTCGGAGGTGGAAGTGTAGGCACGGCTGGTGGGATTGGCTGTTAGCTGATAGCTTCTGGCTGATAGCCGTGATGGGAAAGAATAAAAAAGCCCGGAGTGCTGTGCGCTTCGGGCTTTTTTGTGGCTCAAAAAATGCTGAACCAGTAGTGAATAAAAAGAAAAAGCCTGTAAATCAAAGACTTACAGGCTTTATTTGTAGCGGAGGCAGGACTTGAACCTACGACCTTCGGGTTATGAGCCCGACGAGCTACCAACTGCTCCACTCCGCGATGTTGAACCCGAAAGAATTATCTTGAACGTTTTCGAGATGCCTTTTTCGTTCGGGACTGCAAAGATACGCCTGTTTTTCGTCCGAGCAAGTATTTGTGCATTTTTCTTTGTAAAAAAATGAAATAAGCCGGAAATGCCTGCTGCGAGCAGAGGGCCAATGCCTATCTTCGCGGCGCATTGAGGGCCGGCTTTGGCGCGTACCTTCAATAACCACACTTTTCGGCAAACCAAAAGCCTGTTTCGGCAGTCTTGTTATAAAAACAATCTTGATGATGAAAAAAACACTCCTTATTGCGGCCGTATTGGCTGGTGTACAATGGCTGTCTGCACAAAGCAATTTCAGCGGCGGTTTCCGGGCCGGCCTCACTTTTGCCACGCTTTCCGGCCCTGTCGAAAGTACCGATAGCGGCGCTGAGCTTGAAAAAATGACGCTGTCCTCCGGCTTTCACGTCGGGGCTACGTTCAATTATAAATTGACCGATAATTTTGGCGTGCGGGGCGAACTGCTTTATTCCCAAAAAGGTACCAACTACGACTACGACGGTGAGTCTTTCTGGGTTTTCGAGCCGCTCATCGGCACGCCTGTTTACAGTTCAGGCACTCGCCGGGTGAGTTTGGACGTGACCAATTCTTATCTTGAAACGCCGCTGAGCGTGTATGCCCGGTTCGGGAAAATTGAAATATCCGGCGGAGTCAACCCCGGTATTCTCATCGGTTCGCGTGGGTTCGGAGAGTTGACTTACAGTGGCCGCACCGTTTTGGGTACGACGATTGCCCCATTCACGATGAACCTGGAACATCAATACAGCAAAGATGCCTTTCGGGGAACCGTGGGAACCAATGTGGAAAACCGCGTCATCGAAGGGCGGCCGGTACAGATTCCGCTGACAGCCGGCGCATATTATGAAGGCGCTGACAGCAGCGAAAAACTCTACAAAACCTTCGATCTCGGTCTCATCGGCGGCTTGTCGTTTTATCTGAATAAATCTCTTTTCCTCGGCGGGCGCGTTCACTATGGTCTTTCCGATGTGACCAATACACAGCAGGATTATGCACGTCGCGCCATTGACAACAACCGCAGCCTCATCCTCCGCGAGGATAATGACCGCAATTTGGTACTCTATCTCTCATTGGGCTTCAGCCTCTGATAATTATACATGCCTGTACTCCAACTTTCCGACACCTTCCTCGCGTATGAAACCGAGGGGCAGGGCGAACCCGTTATTTTTCTCAACGGCATCATGATGAGTATTGCCTCCTGGGCGCAGCAGCGCAGGTTTTTTAGTGACCGATACCAGTGCATTTTTCATGATTTCAGGGATCAATTGCTCAGCGGGAAAGCCTCGAAATCGTACAATATGGATGTGCATGTGCAGGATTTGAAACAACTCTTAGATCACCTGGGGGTTCAGCAATGCCATGTCGTCGGCACCTCTTATGGCGGCGAGGTAGGCATGCTGTTTGCCTTGGCGCATCCGGAGTGCGTGAAAACTTTGAGCGTGATAGCCTCCGTACCCTGGCCCGATGCGCTGCTGCGCCTTCAGGTAGGGCTGTGGCGACAGGCGGCGTTTTTTTCCGGTCAATGGTTGTACGAAACCCTGGCTGCGTTCTCTTTTTCCGCGGCATTTCTGGGGACGCAACCCGATTTTATTCGCAGCGGCATAGAACGCGTGTCATCTTTGCCACCAGATTATTTTACGGGTTTTGCCCGGCTTTGCGACGCGTTTCTTACTTTAGATATTCGAGTGCAACTTGCAGAAATTCAATGCCCTACGCTTATTGTATCCCCCGGAGCCGATATTTTGAAAGTGCCATATTACAGTCGGTACATGGCCGAGCGCATTCCCGGCGCCCAACTCTGGGAGATACCCGCTGCGGGCCATGCGGTCGTGTTGGAGCAACCGGAGGAGATCAATCGGGGACTGGCGGAGTTTATGACGTGCTGATCTCGATTTTCCGATTCCCTTCGTCCATCGGAACATGCTCTGCGTCGTCGGGATAAGTTGTGACAATGTGCTCATTTACAGATTTTTAGTAGAATGAGTGCTATGGCTCCAATCCTTGAATATCTTTTTTTTGAAAAAAAAAATAACCCTAAGACTTGATTTCACTAAACACTGTTCAGTATATTTGCATCGCAATTCAAAATTATTCAATTTTAGATGGGTATCACAGAGCGCAAGCAACGGGAGAAAGAAGAAATGCGGGAGCGCATCCTGAATGCTGCCATAGATTTGTTTTTGAGGGAGGGCTACGACAAAACCAGTATCCGGCAAATAGCCGACGCCATTGAGTACAGTCCGGCTACTATCTATCTGTATTTCAAGGATAAAGATGAACTGTTTTTTGCCATTCACCATCGGGGTTTTGAAAAATTATTTGCCGCCATGTCGGAAGCGGCGGCAGAGGTGAACCCCTTGGAACGACTCAAAGTCATCGGGCGGGTGTATCTGAAATTCGCCATCGAAAACCCCGAGTTTTACGACCTGATGTTTGTGATGCGCGCTCCAATGGCGGCTTTGAAGCATCGTACCAATTGTGGGGAGGCCGATTGCGACTGGCAGCATGGACGCAGAAGCTACGAGTTGTTAGTCAATACAATACAGGAGTGCATCAACCAATATTTGGTGCGCATTCCCAATGCCGAAGAAGGCGCCATTCTGGCCTGGTCGGTGGTGCATGGTATGGCTACCTTGCTCATCCGGGAGCGATTTGCTATGATAGAACTCACTGATCCTGAGCAGAAAATGGAAGCAGTGCTGGATCATTTGATTCGGGTGATGAGGATTTGAGAGGGGGAGAAAGAGAGACTTGGAGAGGGGGAGACTTTGAGAAAGGGAGACTTTGAAGGGGGGGAGAGACTTGGAGAAAGAGTGACTGGGGCTTTGATCCCTTATTTTTTGAATTTTTACTAAACAATGTTTACTTAATATACGATTAACATTCAAGCATGAAGAAGCGAATTCATACAGTGTGGCTTGCCGTGTTGGCGATGCTGTTGCCTATGTGGGTGCAAGCCCAGAGCCAGGTGTTGGAAAACTACATACAACAAGGGTTGGCGGCTAATCTGGCCTTGCGCAACCGGGAGTTGGCGGTGCAGCAAAGCGAAGAGCAAATCCGGCAGGCCAAAGGAATGATGCTGCCGTCGGTGAGTTTTAATGCCACTTATACGCGGGCACTCGGCGGGCGCAGCATCTCATTGCCCATCGGCGATCTGATGAATCCGGTTTATAGCACGCTCAATCAACTGACGCAAAGCAACCAGTTTCCACAAATTGAAAACGTGAAGGAGCAGTTCCTGCCCGACAATTTCCATGACACCCGCTTTCGGGTGGTGCAGCCTTTGTACAATACCGACCTGCGCTACAACAAGCTGCTCCGCGAACAGAGCGCCGTTATCCCGCAGGCTGCGCAGGCCGTTCATGCCCATCAATTGCGCTACGATATAGAGCAGGCGTACTACCGGCACTTGCAGACTTTGGAGGCGCTCCGCATTTATCGCGCATCGCTGGGGGTGGTGCAGGAATTGCACCGGGTGACGCAGCGCTTAGTCGACAACCACAAAGTAACCCTCGACGCGGTGTATAATACTGAGTACGAACTGAGCAAAATAGAAACGGAAATTGTGCGCGCAGAGAAAAATGTGCGCCTGAGCGCCAATTATTTCAACTTTCTGTTGCAGAGGGATTTAGATGCGGAAATCATTGCCGATACAGCCCTGTTGCAATCGGGAGACTTGGCGCCACAACCCCTGGAGTTTTATCTCCAAAATGCCCTGGCCCAACGGCAGGAACCCGCTCAATTGGCCGCCGCCATGCAGGTGAATTCTACTCTGCTGGCCATGCAAGAGAGCAATCGCAAGTTGCCCAATGTGGGCTTAGCCATTGATGCCGGCGCGCAGGGATTCGGCTATAAATTTAATGGCGAGCAATGGTATGCGCTGGCGGGTTTGCAACTCAACTGGCCCATTTTCAGCGGCTATCAGAAGCTCTCTAAAGAACAGGAAACCAAATTGCAAGGGCTGGAATTGGCCAATCAAATGGAATTGCTGCGGCAACAAATTCAATTGCAGGTGGCGCAAAGTAGGCACGAACTGACGGCCGCGCTGAAAAGTCGGGAGCAGGCGCAAAAAGCGGTGGAGAGTACACGCAGCGCCTTTCGCATCGTGCAGCGGAAATACGAGGAGAACCAGGCCATTCAGTTGGAGCTTTTCGATGCGCGCAACAAGTTGGAGTCGGCGGAGATGTCGCTGTCCATAGCGAGGTTGGAGGTGCTGCTGCGGGAGGCGGAGCTGAGGAGGGCGGTGGGCGGTCTTCGGTAGGCGGTCATCAGTAGGCGGTAGGCGGTCGGCAGTATGCGGTGGGCGGTTCTAAGCGTGAGGTAACCCGAAACGCGGAACCTTGAACCCGGAACCCGAAACCCGGAACCCGAAATTTTAAACACGAAACCAAAAAAACATGAAATACACACAATTGACATGGTTGCTGATACCTGCGCTGATGTGGGGTTGCGGCAAAAAAGAAACGACGGATGTAGCGGCACGGCTACCCGCGCCCGGCACGGAAATAGCCGTTCGTTTGGTGCAGGTGGAAAACCACAGCGCCGGCGCCACGATACTCGCTACGGGCGTATTGGCCTCTGATACGGAGGCGCGATTGGCCTTCAAAACGGGGGGCATCATTCGCAAAATGTATGCCGACGAAGGCGACCGGGTGCAAAAAGGCCAACTGCTGGCACAATTGCAACTGACTGAAATTCAGGCGCAGGTAACGCAGTCCGAGTATGGCGTGGAGAAGGCCCGCCGCGATCTGGAGCGCGTACAAAATCTCTACCGCGATTCGGCGGCGACGCTGGAGCAGGTGCAAAACCTGAACACTGTGCTCGATATGGCTAAGCAAAACTTAGAGATCGCCCGCTTCAATCTTCAATATTCGGAGATCAGGGCGCCGCAGGCCGGCATCATCATCAAAAAATTGGCCTCGGAGGGCGAACTGGCAGCGCCGGGTATGCCGGTGTTGGCCATGAACGGGGCGGGGCCGTCGAACTGGATAGCGCGGCTGAGCGTGTCGGACAAAGACTGGGCGCTCATCAGCGTGGGTGATGCCGCCCAAATCCGATTGGATGCCTACCCCGGCGAAGTGTTCGGCGGTACGGTGCAATTGGTGGCGCCCACAGCCGACCCCATGAACGGGCTGTACCCCATTGAGATCAAAATAAAGGCGGGCGATAAGCGCTTTGCGCCGGGGCTGTTTGCCAATGCCATCCTGTCGCCGCGCAAGGCCGCAGGCCGCAGCGGCGGGGTGCGCGTGCCGGTGGAGGCCATTGTGGAGGGCGACGGCAAGCGAGCCTTCGTGTTTGTACCCGACGGCGACGGCGGTGTGCGCAAAATACCTGTCGTCATTGGGGAATTGACCAACAGCCATGCCGTCATTGTGCAGGGCATGGAGGGCGTGGAAGCCGTCATCACAGCGGGTTCGCCGTATTTGTCGGAACGTTCGCGGGTGCGGGTGGTGCGGTAATGCGCGCCAGGGATAGCAGCGGAATGGCGGCGGTCGGGTATAGAGCCTGTTAGCTTTAGCGCTGCAATAGCGGGATAAAGCTAACAGCTCTGCGGGGTGGCCGCCATGCAGCGGATAGCCCGGCCCGCCTGCCTGATGTGGGAAGGTTTGGGGAGGGCAGGTAGTGTCGGGGGCGCCCGAAAAAGAAAAAATCGTAAAAATCAGGCAAAAGAAAACACCATGCAGATAGCAGCCTTTTCGGTAAAGAATTACCAATTCACCTTGATTGTGTTCGTCATGCTGGCGGCGCTGGGCTTATCGTCGCTCCTCAACATGCCCAAAGCTGAAGACCCGGAGATGGATGCGCCGATGTTCATCATCACGGCCATATACCCCGGCGCGGGGCCTGCCGATATGGAGCGCTTGGTGGCTGATCCCATAGAGCGCAAAGTGAGTGAACTGAGCGACATAAAACTGATAGAAACTAATATAGACGACGGCGTGGCGGTGCTGCGCGTGGAGTATGTGTATTCGAGCAATGCGGAGGAGAAATACCAGGAGATTGTGCGGGAGGTGAACAGCGTGGAAAGCGAGCTGCCGGACGACCTGTACGAGCTGCGCGTGAACCGCATTTCGCCCTCTGATGTGAATATTTTGCAGATAGCGTTGGTGTCGGAAAATGCGCCGTACCGGGTGCTGCAGGAACAGGCCGACCGTCTGCGCGAGGCGCTGGAGCGCATCAAAACGATGAAAAATGCCAAAACCTGGGGACTGCCCGAACAACAGGTGCGCATCACGCTGCAATTGGACAAAATGGCCCAAAGCCGCATTCCGCTTTCGCGGGTGATGGGCGCGCTGCAAAGCGAAAGCGTGAACATTCCGGGTGGCAACATCTATCTGAGTGCCAGAAAATACAATGTAAAAACCAGCGGCGACTACGCCTCATTGGACGAGATACGCCGCACCGTCGTGTATTCGGACGGCACGAAAATCATCTATCTGGGCGACATAGCCGAGGTGGATTTGGTGGATGCGCCGGAAACCCACATCACCCGCTTCAACGGGCATAGGGCCGTATTAGTGACCGCCGCGCAGAAGTCGAACCAAAACATCTTTGCCGTGCGCGAGGCATACACGCCGGTGCTGGCCGCCTTTGAAAAGCAGTTGCCGCCCAACATCGCCATGATCCGCCATTTCGATCAGGCCGATTCGGTGGGCAGTCGCCTGGGGCGTTTTGCCAAAGATTTCCTCATCGCCATTTTGCTGGTATCGCTCACCCTGTTGCCGCTGGGTTTCCGGGCCTCGTTGGTGGTCATGATTTCCATTCCGCTGTCCATCGCTATGGGGCTGACCGGCCTGAGTTTGCTGGGGTATTCGATCAATCAGCTCAGCATTGTGGGCTTCATCATTGCGCTGGGCATTCTGGTGGACGACTCCATTGTAGTAGTGGAAAACATAGAGCGGCACCTGCGCATGGGCAAGAGCAAAAAACAAGCTGCCATAGAGGCTACGCAGCAAATAGGGCTGGCAGTGGTAGGCTGTACAGTGACGCTCGTTTTGGCGTTTTTGCCGCTGCTGTTCCTGCCCGAAGCCTCCGGCGATTTCATCCGCAGCCTGCCGGTAGCGGTGGTGGCTACGGTGCTGGCCTCCCTGTTTGTATCGCTGACCATCGTGCCGTTTTTGTCGAGCCGGATATTGGGGCTGAAGCACGACGCGCGCGGCAACCTCTTCATGCGGGGCCTCAACTGGCTCATTCAGGGCACCTACGCCCGCTTGTTGGACAAGGCCCTGATCTATCCCAAAACGACCCTTTTGGTAGCGCTGCTGCTGTTTGGCGGGGTATTGAGCTTAGTGCCTAAAGTAGGCTTCAGCCTGTTTCCGGCATCAGAAAAGCCCATGTTTACGGTGAATGTGAGTTTGCCGGAAGGCTCGGCCATCATGGCGACCGACAGCGTGGTGCGGCATGTGGAAAGCGTGCTGGGCGAGCACCCGAAAGTGAGGTTTTACACCGCCAATACCGGCAAGGGCAATCCCCGGATTTACTACAACGAGATACAGCGCAATGAAGCCGCGAACTACGGCCAGGTTTTTGTGCAATTGCTGCCCGATGTACAACCCAAAGAAAAAGAGGCCATTATAGACGAGTTGCGCGAGCGGTTCATATACTACCCGAATGCCAAAATTGAGGTGAAAAACTTTGAGCAAGGCCCGCCCGTGGATGCGCCCATCGCCATTCGGGTGTTCGGCGAAGACTTGGACACCCTGCGGAAAGTGGCCACTCAAGTGGAAGACATCATCAGCGGCACGCCCGGCACCATCTATGTGAACAACCCGCTTTCGACCCTGCGCACCGACCTCAAGGTACGCATCAACAAAGAAAAAGCCGGCATGATGGGCATTCCCACCGCCGAAATTGACCGCACCGTCCGCTTAGCCGTAGCCGGGCTGAACGTCGGCTCGTTTACCAATGCCGCCGGCGACGACTACGATATGATTGCCACGGTGGAAAAAGGCAAGTACCCCAATCTGGACGTGTTTGACCGCACCTACGTCAACAGCGTTACCGGAATGGCCGTGCCGCTGCGGCAGGTGGCCGACATAGAGTTTCAGTCCTCGCCGCCGCTCATCAAACACTTTGACAAAGAGCGATTTATCACGGTTTCGAGTTTTGTGCAAACCGGATTCTTGGCCAACAACGTGAACGAAGAAGTGGTGAGTCAGCTCAAACAAATGACCCTGCCCGCAGGCTATCGCTATGGCATTGCCGGCGAGGCTGAGACCCGCGCCGAGTCGTTTGGAGGCATGGGCGCCATCATCGTCATCACGCTGTTTGGGTTTCTGGGTGTGCTGGTGTTGGAGTTCGGTACTTTCAAAAGTACGCTCATTGTGCTGAGTGTCATACCATTGGGCATCATCGGGGCCATTCTCATGTTGTTGGGCGTGGGCTACACTTTCTCCTTTGTGGCGGTGGTGGGCCTCATCGCATTGGCGGGCATCGAGGTGAAAAACTCCATTTTGTTGGTGGACTTCACCAATCAGTTGCGGCGCGAGGGCATGCCTTTGGAGGAGGCCATTCGCAAGGCGGGCGAGGTGCGATTTGTGCCCATTGTGCTCACTTCACTTACGGCCATCGGAGGTCTGACGCCTTTGGCCATTGAGTTCAATCCGCTATATTCTCCTTTGGCCTGGGTACTCATCGGGGGGCTGATTTCCAGCACGTTGTTGTCGCGGGTGGTCACGCCGGTGTTGTATAAGATATTGCCGCCTGGGGTGGGGGGCAGGGGTGAGTGAGTGAGGGGTGAGTGAGTGAGTGAGTGAGGGGTGAGTGATGTTTCGGGTTCGGGTAGGAACAGGCGAATTTCGGATTTCTGATTTTACTGGTTGGAACAGTTTGATTTCGGATTTTGCCTCGCAAGTCAGGGCGGAAGTTACGGCCTGAGTCCGACGCTGAAAGACGCCGGTTTTTATGATCGTTATGTCCTTCTCCGAGCAGCGGAAATTATGAAAATCATAAAGATCAGCGTCAAAAACAACGCGCGGGTTCAAGGTTCCGCGTTCTTCTCGTTTTCGCGGAAATTCGCGACTTTCGCCAAGATTCGCGTTCAAAAAAAATCGCGTTTCGGGTTCGAGGTTTCGGGTTTAAGATTTCGGCTGCAAGCCTCAAGCTGCGAGTGCCTCGTTGGGAGGAAACTCGCGGCTCGAAGCTCGTGGCTGAAGATTAGAACAAGCTGTAATTGAGGCGTACATTGCCCGAAAGCTGGAAAGCCGACTGACGGGCGCTGGAAAAACCGAGTACGAATGGATCGAGGAGGGTGCTGGTGCTGTAGCGGTAGTCGGTGAAGAGGTTGAAGCTGATGCGGGTGCGATAGTCCAAAAAGTAGCTGCCGTTGAGTGAAAGAGAGGGCTGAATAACGAAGGCGTTATCGGGTGCGCTGGCTGGTTGGAAAGCATCTAGGGTGAAGGCGTAAGTAGGGCGGAGTTCAGCCCTTGCCTGCAGGAGGGTACGGGAAGACGGATACCAGCCCATGCTTGCCGAAGCAGATAATTCGTTGGAAAAGATGGTATTGGGTCTGTTAAAAATCGGAATAGGCCGTTCTGTATGAGAAAGTCCGGCGCGAAAGGCGATGCGGTAATCCCATTGCCAGAATTGATTGACCGGGCGGGTGCGCAGATATTCGGTCTCGAAAAAAAGATCAAATATTTGCGAGGGTAAAAACTCATTTTCTTTGTTGTGACGGGCATTGTACAAGGGCGCCAAGCCGATGGAAAAACGCCGTCCGCTGGAGCGGGTGTTGTAAAACGAATACAGCCAGTTGTCGGCCAGTGTGGTAAAAAACAAAGTCTGGTCTTTGGAGTCTAAACCTTTGGCGGCGAACCAGTTGCTCAGTTGTGTCAGTTCAAAAATGCGCTGACGGCGGAAGTCGAAAATACGACGGTTGCGGGCATCGGCCATGATGCGGCCCAATTCGAAGAGTTCATCCTGAGTCAAATCTTCATTCAGAATGCCGTTGGCGCGCATATCGTCGGCCATGAATTTGGCTAAGAACACATCGTCAATCGGTTCTATGCGCCCGATGCCGTAGCGGACAGCGCCGGAAAGCTGGTAAAGGAATTGTTGATTCAGATCGTCAAATGTACCGCTTTGTAATTTCATTTCCTGATAAGACAGCAGCGCCAATCCGTCCAGCCCAATGTAGCGGTTGGGTTTGAAATAGATTCTTTTTTCCGTCTCGGCGAAAGCGGTGGGAAGGAAGGCATAAGAGCGCTCCTCGGAAGTGAATCCTTGCGAGGTGCTTTTTTCACGCGAGGAACTGTAAAGCGGGCTTAAAAAGATGCTTTCGTTGGCTTGCAGTTTGTCGCGGTTGACAAAGCGGTTGTAACGCAGGGCCAGTGTTTGTGAAAAATTTGCGTTGCTTGTGCTGAAGACGCCCTGTATTTGCTCGTTGTTGGCAGTGAGACCCTCCAGCCCGCCGGTCACGTCCAGTGCTTTTCGGTTGATGTCGGGAAAGCGGAAAAGGCTGTAATCTACTTTGGAGTTGTCGGTTTGCGCGGCAGCGGCAAGAGGGAGCAGGCAGCAGGCGGCGAGGAAGAAGAAAAGAGAACGGAGTTTGAAAAAAGGATTCATACGGTTAATAGTTTTGATGTGTGGCGAAGGTAGAAAAGGGGGTGATTGTCAGGTGTTAATGGAGTAGTAAGATTTTGTTAAAGTGGGGGTTCAAGGTTCAAGGTTTCGGGTTCAAGGTTTCGGGTTCCGGGAGTAGTGAAGGGGTGACTCGGCAAGTTTCGGCAGGGTAGTCACCCCTTCACTAAACCTGAGAAAACCGCCTCGCAAGTCACTACGCGTTGGTCAGTGCGATCATGGCTTGTGTGCAGGCGGTTTCGTCGAAGAGGGCGGCGACGGAGATTTCAAAACCTTCGACGGCTTTTTTGTCCTCGTCCAACCACTGGCGGAATTCATGCCTGCGCGAGGCTTCTTCACTCAATCGGATCTGTATTGCGTCCAATATCAGCAGCAAGTCGGGTCTCTTCATGAGAAGGGCAATCAGTTCGGAGGTATTCATAACGACTTGATTGTCTCTGTTTTTGAAACAACGATGCCGGACGTGATTTGGTTGGCGCCGCTCAGGTTTCAGAAGAAGCTGTACGTCAACTCCAAAGCGCCGGAGACATTCAACCTGACAGCGTCGGCCCTTGGAATGAGTGGGTGCCCTACCACAAAATCGGCTTTGGGTGTACGGTAATGCCTGCCGGCCAGATTGATGACCAGTCTCGTGCGGTAGTTGATGAAATAATCCATTTGTAAGCCGGCAATGGTTTCGCTTGCCAGAATTTTTCTCCAGGTGCGCAAAAATAATTGATAATCAACACCCATGTAGCCTGTGAAACGGGTTCGGGAATTGGGGTAAAAACCCCACTTGAATTCAGCCGACAAGCCGGGCCGGGAAACGGAGTTGTTCAGCCAATTTTCGTTCGATAAAAACGCCAGTTCCGTTTGAACGGTATAGCCTATTTGCCAATGTTGATTCAACGGTGTGCTGCCCTCATATATGGCCTGCATGGCCAGCATATTGATGACCGATGGCTCTTGCTGATGCGGCGCCCAATAATCAGCTTGGGGTGTAATTCCGAATGAAAAACGACTTCCTGAAAAGCGGGTATTGTTGAAACCAAACAGCCAGTTATCGGCCAGTGTCTTGTAATACAGAATGTTGTCCACTTTGGCATAGCCGAAATCTTTGAACCAATTGTCCAATTGAGACAATTCGTACATGCGTTTTTTTCGGGCGTCGAAAATGCGTTGGTTGCGGACATCGGCCATCACGCGGCCCAGTTCGAAAAGGCTTTCCTGCGGAAGCGGATGATCCAATATGCCTGCTTCAAGCATGTCGTCGGCCATGAAATGTGCAAGAAACACATCGTCTATGGGTTCAATGCGGCCCCAGCCGAACCGGAGCGGCACAGAGAACAAATAGGCATAGAACCGCTCTTTTCGAACATCCGTCAGTGAAGTATTGATGTGATTGCTTGCTGTGAAAACGGCATCTATATCCCAGTTGATTTCAATAAAGGAGCGCCGCTTGCCATAATAAAAACGATTGATGCCCTCCGTGCTCAATCTGGCCTCGTATTCGTTCGTTTCCGACCGGCTTGGCGGATCCGTACGCTCTATCCTTGAAAAAGAAGCCAACTGATACAAGCTGCCGGTGTGTTGTATTTGTTCGGCAAGACTGTTGTGGAAATAGCCGTATTGAGCGTTAAGTCCTGCTGTGGTGTAAGAAGAGTTTTGGTCTGGAATTCCAAAACGACGATTGCGGGAATCAGTGCCGTCCATACTCAGCGACGGAAACAACTCCAGCGCCCGCCGGTTGATTTCGGGAAACCTGAAGGTCCGGTAGTCGTAGTTTTGAGGCTCTATCTGGGCCTGGATGGAGCAAAGGCCGGCGATCAAAAAGGTAGCCAATAAAAGGCATGGTGAAGCGAGATGACTGTGATAAGTTTTCATGTCGAATGTAATTTAGGATTCAGAACAAGCTGTATATGAGCCGAATATTGGCTCCGTAATCAATGTTTCTCAAGCCGGCCTGAGGCAAAAACGCTCTGGGGTGTTGGTAGATGGCATTGTCGGAAGTGCGATAATAGTCCCAATGTACGTCGGCGTAGAGGCGGGTACGGTAATTGAGGAATATATTACCACTTGCATGGAAGGAGGCGAAAGTCTGCAAAATTGAGGGATATGCGCCGTAAAATTCGCCGGCTACCCGAGCATTGAAATGAATACTGGTTCTCGAATTGGGGAAGCAGCCCAGTTCTAATTGGGCTGCCATAAATGGTGTAAAAAAGCGGTATTCCGAATAGACGTCAACACTGACAAAGTTGCGCGAGATACCTACATTGATGGAGTAATCCAACTGCCAGGTACGGCTCAGTGGTAGAAATTGTTCCAACAAAAAAGCACCCGAAAAACTCAGCCTTGTATTGGGCGCATTGCCTTCGTTTCCGAAATACTGAAAGCCGGGCGTCACGCTGGTAGAAATACGCCTGCCTGAATATCTGACGCCGGAGAATGCAAACAGCCAGTTGTCGGCCATGGTGTTGTAATACAGAATGTTATCTACTTTGGCCTTGCCGATGTCTTTGAACCAGTTATCCAATTGAGACAGCTCATACATGCGTTTTTTTCGGGCGTCAAAAATGCGTAAATTGCGGGCATCGGCCATCACTCGGCCCAGCTCGAAGAGTTCTTCTTGCTCCATAGGGCTGTCTAAAATGCCGACCTGCAACATATCCTCTGCCATAAATGCCGCAGAAAATACGTCCTGGACAGGTTCCACCCGTCCGATGCCGGTTTTGAGAGGGACGGATATGGAGTAGAAATAAGTGTTGGTCTGAGTAAGAAGCGAGGCAGCGCTTGTGAGAGTGCGCCGGTCAAAAAAGGAGCCTTGAACATCCCAATTGATTTCGGAGAAATGCCTGGAGGTAAAATAATAGCGATTGACGGCTGAATGATAAAGATTGCTGCCGAACTGTCGGTTTATTCTGGGGTTGAACGAAGAATGGAAATCGCTGAGCTGATTGATGGCGTTGTAGGATTGTCCAATGTACAGGTTGTGAAAAATCTGTTTGCGCTTGCTGTTGTGAAAATAACTGTATTGTAAACCGATGTTTTGCGTGATTTTGCTGGAGCTGGACAATAGGTCCTTGCCTGAGAGGAGGTTTCGTATGAGCGCGCCACTGAGATTGGGCTTGATGTCTAACGCTCTTCTATTGATTTCCGGCAGTTTAAATTCCTTGAAATGATACTTCGTTGGCGAGCTTTGCGCCGAGATGCTGAGGATGGTCGCAAAGCAAAGGAAAACCATGGATGCAACGCGACGCAGGCAGCAGGCAGTTAAAGGGTAGTTGTGCATATCTTGTCTTATAAGAGGTTTTGAGCCGACAAGATAGCCAACATCTCTTCTAAAATGCCTAACTTTGCTTATCAAAATCGAATATCATGGCACTTTTTAATTTTTTAAAAACCACCAAGCCGATTCAGTTCGACTTCAAACCGCGTTTCTACGATGAAGAAAAAGAAGGCCGGCAGCAGCGCTTGAAAGAGTTGGAAGGGCTGAGCGAACACGATACCGAGGGCATAAAAAACCGCATCTCCGGGGGCTTTCGCCGCAGCACCGATATGTCGGCCCTGCACCTGCGTCGCAAAATGGTGTTGCGCTCCAATCTCATGGTCATGGCTTTGGTAATGCTGCTGGCATTGGGCGCATTTTTGTTGCTCAATGTTTACCTGCCCGGATGGCTTAATAAATGAGGCTTTGAGGCTGGGAACCCGCCTACGCCGAGGCTTTGGCGGGTGAAAGGAGTATTATTGAATAACCAAAAAGTAAGATGAAAACATGGCTGATCTCATTCAGCTTTTACCGGATGCCATTGCCAATCAGATAGCCGCAGGAGAAGTAGTACAGCGCCCTGCCTCGGCTGTCAAAGAACTGATGGAAAATGCGGTGGATGCAGGCGCTACCGAAATCCGGCTCATCGTAAAAGATGCCGGCAAAACCCTTGTGCAAGTAACCGACAACGGCTGCGGCATGTCGGAAACCGATGCGCGGATGTGCTTTGAACGGCACGCAACTTCCAAAATACGACAATCGAGCGACCTCTTCGCCATTCGCACCATGGGCTTTCGCGGTGAGGCTTTGGCCTCCATCGCCGCCGTGGCACAGGTGGAAATGCGCAGCCGCCGCCCGGAGGACGAACTTGGCACCCGCATCCTGATAGAAGGCTCGGAACTGAAAGCACAGGAACCCTGCCAGACGGCGCCCGGCACCAGTATCTCCATGCGCAACCTGTTTTACAACGTACCCGCCCGGCGCAACTTCCTCAAATCCAACGTGGTAGAAATGCGCCACATCATTGACGAATTTCAGCGCGTGGCCATCGCCAACCCGGAGGTGTTTTTTTCGCTGCATCACAATAATGAGGAGTTGTTTCACCTGCCGGCTTCCAATCTGCGCCAGCGCTTGGTAGGCATTTTCGGCATTGCTTACAACAAGCGTCTGGTGCCTGTAAAAGAAGATACGGATATTCTCAACATTGACGGCTTTGTGGGCAAACCGGAATTTGCACGCAAAACCCGCGGCGAACAGATGTTTTTTATCAACGGGCGCTTCATCAAAAGCGGCTATCTGCACCACGCTGTTATGACCGCCTACGAGGACATCCTGCCGGCGGAGAGCTTCCCGTTTTATGTGCTATGTTTGGAAATTGATCCTGCCCGTATAGATGTGAACGTGCACCCTACCAAACAGGAAATCAAATTCGACGACGAGCGCTTAGTTTACAATTACCTCCGTGTAGCCGTACGCCATGCCCTCGGCAGCCACAGCATCACGCCCAGCCTCGATTTCGATCAGGACATCACCTTGCAACAAGCCCCGACGGCCCCGCGCCAGGAATCTTATACCATCAAAACCATCCCCAGCAGCTTCTCACCACCTTCCACCGCACACCGCACACCGCCGACCGCCGACCGCATACCGCATACCGCCGACCGCATACCGCCCAACGACAACCTCCGCCATTGGGAAAAACTGTATGAAGGCTTGGACGAACTTGCACCTGCCCAACCAGAAACTCTCATCATCGAGAGCGGCTGGAACGCAGATGCGCCCATGGACGATACTGCGGGCACGTTCAGCAAAAAACAAAAAGACCCGTACCAGATTCACGGCACCTACATCGTGAGCCATATCAAGTCGGGTTTTCTGCTCATAGACCAGCAGGCCGCCCACGAGCGCATCCTCTACGAGCAATACCTGCGTGTATTGGGCGAACAGGCCGCCTCCGTTCAGCACCAGTTGTTTCCGCGCACCGTGGCCCTGCCGCCCGCCGACGCCGTGCTCCTGCGCGAGATACGGCCTCAGGTCAATTTATTGGGATTCGATATACAGGAATTTGGTCAGAATACATTCGTTATCAATGGATTGCCTGCTGAAATGGCCGGCAAAAAAGACGAGTTGGCCATTCTGGAAACCCTGCTGGAACAGTTCCGGCAAAACAACGAACTGCAATTGGACGTGCGCGACAACTTAGCCCGCTCCATGGCCCGCAGTGCCGCCATTCGTCGGGGAGCGCCGCTGACCGTTCCGGAAATGCAATCGCTCATTGATCGGCTGTTTGCCTGCGAAATGCCGTATAAAAGCCCCGCCGGTCGGCAGTGTTTTGTTACTTTTGAACTGGAAGACCTGGCTCGACGTTTTGAAAGCTGATTTTTGAAAAGCGCCCGACAATGAATCAAATCACCCATGTGGTAAAGCATTTGCTGGTCATCAACATCCTCATGTTTGTGGTCACAGAGCTGATTTTTCCTTCATGGAAAGGCTCGTTGGCCATGTACTACCCGGGGTCGGAGCAGTTTCAACCCATACAGCTTGTTACGCACTTTTTCATGCACGGCGGGTGGATGCACCTGTTTTTCAATATGTATGCGCTGGCCATGTTCGGGCCGCCGGTTGAGATGTTGTACCGCTCCAAGCGCTTTTTGTTTTATTACATTGTCTGCGCGTTGGGGGCGGCTGTTTTGCACAATTTATACACCTGGTACGATGTCTCGCAATTGCAAACTGCGATGGAAGCGTTTCAGGCCGCGCCGAGTTACGACCACTACTGGCAGTTTTTCAATCAGATCAATCCGAAGCATTTTACTTTGTACGGCAATGAATTGGTGGACGATATCAGCCGTCAGTTGCTGAACGGCGATACCGGGCAGGCAGGTTCGGCGCTGCAATTGATGAATGACCTGGTAGAGCGCAAGATGAACGTTCCGGCCGTAGGCGCATCAGGGGCCATATACGGGCTGTTGCTGGCTTTCGGGATGCAGTTTCCCAATCACCAGTTGATGCTCATTTTTTTGCCGGTACCCATCAAGGCCAAGTATTTTATACCGCTGCTTATGGTCGCCGAGTTTTACTTCGGGCTTCAGGGCTTTGATTGGGACCCGATTGCTCACTTTGCGCATTTGGGCGGCGCGCTGGCGGGTTTTATTATGATTATGATTTGGAGGAAGACTGGGGCGAGGTTGTACTAGTATGCAGTAGGCAGTTGGCGGTAGGCGGTATGCGGTATGCGGTAGGCGGTAGGCAGTTCGTAGTGTGCAGCTACATTAAGCGCCGCATACTGCACACTGCAAACCGCCCACTTAGATTAAAAGACACAAACAAGAAAGGACAATGATCCAGTCTATTTGGGAAGAAATAAGGAGAGAGTTCCGGCACGGCAACATGGTGACGAGGCTCATCATTGCCAATGTATCGGTCTTTGTATTGGTGTGGCTGATCTACCTGCTCATGCTGCTGACGCTGGGCCATAGTGGCAACCATCACACCTACTTCGACAAAATGATCGAGTACCTGTGTATGCCTGCCGATTGGAAACATTTGTTGCTGCGCCCCTGGAGCCTGTTTACCTATATGTTTCTGCACCAGGAGCCTCTGCACATCTTTTTCAATATGATTATGCTGTATTGGTTTGGCCGCATCGTGGGAGATTTCATCGGCGATCACCGGGTGCTGCCCATTTACCTCATCGGAGGATTGGCGGGTGCACTGTTGTTTTTTGTGTTTGCCAATGCCTTTTTTGATGCCGATGCCATCATGTTGGGTGCTTCGGCGGCCGTTATGGCCTTGGCGGTGGCTGCCGCTGCTCTGGCCCCCGACTACCTGATGCGGTTGATTCTGCTGGGCGATGTGAAGTTGAAATATGTGGTAGCCGTGCTGCTCATCCTCGATTTGGTGGCCATAGGTAAAGAATCCAACACCGGCGGCCACGTTGCCCACCTCGGCGGCGCACTGATAGGCGGGCTTTTTGTGCAACAGTTGCGGGCAGGAAACGACTGGTCGGCGCCTATTAACCGGCTGTTGGACAAGATTTTGCAATTGTTCAGAAGCATCAAAGGCCAGCCCCGCAAACGCGGCCCTCATGTAGTGTATCGCAATCCGGTGAAAGCTACCACCGAAGCTGGCGGAAAACAACGCCGTAAGCCCTCCGAAGACAGCAACGGCCTCAGCTATCAGGAGCAGTTGGACGCCATTTTGGACAAGATCAAGCAATCGGGCTACAACAGCCTCAGCACAGAGGAAAAAGAATTCCTGTTCAACGCCAGCAACCGAAAGTGAAAACCAAGCTGTACCAACTCATTTACCGCGTGCAGTTGTTGCTCGCTTTGCTTACGCTGGCGGCGTTTTATGCGCCCTCGGTCAGTCCCAACGACTTCTGGCCGGCGGCTTTTCTTAGTTTGTTGATCCCCGTTTTGCTCGTTGCTCATATTGGTTTTGTGCTCTGGTGGTTGTTGCATAGCCGGTATTATTTGCTCGTATCTCTGGCTTGCCTCGTGGCGGGCTGGGGGCATCTGCAACGCATAGCGGGCTGGGGTTTCCCGACAGAACCCACTGCACAGGAGGCCAGCATCAGCGTGATGAGTTTCAACGTGCACGGCCTGCGGCATACCTCCGACAACAGCAATGTGCCGGTGGATGAAATTGTAGGATCGGCGGCGGCCCGCAACTGTGACGTGCTGTGTTTGCAGGAGTTTCCCCGCAGCGGCAACCGCATGGAACAACTCAGCGCCCGCCTCGCCGAAAGCACTCGTCTGCGACACCATTACAGCGATCCCAACGGCAATTTTGCGCTGTTTTCGGCCTTTCCCATCTCCAACCCGCAAACGCAGTATTTTCCGAATCGTTCCAACGGCTATCAGCAGGCCGATCTCCGCATCGGCGACCGCAATATCAGGGTCATCAATGCGCATCTGCAAACCAACGCCGTCACGCGCATAGCAGATAAAATTGCCTCCGAAGGCGATTTCAAGGAAAAACAAACCTGGCTCGATATTCGCGGCGTCATGGGGCGCTTCCGCCGCTCGGCCCGTCAACGCGCCCTGCAATCGGAGGAAATTGCCCGCCTCATAGCCGGCAGCCCGCATCCGGTTTTGCTCTGCGGAGACTTCAACGACACGCCTTACTCTTATACCTATCATACGCTGGCCAATGGCTTGCGGGATGCTTTTGCTGCCAAAGGCCGGGGCTTGGGCATCACTTATGCCGGGCGCATCCCCGCGCTGCGCATTGACTACATTCTGGCCGACCCGCAGTTTCGCATTCACGATCATCGCATCGAAAAAAAGAGCTTTTCCGATCATCGGGCGGTGTGGAGCAGGCTGGGGTTGTGAATAGAAAGCTGCGAGCTACGAGCTTCGAGCCGCGAGTCTCAAGCTGGACTGGTGGGAACAGGGTAAGTCGCAAGCCCTGAGCTGCAAGCCGAAATCCACACTTGTTTTTTGACGCTGGTCTTTATGATTTGTAAGATTTTCGCTGCTCGTAGAGGGCTTCGGGTGGAGCTTGTTCATGCCTGTCCAAACCTTGCAAGGTCTGGACAGGCAGAGGGCATAACGATCATAAAAATCTGCGTCTTTCAGCGTGGGAGTCAGACAGTAGTTTCCGGTTACGCACTGACTTGTCTCCGGCTTAGTGAAGGGGTGACTACTCCCTTGAAACTTACTGAGTCATCCCTTCACTACCCTCAGAACCTTGAACCCGAAACCTTGAACCCCCTCTACTCCCGCTCATACTTTGCCACCTGGCCGGGCTTGGAAGTGCGCACGATGAACTGGCGCAAATCCTCGTTGGCTTGTCTCAGGTCATCGCGGCGCAGGTACATCATGTGGCCGCTGCGGTAACCTTTGAAGCTAAACCGGTCTTTCATACGGCCCGCAGGATCAATTTGCCACATGGTGTATTTGGCATTGAAATAGGTAGTGGCGCCATCGTAGTAGCCCGACTGAAACATTACATGCAGGTAAGGATTTTGGGCCATAGCCTGCCGCAGGTTGTCGCGGGTATTGTCGTTGCTGTTGTCCCAGGGATTGACCGGGCCGAACATATTATATTTGATGTCGGTCTTGAAATTCAACTCCTCCCGCAGGTAGTAATTGATGGCCGGGGTGAAGGAATGCAGCCAGGAGGTCAGTTCGGCGGCGTAGTCGGGCGCCTGTCCGGCCAATTTGCGGTCAATGCCGAGATAGCGCGAATCCAATCGGCCTACATTGAAACCACCTTCATCGCGCAGCAGCGCCTTCCAGAAGTAGTTGGTCGGCACGGCCAGGTTGTGCTCCAGCACTTCTTTTTCGGAAAGGCCGGAATAGTAGGCGATCTTTTTGGCCACCTCCATTTTTTCAGATTCGGAAATAAAACCGCCTTTGGCCAAAGCCGGAATGAGCGTATTGATGGTGAAATCTTCGGCCTGCGGGAGGATGTCCAACAAGTCTTTTTGCTGAAGCTCAGGACTTAACAACTTGTGGTGCCAGGCCGTAGCAGTGAAATAAGGCAGGTGCAAGGCCTGCGATACCGGCCCGTCCTCGCGGATGACTTTGTAGTCGGCCGGCGAAACCAAGATGACCCCGTTGAGATACATCCATTGCCGGTTTTGCAGTTCCAAAGCCAGCCCCGATACCCGCGTGCCGCCGTAGCTTTCGCCGATGAGGTACTTGGGCGAACGCCAGCGATTGTGACGGGAGACGAAGGTATTGAGCCATTCGGCCAGATAGGCAATATCGGCGTTGATGCCGAAAAATTTGCTGCGGTCCACCTCTTTGCCCGCAGCAGGAATGGTGCGCGAATAGCCCGTGTTGGCGGGGTTGATAAACACAATATCGGCCACATCCAGAATAGAGTAGGGGTTTTCGCGCACGCCGTAGGGTTGCACGGGGTAGCCTTCGTCGTCAATTTTGAGCAGGCGCGGCCCGGTGTAGGCTAATTGCATCCACACCGACGCAGAGCCGGGGCCTCCGTTGAACGAAAGGACCAAAGGGCGCTCGTCCTGTTTCTTCACGTCGCTGCGCGAGTAGTAGGTGTAATTCAGCGATGCGATGGGCTGCCCTGCCTCGTCCCACACGGGCTGCGTGCCGGTGACAGCGGTGTAGGGTACCAGCGCGCCGCCAATGGTAACCGTGTGTTTGGTGACAACCATCGTGTCCAAAGGCAAGACGAGGCGCGGCTGCGCATAAGCCGACCAGCCGGCGACGAGCATGAAAATCAGTGCGAAGGTGAGTGTTCTGTACATGATGTTTTTGAGTTTGAAAAATGGCAATTTTGAGTGCGGTGCGAAAAATAGGTCTTTTACGACTGCGACGCCTGTTTTTTGCGGCTGATTTTTATGATTTTAGCCTATATTTGCTGTCGGAAAAAATTATTACAAACAGTATGTTGACCGTACAACCGCCATTTTCCAATATGCAAATGGAGTTGCTCAAACTCTATGCAGCAGGAGTTCCAGACAGCCTCTTGCCGGAAATCAAGGAACTCATCGCTCGCTTTCTGCTTTCCCGGGCAAAAGAAGAAGCAGGAAAGATTTGGATAGAAAAGGGCTACAACGAAAAGACCGTTGAGGCGTGGAGTTGAAGTTACTGTTAGCCTGTAATCAGCTAATCAGCACATTTTCAAATTAGCACATTTACCCCCTCCATGCGCATCCACTTCTACGGCATACGTCATCACGGCCCCGGATCGGCGCGAAGCCTGCTGGATGCCTTAAACGACCAACAACCTGACTGCCTCCTCATCGAACACCCGGAAGACGCCGCTGCCGCATTGAACGAGGTAGCTACGACAGGATTGGAGCCGCCGGTAGCCTTGTTGGTGTACGACCCCAAAGATTTTTCCAAAGCATCGTATTATCCTTTTGCCCGGTTTTCACCGGAATGGCAGGCGCTGCACTACGCCGCTCAACATGGCATTCCTGTCAAAGCGATGGACCTGCCCGCCGGCACGCAGTGGATGCTCAACAGCGCGGAAGGCGATGCTCCTGTTTTGGTGGAAACCCCTTCCGACCCTGAAAACCAAGCCATTGCAGCCGATCCACTGGGATACCTCGCCGCTTTGGCCGGCTACCCCGACGGTGAGCGCTGGTGGGATTCGGTGTTGGAACAAATCCCTGCCGGCAGCGACGTATTCGAGGCCGTAGCCGAAATGATGCGCGCGCTCCGCGAAACCTTGCAGCGCGAAGAAAGCCCCGAAACGCTTCTGCGCGAGGCTTTTATGCGAAAGACCATCCGCGAAGCGGCAACGGCAGGCTTCCAAAACATAGCCGTCGTGTGCGGTGCCTGGCATGTGTCCGCACTCGAACCCTGGCAGCAGATCAAAGCCGCGAAAGACACCGCTCTGCTGCGCGGCAGAAAAAAAGTGAAAACAGAAACCGCCTGGGTACCCTGGACCTACGAACGATTGGCCTACGAAAGCGGCTACGGCGCCGGTGTTTTGTCTCCGGCCTGGTACGAACTGCTTTTTGAGATGCCCGCCGGGGCCGTCACCCAGTGGATGGTGCGGGCGGCGCGGCTCCTGCGCGGCGAAGACATTGACGTTTCGGGGGCGCATGCCATCGAGGCGGTGCGTTTGGCGGAAGCCTTAGCAGCCTTGCGCGGCAAGCCCCTTGCAGGAGTGGAAGACATGGCATCGGCGGCGCTGTCGGTTTTTGTGCAGGGCAATGAGCAGGTGTTTGATCTGGTGCGCCGTCGCTTGGTCATCGGCGAGGTGGTGGGCGCGGTTCCGGCCTCGCTGAGCGCTATTCCCCTGCAAAGGGATTTTGAAAAAGAAGTTCGCTCGGCCCACCTGAGCAAAGAATACGCCGCCGTGGACGAGGTGAGCAAACAATTGGACCTCCGCGTGCCCGGCAACCTGAAAGCCTCGCTACTCTTGCATCGCTTGGGTTTGTTGGGCATTCCCTGGGGGCGGCTCCACGAGCAGCAAGGCCCCTCCGGCAGCACTTTTCATGAAGTCTGGCGACTGAAATGGCTGCCCGACTACGCGCTGCAAATCGTACGCGCCGGGAGTTGGGGCAACACCATAGAAAGCGCCGCAGTGCAATGCGTGCTGGAACGCAGCCGCCAAACCGAGCAACTCCCTGATCTCACCCGCCTGACGGAAGAAGTGCTGCGTGCCGCCCTCACCGACGCCGTTTCGCCCATCATGGAAAAATTGGAACGCGTGGCCGCCGTCGTCAATGACGTGCCCATGCTCATGGACGCGCTGCCGCCCTTGGTGCGCATTGTGCGCTACGGCAATGTGCGCCGCACCGATTCGGAAGCCGTGGGGCTGTGGTTGCGCCGCATTATTCCCCGCATTGCGGCGGGATTGCCGGCGGCCTGCCTGCAATTGGACGAAGAACCGGCTGACGAGATGTTGGCTCGGCTTTGGGAAACCCACCGGCACATCATGTTGCTGAGCGAGGAGGCGCTTTCGGCGGCATGGCTGGGGGCGTTGGAACAATTGAGCGGTACCGACGCGGCGCATCCGCTGTTGCAGGGCAGCGCCACGCGCATCGCTTTCGACCGGCGGCTGAAGGAAGAAACGGCGGCAAGAAACGCGTTTTCGCTGGCTTTGTCGGCGGGCAACGAGCCGGTACATGCGGCCCGCTGGGTGGAAGGTTTTTTACATGGCAGCGGTCTGTTGCTCATACACCACCCACCCTTGTGGCGCCTGCTCGACGAGTGGGTGGCCGCATTGCCCGAAGCCGGGTTCATGGCCGTATTGCCCCTGTTGCGGCGGGCGTTTGCATCGTTTTCGGTTGCGGAGCGACAAAAAATGCTGGCTATGGCCCAAGATGGAATCTCTGTTGCTGCTACTACGGAAAATACAGGTATAGACCCGGACAGGGCTGCCGTGGTGGCGCCGGTGCTGAGCTTATTGCTGGGATTTCCGTTGAGAATTAATGCCGATTTAACCCCGGTTTAAAATTCAATTGATGCGTGGGTTGGACTTTTGCATCGTGAAAGAAAGGGTGCTTGCTGTTATCATTTCTCTTTCTGATGCCAATTTTTCCTGCAATCTAAAGTCGCTTTCGATTCGGGCCTGCGTCTCCCCGGCGCAGGCCTGATCTTTTTTAGGAACAGCTAGAAACCAAAATGCCCATCCGAACTGTTGACGGGATTGGAAAAAACATTTACCTTTGCCGCGCTTTGGAAGCAAGGCGTGTTTTGAGTTGAAATATTGGTCCCGTAGCTCAGTTGGATACCTGCCTGCCGGTTCGCCTGCATAAGGTAAGTATTTGATGTATGTAAAGGAATCAAGTTTGATTGAAATATTGGTCCCGTAGCTCAGTTGGATAGAGCATCTGCCTTCTAAGCAGACGGTCACAGGTTCGAGTCCTGTCGGGATCACAAAAGTTTGTTTCGGGAGTTATCAGGAAATTTCCTGATAGCTCCCAATTTATCAGACACGTTTGAAAATCAACGTGTTACGGCAGGTAAAAACACAACAAAATGTGTTGTTTTTCAACACTTTGCGCTATACCTGTTTGTTTTTTGTACCCATTTGTGTACCGGGTTGGCTCAAAGACTTTACTTTGGCATCTAAACCGGTTCAAATATGGCTTACAAAAAGATCAGTTTCGCGTTTGTGTTCAACCGTAAAAACGTGCTCGACGACAAAGGTAGGGCATTGGTACAGATAAAAGCATACCAGGAAGGCAAAAACCGGTACTTCTCAACAGAGGTATATCTGGAGCCGAAACACTGGGACGAACGCAACAAGCGGGTAAAGCCCGCACATCCGCAAGCTCACGAATTAAACAAGAGTTTGCAGCGCCAACGCGACGTTCTGGAGGAATATGAAATAAAGATGATGGCCAAAAATGGCCGCTTCTCAATAGATCAGCTAAAGGCTGCAAAAGAGCAGCCTGCACAAACAGAGGTGGACTTTACCGCTTTCTGGGAACGGGAGATCGAGGCGCACAGCATGAAGGAGGTTTCAAAGCGGGCCGTACGGCAAACCCTTAACAAAATAAGGGAAATGCAAAAGCAGGTTTTCTTTGACGACCTCACCTTTGCTTTTATCCAGGAGTTTGACCGCCGACTGAGGAAACAGGCTTTGTCGCTCAATACGATCAACAAACACCACAAGCGCCTGAAAACCTTCATTTCGCTGGCCGTCAAGTATGGGCACCTCAAACCGGAGCAAAATCCGTACGGGCGTTTCATACTCAAAGGAGAGGAGCCGGAAAGACCATGCCTGAGCGAAGAAGAATTGGAGCGCTTGGAACGGCTGACTTTTTCCGCCGATGAGAAACACCTGGAGCGGCACAGAGATTTTTTGTTGCTGCAATGCTACACCGGCCTGCGGTTTTCCGACGTGGCACATTTGACGCCCTCAAAAATGTCTTGGTCGTCTGAGGGCATCACCTTGCACTTCAAAGCCGGAAAGACCGGGAAGCCGCTTATTTGCCCGTTGTACCTTTTTTTCCCGGATGCCGAGGGCAACAGCAGGCCCGGCGCGATCGTGGAGCGGTACTTCCGGCCATTGGTCGCCCTGGAAGAGGCAGGCGCCCAGCTCATGCCGCTCAAAATTGAAAATCAGCCGCTCAACAGGAGCCTAAAAATATTGGCCCAACGCGCCGGCATTTCCAAGCGCGTGAGCACCCACATAGGCCGCCGCACTTTTGCCACCATCATGGCCACCAAAGTACAGGCGCCCGTACTTCAAAAATTGCTGCAGCACTCCACGCCCAGCATGACAAACATCTACGTCCAGATGAGTAACAAGGACATTGAAAACGAACTAAAGAAAGTAGCATGGAAATGATCGTTGATGGAAAAACCGTATCGCTGCGACACTATCTGAATAAGACTTTGAAACCCAAACTTTCAGACCAAGGGGAAACACTATACCCGCTCTATACCATTGTCGTTTACCAGCGCAAAAACACCACTTTTAAGACTTTCCGGGACATTCGCTCGAATGACAAAAGCGCTGTATTGGTATCTGAAACCAATGAGCCTTTATTATCAGATAATTCATTGGAGAAGTTTTTACCAGATGTTTACTCAACTGACAAACTGATCTTGGAAGTAATCGAAAAAGACATTGCCCGTTCCAAGCAAACTTTTCAGCTTAAAGGCGTAAAGGAGAAAATTGAAAAGCTCTCATTTTCTCTTGATGAGGTCGTTTCGATTTGCAATGAAGCTGCGATTTTAGAATACTTCAAAAACCATCTTACTTACAGTAAGTTTGTCGAGATATATTCACGATCTAAAACAATATCTGAATTTATCCAAATATATTATCGAGAAAACCCAGAGGTTATAAAAGAATACAACGGAGATGCCTCAACAAGAACAAATTTGAATTTGTTGGCACTAATCAATTGGCTAACATGGTGGCAAAGCCGAAACGGTAGGATATCGCTCTTTGACTGGTTTTATAAAGGCAGGCAATATGAGGCGGAACAATCGTATTGTAATTTTTTCGAATATCTCGAAGATACTAACCCAGAAGCTCTAAAGTACGGATTTGAAGTTTTAGGAGAAAATCATAATGGAGTAATAGCCCAAGAAAAAAAAGTACAAGCTGCTCATTTCTTTTTACAGGCATTATCATTTGATATTGAAAGAATTATGAATTAAAATAAAAAATACTTATGTTTGTACAATTATTTTTTATTGATTTTTTAAACTAACTTTATATACCTTTGCATTGTGATTAATGCAGGCGGTTTTTTTTTGCTCTACTTGCTTGTATAATTTTAACAAAATACAAAATATACTAACATGGAAAATTTGACGCTGTTATCCAAAAAAGAGCTGCTCGAAATGCTCAAAGTGAGTGCCCCGACATTGGACAGAGCTGTAAGATCAGGCGATTTGAAAGCCGTTCGTATTGGGCGCCGGGTATTGTTTAACCCAAAAGATGTAGCTACATACATCGAAAGAAAAACCTCACTTCCAGAAACCTTAATTTATTCACAATCAAATAATTAACACTATGAAACACGAAATTTCTATTGGAAAGAAAAAGCCAACGCCGTCACCACCGCCGCCTGGTATCACCATTCAAAATCGCATCCCAAGGGAGGCCGCAGAATGGGTTATTTTTTTATTTGCAAATCCCTTTTCCGGAAACATCAATGATGCGTTTTGGTCTCATGTATTCAGGGTTTTATGGACTTTAGTTCAGGGGGGCAAAGTCTATTTGTATGAAAAAAATCTGAGCACGAGCCCAACAGACACGACGTACGATCTTTTTTGGATCCGTTATTTTAACCTTTGGCAAGAACCTGTTTACGGTACACAACATGCAAAAATCAATGTATGGGAAGTACCAACATTACTCGCTGTCAACGCAAAAAACTTTGACCAATATGTAATGATGAGTGGACGCAGATTAGGAGTGCAGGGAATAGATGATTGGGCCTCTGAAGTGTTGAAAATGATGGCCCCGCCCGTACTTCCCGACGGCATTGCACCGCCGCCAACAACTACCAACCAGGTAGCGCCACCACGGGAAGATTACACCCCACCACCACCACCGGCGCCCGCCGCCACCACCAGTTTATTGGATAATAAGACGCTTTTGTTTACCGGCATTGCCGTTGTCGCCGTACTGCTTTTGAAAGGCAAGAAAGGCAAAAAAACGGCTGTTTCCGGCACTGGCAAACGTCGAGGACGCCCGCGCAAAAACGCTCAGGTAGGCGAAGCGGCGGCACAAGTGGCCGCCACTGAAACCGTCCAGGAATTGACCGCCGAAACGACGGCGAAAGATGCTGTTTCAGGTACTCCGAAGCGTCGCGGACGGCCTAAGAAGGCTGTAACTGTGGGCGAAGTCGAGACACCTTCCACAGTTACCGGAAAGCGTCGCGGACGGCCGCGCAAGGCTGAAAAAGTCGGTGAAGTTGCGCCCCAGGTTGCGGCGCCGGAATCGGCTACAGTCGCCGGTAAGCGCAGGGGCCGTCCTCGAAAGGCGGCACAAGTGGCCGAAACGCCACCCGCTGGGGCGCCCTCTTCGTAGGCCTGGCCATATAAAGAAAAAGCGGCCCGTCAGCCGCTCTCCTAAGTGTAAATTCTTAAAACTGTTGATATTATGAACGCAAATTTAGGAACTTCCAACGACACACGCAAGATCGTTGATGAATTGGGCAAAAACATTTTTGACCCATCGAGCGCAAGTCTCTATCATGACGCGCTTACATTCCTTCTTTCCAATTTCAAATACCGGTCAGACGCTGCCCAGCAATGTGAGGTGCATTTCCCTGCCGTCACAGAACTGATTGAGTATTTCCACCACCTTGGCAAAGAGTAATTTTTGAGAAGGCAGCGCCGCCCGCTTATGGGCGGCGCCTGGCGAAGACTATGGTTTACTTTCATATCAAACCATTCAAAATGAATAGTTCAACCACTTTAGAACGTGTATTGAGGATGCTGAAAATTTACAAAGGCATACCCTTTACTTTCTCCATACGCGCATTGTCGCGCACTGTCGGCGTCAGCGAACGAACGATCTATTATTGGCGCAAAGGAAAAACCGAGCCAACAGAACAAGAGGCCGCTTTGATGCGCCTTTGCCTGTATCGCATGACTAAATACACAAACTTCAAAACGCCCGGCCATGAAAATTAAAAGCATACCCGTTTCAAAGTATCACGGCCTGAGCGCTTATTTTGAAGGATTCTGCAACATGGAGGACATTATCGGCGAGATGACGTCAGGCGAGCTAAAACCGCTCTCTGAGAAACTCGCTGCCGCCCTTCAAGAGAGCAAGGCCGCTTACAAAGTGGTAAAGGAGCGAGATTGTCCCGCTTTTATCATAGGCCTGTTTGCTCGCAAGGAAAACGACGCCTGCGAGGGATACAAGCCGGTATTAGGAATAGATATTGACGGCATACGGGACGACTTCGAGCAACTTTTGATATTCCAGGAATTGAAGGAAATCCCGTATGTATTGGCAGCTTTTCCCTCCGTCAGTGGTTTGGGCTTGCGGGCATTAGTGGCCACCAACGCCACGTTTGACACCCACAAAAAAGCGTATGAGGCCGTTTGCACCGATCTGAGCCGCCGTTTGGACATTCCTACCGACAAAGAGCAGCGCCGCCGCATCAAAGCCGCCCAGAACGCCGGGGAAGCGGCGCCCGATGGTCCCGTCATAGATACCGGCGTGAATAACCAGGCACGGATTTGGTTTTACTCGCATGTTGAGGCCAAAGACTTGTATATCAATGAAAATGCCGCCACTTTTACCATAGATGAGGAAGAAAGACCACAAAAAAACAACCGCCCGGCACCGGCGCCCGTATCGAGGGCCAAAGAGGGCATTACAGAGCGCGAAAAAATAGACCTGGCATTGGACAAGGTAGCCCGCCAAAGTCATCACCCGGTCAATGGCGGCCGCAATGCCTTTGTATTTGCTTTTGCCTGCGAATTGTGCCGTTTTGGAGTGCCGAAAAGTACCGCCATTGCTGAATGTCAGGCGTACATTGATACGGACTTTTCAGAAACCGAAATTGGCAAAACCATAGAAAGCGCCTACTCATCTAAGCGTTTTGGAGAGTTCACAGATCGCCAACTAATTGCGTACAGGAACCGCCTGAGCGGCCGCGCAACACAACATACAATAGCCGCCGCCATTGTTCCCGCCGCCGCGCCGATGGACGCCACACCGGCGCCCGTTGCCGCCGCCATTGAGAAGCGGAAAGCGCCGGAACCGGAACCGGAACCGCCTTTGTACCTGGGCGAAAATTGCTACCTGTTTGAGGAAAACAAAGGCAAAACCAAGAGTAAAGAGCGCATCAGCAATTTTGCAATTGTGCCGCTTTATTTGCTCTTGGACAGTCACGACCCTAAACGGGTTTGGTTGCTTCGGAATATGCAGGAGGAAGAAACGGAGCTTTGTTTTCCATCGCGGTACCTGAGTTCGCCAAAGGACTTTTGCGCCCTCATCGAGGGGAAAGGAAACTTTGTGTTTTCGGCCAATATGAAGCAATTGGCTACACTCAAAGAGTACCTCTACCCAAAGGAGCAAAAAGCGCAGGAAATAGGCACGTTGGGGCATCAGCCGGAAACTGGCTACTATGCCTTTGCTCAGGGCATTTATGACGGCAGTACCTACCTGCAGGCAGATGAATACGGCATCGTTCGAGCTGGGGAAAAACTCTACTATCTGCCGGCATTTAGCAAGGTCAACGAATTGGCCGAACGGGAATACCACAACGAGCGGAAAGTTTTGTTTCGCCCTGGTAAGGCTACTTTTGAGCAGTGGGCCCAACAACTTATTACCGTCTTTGGAGACAACGCCGTTATCGGGATTTGCTTTGTAGTGGCGGCATTGTTTCGGGACATCATTTTTGCCCACGTCAACGCCTTTCCGATACTCTTTCTCTTTGGGCCACGCGGAACGGGCAAAACAACCTATCGTTTGGGCCTCAAAGTCCTATTTGGCAACTATGGGCCGAATGACGCTATCGGCCTGGGGAGCCAAAGCAGCCCGAAAGGTTTTGCCCGGAAGCTGGCACAGATCAGGAACGGCCTGGAAGCCTTCGAGGAGTACAAAAACCGCATCAATCCGGCATTGATCGAGATGCTGAAAAACATCTATGACGGCATCGGCTACGAACGCGCCCAAAGCACCAACGACAACCGCACACACGCTACACCGGTGAACTCTGCCGTCATTGTGGCCGGCCAGGAAATGCCTACCAAAGAGAATGCACTGTTTAGCCGGGTGCTGATGTTGTCGTTTGGCAAAACTTCGCACACCGACGAGGCGAAGCGAGAATTTCACGCCCTGGAAACGCTCATCGAGGATGGTTTGGGAAATGTCCTCATTGAGATCATTACCCACCGGGAAGCCGTCAGCGCTCAGTTTGAAAAGAGCTTTTCAGAGGTGTACGCGCATCTGAGAAAAGACCACACCACCAACAGCATGGACGAACGCTCATTGAGCAACGTTGCCGCACTATTGGCGCCCATGAAGCTATTGGCTGAAAGGCTGGCTTTCCCCTTCAGCTATGCGGAAGCCTACAAAGCATTCCGCTCACGCCTGCTCTCACAAAATGAGCAAATGGCACAAAGCAGCGAGGTAGTACAGTTTTGGAGAATTGTCGGAGTACTGATTGACAACGGCCAGATCAGGGCCAACCATGACTACAAAATTTCGGAGGGAAGAATTGCCATTTTCATGGAAGGCATTTTCAGGCAGTACTACAAACATTGTACAGAGACCGGTATTACTCCTTTAGATCAAGCTACCCTTGAAAGCTACCTTTCGATGCAGCCGTATTTCAGGCGCCCGGAAAACGATCCAGGGCGCATAAAAACCAAAGTGAGAATGGAAAATGGCCTACAAAGACGCTGCCTTGTGTTTGAAGAAAATTTCACGGAGAGCGAATTTTTGAAAAATACCGGGAACATTGACTAAAAAAAATTATAATAATATGATATACAATACTTTAAGTGTTCCCGGTATGTTCCCGGTATGTTCCCGGTCAAAACGTAAATTGTTGATTTTCAGTATAGTAAAATTTAGCCTCTGTTCCCGGTGTGTTCCCGGTTTTGACCTGTTTTTGAAATCTGAAAAAATTACCACTACTCGAAATTGTGAAAAATACAGGCCAAATAATTTTTTGCAGCAAAGAGGCCGATTTGAAGTTGCCGATCTTCAAAACGTGCCAAATTCACGCCAACGACCGGGAACAAAATGCCCAATACCGGGAACACACCGGGAACAAAAACGGCTAGACCGGGAACACTTAACATTTTGTTTTTGTGGTCTTTATGTCAAAAAAAGGCCCATGTTCCCGGTGTTCCCGGTAAAAACACAAGTTTTTTTTTTAGAAAAATTTTTTGCCCGATTTTGGGAATAAATGTGAAAAACTGATGAAATGCAACCAACGATTTTTACCAAAAGACGAGACGCCATCGCAGCCATGGTTTTACAGGGTTTGACATCCGATGAAAACAATCTCAGCTACGACCCAAAGCTACCAGGTACCGGATATGACCAACTGGCAGAAAACGCCATGAGATTGGCTGAGGCCCTGGAGAGAGTAATTGAAGCACGAGACGCACCGGCGCGAGAGCCGCAAAGTATTGACGAAACCGACGTACCGAAATGATCGAAAACAAAAAGGCCGGGCGCCCACCTACAAGAACAGCGCCCGGCCAACTTTCAAACAATTGAAAATCAGGCAAATTTATGAAATTCCGTTTCACACTTCCAACCAATGAGGAATTTTTTCAGCGGTACGCTGGCCTCATCCCTACCCTCTCAAAATTGGGTTATCTCGCCCAGGTGGTAAGCGCTCTTACCGAAGTGGGCATTTTGTTTGCCCTCATCCTCAATGCCGTTGCCGACATCATGCCGCCCGGCCTGGCTACAATGACCGGTATCACAGGTGCAATATTGGCTACTGCCTTTATCGAAATCGGCCTGCGCAAGTTCCTACCGTTCAGCGCCCGGCAGATTTTGAACAAACGCTTTGCAGGACTTGACTTGGTTATGTCGGTAGCCATTTTTACCGCTTCACTGTTGTTACTCACTGCATCGGGCGCCCTGTCGTTTTATGGCAGCAAAGAGACCGTTGCCGCCGTTGTTCCACCGGCACAAACAGAAGGAACGGGCGCCATTGACACCACAGTCAACAGCCACCGCCAAAGTAACCTAAAGTCCTACCAACGGGACAGTGCCGCCATTGCAGGCCGGTACGCTTCACAGATCGCAGCGCTCGAAACGGCTCACAAAGCCGCCACCGACGCGGCCAATACCAAGCTGAAAGGAATTGAGGCAAGGGAGCGTAGTACCGGCCAAAGTTTCAGCACCCAGAAAGCGAGCATCAAACAATCCGTTGCCGATGCCGCCGCCGCCCATGCTGCGAAGCTGGCCGCCCTTACTGAGACCGGGGCGAAGGAAATGCGAGCGCTCCAGGACGAACATAATGCCCTGGAGACTGATTTGATGCGAGAACGCGCCGAATGGTTGGCAGCATTGAAACAGGGCAATAAAGAAGCCGAAGCCAAACGGCAAAAGCAGGTATCAACATGGGGAAGTAGTGTGGCCTGGTTTACCGTTTTGTGCCTAGCTGTTTTGTTGCTGGCGGTCGCCCTGCAGGAAGTCCATGCACACGGGAGCGAGATACAAGAGGAGGCACTGCCCAATGAGTACTATTTCCGGCAGTCGCCGTTGGCGGCATTTATGGCGGCCGTATCGGAGCGCTTCCATGCCAAAGTATTTGCAATCATCAAACGCATCGAGGACGGCACACCGGAGCCACCAGAACCCGGAGCGCCGCCAACAGTATACGAGTATACCCAGACGATGCAGCGCCGCCCCATCGGATTTAAACCGATACCAATACACAGAAAACCGGAGGACACGCACGTCGGCGACGGCAGTAGCGCCAAAGAGGCCCTGAAAAATCTAACGAGACCCGTTGCATACGAGACTCGTAGCGCTGCGCATAAGTTCAAAGATTGTCTGCATTGTGGCGCCCAATTTATCCCCAACCATAAAGTTCAAAAGTATTGTGGGGAGCCATGCCGTATTCAGGCATGGGAAGCCAAAAACGGGCGCAAACCATACATGAAGAAAGGGACAAAGTAAACGTATATAATGAGTGACATACATTCAATACACATTCATTACATACTCATTACACATTCACTGCACATTCATTGCACATTCATTTTTGAACCAAAACAACTACGATTATGAAAATTGACAAAGTATTTGAGAACCTGGAGAGCAGCGATAAAGTACCCAGGTTAACCCTGAAATTTGAGCCTTCGACAATAAGCCGGGTTGGCCTCAAAGACGCTGAAAAGATCGCCGATTTTGTCCGGCAGACATTTGACCCTGGAGAAATGGGGTTAAAGGAGGAAATGATATTGATTCCTTTGGATTCCCTGATGAGGCCCATTTGTTGGTATCGTTTGGCAACTGGAGGGCGCGATACTGTTTCCGTTGACGCCAATTTGATTTTGATGGTGTGCATAGCAGTGGGCGCCGATGGTCTCATTATTGCCCACAATCACCCGGACAATGTGGCCATTCCTTCCGAGGAAGATATTGAGAGCGCTCACACACTCAGGCGCAAAGCTCATTACTTGGGACTGCGGTATGTGGACGACATCATTATCACCAGGGAGGATTATTACAGCCTGGCCGAAAACGATTTGATTTGGGAGTAAACGCGTATTTTGAAAGCCGTTTTGTACCGGTATTTGTACCCAGCATTTTTGAACCTGTTAGTTCATTGATTTACAGCGATTTAACCAATATCTGTCGGGATCACTTCTTTAAAAGCGCAATTGTTTGAAATACAAATAATTGCGCTTTTTTTATGCCCTGAATTTTCAGGCGGGTGACACAATGGTGATAACTTTTATTCATCCAGCTTAAACCCGGCCTCCTCTCGCAAGTCTCAACAACATCTCACATCACCAAAACTTGAAAAGACCATGAAAAAACAGCTCATTCTGTTGCTCTTCATCTGCATCGCCGCAGCTTTTGCCACCGAAGCCCAAGCCCAGCAAACACGCCGCGCCGACCGCCGCGAGGACGTACGCGACCGCCGCGAAAATGTACGCGACCGCTCTGAAAACCGCCGCGACCGCCGGGAAGATGTACGCGACCGCCGCGAGGACGTGCGCGATGCCCGCGAGGATGTGCGCGACGCTCAACATCAGGGCGGCGTCCTTGACCGGATGGAAGACCGCCGCGACGCCCGCGAAGACGTGCGCGATGTACGCGAAGACCGCCGCGACCGCCGCGAAGATGTACGCGACCGCTCGGAGAACCGGCGTGATCGCCGCGAAAACCGCCGGGACCGAAGGGATTGAGCCGGGGTTTTGCCCAAAAACAAAAAAGGCAGAGGACTGTGATGGTCTTCTGCCTTTTTTTGTCGGTGCCGCGGACTACTGTTCCAGGTTTTTCTTAGTCAGCACTTCGTGGTGCTGCACATGATAAATCGTAAAGAACATCATCTCGCGCAGGGTGAGTTTGCCCAACAATGGATGAGGCAAAACATACTGATCGAGTTCTTTTTCCGTAAAACTGTCAAGGCTGGCGCATAACCGGCGCAGCTCATGGTCGAGCGCCCTGCGGATTCGGTTTCTTGCACGGCCTTGGGAATAAAGCGCCCCGTAGCTCTTCCGCCGCTTTCCAATTTGGAGAGATACTTATTCACCAAACCCTCATAGTCTCTGCCGGCTCTGTTGGACTGCCCCCAAATGAGCTTCAACATGAATTTCGGCAAAGACAGCGCCTGTCTCAGCGGCCTGACACTGAGTAGAATATGCTCCAATTGCTCTCCGGCGGTCCATTTGTCGGACTTCCTGAAGGAGAATTCGTCGCTGCTCAGACTGCCCACGAAATCCGAAAATAATTGGTGCTTTTCGGTGAGTTGGTTTTGGATGGTTTTGATGTCCATGAAGCCATTTTATTTGTGGAGATATCACAAATATACCTCTTCCCTCCCAAAAACCAAGTCCCGGCAATAAATCCTCCCTCAAACACACCCCAGCAACTCAAACCTGCCCTGCAAAATCTGTGCTGCATCGGCCTCCAGCCAGCGATCGAGTACGGTGGCGTAAATACGCCGGAAATCAATATCAAACATCAGGTCGTCGTCTTGCAAGCGACTCAGGTCGGGGCCGGGATTGTACAGGCCGGTTTGTCTGAGTTGGCCGCCCATGAGGAACACATTGTTGGCCGTGCCGTGGTCGGTGCCGCCGCCGGCATTTTGCCTTGCCCGCCGCCCAAATTCGGAAAACGTCATCACCAAAGTGTCTTCCCAGAGCCGATTGCGTTGCAGGTCTTCTGCAAAAGCGGCCACGCCCTCCGCGTACTCTTTGAGCAGACGCGCCTGCCGGTTGAGCTGCCCGGCATGGGTGTCGAATCCGCCCAGACTCACATAATAAATCCGGGTGTCGGTATCGGCGGTCATCAATTCGGCGATTTGGCGGAGGTCGGTGGCGAATTTGCTGTCCGGATAGGCCACGGAGGACTTGTGTACTTTGGACTGCTGGTAGAGGTATTCCGCTGATTGCCGCGTTTCCCGGAGCGTTTTGTACAGGTACGCCACCTTGTGATCTTCTGTTGAAGGAGCCTGGTCTATGGCCTGCAAAAAGCCTTGCCTGGCGGCGCGTTGGATGCGTTGGGCGCTGCTCATGGCAAATCCGCTGCGGTGTTCCCCTTTGAGCGCCAGGCTGAGACCGTCATCCACTTCGAGCGCGTGATAGGCGGGTTTGCCCGCGCACTCGTGGTCCAGGTAGCGCCCCAGCCAACCCGTGTTCCAATATGCACTGCTGTCGGAGGCGGTGTGCCAGATGTCCATTGAGCGGAAGTGCGATCTGTCTGGATTGGGATACCCCACGTTGTTGACAATGCTCACGCCTCCTTCGCGGTAGAGTTTTTCTAAAGGCGCCAGCGCCGGGTGTAAGCCGATCAACTCGCTGATTTTCAATACCTCATTTTTGGCAATACCCAGCGTGGGGCGCAGTTGATAGTAAGCCGCATCTTCGTAAGGAATTACGGTATTGAGGCCGTCGTTGCCCCCCGACAACTGAATGACTACCAGTACTTTGCCGCTGCGGCTGCCCCACAAGTTTCTTCCGGGTTGGGTATGGCTCAAAAACGCCGGCACCATGCAAGCGGTGGAGGCTAAAACAGACGATTTGATGAAATTTCTTCTGTGCATGTGGTAGTTGGTTGAAAATGTAACTTGAAAAAGCTGCGAGCTGCTTCAGCACATTTGATACTCCGGCAGCGACATGAGCCTGGCGGTCAATTGTCGGATGCGTTCCTGAGGCGCGCCGGCCGGAACATAGGCTTCTACCGTACTCCGGTGTCGCGACACATCGGGCAACAACAGGAAGGACGACAGCACATCAAAGTACTCCTTTTCAGGCACTTGTCTGCAAAGGTCTGCTAAGGGAGCGAAGTCGGTTTCCGCTTCCAGCCTTCGCACAAAACGGCGATCCTGCTCGTCCAATTCTGTTTTGAGGGCGAGATCAAAGTCGGAAGCCATACAAAAAGCAGCGCCCAATTGCAAGCGCATCATCAGGGTAGAATTGTCAATCCAGCTCTTGCCGCCGGGCCAGCCTGCCACGTTGGGCGGGTGAAACAACACCTGTCCCATGGCCCGGTGGATACCGATGAGCGCAGCGGGGTTGCAGTGGCGCACCCCCAACTGCCGCAGGATGCCCGCCGTCAGTTCTACAGGAGATTTGATTTTGCTGCCGATGTGCCGGTCTTCGTAAAACCAGTCGCTTTCCAACACGAAGCGCATGAGCCGGGCGATGTCATAATCGGCAAAAAAGACCTCCGTCATGGCTTCCACCCGCTGCTCGTCGGGTTGCTCGTTGACGAAATAGCGGTATATTTTTTGACAAATGAAACGAGCCGTTTGCTTTTGCTCCAACAAGATGTGGATGACATCGTCGCCATCGAAATAACCTGTGCGCCCCATGAAAATTTTGGAGTCGAAATCGTGCAACAAACGCCTGAAAATGAACTGCCCCGTCCGGTCGCTCGACCAGCCGGTGAAGGCCCGTGCCGCCTCTTTCACATCCTGCTCCGAATAATGGCCCCGCCCGATGGTAAAAAGCTCCATGAGTTCGCGGGCGAAGTTTTCGTTGGGGCGTTCTTTGCGGTTTTGCTGGTTGTTGAGGTAGCGAATCATGGCCGGTTCGCGGGCAATGGCCGTCACGAGGTCGCGAAAATTGCCCAGCGCATGCCGGCGCAAGGTGTTCAGATATTGGCCTGCCGGCAAACCGATGCGGATGTCGCAGGCAAAATGCCCGTGCCAAAACAGGCACATCCGCTCTAAAAGCGCATCCTCCAAAGGGGCGGCCATGCGATTAAGCCAGTCAATCCCGATTGCCGCCACGAGTTGTCGTTCCTTTTGCTGCACCCCATTGTTGTTGGCGGTTGTTTCCGAAATGACGAGCGCGGGTACGGGCAGTTCCCTGACGTCATTGGGTTTGGAAAACAAGTCTTGAAGCGCTTCGTTGAGCGATTGCTCGCGTCGCCGATTCCATTCGGTCGGACTCAGCCCGAAGCCGGCGCGCGCATAGAGATGTTGAATTTTTTGAGCGTTTTCCATGTTTCGGCAGATCATAAGTAGTGGGGCAAAAATAAATGTTCATTTTCTCTATGCAAAAGGATTAGATAAGACACTTAAAATGAAGCGTTTACTTATCTAATCCTTTGGCGAAAATGACCGCTTTATTTTTTTATCGCCCCTTATTCTGTGATAGGACTAAAAATAAAGCGCGGGGTTTATCTGTGCTTCTTTTCTATTTCCAAGGGCCTCCAACTTCGGAACCCGTTCCTTACTACCTTTGCCCCGATTTTATCAAAAAACCATCACCACCTGCCTCGGCAGGCAGGCATCAACACACCATCCTATGTCGCTCAAAATCATCGCATTCGACGCCGACGACACCCTCTGGGTCAACGAACCGAACTATCAGGAAGCCGAACACAAATTCGCCCGCCTGCTCGAAGACTACATGCCGCAGCACGCCGTGTCGAAAGAACTGCTCCGCACCGAAATCCAAAACCTCCCGCTGTACGGCTACGGCGTCAAGAGTTTTATGCTCTCCATGATCGAAACGGCCATGAGCGTGAGTAACAAAACCGTACCCCTCGATGTCATCGAAAAGTGCATCCAATACGGGCGCGAACTGCTGGAAAAACCCATCGAACTGCTCGACGGTGTAGAGGAAGTGCTGCACGCCCTGTACGGCCGCTACCGCCTCGTGATGGCCACCAAAGGCGACCTGCTCGACCAGGAGCGCAAGCTCAAAAAGTCGGGCCTGGAGCGCTTTTTTCACCACATCGAAATCATGTCGGAGAAAAAAGAGCCTGATTACCAGAAACTTATCCGGCATTTAGATATCCATCCCGCCGAGTTTCTCATGGTCGGCAATTCCCTCAAATCCGACGTGCTGCCCGTGCTCGACATCGGCGGACACGGCATCCACGTCCCTTACCACATTACCTGGGAACACGAAAAAGTGGAACTGCAAATAGAGCATCCCAATTTCCGGCAGGTGGCACACATCCGCGAAATTTTGCCATTTTTGCTGCCATGAAACGCACACTCCCTCTCGAAACCTGGGCGCGCCGCGAGCACTACCTCTTCTTCAAAGACTTCGACGAGCCGTTCTTCGGAGTCAATCTTCGGGTGGACTGCACCGCCGCCTACGCCGCCTCCCGCCGCCTCGGCCACTCGTTTTTCCTCTCCTACCTTCACAAGGCGCTCCGGGCCGCCAACGAAACCGAAGCCTTCCGCATCCGCATCGAAAACGGGGAGGTAGTCATCTTCGACCGCATCAATGCTTCGCCCACCGTCGGTCGCCCCGACGGCACCTTCGCCTTCTCGTACATGCAGTATCACCCTGATTTCGAGGTGTTTGCCGCCGCCGGGCAGGCAGAAATAGAGCGCGTGCGCCACAGCAGCGGCCTCTGTCTCGGCGACGAAAAACCCGATGTAATTCACTTCTCGTCCGTGCCCTGGATAGATTTTAACGGAATTTCGCACGCCCGGCATTTTTCCTTGCGCGATTCCGTGCCGAAGATTACCTTTGGCAAAATGATCGAATCCGGCGACCGAAAGCTGATGCCGGTCTCCATACACGCGCACCACGGGCTGATGGACGCTTGGCATGTGGGGCAGTTTTTGGAGCGGTTTGAGGAGTTGATGTCAGGGGTGAGTCAGGGGTGAGTAGGTGAGGGGTGAGTAGGTGAGTGGGTGAGTAGGTGAGGGGCGTGTCCCCACTCCCGTTGATGCCTGTGTGGGGCCGGGTGCCTCAGTCGCTCCTCCTGCGTCGTCACTACCTTCGGCCCCCTCACGCGACGGGGCAAGAGCTGTTGGCTTTTTGCCGGTTTATGCGGTGATAAAGCTAACAGCTCTGCGGTCTGAGCGGGCGGCTGCCACCTTCATTTATAAAGACAATCAATGCCTTATGAAACAATTTGCCTTTTTGAGTATGCTGGCCATGATGCTTTTTTCGGGCTGCAAACAGAGCAATGAAACCGGCGCCGCCGCCTCGTCTTCGCGCCCCGAATACGCCCTCGTGATACACGGCGGAGCGGGTACCATTCGGCGCGAGGATATGAGTCCTGAAAAGGAAGCCGCCTACACCGCCGCCCTCAACCAAGCTTTGGACATAGGCGAGGAGGTGCTGAGAAACGGCGGCTCGGCGATGGATGCCGTGGAAGCTGTCATTGTGTTTTTGGAAGACACGCCGCTGTTCAACGCGGGCAAGGGCGCGGTTTTTACCAACGACGGGCGCAATGAACTCGATGCTTCCTTTATGAACGGCGCTACCCGCGAGGCCGGGGCGGTGGCGGGTGTCACCATTGTGAAAAACCCGATTCGACTGGCGCGCAAGGTCATGGAGAACTCGGTGCATGTGATGATGGCCGGCAAGGGCGCGGAGTTGTTTGCCAAAGAACAGGGCTTGGACACGGTGCCGCCGGAATATTTCTTCACACAGGAGCGCTGGGACGGGCTGCAACGCGCCATTGATCGCGAAAACAAAAGTACGGGCGCACTCGATCCGGCGCACAATGATTCAAAATTCGGCACGGTGGGTTGTGTGGCTTTGGATAAAAGCGGTAACATTGCGGCGGGTACTTCTACCGGCGGCATGACGAATAAGCGATACGGCAGGGTAGGGGACGCGCCCATCATAGGGGCGGGTACTTATGCCGATAATGCAACCTGCGGCGTATCGGCTACGGGGCATGGCGAGTTCTTTATTCGCTACACCGTGGCCCGCGACATTGCCGCGCTGATGGAGTACAAGGGCTTGTCACTGAACGAAGCGGCGGATATGGTGGTGAACAAGAAATTGGTGGAGGCCGGCGGCGAAGGGGGCGTCATTGCGCTGGACCGCAACGGCAATGTGGCCATGCCTTTCAATTCGGCGGGCATGTACCGCGGCTACGCCAAGCCCGGAAAGCGGGAGGTAGGGATTTATAAGGAGTAAATCTGCGAAGCAGTTTATCTGCATGCGGAGAGGGGCGCGGTGCGAAGCGCGGAATTTTGAACGCGAATCAACGCAAAATACGCGAATCAACGCGAACGAGAGGGAAACCCGGAACCCGAAACCGGTAGGCAGTGGGCGGTAGGCAGTCAGCGGTTTCAACCCGGAACTCGGAACCCGAAACATTGAACACGAAACAAAAGACAACGTAAATGATACTAACGATTCATCCTCAAAATCCTGACCAGAGAAAAATTGCCCAGGTGGCGGAAATGCTGCGCAAGCACGGCGTCGTCATCTATCCTACCGACACGGTGTATGCCATCGGCTGCGACATGATGAGCAAAGAGGCCGTAGAGCGCCTGTGTCGCATCCGGCATCTCGATCCGCAAAAAGCCATGCTCACGCTGATCTGCAAAGACCTCAGTCAGGTAGCCGAATACGCCGCGCAAATTGATACGCCGGTGTTCAAGCTCATGCGCCGCAACCTGCCGGGGCCGTTTACCTTCATCCTGCCCGCAGGCAGTAAAACGCCCAAATTGTTCATCAATCGCAAAAAGACCATCGGGGTGCGCATCCCCGATAATGCCATTTTGATGGCGCTCGTTGAGGAACTGGGGCACCCCATTCTCACCGCATCGCTCAAAACCAATGACGACGTGGTGGAGTACTTCACCGATCCCGAAGACCTGCACGACCAATACGAAAACTTGGTGGATGCGGTCATTGACGGCGGGCCGGGCGGCATCGTACCTTCCGGTCTCATAGATTGCACCGGCCAGGAACCGGAATTGATCCGCGAAGGCGCCGGCGAACTGAAATGGTAGCCACTCACCCACTCACCACTCACCCACTCACCACTCACCCACTCACCCACTCACCCACTCACCACTCACCACTCACCCATGCAAATACTTAGGGACAAAACAGCCGTCATCACCGGCGCCGCCTCCGGCATCGGCAGGGCGCTGGCACTCCAATTGGCCGAAGCCGGCTGCCGCCTCGCCCTCTGCGACCACAACGACGCAGAACTCAACGAGACCCGCAAAATGGCCATTGAAAAAGGCGCTGTGGTAATAGCCGTGCCTTTTGACGTGTCGAATAGGGAAGACATGCGCAACTTCGCCACCGAAGTGCTGCAAGTGTTTGGCAGTGTGGACATTGTCGTCAACAACGCCGGCCTGACACTGATGCAGCAAAGCGTGGAGCAGCTCTCCGCAGAAGATTTTCAGCGCGTGTGGGAGGTTAATTTTATGGGCGTACTGCACGGATGCCAGACGTTTTTGCCCCATCTCAGAGAGCGCCCCGAAGCGGCCTTGGTCAACGTGGCCAGTATTTTCAGTACGGCGGCTTATCCGTATCAGGGTCCGTATGTGGCCTCCAAATTTGCCGTGCGCGGCCTCACCGAAACGCTCCGGCAGGAACTCGCCGGCACTTGCGTAGCGGTCACGGTGGTGATGCCGGGCGGCATCAAAACCAACATTGTGAACAACATCGCCACTACGGACATTGCAGCCAAGGAGAAGTTCGCCCGCAGGTTCGACAAGTCGGCGCCCACTACTGCTGAAGAGGCGGCTCGTTGCATCATTGAGGGCATTCGCCGCAAAAAGCAGCGCGTCCTCATCGGCAAAGACGCGAAAATAATGGACATCATAGCGCGTATTTTTCCGCATCGGTATGAGCAGGTCATTAAGCGGTTTGTGTAGGGAGGTTTTTTGGGGTTTTGGGTTGGAGTGGCTGCTGGCTGTTAGCTGCTGGCTGTTAGCTGCTGGCTGAATTCGGATGGGAACGGGCTGCCGCACACGGGTTCCGGGTTGAGTACAGTTGAAGTTATTTGTAAGCTTAAAAGAAATGCTAACCAAAGAAGAATTGGAGGCGGTTTATAAAAAATTTGACGATGATAAAATTGTCAAATTGGCTATGGATGAAAGTAAAAGTTTGCGTGAAGATGCGGTGCCGATTCTTGAGCAGGAAATTATACGCAGAAATCTTGACGATAAATTATTAGAGTGGATAAAATGGGAGAGAAACTTCTTCAAAGGTGCAGAATTGGAAAGCATTAAGGCTGTAATAAAAAACTCTCAATGTACAGAATGTGGAGGCAAAGATTCAGAGATAAAAGGGTTTAATATCCACTATTACTCAATGTTTGACTCGACTTTTGATGCAAATATTATTGTCTGTGAGAGGTGTGGAAAAAGAGCGAGAAAAAAAAGTTATATAAAAACAGCAACTTTAGGATGGATTTCTTTTTATGGAATAATTAGTGTCCCGCTGTACTTTATTGGAGAAATTATTGCAAGTTTCAGCAGAGAAAATACAAGCAAAGAAATCATTGAAAGTTTTATTTTTGAAAATACAGGATTGATAAGGGAATATGGAATTGAAAATATTAGAGATTTGATTTACAACAGTAATTTGGTACAAATGAAATCAGATGAAATAACTGAATAAAAATGCCACCGGCCGATAAACTGCCGAAGGTAAATTACGGCGCAGCCGATAAACTGCGAACCGCGCAAGGCGCGGGAAGCCGATAAACTGCAAAGCAGCTCACAACGAAGTGAATTACAAATATTGATACAGACATCATGACCACCACCACTCCTTATCTCACCGAAACGGCCATTTGCGCCCTCTTTGAGCAACAACTCGCCAAGGCCCCCCGCGTGGCCCTCACCACCGCCCGTCAGCGATTGGAAAAAATCAAAAAAATAGAAGACTGGATCGAAAACGAAGCCAATGTGCGTGCCCTCTCTGAGGCCATGCACAAGGATTTTCGCAAATCCTCCTTCGAAGTGTGGGCCACCGAAATCGGCATCGTCAAGCAGGCGGTCGTGGCCGTTCGGCGCAACCTGCGCCACTGGATGCAAGACGAACCCGTGGACGGCTCCCTCGCCCTCGCCGGCATGTCGTCCTGGATTCGCTACGAGGCCAAAGGCGCGTGTCTGATCATCGCGCCCTGGAACTACCCGTTCAACCTCGCCATCATGCCCTTGGTGTATGCCATCGCCGCCGGCAATACGGTCATCCTCAAGCCCTCCGAACTCACGCCGCACACTTCGGCGCTCATTGCGGCCATGCTCGACGAGCTGTTCCCGCCAGAAGAAGTAGCCGTTGTAGAGGGCGATGCGGATACCGCCCAAGCCCTGCTGCAACTGCCTTTTCATCACATTTTCTTCACCGGCAGTCCGGCCGTGGGCAAAATCGTGATGGCCGCAGCAGCCCGGCACCTCAGTTCCGTTACGCTCGAACTCGGCGGCAAATCGCCCGTCGTACTCGATGAAACTGCCGACATCCCCTACCACGCCGAAAAACTCGTGTGGGCCAAATTGATGAACAACGGCCAAACCTGCATCGCGCCCGACTATGTACTCGTACACGCCTCCAAACAAGACCAATTGCTGGCCGAACTCAAAAAAGCCCTCCAAAAGCTATATGGCGCCGATCCCCGGCAATCGCCCGATCTGGCCCGCGTGGTCAACGACCGCAACTTCCAGCGCCTCCGCCGCCTCCTCGATGACGCCGTCTCCAAAGGCGCCCGCGTGGCCATCGGCGGCAACATGGTCGAGGCCGAGCGCTACATTGCTCCCACTGTACTCACCGGCCTCAACGACGAAATGGACATCCAGCACGAAGAAATTTTCGGCCCCATCCTGCCCGTCATCCCTTTCCAAAACCGCGAAGAAGCCCTCGCTTTCATTCGCCGCCGTCCCAAACCATTGGACATGTACATCGGCAGCCGCAGCCAGGTCAATATCCGCTACTTTTTAGAAAACACCTCCGCCGGCAGCACGGTCATCAACGAGTACATGACCAGTTTCAGCAATACCAACCTGCCCTTCGGTGGCGTCAACAACAGCGGTCTGGGCAAGTCGCTGGGCGTTCACAGTTTCCGCGAGTTCTCCAACGCCCGCGGCCTGATGCGACGGCATTGGCTGTTCGCAGGCTTGAGCATGATTCAGCCGCCGTTCAGCGATGTGAAAATGAAATTGCTGAAGTTTTTCTACAAGTTGGTGTGAGGTTGTAGCCTGGAGGTTGTGGCAAATATATTGATGCAAGTATTTGACTATCAGATAAAAATGAAACTTTCTTACACGGCAACCAGCCGATAGCCGATGCCTTTCAGCGTAATGATCTCTACGTTGGGATCGGGACGGAGGTACTCGCGCAGGCGGGCAATATACACGTCGAGGTTGCGGGAATTGAAATAGGAGTCATTGCCCCAAAGGAGGAGGAGTATTTCCTTGCGCAGCACGTCTTTGTTGATGTTTTGGGCCAGCATTTCCAAAAGTTGCGTTTCGCGATGAGAGAGTCTTTTGGCTTGTTCTCCCAACAGCAGTTCCTGTCGGGTGGGGTTGAACCGGAATTGCCCCAACATGACAGGCTCCATATCTGTCGCCGGCTGATTGTCCGGGTTGCTCAGTGCAATGAGATTTTTCAGTCGCACGATGAGTTCCTCCATGCTGAAGGGCTTTCGCAGGTAGTCGTTGCCGCCGGAAGCAAAACCGGCCAACACGTCTTCGGTTTGATCTTTGGCGGTGAGGTAAATGATGGGCGTTTTGGGGAAGCGTTTGCGTATGCTTTTTCCTACGCTGAACCCATCGTCGAAAGGCAACATGACGTCCAAAATGCAGATGTGCGGTTGAAACTGCTCAAAAGCGGCCACTGCGCCCCGGCCGTCGGGCAGATGACGCACTGCCCAGCCTCTGGATTCGAGGTACTCCCGCACGATCTTGGCCAAAAACGGCTCGTCCTCAATGTACAAAATGCGTGTTTCAGACATGGGCAGGCAATTCGACTGTAAATACCGACCCCTCGGCGCCGGATGTTTCCAAAAATATGCGCCCGCCGTGCTGCTGTACTACTTTGGCGGCATAGCTCAGCCCCAAACCGTGCCCTTTTACCAAATGGCCGTTGGAAGAAGGCGCCCGAAAAAACGTATCAAAAATTTTGTCCTGATACTCTCTGGGGATGCCTGAGCCGTTGTCCTTCACGGTGTAACAAACCCAGCCCGGCTTCGAGTGAAGTTTTATGCTTATTTGAGGGAGATCGCCGCCGTATTTGAGCGCGTTTTCCAACAGATTGAACAACACGCCCGACAGGTGCAGACGGTCGGCCTCTACCGGGAAAGAGGCGCCCTCTTTGTGGAGGTACACTTGCGCTCCGGCCTGTTCAAATCGGGGCCGCATGGCTACAAGTACTTCTGCGCTGAGTTCATCCAGATCGAAGGCCGTTTTGCTCAGGCGGGCTTTCGGGCGTTCCAACCCCACGATGCCCAGCACTTTTTCTACCAAAAGAGAAAGACGCCGGAGTTCCAACTGCGAAATATCAATGTACTCTGCCGACTGGCCGGGTTTCAGCACGTCGTACTCGCGCAGTGCTTCCAGGGCCACGCTCATGGTGGCGATGGGCGTTTTTAGTTCGTGACTGATGTTTTGGATAAACTCGTTTTTGGTTTCCGTCAGTCCTTGCTGCATTTTCAGGGTTTTAAAAAAGAACCCGAATGCGAGCAACACGCAGGCGAGCAGCAGCGCGGAGAACAAGACCTGTGGCCACATTTTCAGCCACAGATAGCTGCCGTAGCCGCTCAGTTCAGCCGAATAGACGTCGCCGCTGGAAATATCCCGGTAGGTGCCGGAGGGCAATGTCTGCGTATCCATAACCTCATTGGCCGATTGGCGGCTGATCTTGTACCGGATGGGCAGGCCGGCCTTTTTCAAGGCCTCGTCGAAGCCGGTTTTGAGTTTGAGCAGCAACTTGGTCGTATCTGCGTTCAATCCCTGAGCGCGCAACGAAAGACTGTCGGACGTCATGGCCAGAAACATAGAGACGGAGCCTTCGGCCTCGTTGAAAGGGCGGTCGCTTTGTTCCCGGCTTTCCACCGTGATCTTCAGTTGATTATTATTGTCCAAAGTGTGGCGCTCTGTTTTTACAAAAGACATGATCTCTATCGAATCCGGCTTTTTCAGTTCGCTCCAGCGCATTTCTACTTTGCCCGTGCTGTCGGGGTTAATATTGCGGAACACCAATAATTGCAAGGCATCGCCCTCAATGATGCGCATGGTGTTGATGAACAAAAAACCTGCCTCGCGGGAAAGGGTGGCTTTTTCGTCCTGCCAGGTTTTGTGCAGAAACCAAACAATGGCCCCCGCCAGCAACAACAGGCTGATGGAGGTGAACACACGCGCGATGAGAAATGGACGATGGTGTTTCATAAGGGTACAAAAGTAGGCGCAAAAGGCGACACCCGCCACCGTCATTAACCTTAATTAACCTTACATCAAGGTAGATTAACCTGAGACCGGCAGCCCGCGCTCTAATTTTGCATCGTCAAAACTTATTTTATCATTTACCAAAAATCTGTTCAAAATGAAACGCATCCTCTTTTTCCTGTTGCTTCAATGTCCCTTTTGGTTGGCGGCTCAATCCACTTCCGGAGAGATTACCTACCGGGAAACCATTCAGATGAAAATCGAAATGCCGGGTGCCGATGAAAAATTGAAACAAATGATTCCACCTTCGCAGTCGGTTACTAAATTGCTCATTTTCAATGCAGATGCCACGCTTTACAAAGAAGCCGGTCCTGCCGGTGAAGGCGACATCAACATCGCGAATGAAAGCGACGGCAACTCTTTTCAGTTTGTAATACAACGCCCCAAAAACATCCTGTACACCGATCTGAACAAGCTCAGTACCATCAACGAGCGGGAGTTTTTCGGCAGAGATTTTCTCATCAGCGGCAAGGCCCGCGAATGCGAGTGGAAAATGACCGGCGAGAAGAAAATGATCGGCGAATACGAGTGCCTCAAAGCGATGCTGCAGGACACTTCCGAGCAGGTCACGGCCTGGTTCACCCCGCAGATACCGGTGCAAACAGGCCCTGCCGGCTATGGTATGTTGCCCGGCCTGATCCTGGAAGTTAATGTGGACAACGGCACGCGCACCATCATGGTGACTAATTTGGACCTGAAACCCGTGCCCTCCATTGAGAAGCCCTCGAAAGGCAAAAAAGTATCTGAAAAGGAGTTTAAAACCATCGAAGCAGAGAAGATGAAGGAGATGGGCGCTGAGATGGGCGGTAGCGGCAAAGGCGTGCGCATGATCATCACCAGCGAACAGCGGAACTGATATTTTGAAGGAGCTGCGAGTAAATGATAGCTCGTAGCTCCTGAACACCACCAAACCAACATCTCTATGAAATCTATCCTTTCCCTGCTGGCAGGGCTGCTTTTTTCATGCTCTCTATTTGCGCAGAAAGTTGATTTTAAAGGCTTTATCACTGATGCAGAGAGCAATGCCCTGTCCGGCGCCACCATCACACTGCTCACGCAAGACTCCATCATGCGGGGTTTCGGCACCTCTTTCAGCGACGGCTCCTTTAAAGTAGAAGCCAGAACGGCAGGCAGCTACCTCTTGCAAATCTCCTACATTGGGTACAAAACCCACTGGCAGCGCGCCGAAGCAAGTGCCGGCCAAACTCAGGTCAGCCTCGGCGCCATCCGATTGGAACCTTCATCAGAGCTGTTGCCATCGGTGGTCATAAGCGGCGAACGCAACCCCATGCGCATGGGCGGCGACACCATTGAGTACAACTCGGCGGCCTTCAAGGTGCAGCCCGGCGATGCCGTGGAAGACCTGCTCAAAAAAATGCCCGGCATTGAGGTAGAGCGCGACGGCACCGTGAAAGCGCACGGCGAAAGGGTGAAAAACGTGTTGGTGGACGGCAAGGAATTTTTTGGTAACGACACCCGCGTGGCCACCCAAAACCTGCCCGCGGAGGCAGTGGATAAAGTGCAGGTGTTTGACAAAAAATCCGATATGGCCGAGTTTACCGGCATAGACGACGGCAGGGAGGAGCGCAGCATCAACCTCAAGTTGAAAGAGGGGCATAAACATGGCTACTTCGGCAAAGGCGACGCAGGAGCAGGGTCTGATGGCCGTTTCGAGGGGCGTTTCAACCTCAATCGCTTTTCGCCCTCCAGCCGCCTTTCAGCCATCGGCATGGCCAACAATACCAATCAGCAGGGCTTTGCCATGAACGACTATTTCCAGTTCATGAACGGCGGCGGCATTATGATGTCCGGCGGCAACATAGAGATCGGCGGCGGCGGCATTCCGCTCAGCACGGGCGCGCCTCAGCCGGGCATTCGCAGTTCCCTGGCGGGCGGACTGAACTGGTCGAAGGATTTTTCCAAAAACACAGAGCTTACGGCCAGTTATTTTCTCAACCGCTTTCGGCAAGACTTAGAGCGCAGCACCTCCCGTCGCAGTTTGGGCCAGGGCAGTTTGTTTTCCGGGCAAGAGGATGAAGATCAACTCAGCCGCAATTTCGGCCATAATTTTAACTTGCATGCCCGCCATAAAATTGACTCTTTCCAAAATCTCGTTCTCCGTGCCAACGGGGGCTTCAATACGGCCGACTTTTCGAGCCTCGGCGCCACCCAAACGTTCATTGATCCCGATAACCGGGAAAACGCCGGCCTGCGCAATTATTTCAATGAAGGCAGCCTTTTCAACCTCCAGTCTTCCCTGTTGTACCGCCGTCGCTTTCGCAAACAAGGCCGCGCTTTGATGCTGCAAGGGTCTTTCGGCATGAACAATCAAACACAGGACGGCAGCCTTTTCGCAGTCAACGAATTCTTCACTGCTACGCCGGCATACACGGATACCCTCCGGCAGCGGCAGGATGTGCAGGATGCAGGCGCCAATTATGCGTTCAATGTGAGCTATACCGAGCCGCTGGGTAAGCGGCGGTATTTGGAACTGAGCGCTGCGCGGCAAAATTATTCGAATGAAAATCGCCGCGAATTTTTCGATGTTCTGCCTGTCGGCGAAACCCGCAACGAGGCGCTGTCCAATCACTTTCTCAGAGGATATATTTACGACCGGGCCGCCATGAACTTCATGCTGAATCGCGACAGGTACAAGATCACCGCCGGCATCGCCCTCCAGCAATCCCGTCTGGAAAACAAGGTGATCGGCGAAAATATACCTTTCAATACCCGCTTTGCGCGTTGGTTGCCCTCTTTCACCGGCGAGTACGAGTTCAGCAAAACCAACCGCCTGAACCTGCGCTACTCCACCCGTTTCACAGAGCCGACGCCCGAACAACTGCAACCCGTGGTGGATAACTCCGACCCGCTCAATGTTTTTATCGGCAACCCCCAATTGCAACCGGAGTACATACACGAGCTTCGGGCGGGTTACTTCCTCTACGACCAGTTCACCTTTACGTCGCTGTTTGCCAATGTGTCGGGCACTTACACCCAAAACAAAATCACCAATGCCGCAAGCATTGACTCCCTGTTTCGGCGCAGCATCACGCCGCTGAATGTGGAACGAGAAACCGCTTTGCGCGGAAATGCGCAGTTCAGCACGCCCATTCGGCCGTTGCACATCAAGATGCGCGCTCAGATCAATGCCCGGCTCATGCAGCGCATTTTGTGGGTCAATTCGGTGGCCAACGATGTGCAGGACCTGACGCACGGCTTCGACTTCGCGCTGGAAAACCGGCAGAAAAACAAGTTCGATGTTTCGGCCGGTTTTCGCTGGGAAAAGACCGCTACAAGCTGGTCGGTGAGCGACAACCACAATCAGCAGTTTTCCAACAGCACCTTGTACAGCGAGCTGCGCTACACGCCCTCCAAACGCTGGATGCTGGAAACAAAAATGGATTATTCGGCCTACAGCGCCGGCGCATTTGGAGAACCCGTCACCATTCCGCTGTGGCAAGCCGGACTGACGCATTATTTTCTCAAAAACAGCCGCGCCAGGGTACGCCTCTCCGTATTCGACCTGCTCAACAAAAATCAGGGCATTTCGCAACGCAGCAGCTTCAATTTCGTGGAACAGCAGCGCTACAATGCACTGGGACGGTACTTCCTGCTCAGCATCGGGTATTCGTTGTCGGGCTTCGAAAGGCAGCCGGGTATTGAGATCAAAATGGAGGGATAGGCAGGGGCAATGTATCTTGCAGAATTAGCAAGAATGGATAAACGTAAGTTTTTTTCGGGGCGCCCCCGCCACTACCGGCCACCCCTCCGGCCAATATCAACCCGGGCCGGCACAGGCAGGCGGGTCGGGTCATCCCCACGCTAATGGCGTGGTACTGCCCCTGGCGCGAACCCTCCCCTCATCCTGCGTGTTCTCATTGGCATGAAAAAGCTGCTCCTATTCCTCTCCGTTGTCGCCCTGCTCTCTGCCCTCGGCCTCTGGTGGCTCACCGATCATGTATTGCCCTACGCGCCCATCCGGCCCTATCGCGTACCACTGGAACAGCAACCAGAATTTGCCGCCGGCGCGCTGCCTTCCCACTTCGGACTGCCTTTCGACACCTTCACCGTGCGCAGTTTCGATTCGCTCACGCTGCAAGGATATTACATCCCCGCTCCCGATGCCCTTGCAACGGTCGTATTGCTGCACGGCATCGGCGGCTGCAAAGAGCATTTTTACTCTTTGAGTCGCCAACTTAACGCCATCGGCTGCAACGCCGTCCTCTTCGATCATCGCGCACAGGGGCAGAGCGAAGGCATGTTTTGCACCTTTGGAGAAAAAGAAAAGTACGACGTTTCGGCCGTCGTTGATCTGGTGAAAACGAGGTACAACGATTCTATCATCGGCATTTACGGCACATCGCTGGGCGGCGCCATCGGCCTGCAAAGCCTCGCCATTCGACCCGACCTCCGCTTCGGCATCATCGAGAGTACTTACCACAATCTGGAGGCCGTCACGAATGAGTATTTCCGGGATATTGCAGGTTTTTATCTGTCTCCGGTGGTGAAGCGCTCGCTGAAAAGATCGGGCGAAATAGCTGATTTTCATCCATTTACCGCCAACCCGGAGGATTTCGCGCCACAAATCACCTGCCCCGTTTTTATGGCTCATGGCGCCGACGACGAAAAAATCCCGCAGGCATTCGGACGAAAAAACTTTGACCGCTTAGCCTCGAAAACCAAGCATTTCGAGCGGGTTCCCGGAGCTGGGCACCTCAATCTGCATCAGGTTGGAGGAGAGGCGTATTGGAACAAATTGGCGGGTTTTATTTTGAATGCAAAAAAGCAAAAGGGCGACTAAACAGCAGCTTGCTTTTAGTCACCCTTTCATTTTGCAGCGTATCGTCTCACTGCTTTCGCAGCGCTCAGCTAAAGAATCACTTTTTCGGTTCCGGCAGCGCCTGCGCTTTTTGCCCTTCCTTCAGCTTGAGCGTAGTGTTTTTCATCTCATCGCCCATTTCTCTGGAAGCCACGAAAGAAGCCACCAACTGGCCGAGCATATCGCTGGCGGCGCTGGGCGCATTGGGCAACAGAATGAGTTGGCTGCGGCTGTGCTCGCCCAGATTCTGGAGGGTGTCGTAGTGCTGCGTGATGACGATGAGCGCCGATGCTTCCTGCGAGTTGATGCCCGCATTGTTGAGCACGGCAACGGAATCTTCGAGGCCCTTGGCAATTTCGCGGCGCTGGTCGGCAATGCCCTGGCCCTGCAAACGCTTGCTTTCGGCTTCGGCGCGGGCTTTGGCCACGATGAGGATGCGGGAAGATTCGCCCTCGTATTCGGCGGCGAGTTTTTCGCGTTCGGCGGCGTTGATGCGGTTCATGGCATTTTTCACGGCGTGGTCGGGGTCTATGTCCGTTACCAGTGCTTTGACGATGCCGTAGCCGTACTCGTTCATGGCTTCTTCCAACTCGCGGCGCACAGCGATGGCAATGTCGTCTTTGCGTTCAAACACATCGTCCAATTTGAGCTTGGGAACCTCCGCGCGCACCACGTCGAACACATACGCGGTGATCTGTTCGGTGGGATTCTGCAATTTGTAAAACGCCTCGTAGATGATGTCTTCCATGACGCGGAATTGCACCGACACTTTGAGTTTGACAAATACGTTGTCTTTGGTTTTGGTCTCTACCAGCACGTCCAATTGCTGGATTTTCAGGCTCACCCGGCCGGCTACGCGGTCGAATACAGGGATTTTGAAATGCAATCCCGCGCCGCGAGCGCCGATAAAACGCCCCCACCGCTCAATGATGACAGCCGACTGTTGGCGCACCACGAAAAAGCTGGACATTACTACGAAGAAGGCGAAGAGGCCTGCGAAAATGAGGAGAGGAGAGAGAAACATGGCAGGTATTTTTAGTGATTTAATTGGATAGATTTTAACAAGCGTCGTAAAGATAGCAACTGTTGCGGATGTTTTGTTCTTTTCTTTTCGATCAGGGGGCAATTATGCTGGATGTATGCGCGCTATCTCTGTTTTGATGACGATGAGGCCCTGTTCAAACAGCGATTTTTCAAGCTCGCGATGAACGGCATCGGCGATCTCGTTTTTTCTGTCGGCAGCCTCTCCTGGACTGTAACGACGCAGTTCAACGGACACCGCCTCGCTTACCTGTTTTTTAATCAATCGTTCAGGGTCCGGCACTTTATAAAACAAATGCTGAACGCGGGCCTCCGATACTTTGAAGGTTATCAATGCACTGATTTTGAACAGCGTATTGTCATTGGCGACAGCCTCCGAAGAAATTTTGACTTGCTGAGGCGCCAGGCTGATCTTGCCGGCAATGCGGTCTATGATGGGGATTTTAAAATGCCATCCCGCATGACGCAAATCCTTGAAACTCCCCAGCCGCTCAATGATGACCACCGTGTTTTCCTTTACTCTGAAAACGGCAGAGAAAATGGCGAACATAGCCCAGAAAATGAGAAGAATGGGAAAAACGGAGGTCTCCATAGTATGCGTGTTTTTTTCTATATCATCACATTTTTGTATATCCTGCTCATGGTCAGCGAAACGCCGATTACCATATTTTGGTACAAATATAACACAAATCCCTAAGAACTACGCTCAAACCGCGAGCTGCGAGTCTCCCCGAAAGAACACTCACAACTCGCGGTGCAGCAAAAAGAATCAATTGTCTGACTTAATCCTCTTTTGCTCTTCTTCCAAGCCGGTACTGCGACGGCGGGCGCCTTTCACCTCACTGTTGCCGAAGTTGTAGGTCAGGCTGGTGCGGAACCTGCGGCTGTCCCAGCCCCCGCTCACCACGGAATCCAGCACGCCGAAACGACTCACGCCGCTCCATCGGTTCGATTTGAAAATATCGCTCACGGCCATGCGCAGGTTGCCCTTGCCGCCGAAGAGTTTTTTCTGAATACCGGCGTCTATGCTCCACATGGCGCTCATTTCAAAGTTGCCGCCCCAGAGCGAGGGCGCGTTGTACCAGCCCGACACCTCTACCGACCAGCTTTTGGGCAACTTGAAGGTGTGCTGCGAGTAAACATTGAAGGTGGCGGCGCTCAGGTCCACTATCTTGCCATCACCGTAATCGGCGCGGTTTTGCAACAAAGAGCCGGTCAGGTTGGTGAAGCTGGTCCACCAGGGGCGCACTTGTACCGGAGCGCTGAACGCCAAGCTGTACGCATACTGGTCGGCCAGATTGAGCCAGGTGATGTATGCCCCAGACACACCGGCAGTGTCCACAATGCGGGTAATCTGGTCGCGGGTGTGGCTGTAGCTGAGGGTGGTGTTGTAGCGATACTTGAAAGTATGCGTGAGTTGCAGGTTGTTGGCGTATTCCGGTCGCAGGAAGGGGTTGCCCTGCTCGTAGGTCAGTTCGTCCAAGCGGCCCTGAAACGGATTGAGGTCCTGGTAGGAAGGCCGGTTGATGCGGCGGCTGTAGTTCAGTTGGAAACTGTTGTTCTGGTTGGCCGCGTAAGTGATGCCGCCCGACGGGAAGAAGTCTAAATAGCTGCGTTTTACCTCTGCGTTGTCCACGGGGCGCATGGCGGTGAGGATGCCTTTGGAGTTGGTTTGCTCGGCGCGCACGCCTGCGGAGATGCCGAGTTTTTTGAACTGCCGGGCAAAACTCACATAAGCGGCATTCACATTTTCGGTGTAGACGAAGTGGTTGCTCAGGTCGGTATTGAGAAGTTTTTGCCCGTCAATGACATTGAAAAAATCGAAGGTATTGTCGGTGGCTACGATGGCGCTTTTCAGTCCGGCGCTGAGTTTGCCTTTGAGGAAGGGCCGTTCGTGGTCCAACTTGAAGGTGGTGATGTTGATGTCGGTGGGTGTGTTGTTGGCATAGATGCGCTCCGAAAGCAGCACTTGTTCCGTGCCGTCCCAATAGCGGTTGGGCTGATCTTCAGAGCCGTCGTTGCGGAAGGTGCCGTAGTCGGCGTCGAAGTTCCAGATGGTTTCCTTGCCGTTATCGAAGCGGTAGTTTACGTTGAAATTCAGGTTGTTGCGAAATCCGATATTGCGAGTGGAGGCTACCAGAATGCTGTCCAATTCCGTCTGTCCGGTTTTGCCGATGAGGGCGCGGCTGTTGCCGGTTTGTGAAAAGTTGCTGTTGAAGCCGTTGACCAAAAAACCGATGGTATTCTTTTTGTCTAAAAAGAAATCGGCGCCGGCCTTGAAGTTATGATTTTGGGAGGTACCACCGCTCACGGACTGCTGGTCGAACTGCAAGCCCAACTGTTCGCGGTACATGTTCATGGTATTGAACCAGTTGCCGGCATTGAAATTGTAGCTGCCGAAGGTATTCATGGTTTTGTTGCGGTAGTTGCCGCTGATGCCGCCCTGATAATTGGGCAACACGCCGACAGAATGCCCCAGATTGACGCTGCCGTTGCCGCCGAGGCGCTTGTCTTTTTTGAGTTTGATGTTGATAACGCCGGCATTGCCCGATGCGTCGAAACGTGCAGAAGGGTTGGAAATCAATTCAATAGCGTCAATTTCATCGGCTTGCAGCGATTTGAGAAACTCCGCCAGGTCGTTGCCGCGCAAGGGTGAGGGCTTGCCGTCTATGTAAATTTGCACGCCGGCCCGGCCCAGCATCGTGATGTTGTCGTTGTTGTCCACCACCACGCCGGGGGCTTTGCGGAGCAGTTCCATGGCGTTGCTGCCAGCCCCATTGATGGTGTTTTGCACGTTGAAGACCATTTTGTCGGGCTTCATTTCCAAGATGGGGCGCTGTGCCGTCACGGTCACTTCTTTCATCTCTACGGCGCTGCCTTTGTAGTTGATGTCGGGCAGGCGGAGTTGCTGTCCTTCGTTGAGGCTGAACGGCTCGGTGCGGTAGTCGGGCAGACCCACAAAGCTGACGGCGAGGAAGTAATTGCCGGCTTGCACTTCGGCAATGCGGAAGCTGCCGTCGGGGCTGGTGTATTCCAATTTAGCGAGCGTGGAATCGGCGCTGCGTTGCAAAAGAATGGTGGCGTATTCTAACGCTTTCCCTTCTTTATCAAACACTTGTCCGGAAATGGCGCCCGGATTTTGGGCGTGAAGAAACGGCGCAAAAAAGAGCGCCAGGGCTGCATATAGCAGCCGGTCAATGGATGTTTTCATGTCTTAACAGTCGTTGGTGATGGGGCAAAGTTGCATCACCGGGCTGCCGGACATGACATTTTTATGACAAAAGGAAAGGGGCGTTCGATGAAACAGGGCAAAACTACTCCTCCCACACCTTCCCCGTCCGGTACACCACCCCCTTAAATACCGCCACCGTTTCGTCGCGCTCATTGCCGACCCGAACCCGGTAGATGCCGATTTTTTCGCTCAGGTGTTCTTCCTCGGCTGTGGCGGTGAGGCGCTCTCCTTCGTGCAGGGCTTTGGTATGGGATATGGAGGTTTCTACCGACACGGCTTTGCGCCCATGCGAATTGGAGGCAAAGGCCAGCGCGCTGTCGGCTAAGGCGTAGGTGATGCCGCCGTGCGCAATGCCGAAGCCGTTGAGCATTTCGGCGCGGAGGGTCATTTGTAAAACGCAGCGCCCGGGGCCGGTTTCCAGCACTTCGATGCCCAGCCAGCGGCTGAACGCATCGTGGTGCATCATTTGTTCGGTTATTTCGGCGGGCGAGGGGCGATGCTGCATGGCTACTGTTTAGGTTTGTCCATAGATTCGAGGTGCTTTTCCACCTTTTTATAGAGCTTTTCCATTTTTTCCTGATGGTCGGACAGCACCTGGAGCGATGCTCTGAAATCGGTTTCGGAAATGCCGTGTATGTCGTAAATCTGTTGGTAATAAATGCGTTTGATGCTGTCTTTGTGCGTGCCGGCAAAGTTTTGAACGGCTACTTCGGCAATGTGTACATCTGCTAATACCTTGATCAACAGCGCTTCATCAACAGGCAGGGTGGGGGAGGGCTTGCAGGACGAGGCTGTGATGATCATAATGGCGAAACCCAGATGTATTATGTTTGCTAAATCTCCAAAGTTTAGTAAACATACACCCGACCGCAAGCCTGTAAACCGGCGCATCATCGGGCGAATTGTTTTGGAAAAAATATCTCCACCAACTTACCGCTCTCCTCGTTCAGTTGTTTCCAACTCGAAATATCGGCCTCCACACGGGCAATGCCACAGGTGGGCAGGTAGTCTAAAAATTGGGAAGCGAAGTGATTGGCCATCGTGGTGAAAGTTGGATTGTGCCCAAAAATCGCTACCGTATTGTACTCGTCCGGCAGTTGCTGCACGATGCGCATGATCTCGTTGGGCCATGCCTCATAAATTTCGCGATTCACCTCAATTTGCTCCTGCGGAATCCCGAATGCCTGCGCGAAATACCCCGCCGTAGTGAAGGCCCTCGTTGCCGGGCTGCTCACAATGTGATCGAGCCGGAAGCCCTTACCGGCCAGCATTTTGGCCATAAACGGCGCATCGCGCAGGCCGCGCTCATTCAGCGGTCGCTCCCGGTCGCTCAGGCCGGGCTGATCCCAACTCGACTTGGCGTGGCGTATGAAGAATATGGTTTTCATCTATCGCTGTTTTTTGTTTTGACCGTTTCGGGTTTTATCCACCGAACCACGCCACAGGCGTGGGTAGGTGGGTTCAAGGTTTCGGGTTTCGGGTTGGAACGGCTGCTGGCTACTGGCTTCAAGCTACAAGCCGCGCTTAGCACCGCCTACCGCCCACCGCTTACCTCCCTCCTTCCTTCTGTTTCATCTCAATAATCCGATCTATCACCTCCTCCAATTGCTCGGCGCCGATGCGTTTGCTGAGGATGCGTTTTTCGCGGTCCAGAACGTAAATCTGCGGAGTGGTTTTGATGCTGTAAATGGTCATGTACTTCGAGCGGTGGAATGGATCTGTGAGGTGGAGCCAGTCGCCGATTTCCTTTTCATCAATGTACTCCCAACATTTGGGCACTTCGTCTGTAAACTTGGCACAGACCGAGACGAGCTTCACCCCCTTGTCTTTGAATTTTTCATAAAACGCCTTCATTTCCGGCAGCGTTTTTTGGCAATGCCCGCAGTCGTAGCGCCAGAAGTAGAGCACAATGTATTCAGATTCAATGTTGTGCAATGTCACGTTTTTGCCGGCGCGGTCGAGCAGCGTTACGTTGGGCGCAATTTTGCCGATGAGCAGGGGGCGCAGTTCGGTGGCGTTTTCCACTATTTTCTTGAGCTGATCCTCGTTGGTCCAGGGCGCCTGACTGGCAGCATAGTATTTGTCGGCAATGTGTACATACACGGCGTCCATACCAACGATGTTGGAACGGGCGTAAAAATTGAGGAAGTGAATGAGGTAGTATTTGAAAGTTTCCTCTGCAGGGCGCATTTTTTCCAATACCTCATCTATGGCAATGGCCAGGGTATCAGGATGTTGTATCTGGAGCTTGTTCACATAATAGTCCACCCGTTCAAAGAGGAAAGGCGTGCGGAGGAGGCGCGGATCGCCGAGGTTGATGTTATCGAAAAAGTGTGCTTTGGTATAGCGCCATTTGGCCATTTGCACGGCTTGCTCGTCGCCTTCAAAATCGGGGTATTCCATCGGCAGGCCGGCGGAAATGAGCGCTGCGGTGAGGCTGTTGGGGTTGTCGGCTACGAATTTCCGTTGGTAATCCAGCACATCGTCGTTGAGCTTATTGAGCTGTTCTTCGAGTTTTTCCTTCTTTTTGCCTTGCTCGCGGTCTATTTGTGCGCGCAGGGTATCGGCTTGCGGCCGCTTGTCGGTCAGGTATGCTAAGTAGCTGTAAAACTGCGTATTGGCTGGCGACTTTTCAAACTTCACATTCGACGATGGGTTGTCTTTTTGGGTGAAAACCGAAAAAAATTGCTCTTTAGGTTCTACCAAAATCTGGAAGTAAGAGTTATCGGGCGCCAGCACCACGAGATAAACTCCCGCATTCAACGGCTTCTCATCGGCAAAGTGGAAAAAGCCGTCATTGGCCAAGGTGGCGGTATCCAGCACATACTGTTTGTCGCCGTAGTAATAGGCCAGATACAGCTCTTTCTGATCGTAGCCCGTCACTTTCACTTTGATGCGGTGCCCGTCGGCGGCGTGCAGGCTGATGACGGCAAGCAGTGAAACGAAGAGCAGGTACCATTTTCTCATGTTCATGTAAGTTTTGAATTCGGCTCAATAATCGAAAATATCGGGTGTTTATTGTGTTCAGACAGCAGTAGGCGTAGCTGTTTCCACTTTTCCCCAACGGTTCAAAACAACAGCCATCAGCGCAGAAAAGATGAGGTATCCGGCCACAAAATAAGTACCCGAAGCCCATAAGCTGTTGATTCCGAACCAATCGCCCTGCCGGAAAATGATAAAAAAGCCCAGGCCCGTTTTGAGCAATTCCCATACCCAGGCCAAAGGATGCCGGTCGGCCAATTCGGCCATGGCGTAAATGCTCAGCATGAGGAACAGGCCATAGACAAAAATGCCGGGGCTGCCTATGTCGCCAAGATGCCCGAAAAAGTACGCCGACAGCAGCATGAGCAGGCCCAAATGCACCAGCGACCAAGTTTTGAGCGCGGCGGAACTTTCAGGATTGTATTTTTCAAAATGATACACGTCGTCAATTTTCGCTACCGGAAAACGAGCGGCCACATCGGCTGGGCGCCAACCGGTGGGCATCCACCACACGCGGAATTTGTCGCGCCAACTGCCGGCATACCAGGCGTCTTTGGCCAGCAGCCACAGGTGTTGAAAATTGATTTTGACCGGATTCCAGGTGCTCACCGGGCGGGTGATGCCATACACCGGCGGCTTGTCGGGCAGTTCTTCCTGAAAAGTGCCGAACAGCTTGTCCCAGATGATGAATATCTGGCTGTAGTTTTTGTCCAAATATTCGGGATTGATGGCATGATGCACGCGGTGGTGCGAGGGCGTCACGATGATGTGTTCCCAAAATCCCATCTTCCCAATATGCCGGGTATGGTACCAAAACTGCGCAAACAAATGCAGCGGCGCTATGGTGGCAACGACAATGTCGGGCACGCCCAGTAAGGCCGCCGGCAACAGGAAAAACGTGAACAAATTGACAAACGAGGAAATGCTTTGCCGCAAGGCGCAGGGCAGGTTGAACTCCTCGCTGCTGTGATGCACCAAGTGTTTGTTCCAGAAAAAATTGATTTCGTGTGCCCAGCGATGCACCCAATACCCCTGAAAATCAAGCACTACGAACACCAGTACATACACGGCCCAGTTGCTCTCTACATGAAGCAGCGCCCAATGCTCTACCATCCAACTATAAGACAACACCGACACGCTCAGCCCCAGCACGTCTTTCACGGTATTGGTCAACCCCGACAGCAGGCTCGAAAACATGTCCATCAGCGGAGTTTTGTCTTCGCCTTTCAGCAAGCCGTACACCTTTTCTATAAGGATCAACCCCAAAAAGAAGGGGATGGCAATGAGCAGTACTTGTCCGTATCGTTCCATGTTGATTGCTTTTTTTACACCCACTTAGCCAATGCGAAATCCTGCCGGTGCGGGAGCAGTTCATGGCGGGGGAACATGCGCACCCCATACTCATACACTCCGGCCATACCCGGCTCTACGGCACATTCATACAGAGCGGCGCCGTCCTCCATCTTTTTGAATACCAATTCGGTACGCAATTTGATGTTCAACTCATTGTCGCCGAAACGCTTAAAAAACACCAACTCCAGCCCCAGTTCGTCGGGTTGCAGGCCGTTGAGATTCAACCAGATCGCCGCCGTAAATTTGCTGCCCATCGGCAGGGCAAAATTGGCGGTGTCGTATATCTCGGAGCGGCGCACTTCGATGCCGTTCCAGAGGTGCTCCACCTTGTGTTTCCATTCGGTGAGTCGGGTGGCGTCGGCCAGATTGGAAAGCTGCATTTGATGGGTTCTGGCGTAGAGTTTGTTGTAAAAACGCTCGTAGTAGTCGTCCAGCATGCGCTTCATGGTGAAATGCGGCGCTACTTCCGAGAAGGTTTTGCGGATGTGCTGCACCCATTGACGAGGAATACCCTGCTCGTCGCGGTCGAAATAAGCCGGCACGATTTCTTCTTCCAACAGGTTGTAAATCGTTTCGGCGTCCAACTCATTTTGCAAATTCTGATCCTGATAAGTGGCCTCCAAAGGCAATGCCCAACCCGCGCCCGGCACATATCCCTCGGCCCACCAGCCGTCAAGTACGCTGAAATTGAGTACTCCGTTCATCACGGCTTTCATGCCGCTGGTGCCCGATGCCTCTTTGGGGCGCATGGGCGTATTGAGCCAGATGTCAACACCTTGTACCAATAGCTTGGCCATTTCCATGTTGTAATCTTCGAGAAAGACGATTTTGCCGGCCAGATCGGGGCGGCGCGAAATGGCAACGATGTGGCGAATCAGTTCCTGCCCGCCTTTGTCGGCAGGGTGTGCCTTGCCCGCATACAGCAGGATGACCGGTCGGTCCTGATTTTGGAGGATGTTGATGAGGCGCTCCAGATTGGTAAACAGCAAATGGGCGCGTTTGTAGGTGGCAAAACGGCGCGCAAAACCGATGACCAATGCGGAAGAACGGATGTTGCTCAAAGCCTCAAAGATGAACCGGGGACTCTCGCCGCGACGGGTGAGATCGGTTTGTAACTTGGATTTCACATAACGCAAGAGCTTCTTTTTCAACTCTATACGCGTGTTCATGATCTCCTCGTCGGAAACGCCGGATATGCGACGCCATACGGCCGGGTCGGATTGTTGAGACAAAAATTTCGAGCCAAAAGCCTTTTCGTGAATGGCTCTCCACTCCGGCGCTATCCAGGTGGGATAATGCACGCTGTTGGTCACATAGCCAATGTGAATTTCCTCGTGGTGATAGCCGGGGAACAAATCCACAAACATGCGGCGGGACACATCGCCATGCAGGCGACTCACGCCGTTCACCTCCTGGCAGAAGCGAATGGCCAAGTGGCTCATGGAAAAATTCTCGTACGGATTGGAAGCCTTGAGGCGGCCAATGGCCATAAATTCATACCAGGACAAGCCCAGCCGTTGCGCAAAACCCTCAAAATACGGGCGCATCATGTCTTCCGGGAAGTTGTCGTGGCCCGCAGGCACAGGTGTATGCGTGGTGAACAGAGAAGAACCGCGCACGACCTCGGTGGCTTCATCAAGCGAGACGCGTTTGGACGACATCAGATCGCTCAGTCGTTGCAATTGCACAAAGGCGGCATGGCCTTCATTGAGGTGATACACATCGGGTGCAATGCCCAGTGTTTGCAGGGCCTTGAAGCCGCCCATGCCCAGCAGAATTTCCTGCCGGAGCCTGAACTCGTTGTCGCCGCCATAGAGCGCATCTGTCAGTTGGCGGTCTTCGCGGCTGTTTTCGTCAATATCGGCATCGAGCAGGTAGAGCTTGATGCGCCCCACTTCGAGGAGCCAGAGTTTGGCAAACACCAATCTGCCGGGGTATTCCAGCGCTATTTTCACCCACTCGCCCTTGTCGTTGCGCACCGCCTGAATGGGCAGTTTGGTAAACAACTGAGCGGGGTAATGGCTGATCTGATCGCCGTGCATCGAGATTTCCTGCTGAAAATAACCGTGGCGATACATGAGGCCCACCGCCGTGAGGTGTACGTTGGAGTCGGAGGCTTCTTTGAGGTAGTCGCCGGCCAAAACGCCCAGACCGCCCGAATAGAGTTTCATGGAAATATGCAGGCCGTACTCCATACAAAAGTAGGCGATGTGCGGATGCGCCGCAGCCGGTTTTGCGGCCATGTAATTTTTGAAATCTGAATGAGCAGACTTCATTCGCTTCATAAAGTCTTTATCGGAAGTGAGGGTCTGGGCATACTCGGTGCTCATTTCGTCGAGGATGGCAACGGGATTGTACTGAGACGCTTCCCATTGGTCGCCGGCAATTTGTTTAAAAAGAGCGGATGCCTCGCTGTTCCAGCTCCACCAGAGGTTGCCGGCCAATTCCCGCAGCGGGGATAAAGCTTCTGGGAGGCGGGGTTCTATGAAGACGCGCTTGAGGCGCATATCGTTGTTTACGGGTGTCATAACGTGGCTCATAATAGCAGTTGTTGATGAATTTGAGGCGGCAAAATTAGGATTCTCAGCCAATGTTCAGCCCCCTAAGTGTAAGAAATGACAAAAGTCACCTGCGGAATATGATTTTGGGCAGCTTTGGTTTGCCCTAAACAGGCTATTATGCTTCCTGAAAAGAAAGGGTGAAAATCAGTTTTTTTGAACTTCCCAAAACATAACAAAATGAGAAAACTTATCACATTGGGCATGGCGCTCGCAACCACCTTGTTGCTGTATGGCCAGTCCGCAGCTCTCGAAGTGGAAGGCTCTCCTCAGATTTGTGCGGGTTACACTGCTGCCAGCCAGATCAAAGTGCGCATCAAGTCTTCCAAAGTTTCTACTGCCCCTGTCAGCCGCTACACACTTGCTTATGTCTGGACTGCCGAACACGCCAACGGCACGAGGGTTTGGTTCTCCAACAAGCCCTATCGTTGGGTGCCTATTACCTGGCCGGGCCAATATCGCGTTTCGGTGACGCTGGAGTACATTTTGCCGGGCCGCACCAGGCCGTTTATGGTATCGCCTTCCAGCGGAGTGTTTCTCTACGGCTTGGATTGTAACACACCATAGTTGTAAAGGCGTCAGGATTTGTTTTGGAGCCACTTGAGCGCTTCCCGGCGCGTCAATGGAGCCAAACTGTGTGATTCCACGAAAGACCGCACCGCTTCAGGGTTGGTTTTGGAATATTCCCGCAATGCCCAGCCGGCGCCTTTTTGAATAAAAAACTCTTTGGAATCGGCTAATCGCAGGACGTAGCCGAACATCAGCTCAGCATCGGTGCGGGTTTTGTACCTCAACTGAAAAATGAGGGCGCAGCGTTGCAGCCAGAAATTGCCCGACTGCATCCAGCGCTCGGTTATCGGGCCGATGAGTTGCGGGTAGCGCAGGAAGTGTTCCCCGGCCAGCTTGGCCTGCCAGTCCACCGTATCCCACCAGGATTTGGAAGTGATGAGTTCTTCCAAAAAATCAATAAAGTTTTCAGCTTGTTTTTTCAAGGCCCGCTGCGTCATTTCGGTAGCAAAATAGTGCAGTTCGCGGTATTCCTCCTCGAAGCAGAGCCGAACGAGGGTTTTGAGTTCTTCACCTTGCGGGATGCCTTTTGTCTGGAAAATATCTTTGGCCAAAGCCATCCACACCGGCGCTTTGAGGCCGTAAAAAGCAAATTGGTGGCGCATGTATTTCATCTGCCCCTCGGAAATATCGGGATCGCCGTGTTCCAGAAAAATGCGTTTGACGTGTTCGAGGTATGATTGCATGGTGGCGTAATGTGTTGATTATCTGTTGAAAAAATGAAGCTCATGGCGGGCGATGAGCCGTTTCAGAACCGAAGCAAATATAGGGAAGAAACCGCAGATGTGATAAATACTTATCTTTGCTCATCTGTCAACCAAAATGCACCGGAATGAGCCGTTTGAAAAACAGAAACAAGTATCTCGTCTTTGGCCTGCTGGTCGTGGCCGCCGTTTTTATCGCAGCCGGCAACCATTCGCTGCCCGCCGCCCGGTTGAGCGCTCCGCTTGTGTTGGACTCGATTGCCCCGCAATTGCCCGATGCTCCTTTCGATTACACCGACATTTTCATTCCCGGCTACATACAGCAATCTACCGACTCCTTCAATACGCCTTTCCTGCCCTTGCTCGACTCCATCACCAATGCCGGCGCGGCGCTGGGGCGGGTGCTGTTTTACGAAAAACGGCTGTCGGCCAATCGGCAAATTTCCTGCGGCACTTGCCATGAGCAGGCGCTGTCGTTCGGAGCGGGTACGGCGGGAAGTCCGGGTTTTGCCGGGGTGGTCACGCCGCGCAACACCATGCACATCAACCAACTTGTGTTCTCGCCCGGTACGCCCATTTTCTGGGATGGAAGAGTGCAAACTATTCAACAGCAAGTGATTATGCCCATCTTACACCCTGATGAAATGGGATTAACCGAGCCGGAAATCATCGCCCGCGTGCAGGAGGCGTCCTATTACCCGCCCTTGTTTGAAGCGGCTTTCGGCGATTCTGAAGTGACGGTAGAGCGGGTTCGTTCGGCCTTGGTGCAGTTTGTGGCGTCTATGGTGTCTTTTCAAAGCAAATTTGATGAGATGCAGGAAAACGGCAACCTCAACGTATTCACGCCGGCGGAACAACAGGGCTGGCTGCTGTTTCAGCAAACCTGTGTTTTGTGCCATATTGAGGGGCATTTCGGCACCGATTCTTTGTTCAACATCGGCTTGGAAATGGAGTATCCCGATCCCGGCCTGGCAGGCTGGACGGGCAATCCGGCACATCACGGGGCGTTCAAAAGTCCTACTCTGCGCAACATCGCTCAGGCCGCTCCCTACATGCACGACGGGCGTTTCGCTACGCTGGAGGACGTGGTCGAATTTTACAGCAATGAAATCGTGGCACACCCCAACAACCACATCGCAGAAATGCTGAGCTTTCCATTGCCTTTCCGCGGCTTTCGCTATTCCGATGAAGAAAAAGCGGCTCTGGTAGCCTTTATGCACACACTCACCGACACCGTGTTGCTCACGCATCCCAAATGGTCTGATCCCTTTGTGCCCGTGACCAATACGGCCCACCACGACCCGCTCGATTTTCATTGGAAAGTCTTCCCTAATCCGGCGGCGCATGAGGTGTTCGTTTCCTGGCCGGTAGCGGTTTCCTCCGACGTGGAAGTTTATTTAAAAAATCTGAATGGACAGATAATGAGACAGTTGCACGCTACTGGTGGTTCGTATCGCATCCCGTTGACGGGGCTGCCGGCCGGGGTGTATGCGCTGAGTTTGCAATCCGGAAAGAGGCAATCGGTGAAGCTGGTAGTGATCAAATGAGGCTCCTGAGCCATACTTCTACATGCAGGTATTTCAGAAAATAGCGGTCCAAAGCCGTCATTTCTGTGCGTTCAAAATTCGTCAGTAAAGGCGCCGCTACTTGCGCAGGAGGTCTCAGGGGGCTGCGGTGCAATTCGCGCAGCAGTGCATACAGTTTTTTTTGTAATTCGCTGATATGCTTGTGTTTACCCATGCTGCGTGCCAGCGAGTTCAAACGCGCCTCCATAAAATCCCATTCTTTGAGCGAGTACAAACACATCAGTTCCATGAAGCGCGCATTCAGGTCCATTGAATATTGCAAAATGCGATCCTGATGGTGCAGCAGCGGTTCCAGATGTGCCAGTGCCGGGCGGTAATCGCGCTGTGCAAATGCGAAAGCGGCCAATTTATACTCCACCAGCATGACCCGGTGCGGGTCTATGAGATTTTCATAATCCTTCAGTTCCTGTTGCACGGCCAATCCTTCCCGGTAGCCGCCCTGCCAGTCTTCGAGTAAAATGTAGCGGTTGAGCCGGCATAAGCTGTGATACACCGAGGCCACATATTGGCTGTTGGGGTGAAAGGCGGGCGAATGTTCCTGCAAATATGATTCTAACTGATTGAAATACAGTTGGTATCCGTCTGCATCTCCGGTGAGGAAAAGCATGGTGAGCAGGTAGTACAGGCTGCGCATGTACAGGTCGGGGTCTTTGAATTTCATGGCCGGATACAGATCGAACAAAGTGACCCATTCGTGGGCGTGGTCGCGGGCTTTCGCCCAATTGAGGAGGATGTAGCGATACCACATATTGGCCTGATAGGTGTTCACTTTTTCAAAAAAAGTGTCCATGAATCGGCGAGTGCTGGGTTCGGGCAACATCTGCCGCCAGGCTGTCTGTAGTTGCTGCTTTTCGAGTTCGGAAACGGCAAACCCGTGATCTATGTAGTAGCCGTGAATCTGAATATTGAGGTTGGCTTTTTCACCGGCTAAGTTGGTGATGAGGCTGCGCTGCGTGGATTCCTGCAAGAGCCGGTCCATTTTGTTTTTCACTTGCCGGGAACGGGTGATGTGCCGCGCTTCTATCAGTTTTTGAAACTCCAGAATTTCCAAATGCAACACATCCTGATGGTGGGCCTCGGCCACGTTTTTGATGCGTTCCAGCGTGTGCAGGCTTTCCATATAGTGGCCCTTGCTGTACAGAATCCGCGCAAAATCAATTTGCTCCCTGATTTCGAGGTCTATGTGTTTGGAGGTGGAAATGAGGCGCAGGCTCACCATGATCTGTTGGTACAAATGCCGTTTCAGGTTGGCCAATTGCGTGGGCGTCATTCCGGCAGGCAGGGCTGTTCGGATGGCTTTTTCGTCGTATTCGCGAGCGCGGTCGAGCAGGTCGAACAATTGCAAAAAGAGCGCTTCTTCGCCGCTTTTGGTGCGCGCCACAAAGAGCCTGAAATGCCTTTTTTCGGCTTTTGTGAGCGATTTTATTAATTTAAAAACTAAGTCTCTTTGTTTGGGCATATGTGCTTATTCAAATCCATACAATTGAAAATCAGTTGCTTGTTTGGATTTATCTGGCTTTCGGCGTCACAAATGTACAAAAACATTGCTTTTCAAGAATTTCCCGACGCCTCTACCTTTGTCGCCATCAAAGTACAAGCGACCTGCGCAGGCAACATTAGCCCGAAACCAAATAAGTGAACATTTCAAAACGACAAACAATGAAAAAAATAGAAGCCATTGTTCGCTTATCGCGTTTCGACCGCATCCGGGATGCCCTGGCGCAAATAGACGTGAATTTTTTCACCCTCAGCGAGGTCAAAGGATTCGGCCTGCAAAAAGGCGAAAAACTCATGTACCGGGGCAGCGTGTATGATGAAGATTTCATCGCACGTCTCAAAATAGACATTTTTTGCACCGAAGAAAAAGTGCAACCCATCATTGACGCCATCCTCAGCGCGGGCAAAACCGGCGAAATAGGCGACGGCAAAATCGTTGTCATAGACGTAGAAAACATCATCCGCATCCGCAACGGCGAGGCCGGCGCGGAGGCCTTATAACATTCTTTTCCCGCACGATTCACAACGTGCATCCCTAACCTTTTCACAACCAAATCATCAACAGGGCAGCCCGCCGGTGCGCGCGGTCGCCTCATCGCTAATTTTCATTCTGTAACCTAAACAAGCTATTGTGATGGAAGGGCAAGCTATGCAATCACTTTTCACGGCCAACAACTTATGGATGTTGGTGGCCACCTGTCTGGTTTTCATTATGCACTTGGGATTCTCCACTTTGGAGGCTGGTTTTGTGCAGCGCAAAAACGTAGTCAACATCCTCTTCAAAAACGTGATGATCCTCGCCATTGGGCTGCTGTCTTATTGTGTCATCGGCTTCAATCTCATGTATCCCGGCGCTGATTATGCCGGCGGATTTTTCGGCTTTGCGGGCTTCGGGCTGTCTGCTCCGGAGGGCGAGGCGGCGGCCATTGAGTATGCGTCGGGCAAATACACTTATTGGACCGACTTCATTTTTCAGGCCATGTTTGCCGCTACGGCAGCTACCATTGTTTCGGGAGCAGTGGCCGAGCGCATCAAACTCAATTCATTCCTCATTTTTTCCATCCTGTTGGTGTCGTTTGTATATCCCATTACCGGCATGTGGAAATGGGGCGGCGGCTGGCTCAATGAAGCCGGATTCTACGATTTTGCCGGCTCTACGCTGGTACATGCTATGGGCGGTTTCGCGGCACTGGCGGCAGTGTTGGTGGTGGGACCGCGCCGGGGCAAGTTCCTGCCCGGAGGCGTCATCAAACCCATTCCCGGCCATAGTATGCCCTTGGCGGCCATCGGGGTGTTTTTGCTGTGGTTCGGCTGGTTCGGCTTCAACGGAGGTTCTGTGCTCAGCGCCGATCCTATGGCGGTTTCATTGGTCTTTGTGACCACTTCATTGGCGGCAGCGGCGGGCGCAGTGGGGGCTTACATTGTGTCGGGCCTGATGTTCAAAAACCACGACCTCTCTATGGTGCTCAACGGCATTCTGGGCGGCTTGGTAGGCATCACCGCCGGCGCCGACCTGATGACTCCGCTCTCGGCCATTGCCATCGGTTTTATTGCCGGCTGCATCATTCCCGCATCTGTGGTTTTCTTTGATAAAATCAAAATTGACGACCCGGTAGGCGCTACTTCCGTACACCTTGTCTGCGGCATCTGGGGCACGCTGGCTGTGGGTGTTTTCGGCAGCAAAGCCGGTCTGGGCCAACTCTGGGTGCAGTTTTACGGCGTGTTGGCGGTGGGCGCTTTCACGTTTGCGGCAGCATTTGCATTCATGTACCTGCTCAAAGTGACCGTCGGGGTGCGCGTTTCCGAAAAAGAGGAAGTCGTGGGTCTCGATGTGGAAGAGCACGAAATGCACGCCTACTCCGACACGGTGGACCCGATGCTGGAATTGGTGAAATAATAAAGCATGGGGCAGTTTCACTATGCTCTCTGCCCTGTGCTCTATGCAAAAAAAACTCCCGAACAGCGCGGCAACGCTGACGGGAGCACGAGATAACGGTTTCCCGCTTCTCTGTTGTAAAAGCAAAAATACAATATCAACGCTGATTGTTCATCTGCGACGGCCCGTTTATTCCGGGCTTTCGCCCAGATGAAGTTGGCTAAGGTATTGTATGAGAAGCCGTTATCGCAAGTTGAAACGATTTTTTCATACTCAAAAATTTCAACCATGCGTATTTCGGTACTCAACACCTGTGGAGTAGTAGTGCTCCTGTTCTCCATGTATTCCTACTCTTTTGCGCAGGAAGCAGCGCCCGGCGGAGACATACCGGCGCCCGAAGCGGCTGCAGAGGCAGAGAACAAAATCAGTATTTCCGGCTTCATTGACGGCTACTACCTGCACGGCTTCAATCAGACGGGCTTCGGGACGAGTTTTACCCAAAGGCACAGCAGCTTCAATCTCGGCATGGCCAATGTGGTCTTTGCCAAAGAGGGAAAAGTGGGGTTCGTGGCCGACCTGGCAGTAGGTCCCCGCGCTGAGGAAGCCAATGGATACGCCGGCTCTATTTTGTCGGCCATCAAGCAATTGTACATCACCTATTCGCCTTTCGAGGCGCTGAAGTTCACGTTCGGCAACTTCGGCACTTTTATAGGATACGAGGTGATAGACGCACCGGCGAATACGAATTATTCCATGTCATACCTGTTTAGTAATGGGCCTTTTTATCATACGGGCCTCAAAGCCGATCTCGAGCTGGGCGCCAACTTCGGCGTGATGATCGGCCTTTTTGACGATACCGACCGGAAGTTCGATGAGGTTCCGGGCAAACATATCGGCGGGCAATTCCGCGCTTCATTGGGAGGGCTGTCGGCTTACGCCAATGTGTTGCATGGCCGCGAGGCTGTGGGCGAAGAAGGCGGGGAGGATACCTTTGGTTTTCAGGCCGACCTGACCGCCACTTACGAGTTTTCTGAAAAGTTCAAATTAGGTTTGAACGTGTCTGACAAAACCTCCCGAACGGCCGAGCTCACTACCGGCGGCTTTTTCGGCAGTGCGCTGTACGCAGGCATCGGTCTGGGCGAGTCCTTTGATCTGGGGTTGCGGGGCGAGTACTTCCTCCCCAAAGGTGTTGAAAAACAGGATGGTATCGCTGCTTTCACCCTTTCGGGCAATATCCGTTTGGGCAGTCTCACGCTGATACCTGAGGTGCGCATGGACACCTCCTCTGCCGACATTTTTGAAAATGTAGGGAATAATGCCATGACCAACCAAAATACAGCGCTGCTCTTGGCCGCTGTTTATGCTTTCTAAAGGATTCCCGGACATCGGGCGTGGCTCATCCCAAAAAACTTTGTAGTTTCATGGCCACGCCCATGTCCCCTTTTACTTTGATTTTGCCGCTCATGAAGGCCATCATGGGGTTGAGCTTGCCCGCCAGCAAAGACTCCATATCTTCAGCTTTGATGTTCACTAAGCAGTCCGACCACTTGTCTTCCTGCGAGACGGTATTGGTATCGCCGGTGCCGTCCAAGTAGATGATCTGGTTGTCGCCGAAATCAAATTTGATGGTAGAACCAATGGGAGAAGCCTTGTCGGCGCGGCCTTGAATATCGGCCAGAATGGATGAAAAACTCATGGTTGGAATGGATTGAATTCATAAAAGATACACAAAACGCGTGGGAAAGACACATTGTTTGTCTGCCTTCACCTCCTCACCAAGCGCCCCGGCAGCATCCCGGTGGCTTTGCCGTTTTCAAACACCAATTGACCATTTACCCACACGGCGCCGATGCCGCTCGACAGGGCCGTTGGCTGATCGGCGGTGGCATTGTCGCGAATGGAGGCAGGGTCGAACAGCACCAGATCGGCGAAGAAGCCCGGCGCTATCAGTCCGCGCTGCTGAATGCCGGTGTGTTCGGCGTTCAGAGCCGTCATTTTGTGGATGGCCGTTTCCAGCGAGAGCAGTTTTTCTTCCCGCACATACTTCGCCAATACCCGAGGAAAAGCCCCGTGCCCTCTAGGGTGACTGTACGGATCGCCGTCGGAGCAGATATTGGTGTGCGGCCAGGCCAGGAAATGCGAAATGTCGGTTTCCAGCATGGATTTGCCCATGATGCCCTCTGTTCGGCCCTCCGCATCGGGGTGCAGTGCGTCGTAGCGGTCGGCTTCGGCAATGAGCCAGACGAGGGTTTGGGCGGGCGTTTCGTTTCGCAGGCGAGCTACTTCCGCCACGGTCAGACCCTTATAAGCGGGCTGTGGCAAAAAAGCCGGCAGCCTGGATTGAGCCGGATCGAAGAGTTCCCGGCAGGCAAATTCGGCGCTCACCAGATTGTCGTAGTCCCGATTGGGAAACAGCACTTTGAGCGTCGAAAGCCAGAAATCGTAGGGGTAGCAATCGGCGCTGATGTCTATGCCCTCGCTGCGGGCCGCCTGCATATTGGCAATGATGCGCCGGCTCGAGTTCCACTTGCTTTTCATGGCCACTTTGATGTGGGAGACCTGCACGGGCAATTTCGCTTCCCGGCCAATGCTGATGATCTCGTCAATGGCGTCTTCGATGTGGATGTCCTCGCTGCGAATGTGGCTCATGTAGCGCCCGCCGGCTGCGGCAGTCACTTTGGCCAATTCCATCACCTCGTTTCGGTTGGAATAAAAGGCCCGTTCGTACTCCAGGCCCGTACACAGTCCGAGCGAGCCTTTTTCGAGTTCGGCGTTCAGTTGCGATTTCATTTTTTCCAATTCGGCAGCCGTTGCAGCACGCCGGAAACTACCCATGCCCATGGCGTCGAGGCGGAGCGTGGTATGCCCCGTGTAAGAGGCCGCGTTGATGGCTACCGGATTTCTTTCCATTCTTTGAGAGAGCGTGTCCATCGCCAGGCTGCCCCCGTCTTGTCCGATGACGATGGTGGTAATGCCTTGACTAAGCGCCGGCAAAAGCGTGGGGTCTTCGTCGGCGGCGCTGAAATGGTGGCTGTGGGTGTCTATAAAGCCCGGCGCCAGCGTGAGGCCCTTGCCGTCGAAAACAGGTTCGTTTTTGAAAGGCAGCAGTTCGCCTGTTTCCCAAATCCGGTCGTCTTTGATGCGCAGGGAAGCGATGCGGGCAGGTGCGCCGGTACCATCCACAAGGCTCACATTTTTAATGAGTTGTGTTTTTGGAAGCGCCATTTTTTGTCCTTTCATAAATTGCTGTCCCGCCCGGATTCCGGCAGAAGACCCGCCGTTGGACAGCACCACCAAAGTTCGTTTCTTTTCCAAATCGGTCCAAAGCAAAGTCAAAAAACCAACCCAGCCGCCGGTGTGATGGGCGCACTGTGCGCAGCCGTTGAGCGCCAGACCAAACCCGTAGGGCGAGGTGTTGCCGTTGTTCAGCAGCGCCGGTTTCATCATTTCGGCCATCGTGGCGGATTTCAGCAAACGACCGCCGTGCAGCGCCTGCGACCATTTCAACAAATCTTCGGCAGACGAATAAACATTGCCGTCGCCCACAATGCCGTCCACCCGCATCAGGTCGTCGAGTTGATTTTGGCCGTCTTCCCGCATGAAACCATAAACCCTGTTGGCGGGCGAGGTCTTCATTTTCTGATGAAAAATGTAGGTGTTTTTCAATCCCAGCGGGCGGGTGATTTTTTCGGTAAAATAATCAGCAATGCTTTTGCCCGACAATTTCTCGATGAGCAAACCGAGCATCACATAGCCCGTGTTGCAGTACTGCCAGCGCTCGCCGGGCACAAAATCGAGCGGCGGTTGCACTTCTGCCAACATGCGCAAAATATCGTGATTATCAATGGTGTCCAAAGAGCCGGAGTAGCGGGTGACGAGGTCGAAATACTCGGGCACGCCGCTGGTGTGGTTCATCAATTGGCGGATGCTCACATCGGGGTAAGGAAACTCCGGTAGGTGTTTTTGCACCTTGTCGTCGAAGCCGAGCCGGCCGTTTTCCTGCAAAAGGCAGATCATGGCACAGACAAACTGTTTGGAAACAGAGGCGAGGTTGAAGGCCGAAGATGCCTGCAATGGTTGAGGGTTTCGGATGTCGGTGATGCCGAAGTTTTTTTGGTAAACCACCTTGCCGTTTTCGGCCAGCAGCACTACGCCGTTGAACAGGGCGCGGTCGTGAAGGTAGGTCAGGGCGCTGTCCAACAGAGGCGCCTGTGCGAGCGCGGCATGGCAGGAGAGCAGGAACAGAATGAGAAGCTGACGCATTTTCATGGATGGAAAATTTGGCCCAAGAAACGGATTTTTTCTGAGGCGCTGTGTTGCAAAAAACAGCCTATCTTTGCCACACAAACGAAATCCATGCCAACAACCCGCAAGCTCATTGCCCCTATCTTCCTGCTGCTGCTCAGTTTCAGCGGCCTTGCCCTGCAATCTCAATCAACCCGCCGCATTCAGTCTGTGTCCGTGGACGGAAAGCCGGCAGCTTGGTTTTATTACGACAAATTCGGCAGGCTCAGCCGGTTTTACAGTTCGGTGGAGGATGAACGCTACGAAGCCCCGATATTTCTCAAAACTCATATCAGCTACGACCGCAGCGGGCAACTGATGTCCATGAGCCGCTTTGCCGATATGAAGGGGAATACCTCGTTTTTGTTTGAACGCCGCGACTACCGTTTGGACATCTACAACCGGGTCGTTGAGGAAAAAGTCGTGGTATCCGACACGATCACCGGCCGCAAAATGATTCCTTACAAGACCCGCCGGTTTTCGCATGCTTCCAAAGACGATTTGCTGCCGAATGCCGAGCAAACATTAGCCCCTGACGGAAGTCTTTGGCAGGAAATTATCTACGCTTACGGCAACGATGGAGCCGACTCTCACGTCGAAGTGTATGGCCGGGCCGGGCGCTTGTTGGAGGCCATGTCGTTGAGCTTCGATGCGGGGCGCCCCATGTTTCATCAAAACATTCCCTGGATTTTGCGCGAATGGATTTGCATCAAATGCCAGTCGCCGCCTGTCGAATTGCTTCAAACTCATTATAAAGAGGACGGCAGCGAAGAACAGGAGGTTATTTGTATCTCACAGACTACGACGGCAGAGGGTATCCCAAACGCATCACGGTGATCAATGAGACGAAGGGCAGCAGCGTCGTTTTTGATTTTTATTATGTGGAGGATTGAGTACGGACAGAAGCCCTGCCCTCACCGCAACCGCTCGCTCAACTCCATCACTTTCGGGTTGGGAATGCGCAGCGAATCCAACTGCTCCAAAGTGCCGTTGAACACATTAAAATCCACATGCCCGCGAATGCCGGGCAGCCGCCCCTGTTTGCCGTATTGCCAGAAAGCCCAGTCGTTGCCGTCGGCCAGAATGGGTTCGCGGTCGTGGTAGCGGGCAACCCAGAGCGGGTAGCCGGTGAAATGGCCGGCCAGGTGGCGGTTGTAAAAATACAGATTGGTATAAATGATGGGCTTCACCCCCATGTTGTTTTCCACGATGTCCAACCACACCCGGAGCCGCCGCACCAATTCGTATTTGGGGAGGCTGCCGATCAGTTCAATGTCCAACACGGGCGGCAAATCCCCGGTTTCCAAGGTGACGGTGCGCACAAAATGCCGGGCCTGCTCACCGGGCGGCGCTTCGGGGCGGAAGAAATGGTAAGCGCCCCGGCGGATGTCGGTAGCGCCCAGAGCTTCCCAGTTGCGCTCAAACAGCGAGTCTGCATAGCTGATGCCTTCGGTAGCTTTGATGAATGCAAAATGAACGGTGAGGGAGTCCAGTTCGGCCCAGTTGATACGGGATTGATAATGAGATACATCTATGCCATGCACGGAATATCTCGCCAAGCGCGGCGTAGGCGGCCCTTCGCAGGCGGTCAGCACGAATAGGGGCAGCAATATGTTCAGGAGATACTTCATTCCGTCTGCAATTTGCACAAAAATTTTCTACCGTCAAAGTCCGTGCCGGAAATTACCGTGGGTTTTATGGGTTCACTTCAACAACCACCGTCCGGGTATAATACTCCGACTCTAATAAGTAGTCGAAACGGCCTTGTTTCATCTCCGTTTTGCCGGTTCTCACCGCATACATCTGCCATTTTCCGGGAGGTATCGAAGCGGCTGTGTCGTTGCTCAGAATGATGTCGTTGGAAGACTGAGGCCCCTGAAATTTAATTGTTTGGGTCTGGTTTTGTTCGTCTGTCAGCAGGATGACGATGCTCTCGCCGGCTTTCAGTTTTTCGCCGGAGTAGGTAAATACCAAGCCCGCCTGTTTGGATACCGGCTCTTTGAATCCGGCTTTCGCCATGCTGCCGGCATTCATTTTGATCTCCTGCATTTTGCCTTTTTCGTCGGTAAACCGAAACATATATTCAGACATAAAATCCATCTGACGCTCAGCCGTATAGCGCATGCCGGAGCCTTGCAAATCGCGCACATCCATCGAACTTCCCAAAAAAGAGACGCCGCCGGTCCAGATTTTGGGGCGGGCAGCGGCTAAGGTGTCGCCTTCATAAAAATTGGCGTGGGCTTTTATTTGCCGCCCCTCTTCCATGTATCTGACAAAAAAACTGCCGTAAATCTTTGGCTGCTGATCGGACGAGCAGGCTGCTGCGAACAAAAGGACGCCAAGCAAAAGGTAAAGATTGAATTTCATTGCGTGGAATTTCCGGCAAAGATAACAGGAATCGCAGTTTGAAATCCGACCAGCGCCGGCTTTGAGCAGAATGTCAAAAAAATGACATAAAAAATTTGGCTGTTAGTTTTGAATAAAATACCTTTAGGTCTTAATTGTGTGTAGGCACAAGTTATTCATTTTCAAACCAAATAACTATCATCATGAAATCCTTCATCACCAATTTTGCAGCTTTTATGCTGGTCTGTGCCGTTTTTTTGTTGCCCTCTTGCGGAGGCGAAACAGCATCGGGTAACGCGTCGGGCGAAAGCAGCGCTGCTCCGTCTGCCGGTCAGTCTGCCGTGCAGGACGATGTTTCACAAAAAAACATAGTGGGCGTAGCCGGCAACTCGCCCGATCATACTACTTTGGTCAAAGCCGTAGTAGCTGCCGAGTACTTGGATGTGCTGTCCAATGCGGGGCCGTTTACGGTTTTTGCACCCACAAATGATGCCTTTGCCAAACTGCCTGCCGGTACTTTGGAAGACCTGCTGAAGCCTGAAAACAAAGACAAATTGCGTCGCATTCTGGAGTATCACGTCACAACTTCCTCGCTGAGGGCAGATTTCCTGAAAGATGGCATGAAACTCGGCATGGCCGACGGCAACTCGGCTCAAATCACCGTAAAAGATGGAAAAACGCAGATCAACGGGGCCAATATCGTGGGCAGCGTACCGGCCTCGAACGGTATGATTCACGTCATTGATGCCGTGATTTTGGCTCCGGCCAAATAGATCGTACAGCCAGTACCTGCTTGCATAGTGAAGGGGCGACTCCGTCAGATTTTTATCCGTAGTCATCCCTTCACTAAGCCTGACTCAACCTAGTGCCAAGTTTGCCGCCTCTTCCCCCACCTGCGTGCCGATGGCCACGCCCATGCCGCCCATTCTGACGGCCACCGTCAGGCGGGGATGTAACTTCTGAACAATGGGCCGCTTCGTTTCTCCTACGCCCATAATGCCGCTCCACCAGCGTTCCGGTTCGGCGTGCAGGCCGGGCGCAATCATTTCGTCGAGCAGGCTGAGCAGTTTTTCCCGAATGAGCGAGGTAGTGCCGAAGTGATCGGTCATTTCACCCCGGAGGTCCAAATGCCGCCCTCCGCCGAGCAAAATGCGATCTGGCCCTACGTTTCTGAAATAATAGTAACCCCGGTCATAGTGAAAGGCGCCGCGCATGGACAAACCGGCAATGGGCTTTGTAACGAGCACCTGATTGCGGGCGGGCTGCACGTCCAACTCCGGCAACAAACGTTGGGCAAACCCATTGACCGTCACCACCAAAGAAGGTACGCGCATATCCCAGCCGGCGCTGGTTTTGAGCACAACGGCATCTGATTCGGGGTGGATGGATTCTATGTTGATACCGTTGAGCAACAGCACATTGTGTTGCTGTGCCAGCCGCATCCAGGCCGCCATCATACTGCCGGTATGAATCTGACCTTCCAACGAATTCCAGATCAGGTGCGGCACGTCGTTGAACCCGAAAGACCGGGCCTTTTCTTCCGAAACAATCTGGTAAGTATCGGCCTTTCCGGTGATGCTCTGCATTTTTTGATTAAACATGCTGAGGTGGTCGGCGCACTCCTGAAAAGTGCTGGTTTCGGAGGCTCTGAAAATCTCGTACCCGCCCAGCGGCTCATACGCCAGCGCCGCGTCGCCGATGCGTTCCCGCAGGCGCAGCAGTCCTTTCCAGCGCATTTCCACCAATTGCCATACCTCCTCTTCCGACCTCAGCCGGAGATCGTCCAAGAGTTCGGTCATACTGCCGAAGCAGGCAAAGCCGGCATTGCGCGTACTGGCGCCGAGGGGCAGCGCGCCCCGTTCTATGAGGGCCACGTTCAGCGAAGGTTGCAGTTCTTTGAGGCGCACCGCAGTGCTCAAACCCACGATGCCGCTGCCGAGCACGGCAACGTCTATGGCGCGAAAAAAGGAGTCGTACTCCCAGTGACTGAGTTCGTATTGCATAATGAGAAAATATTTATCCTGCAAATATAAGTCACTCACCCCTCACGCACTCACCCCTCACATACTCACCCCTCACACCCCGCCAACTCCTCCACCTTTTCCATCAGCCAGCTTTTGTTGAAAATTTCTCCGGCGAGACTCAATTCCCGGCGCAGGCGCTCCAGTTCCGAGCGGTATTTTTCATCTGAGAGGTAGGCGCTTTGCGAGCGGATGGCAGCCGCGCGGCGCGTGAACCTGAACAAATTGTGGTAGCCGTTTCGATTGAAATCGGCCAGCAGGCGATTGCGCTGCAAATACTGCCGCATAGACCCTACCAACGAGTCGAGGGCCTCCCACTCGTGCAATTCGTAATAGGTGCGCAACAGCAGCGCTTTGGCCCCGAGGCTGTACCGCACATCGCTGTATTCTACCTGCAAAAGGAGTTGCAACACCGCGTCGTACTCGCCGGCAGCGTGGTGGTAGGCGGCAAGATTGAAACGGTAGGCATTGTCGCGGGCATCGGGGGGCAGGCGTTCTTTTTGAGATTCGATGAAAGCGCGTACCCAGGGCAACCGCCGCAAGCGAATACCGGTGGTAATGATGTTTTTGTAATGCCATTCGGAGAGCAGCCCGTCTTCGTACAGCAGTTCCTGTTCGATGAGGATGAGGTACAGTTTGAAAATTTCCTCCAAAAAACGCTCATCGCCGAGGTTGATGCGTCGGATGCAGTAGTTTTGAAAATAATTATACAGTTCCGACAGCCGGGTTTTATCAAAAACTTCCTGCCGTTGTCGCAGTGCTTCCAATGCCTCGAAATAGCGCTGCGATTCCTCGTCCCGACTGAGCATCCTGTAAATATGGTAGTACAGAAAAATGGCCGGATCGTGCGCGTACTCGGTTATGTTGTCGCCCACCTCGCGCAGCACCGCATCGAGCAGGCGCGAGGAGTAGTCCACCTTGAGGATGTGGCGGCGCACTTGCATTTCGCAGGCGTCGCGTAGTTTTTCGGCGAGGTAAAACGCGTCTAAGAGGTTGGCTTTTTGCTGGAGACTTTCGTCGTTTCGGCGGCGCTCGGCACGGGTGAAATAGGCGTCGGCTTCGGCGGCAAGCAAGTACCGGGACAATGCAGCCGTGCCGTCGTCGGGAGTGTGCGGCCCGGTTTGGCGAAGTTTTTTTTCGTACAAATCAAACAAGTTCCGGCGGCGCAATTCGCTGAGCAACAGTAGATTTTGTTGGTCCGGCTGTCGCCAAAACTGCTCCTGCATCAGAAAGTCGTCGAGCAGGCGGCGGGTGTAGGTGAAAAGGAGTGCGAGCTGTGCAAAGTCGTAGGGGCGGTCGGGGGCAACGGCGTTCCAGATGGTTTCCCGGCGGCAATTGCGCTCGTTGAACTGCGGGAAGATTCGGCTGAGGTATTCCGTCAATGCTCGTACATCGCGGTGCTTGTTGTGGTACGGCGAGTCGGCAAATTCCCGAAAACGGGTCATCTCTTTTCGATCAAGGTTGGAAAGCAGTTCAAAAATCTTGTGCGAGATCATAGTGAAACGGTCTGTTTGGTGTGAAATCAAGGCTGTTAGCTTCAAGCTACAAGCTGTTTATCATGCTCCATTTGGGTAAAAAAAATCAAATCAGAGTGCCAAGGTATTCTGTTTTTAATAATTGTAAACCAATTTTTTATAAAAAAATATTTCTATGTTTGCAGGGTGAAAAAAATCAAAAACGGCGGTATAAAGTTTTTGCGAAGAAGGTGTTTTCGCTGAATCTTTGTATCATGCAATTCAAATTAAAAAAGCCGATAACCATGAATGCAAGATTTATCTACGTTTTTCTTCTGGCTGTGTGGCCTGTTTTCGCAGCGCTTTTTGCACAACCATTGCCCACCTGCGTAGGGTTTGACGATATCCCGGCAGGTACCTATTACAACGCCAACTACGGCTACGAACCCGGCGATGTCTTCTTTGAAGGACAGGGCGTTACCGGGCGGCTGGCCCGCTACATCGGCTCGGCCAATACCGAGATTTTCGGCGATGTTTCTGTACAGAACAATCCGACCAATTTATTGCCGCCGTTCGCGCTGGCACAAGGCCGGGTGCTTCAAACGGCAAGCGCCACCGTGCGTTTTACGTTCCCGGCAGGTACCAATCAGGTGTGTTTCAGATTTTGGGCCGGCGAGGGCGCTGAGAACATCTCGGTGAACGGGCAGCCTGTGCAATTGGTCAATTTTCCCTTCAACATTCCTGCCACGCTGGCGCCCGGCGTCACCTTTACCATCACGCCCGGCACGCCCGGCGGCACGGTGAACAGCACCGGGATCATGTGCCTGACGGGCAACATTGAGTCTTTGCGCATCGGCGGACAGAATTTTTATATGGATGAAATTTGCCACTCGCCGGGCTTGTCGCAACCTTGCCCAGCCATGAATTTGCAGGTGGAAGCACTGTCTTGCACGCCCAATGGCTTGTTCTATGTGGCAATTTCGCCGGGCGTGGTTGCCTCCAATACGGCTACCGGCTACCGGCTGTTGGTAAACGGCGAGCTTCGGGGCAATTACTCTTACGCCCAGAATACCATCAATTTGGGACCTTTTACCGGTGATGGTGTTACCCCCCGCACCTTCATCATAGAAGACAACCTCAACCCGGCCTGCCGCGACACCTTCGTACTGGCGCCGGTGACTTGTGCCAATAACTGCGGTGTGGCCGACCCACAGGTGCAGATTGTAGATTGCTCTGAAGGCGGCTACACACTGCGCATCAATTTTCAGTTGGTCAACCCCAGTGCTGCCGGCGGATTCACCGTCGCGGTGGCTGGCCAGATTTACGGGCCGTTCTCCATGCAGCAATTGCCGCTCATCCTGCCCAATGTGCAGGTGCCTACCGATGCGTTGGAATTTGCCGTACAAATTTGCCCGATCACCATTCCGGCGGTGGTGTGCTGCCGTACCGTGATGGTGACGGCAACGCCTTGTCCTACAGACCAATGTATAGGTTTTGAAAACATGACCGGATCGGCTTACGGCGCCTCTCAGGGCAACCAACCCGGCGATCTGATCTACACCGAAAACAACGTGTCGGTGAGATTGCTGCCTTTCCAGGATTCCGATTGGGTGACGGTTTTCGGCGAGCTGAGGGTAGAAACGGCTCCCGGCACGCCTGCTTTTCCTGCTGCATCGGGCAAGTTTCTGTCTCTCCGTCAGATTGGGTTGGCTTTTAATTTTACACAATATCCCGGCCCGGTGGACACGGTTACGGTGCAGTTTTTCAATCAGGGGCCGGTCAACTTTGCCGCCAACGGCGGGCCATTGTTTTCCTTGCCGCTGCTGACGCCCGGAACCTACAACATCGGTTCCGGTGTGAGCATGAGGGTATTGCTCACAGGGTCTTCGCCTCAATTCGGCACCTTGATTTTTTCAGGAAATATTTCTTCGTTGCGAATTGGCGGCGCCAATCTCCGTATAGATGAAATGTGCGTGCCGGAAGAACCGGTGTGCGAACTGGGCGATGCGACGGTCATAGGAACTCCTGCGTGTGAAACGCCCGGAGATGACCGCTATGTGGCCAACATCCGGATCGAAGGCGCACAGCCCGGCGAAATGCTCATCGTGCGCTCAGTTTTGACGGGACAAACGGATACAATTCCTTACGGTAATAACGCTTTACGGGTTCGCTTTTTCCATACCGACAACAACTTTGATCACTTGGTCATTTGTAGTACCTCCCTGCCCGATTGTTGCACAGATGTAGTATTTGACTACTCTTGCCCCCCCTGCGAGATTCTCAGTCTGAATGTAATACCTCAGCCCTGCAACGACGACGGTACTTTCGATATCGTAGTGGGTTTCGACTACCTGCCTGCCAATACCCTTGATTCCTTTCTGCTCACCTTGTCCACCGGTTTGGAGGTCGAATTTGCACTGCACAACCTGCCCTTCACCCTTCCTTCCGTCTCTGCCGATGCAGGCGAAGAGGTCATTGTTCGGCTGCGGTCTTTGTTCAATGCTTGTGACGCAAGCGCTACTTTCACCGCCCCCGATTGCGATGGCGACGAGTGCCGCATTACGGGCATCACTGCTACGCCGCGTCCTTGCAATGCCGATGGGCTGTTCCTGATTGACCTCACATTCAGCGCCGCCAATACCGGCAGCGCTGGGTTCTTCGTCTTTGCCGACGGCGCCATCAGCGGTCCGCACAGCTACTCCAATGCGGGCGTCACGGTAGGTCCATTCCCCGGCAACGGGACCAACATCGTGGACATCCTCATCCTTGATATCAGCAATCCGGCCTGCTATGGCTACATTGAGGTCGGCCCCTTGAACTGCGACGATCTGGATTGTCACATTACCGAGCTTACTGCGGTAGCATCCGATTGCAACGATGCCGATGAGTTTTTTGTAGAACTCGACTTCGTTCCTACAGGCAACCACTCCGACGGTTTTACCGTGCGCGGCAACGGCGTCTTCTACGGCACATTTGATTACGATGACCTGCCCATCAGACTGGGACCGTTTGGACTGAATACGCCGCCTGTGCTCGAATTTTCGGTGCGCGATCAGGAGTCGCCCGAAACATGCAGAGCCGTTATCACCGTTCAGCGCCCGGTTTGCAATCCCATCATCGTTTGGCCCGGCGATACCGATAACAACAACATTGCCAACCACTTCGATCTGCTCAATATAGGTCTCGCATTCGGTACGCAAGGCCCGCCGCGCAGCGCCAATTCCGCCGACTGGTCGGGAATGGCTGCGACGCCCTGGCAGCAGATGTTCAATACCAATGATCTCAACTTTGCTTATGCAGACTGCAACGGCAACGGTATCGTCAATACGGGCGATGTAGAGGTTCTCATTGAAAACTATGGTCTTACGCACGGCCCGGTAGCGCCCTACACCCCGCTGCCCGCCACGCCCAACAATCCGCGCATTATTGTGGACATGCCCGCCGGCCCGATTGCCCCCGGCACGCAAATCTCTGCGCCCATTTTGCTGGGAGGCTCCGTGGTGTCGGTGGAGGCTATTTACGGCATCGCATTTACCATTGAGTTCAATCCAGATGTCTTTGTACCCAATTCTATGAGCGTGGAAGCCCTCAACACATCCTGGATGGCGGCGGCGATTCCGGGCACTTCTCCTGCTTTGATTTCTATCAACCGTTCCTTCGCGGAAGACGGGTTTATTGAAGTGGCCATCAGCCGCATCAATCGCCAAAATACGGGAGGACAAGGTGTCATTGCACATCTCCGAGGCATCATAGACGATATTGCCGGCATTACGCAGAGCGAAATCCGCATTACCAACATCCGCGCCATTCGCGCCGATGAAACGCCGCTGGCTGTTTATAACCCGGTAGAAACTTTCAGCATCGGCAACGGTTTTGCCGACATCAGTTGGATGGATATGAACTTAGCTCTTGATGTGCATCCCAATCCAACAGGCGGTGAGGCATACATCGAAAATGAGTTCGACTTAGCCATTGACGAGGTGCGCATTTACAATGACAAAGGCGTACAAATGGGCGCGGCCCTCTCGAACACCAACCGGGTTTCCCTCACCGGGCTGCCTGCCGGTATGTACTACCTGAAAATCAGAGTTGGTGAAAACACCTTCTACAAGCGATTGATAAAGAGCTAAAGTGTAATAAAGATGAGAATACATCAGCCCTGCCGGAGCACGTCTTCGGCAGGGCTGTGTTTTTTAGGCTTGCCGTCCCCTGGAAAAATATGTACAGGCAGAAAAAAACACTTTGGGTGAGATGGAATGATTTGGATTTAAATATTTGATATACAGTTTTTTATATCCATTTTTTATTACCCAGGCCCCATCCTTTTAGCTGTGTATATATAATGTATATGCAGCTTTTTGTAATAAACAGCAGTAAGTTTACCTTGGGATTCGACAGATTGAATCACCAGCCTGTTTTACCAAATAAAATATTTCAAATGAAAAATTTTACCGGATGATTTGTTTTGGTTTCTGGCGATTTCGATGCCTTCCATAGCCGTATGAGCATAAGTCGTTTTCCAGAATACCTCACAAGCTACTATCGGGCCGAATAGTAAGCATTTTCTTCCCGCACCCATCAGCGAAGGAGCCTACAGAATCTCCCCCCCAAGTCTGCCATGTAGGTCGAACCGTCCATCCATCGCTCAGTTCCCCCCGACCATTGTTTTTGAGTATTGCGGCTTCCGCCTGATGTACCCGCCTGCCTGTTTCTGGAAAATTTTTCCACTTATACTGGTTTTGTACATCCTAACCATTTTAAAACCAATCAAATGCTTAGATACTTCATCATATTCCTTTTAGTTTTAGTAGCGGATTTTTCCTTTGGCCAGGTTTTTACTCTAACCCAAACCCATAGCGATGCTACCATAGGGCTTGACCGAAAAGCCTGGGCTGGCCTGGGTAATACCACAAATCACAGCCAGGGTTATGCCCATGATTTTACATTGCCGGCAAGGACCAATCCTTGTCAACGGATATCAGCCATACGCGTGGAGATCAATATTACAAACTACACCAATAGTGGTGGTCCTTGTCCCCATGCAACGCTCTATTACAATCTATTTTATGGATGTGGAACCTATACTGGAGGTGCTACATGTTTGCCGGCGACTAATTTGATAGCAGAACCTAATTTCCCTCCTAATACAAGCCCTCCGCCATTTAATTTTGGAAATCCTTTGGGCGGGCCTGTTAATCCGAATATTGTACCCGATTTTGGAGCCAATTTGAGTGTGGACGTAGTACCTGTTTCTAACCCTGGTTGTAGTCCTATAAGTAGTGGACAAATAAGTTATCAATATACCATAACCGTTACTGTTACTGTGACGGAGAACACCCCCGTTACTCCCTCCTTACCTTCCATCGGCCCCTTCTGCCCCGGCGCCTCGCCCACCGCATTGAACACGACCCAAAGCGGCATCACAGGCTCCTGGTCGGGACCGGGTGTGTCGGGCAATTCGTTCAACCCTGCCACTGCCGGAGCCGGCAGTCATACGCTTACCTTCACCCCGAATGCAGACCAATGCGCCAATATGAATACGATGATGGTGACGGTGAACTCAAATGCAACGCCTACCTTCACCCAAGTACCCGATATCTGCTCCGGGGGTTCCTTCTCGCTGCCCACTACTTCCGATAATGGCATCACGGGCGCTTGGTCGCCCGCCATAAATAATACAAACACAACGACTTACACTTTTACGCCCAATGTGGCGCTGCACCCCTGCGCTCCCACCACAACTATGACGGTAGCCGTGAACTCCAGCCTGACGCCTGCCTTCACCCAAGTGCAGCCGATCTGCTCCGGCGGCGCCTTCTCGCTGCCCGCTACTTCCGACAACGGCATCAGCGGCTCTTGGTCGCCCGCTATAAATAATACAAGCACAACGACTTACACCTTCACGCCCAACGCGGCGCTGCACCCCTGCGCTTCCACTACGACAATGACCGTGACGGTAAACCCGAACGTGACGCCCACTTTCACGCAGGTCGCCCCGATCTGCTCCGGCGGCTCGTTTACGCTGCCCGCCATCTCCAACAACGGCATCACAGGTACTTGGTCGCCTGCTATCAACAACACGACAACAACAACTTATACCTTCACGCCCACCGCCGGCCAATGCGCCGCCACACAAACCATGACCGTGACGGTGAACCCCAACGTAACGCCCACCTTCACGCAGATCGCCCCGATCTGCTCCGGCGGCTCCTTCTCGCTGCCCGCCACCTCCGACAACGGCATCAGCGGCTCTTGGTCGCCCGCTATAAACACCACAAACACAACCACTTACACCTTCACCCCCAACGCGGCGCTGCACCCCTGCGCTTCCACCACGACGATGACCGTGACGGTGAATCCCAATGTGACACCTACTTTCACGCAGGTCGCCCCGATCTGCTCCGGTGAAACTTTCAGCCTTCCGGCAACGTCCAACAACGGCATCAACG